>Ga0335069_10017182_pt1 | contig 10085 bp, 5 predicted proteins | sample Lox_Sample_11_FD_206714 | JGI IMG/M metagenome (GOLD analysis project Ga0335069, IMG submission 206714) | Soil microbial communities from Loxahatchee National Wildlife Refuge, Florida, United States - Lox_Sample_1.1 | ecosystem: Environmental > Terrestrial > Soil > Wetlands | place: USA: Florida...
CACCGAGTAGCCCTCGGCCACGTCCGCGTTGATGTTCGACGCGGTGCCGCCGTACTTGGCGATGTAGGCCTTGACCATGGCCTGGCTCAGCGCGTTGGGCTCGCCGCCATACCACCCGTTCGGCACCATGATCCCCGGTGCGTTCTTGGCCCCGATCGACTTCAGGAACGCCGCGCCCTGGTCCGGGCCGGCCGTCGAGGCGAAGATCTTCGGGTTGTAGTGCTGCTGCTCGAACGCCTGGATGAACGCGGTCACGGTCGGCACGTCCACCGAGCCGACGATGACCAGCTGGGCGTTGGTCGCGGCCACCGCGTCGGCGCCCGCCTTGTAGTCCGGGTTCTCCGCGGGATAGACCTTCGAGTAGACCGTCTTGACCCCGGCCTTCTGCAGAATGGCCTGCGCGGTCTCCGTCATCGGGTCGGCGAATGGATCGTTCACCTGCGGGTAGGCCGCCGTCTTCGGGCGCTCGCTGGCCGGCAGTGAGGCAACCCAGTTGGCGAACGGCACCAGCTGGTCGGCGACCGGCGGGCTGACCGAGAAGACGTTCGGCAGGTTGAGCGCATAGACCGCAGGCCCGCCGCCCGCGCCCTCGGGGAAGGCGTAACCGTAGCGCGCCGCCACCTTCGCGGCCGGCACGGTGAGCAGCGTGGAGAATGGCCCGAAGACGAAGTTCACCTTCTGCTGGGCGATGAGCTTGGTGTAGTTGGTGACCACCGTGGTCGGGCTGCTCTGGTCGTTCAGGTAGACCATCTTGACCTGGCGGCCGAGCAGCCCGCCATGGCTGTTGATGTAGCTCGCCCACAGGTTGTAGCCCCGCTGGAAGGCCTGGCCGTCCGCGGAAAAGTCACCCGTCAGCGACAGTGAGGTGCCGATAACGATGGGCGATTTGCTGGTGCCTGATGAGTTGTTACTGCTGCCGCCGCTGCTGCTGCAAGCGGCTAGGACCATAGCCGCGGCTGCGGCAACGGCCGGGATAGCCAAGAACCGGGTGCGGTGAGGTTTCATCCGGTCCTCCTTCCAGTTCAGGAATCTCCTGTGGATTGGCCAGCTACAGCCCACGCCTGCAAGCGCGTCCGTGGGGGTTACGGGTGGCTGCACGGGAGGCTGGCCGGGACAACGGCTCACGGTACTGCATTGGCTTCACTGCTGTCGGACTGGTCGAGCCCGTCCGAGATGTCGGAGTTTTCACTGACCAACGGCAAGCCAGCCGACTGTGCTTCGAGTTCGATCAGGGCGGCGAAATCCTGGTCACCGTAACCACGGCCAATAAGTGTCTGCACGATCTGGTGCACCAGCGCGGCGACCGGCAGTGGCACTTCATGTTCCCGGCCCGCGGCCAGGCCCAGGTCAAAGTCCTTGCGCAGCAGGGTGGCGGTAAAGGTCGGATGAAAGTCCAGGTTGACGAATGCCGGCGACTTGTAACGAGTGAACGGCGAACCCATCACACTTTTGTTAAGGCAGCTGAGGAATGCTTCCCGGCTGACGCCGCTCTTCTCGGCCAGGATCGTTACTTCCGCCAGCGACTGGGTGACGACGCCGAGAAACAGGTTATGGCACAGCTTTACGGTCCGGGCCAGTTCTCCCTCGCCGACATATGTCGCCCCGGCACCGAGCAGGTCCAGGTATGGCCGGGCCAGATCAAATGCGGCCTGCGGCCCGGAGACGGCCAGGGTGAGCTTGCCCACACTGGCCACCTTGGGGTTGCCCATCACCGGCGCGGCCAGCAGGTCGGTGCCCCGCGCGGCGAGCTTCCCGCGCACCTGCCCCGACACGTCGGCGGAGACGGTCGAGCAGTCGACCAGGACCCGCGGCGCCGCCTCGCCGGAGCTGAGCCCGCCGTCGCCGTCCACCGCGTCGATCAGGTCCTGCGGCGTGCCGACGGTGGCGAACACGATGTCCCTGGTACCGAGCTCCGCGGGCGAGCTGACGACTTTGGCGCCCAGCGCGGCCAGTGGCTCGGCCTTGGCCCGGGTCCGGTTGTAGACGGCGACGTCACAACCCGCCCTGAGCAGCCGCTGCACCAGTTCGGAACCCATCCGCCCGGTGCCCAGCCAGCCCAGGCGCAGTTCGTCACCGTGCTCTGCCATCAGGTCACCCCTTGTGTAACAATCGTTTGCACCGAAAGCCTGACTTATGTGTCAGGCCGCTGTCAACCGACATGATCTAGATCGATACCGAAATGTTCCTCAGCGCGCCTCGCGGCCGGCCGCGGCCGCGGGCTCACTCTCCGCCACCGGCTCGCCGCCGGCCGGCCGGGCCACGGCGGCCGCCGGGACCGGGCCGGTCGACCCGCGGACCACCAGCTCGGGGGCCAGGAAGAGCACCTTGACCGGCCCAGTGTGCCCGGCGATCCGCTCCAGCAGCAGCTGCGCGGCCTCGGTGCCCACCTGGTAGTGCGGGAAGCGGATGGTGGTCAGCGGCGGGCGCAGCCGGTCGATGAACGGCATGTCGTTGAAGCCGACCACGGACATGTCCTGCGGGCAGCGCAGCCCGGCCTCGTCCAGCGCGGCGTAGCAGCCGACCGCGAGCATGTCGTTGCCGGCCGCTATCGCGGTACAGCCGGGATCCCGCCCCAGCAGCGACCGGGCGCAGCGGTGCCCTTCCTCGATGGAGAACGCCCGGGCGGTCACGATCAGCTCCGGGTCGGGCCGCAGTCCGTGGCCCTCCATCGCCGCGATGAAGCCGCGGTAGCGGGCCAGCCCGGTAGACACCTCCTGCGGGCCGGCGATGTGCGCGATCCGGGTGTGCCCGAGCTGGGCCAGGTGGGCGACCGCCATCCGGACGCCGCGCTCGTTGTCCACCGACACCGAGGGCAGGCTGTAGTCCTCGGCCAGCCGGTTCATCAGCACGACCGGCAGGTCGGCCCGGGCCGACTCGGCCAGCAGCGGATCGCCCAGGTGCACGGTGGCCAGCACCAGCCCGTCCACGTGCCGGGCGCGCATCTGCTCGAAGAGCATCCGCTCCCGCTCGGCGTCCCCGTCGGTGTTGCCGATCAGCGCCACGTACCCGGCCTGCGCGAGGCGGTCCTCGATGCCCCGCACGATCGGCGGGAACAGCGGGTTGTTCAGGTCGGGGATGAGCACCCCGATGCTGTGCGAGCGGCGGGTCCGCAGGCTGCGGGCCACTGTGTTGGGCCGGTAGCCAAGCGCCTCCGCCGCCTCCAGCACCCGCGCGGCGGTGTCCTCGCGGACCAGCAGCCGGGTCTCCGGGTTGAGCGCGCGCGACGCGGTGGCCGGGTGCACGCGGGCCCGGGCGGCCACATCCTTCAAGGTCACTGGCGGATCGGGCATCCCCAGCCACCCCGCTTCCCCTGTAGTGTGCTCGCGCGGCGCGAACGACCATCGCGTGCGCGCGGCCCGCACACGCCATGTGCATGGTATCTACCTATGCAGACGATTGCTTGCCGCAACCGTATCGCGCGTTGCCGTGGATGGTGGCGAAGCAGGCACGCGAGCGAGATAGCCGGCGGCGGCGAGCATGACCACGGCCATCACACCGAGCAGGACGCGGTAGTCGAGCACGGCGATGGCAGCCGCGCCCACCGCGATCGACGCCGCCTGCGGCACGGTGACCGCCGTGTTGCCCGCCGCGTCCACCCGGCCGAGCAGCCGTGACGGGGTCTGCCGCTGGAGCAGCGTGACGGCCCCGACGTTGATCCACACGATGCACACACCGAGCAGCGCCGCGCCCGCCAGGACGAGCGCGAGCTGGCCGGACATCTCGGCCAGGCAGGCCAGGGCGCAGGCGAGCAGGCCACCGCCGGCCAGCGCGCGCTCGCTGGCCCGGGCCATGACCGGCGCGGCGAGCAGCCCGCCGGCCACGGCGCCGGCGCCCTGGGCCGCGGTGAGCACGCCGAGGAAGGCCGGGCTCCGGTGCAGGCCCGCGCCGACGACCGCGAACTGCACGGTCTCGAAGAAGCCGAACACGCTGGCCCCGATGACCACCGCTACCAGCACCCGGCGCAGCGGCGGGGTGGCCGCGATATGCCGCAGCCCGGCGGTGATCGCGGCCCAGGGGTGCTCCGCGCCGCGGGCCGGGGCGGGCTCGCGGACCCGGAGCACCGCGACCGACCCGGCCGCCAGCACGAACGTGGCCACGTCGAGGCCGATCACCGGCCCCGGGCCAGCCCAGGCCAGCAGCCCCGCGCCGAGCAGCGGGGTGACCACGCGCAGGCCGGTCGAGGCGACCTGGAACGCCGCGTTGGCCGCGCCCAGCAGGTCCGCGGGCAGCAGCAGCGGCAGCAGCGCGGTCTGCGCCGAGCCGAGCAGGCTGTTCGACAGGCCGTAGCCGAACATGACCAGGTAGACCAGCCAGAGCCGGGAGCCGGCCGCCAGCAGCAGGCAGACCAGCGCGCCGGTGGCCAGGTTGGCCGCGATGAGCAGCGGGCGGCGGCGCACCCGGTCCACCAGCAGCCCGGTCAGCGGGGCCAGGCAGGTGCCGCAGATGAAGGCGAAGAAGACCAGGCCGGCCGCGCTGTTGCTGCCGGTGCGCTCTTTGACCCAGATGCCCATGGCCAGCCACAGCGCGCTGTCCCCCAGCACGGACAGGGCCTGGCCGGCCAGGTAGATGGTCGCGTCCCGGTGCCCGAGCAGCCGGCCCATGTCAGCCGCTCCCCGGGCCGGGCGGCTCCTCGACCGGATAGCCGAAGGCCAGCAGCTCGAACGGCAGGCTGCCCGGCGGGCGCTTGGCCGGGTCGTCGCGCCGGTCGCTGAACCGGTCCCAGAGCTGATGCATGTCCGTGGCCAGCTGGACCGCCTCGGCCGCGGTCAGGTACACCACCCGCTGCGAGGCGATGGCCGCCTGCTGCCACTCCGGCGGCTGGCCGAGCACCCGCCGGATCAGCACCCGGGCCCGGTCCAGCCAGCGGTCGAGCCACACCGTGGCCATGGCTTCCACGGCCACCCGGCTCTCGGTGTCCTGCCACGGCGGCACGATCTCCATGCCACGGAAAGCGAGCCGCCACGGCCGCTCCCGGCCCCGGCCGCCGCCCGCCTCCTCCAGGAATCCGTACTTGGCCAGGGTGCGCAGGTGGAACGCGCAGTTGGCGGGCGACTCGCCGAGCAGCTCGCTGGCCTGGGTCGCGGTGATGGTCTGCAGGTCGCCCCGCTCCATGGCCTCGAGCAGGGCCATCCGCACCGGGTGCGCGAGGGCCCGGACCATCCTCGGGTCGCTGACCTGCAGCTTGCGGCGTTCTTCGGAAGACATGTTTCGAAATATTAGTTCCGAAACATGTCTTTTGACAAGGGGGCTGGGTTCGGCCCGCTGACCGGGCGGCCCGCGCGTGTCACGATGGGCCCATGCGGATCACCTCTGTCCAGGCGACCGAGCTGTTCGGCGGGACCGCGCAGCGCCCGCTCCAGATCGTCCGGGTGACGGTGGCCGCCCCGGCGGAGCCGGGGCTTGCCGGGCCCGTGCAGGTCCGGGTGGCGGGCGCCGGAGTCAGCACGCCACAGGCGTTCAGCATGGAGATCGTGGGCGGGGAGCAGACCGCCGAGGTGGGCGTGGTCATCGCGCCGCCCTACCAGCCCGGCAGCCCGCGGCAGGTGATCGCGATCGCGGAGGGTAACGGCGAGCGGGCCGAGCTGGCGGCCGAGATCCGGGCCGCCGAGACCGGCTGGACCATGTGGATGGTCAGCCACTTCCACTACGACCCGGTCTGGTGGGACACCCAGGGCGAGTTCACCGAGTCGCGGCTGCTGCTGCCCGATGAGCATGGCCAGCTGCCGGAGGTGCGCACCGCGTTCGAGCTGGTCGCGCTGCACCTGGCGCACGCGCGGGAGGACCCGGACTACAAGTTCGTGCTGGCCGAGATCGACTACCTCAAGCCGTACCTGGACACCCACCCGGAGCACCGGGCCGAGCTGCGCGCGCTGATCGCCGCGGGCCGGGTGGAGATCGTCGGCGGCAACTACAACGAGCCCAACACCAACCTGACCGGCGCCGAGTCCACCATCCGCAACGCCATCTACGGGCTCGCTTATCAGCGGGACGTGGCCGGCGGCGACCCGCGCACCGCGTGGATGCTGGACGTGTTCGGGCACGACCCCGGCTACCCCGGGCTGATGGCCGCGGCCGGCCTGTCCGAGTCGGCCTGGGCCCGCGGGCCCTACCACCAGTGGGGCCCGCAGCGCACCGTCGGGGACAACCTCCGGATGCAAATGCGCAGCGAGTTCGAGTGGGTCTCCCCGGACGGCCGCGGCCTGCTGACCAGCTACATGCCGAACCACTACGGGGCCGGCTGGTCCACCCACCGCGCGGCCGACCTGGCCGGGGCGGAGCAGGCGGCGCTCGATGAGTTCCGCAGCCTGGCCCCGGTCGCGGCCACCCGCAATGTGCTGCTCCCGGTGGGCGCGGACCACGTCATCCCGAGCCGCTGGGTGACCGCCATCCACCGGGACTGGAACGAGCGCTACGTGTGGCCCCGGTTCGTCACCGCGGTCCCCCGCGAGTTCTTCGCCGCGGTGCGCGCCGACGCGGCGGACCGTGGCACCTGGCTGGTCCCGCAGACCCGGGACATGAACCCGGTCTACCCGGGCAAGGACGTGTCCTACATCGACACCAAGCAGGCGCAGCGCGCGGCCGAGGTCGCGGTGCGCGACGGCGAGCTGCTGGCCACGCTGGCCTGGCTGGCCGGGGCGGGCTACCCCGCCGAGTCGCTGGACAAGGCCTGGCGCCAGCTGGTGTTCGGCGCGCATCACGACGCGATCACCGGCACTGAGTCCGACCAGGTCTACCTGGACCTGCTGGGCGGCTGGCGGGAGGCCTGGCAGCGCGGCGACGAAGCGCGCCGGGACGCGGCGGGCGAGCTGGCTGCCCGGGCTGATACCAGCCGCGCCGGCCCCACCGGTCCCGGCGGCCAGGCGCTGGTCGTCTTCAACACGCTGTCCTGGGCCCGGTCCGGCCTGGTCACCGCCGAGCTGGAGTTCCCTGCGCCGGGGCCGGCGTGGCTCAGCCTGGTCGACCAGTCCGGCGCGGCCGTGCCGTTCCTGGCCGAGAGCGCGCCGCGGCATCCCGATGGCCGGCTGGCCGGGATGACGCTGACGTTCCGCGCCGACGGCGTGCCTGGCGTGGGCTACCGGACGTACTGGGCCGTCCCGGCGGACGGCGAGCCTGGCCGGGCCGGGTGGGAGCCCGCGCCGGGCGCGGCGATCGAGAACGACCGGTTCCTGGCCGAGGCCGACCCGGCCCGGGGCGGCACGCTGACCCGGCTGCGCGACAAGCAGGCCGGCACCGAACTGCTCCGGCCGGGCGGCAACGAGCTGATCGTCCAGGAGGAGTACGCCGCGCACCCGCGCTGGGGTGAGGGCCCGTGGCTGCTGTCCCCCAAGGGCCCGGGCACCGGCTCGGCCGCCGGGCCGGCCAAGGTGACCGCGCAGCGCTGCCCGCTGGGCGCCCGGCTGCTGGCCGAGTTCGCGCTCGGCGAGCTGCGGGTCACTCAGGAGACGCTGCTCTGGGACGGCGCCCCGGTGGTCCAGTTCCGCACCCACGTGGACGGCTCGATCGGGCACGACCGGCTGCTCCGGGTGCGCTTCCCGGCCGACGTGCCCGGTGGGCTGCCGGTCTACCAGGGCGCCACCGCGGCGGTCGGGCGGCCGTTCGGCAGCGCCAGCGCCGACGTGGCCGAGCACGCGTTCACCCTGGACAACCCGGCGCACGAGTGGTTCGGCACCGGCTCCACCGCGCGGGTCGGCTGGACCGCGCCCGGCGGCGGCCGCGAGCTGCGCGCCATCGGCGTGGCCGAGATCATCCTGCCCGGCCCCGAGTTTCGGGGCGCCAGCCGTGGCGCGATCACCGACCTGGTCGCGGCGCTCGCGGGGCAGGGGGTCACGGCGACGTGCTCGTGGCCGGACGGCCCCCGCTACGGTGCGCTGGACCTGGACTCGAACGTGCCCGACGTGCGGATCGCGCTGGGCGGCCGGGAGCAGAACCCGTGGACAGCGCGGCTGCTGGAGACGGTGGACCCGGCCGCGGCGGAGTTCGGCCGGGCGCTGGCTGGGGGCAGGCCGCTGTGGCTGCCGGCCGCGCAGTCCCGGGCTGCGGCGTTCGCGCCCGGGGCCGACGTGCGCGGGGCGCGGGACCTGCCGGTGCTCATTGTGGCCGGCCCGGACCTGGCCGCAGCGGCGGACGCGGTGGCCGCAGACCTGGCCGACTCGGTGATCGAGGTGACCCCATTCGGCGACGACGTGGAGCCGGGGCTGGCCGGGCACTCGGTGGCGCTGCTCAACCGGGGCACGCCGAGCAGCGTGGTCACCCCGGATGGCACGCTGCACATCGGGCTGATGCGGTCGTGCAGCGCGTGGCCGTCCGGGGTGTGGATCGACGGCGACCAGCGGACCGCGCCGGACGGCAGCAGCTTCGCCTGGCAGCACTGGAGCCATACGTTCGAGTACGCGCTGGCCGCCGGGCCCGGGGACTGGCGGTCCGCCGGTTTCGCCGCGGCCGGCCAGGAGTACAACCACCCGCTGCTGGCCGCTGCGACCGGAGTGCACGGTGGCCCGCTGGCCGGTGCCGCCAGCTTGTGCCCGGTGGAGGGGACGGCTGTGATGCTGGCCGCGCTGAAGCCGCGGGGCAACCCGCTGGCGGCTGGGCTCGGCGGCACGCCGGACCGCGCGGCGGGGGTGACCGCGCGGCTGCGTGACCTGGGCGGGCGGGCCGCGGGTACGGCCCGGGTGGGCCTGTTCACCGGGGTGGCCGGCGCGTGGCTGACCGGGCTGGCCGAGGACAGCGAGGGGCCCGCGCTGCCGGTGGACGACGGCGGGGCGGTGACCGCGATCGGCCCGGCCGGGACGGTGACGCTGGCCTTGTGGGTGCCGCCGGTGCCGCCGGTCTCAGGAACCCCGGTGGTCCCTGAGAGCACGGGCCTCGAGCCGGCCCAGCCGGTGTTCAGCCGCTACTGGCTGCACGGCAAGGGCCCGGCCCCGGCCGGAAACCTCCCGGTCGCCGTGCACCTCGCCCCCACCCGCCTGGTGCCGCCGGGCTCGGTCCGGCTCACCGTGGCCTGCGGGCTTGAGGGGGCGGCTGGGGCTGTTGAGCTGGATGTGCCGGACGGGCTGGTGGCTGAGCTGGCCGGGCCGGGGGGGCTGACTGGGCTGGGTGGGCCGCTGCACTATGAGCTGCCCCCGCTGGGCCACGCGGAGTGGGAGCTGGCCGTGCGCGGCCTGCCGGGGGCGCCCACCGGGCACTACTTCATCGCCGCCCGGATCCGCGACGGGCTCGGCCAGCTCATCGAGGACGCCGCCACGGTCCTGCTCGGCGGCCCGGCCGCGCCGCGGCTCGACCGGCCGCTGGACGAGCTGATCCCGGAGCTGGAGGCCGGCCGGCGGGCCGTTGCCGCCGAGCTGGACGTCACCGTGCTGACCCCGGCGCTGCAGGTTGCCGCCGGGCAGCGCGCCGAGCTGGCCATCCGGCTGGCCAGCCGGGCCGCCTCGGAGATCCGCGGCGAGGCCCAGCTGATCTCCCCGTTCGGCAGCTGGCCGGCCGTGTACCCGTGGACGCGGGGTTTCGCCGTCTCACCCGGACAGGAAGTCACTCTCCGTTATCATGTCCGGGTACCGGCAACTAGCCGACGCGGCACGCAGTGGTGGACAATGGTCAAACTGATGTATTTCGGTCGACTTCACTACACGGCTGCCGTCCCCGTCGATGTCCGCGAATGACCACAGCAGTTGCGTAAGCCCCCGCCACCCAACCAGACGGTCCGCATGCCATGACTTCCGCAGCTCCCCCCGCGTCGGGCAACCTCCCTGCGGAGCCGAACAGCTTCGTCGGCAGGGAGCGCGATCTCGCTGAGCTCGCGCTCCTGCTCGGTGACGTCCGGGCGCTGACCCTGTGCGGGCCGGGCGGCATCGGCAAGACCCGGCTGGCGGTGCGGCTGGCCTGCGAGGTGGTGCCGGAATTCCCGGACGGCGCCTGGCTGGTGGAGCTGGCCGACACGGCCGACGCCGAGCTGATCCAGCGCCGGGTGGCGGCCACCTTCGGGGTGCGGGAGGAACCGGACCGGCCGCTGCTGGGCACGCTGACCGAGGCGCTGCGCGGCCGCCGCCTGCTGCTCATCCTGGACACCTGCGAGCACCTGGTGGAAAGGT
>Ga0335069_10017183_pt1 | contig 10084 bp, 8 predicted proteins | sample Lox_Sample_11_FD_206714 | JGI IMG/M metagenome (GOLD analysis project Ga0335069, IMG submission 206714) | Soil microbial communities from Loxahatchee National Wildlife Refuge, Florida, United States - Lox_Sample_1.1 | ecosystem: Environmental > Terrestrial > Soil > Wetlands | place: USA: Florida...
CTTGTTAATGGTATGCCCGCACGTTTGAGCGCCAAGTGGTCGAGCTGCAGATCCGTGCTGCATTGCTCAACCGCTTCAGTCAGCTCGGCCGGCCGAATACGGTCACCGCGGCAGCTATGGCACAAATCCGTCTGGGGTTTGGGGTAGTTTCGCCCCGAGCTGAGTTACGCAACAGAGCCCATCAGGAGGCGTTCAGGTGTGGGACATGAGTTATTAACTGCTCCGGCAAGCCAAGAAATTCAACTATTTTTCGCGTATCCTTTTCGCTGGTAATGTCAATTACCAGAAAATCCCTACTTCGCTCAGAAAAATGCCTGACAATTTCGTGATTGCGCGCCCGGTATATATTCTTGTAGTGCTCTGCATTGTATAAAAGGTTCCAGTCGATCTTCAGCCCGGCTTCCCCGTCCACGTCGTGAAGCCAGTTAATTCTGTTCAATAAATCAGCATAACCTGGATACAAATATGGGAAGTTGGCAGAATTTTCCCGTGTAATCGGCTGATTCGCCGGAACCCCTAATATTTTTTTGTGAAAACGAAGCAATGACTCGAACCACGCGTCGGCATCCCGGTATGTCAGAATAAATTTGCTTCCAGGGAAAAGCGCGTCGGCTTGAGCGTAGATAGTTTTAATTGAGAAAGGTGCATCCTGAAAGGCATCGTACTTGTTGATGTAATCAACGAGCGGCCTGAGGTTACCATTGTACGCCTGCACCCCGCATAACTCCCCTTCCTGCTGGTTGGCAACGTTTAATCCAAGGATGTGAAAAATGGCCTGCAGCGACGTGGTGCCTGTCTTATTAGCACCGATCCCAAAGACCTTGTTGAATGACTTTGAAGCCGCACAAAGAGGGACAGAAATCTGTCGGAACTGGTTTAAATCCATAGCAGGCGTGTGGTGGGGTTGGAAAATTGTTTCGGCAATGTCCCAAAGACAGTTGAAGGTTGGGACAGCGGGTGCGACATAGGTTATGCGGCCTTTAGATCATGGTCAATGTTCGTTGTCGGGACGATAAGCACCTCATGAAAAGTAAGCTCTTCACCGGAAGTCTTCCTGGGCAACCTGAGCCGCCAGACCCTTGTCTGCTGTGGCTTTCCAGGTCGCTGACAGATTGAGTTACTTCAGGTTGAGAGCTTATCGAGACTGCAAGTGCTCCACGATGAGTGAAACGGACGCGTGAATTTCGGTTCGACTGGTATCGAACGTAAGGTCAGGATCCAGGGGTGTCTCGTATGGAGCGGAGATACCGGTAAACTCTGCGATCTCGCCGCAGCGTGCTCTTGCGTAAAGACCCTTGGGATCCCTTTGTTCGCACGTGTCGAGCGGCGTCGACAGATAGATTTCGACGAAGAGGCTGTCTCCGATAATTTCTCGCGCCATTGCACGATCATCCCTTCTGGGAGAAATCAGTGCCGCTATGACAATCAACCCCGCGTCATTTAGCAATTTTGCCATTTCTGCAGTCCGCCGGATGTTCTCGCGGCGTTCTGTGACCGAAAAGCCCAGATCGCGGTTCAATCCATGACGCAGGTTGTCGCCGTCTAGCACGTAGCACGCGTGTCCCAAAGAAAGCAGGCGCCGCTCCAGCGCATAACCGATTGTCGACTTACCGGATGCGGATAGCCCCGTCAGCCAGACGGTGAGCGGGCGTTGACCCAGCAATGCAGCACGGTCTCCGCTGCTGACGTGGCCGCTAAAGCGTTCGATATTGGTTTGCTTCGGTTTCATTCTCTGAGCGTCGCGAGGAAATGGCATTCGACATGGATCGTTAAGCTCTTCACAGGAAGTCTTCCTGGGCAACCTGAGCCGCCAGACCCTTGTCTGCTGGGGCTTTTCAGGTCGCAGAAAGATAGAGTCACTTCAGGTTGAGAGCTTAGAGTCACGTCAGGTGTAGAGCTTATCGGCAATTCATCGGGAATTCTTTAGTTGCTCGACGCCGTCCTTCGCGAGCGCCACGATGCCAGTGGCTGGACTTGCCCCTGCATGACCGGACACGCGGTCACGCTTATCCGTCATGCATACCCCCGAGACTTTTCCTCGAACCGTTCGACGAGAGCGACTGGCGTGGATTATCCACGCCCCTTGCCCCAGAATTTTTCAGTCACATATCACTTTGTTGATGCAAGAAAGGTACGGCCCAAGCCTGGCCGCTCACCGACACTCAACAAGGAGATTCCGTGACTATTCCCTGCCCTCGCTGTCGGTCCGTCGGGACTGAACGCATCAACCGCGCAACCCGGATCGGGGGCGCAGCGGGTACCGTTTCCGGTGCGGCCGGCGGCGTTGCCATGACACTGGCTGGCGCTGAAACCGGTGCTGCCATCGGCATGCTTGCCGGCCCGATCGGTTCTGCGCTCGGTGGACTGACCGGCGCCATCATCGGCGGCCTGATCGGCGGCACGACCGGCTGTGCTGCTGGCGCAGCACTAGGCGAAGCCGTCGATACGCACGTGCTCGACAACTACCGTTGCCTCGATTGCGGGCACACGTTTAGCCAGCGCTAATTCCGTCTTTCCCTCTGCTTTCAACCTCCATAGCGCCCGGTCCTGCACCGGGCTGTATGCCGTTTACATACAGGAGATTCACATGCATCTCGTCAACACCATGGCCTACGTCGGCCAACAGCCCTGGCATGGCCTGGGCAACCAGCTCTCCCCCAAACAGCCGATCGAAGTGTGGGCCAAACAAGCCGGCATGGATTGGCAAATCGAAGAAACCGAAGTCCGGTTCGTTTCCGGCAGCGCGGGCTCCAATCTCGGCTCAATCCATTCGTTTCCGGAACAGAAGGTGCTGTACCGATCGGACACGAAGGCACCGTTGTCCGTCGTGTCCTCGCGCTATCAGGTCGTGCACGCTCATCGACGCGGATCAGATGCAGCAGATTGTGGCATCGTGCAGAAACTCCGGCCACCCAAGCACCCACGCTGCCTCAAGCTGGCAGCAGCAACGCGGCTCGGGCGAGCCAGACGCAGCGGTCGGAGCAAAGTGCATCTGCGGCAAAAAGCGCCGCGCCTGCCCAACCTAGCCAACCCGCGGCAAGCGAAAGCATCAGCCCTGTTGCTGATGGGCCCGCTGTCAATCGCTGCGGCTGGATCGAAAACGACATGCCGTCGAGCCTGACCTTGCAGGATCGCGATGGCACGTGGCAGATTGTCGGCGGTTCCGTATCGGGTAGAAACGGTGTCGCGCGATCGACAGCGAATCGACGATAAGATCACGGATCGCATGCCGCGCCCCTTTTTAGCCGGGGGAGCCGAGCGGCCGCGGTTCACAGTCGTCGTCTTTGATCCACTGCCCCGTCGCCAGATCGAAGAGATACTGGTAGGTGACTTTGACATCCACCCACACAACCCCGATTTTCAAAATGTCGCGGTAGTCCAGGCGATTCATGCCTGCATTGCCGTACAACCGAAGCTGGTGGAAAATCCCGCCGTGCGGGAAAGGCAGGGTTTGGTCGTAACCCTGCGGCCATTGAGCATCGGGCCCGAGGCCGCTTTTCATCAGCGCCACGCTGGAAACAGTCGGGTCTCCGCCGTCAACGTACCCGGGATCGGACTCCGACCGTTCGAACTGGAGATCGACCTCCAGTTCGTAGTCGTGCAAGCGATCAGCGGGATCATTGAGCGTTTCTTCGAGCGAAAACTCGATCGGCCCTTTGACGGATACAATGTGCTCACCCACTTCGTCCAGTCGTGTGTTGATTTCCGCCAGTCGATCAAGCTCCGTTGGCGACAGATCCTCGAATTTTGTCCCGTCAAACAGATGGCGATATGCGTCATCGCTGGTGGCGGGCGTACTTCTCAGCTCTTTCACTAACTCGCGCACGTCTTTCAGGATGCGGTCCATTCGCACCAGCAGATCAACGCCTCCTCGGTTCAGCGCCGCCAACACGTCCGACTCCGCGCTGAATTCGTTTCTGTGCACCTCCAGCGCAGCCTCCATCCAGTAAAGGGTGTTGCCGATGGAATTGATACCGCCGTGCATTTTCGTGAATGATTCAAGCGACAGCCGGGAGTGCTTTTGCATAAGTTTGGTCCTGTCAATGCAGAACGGTCGCGTGGCGCATGGGAAATGCAGGTGCGTAATTGACGAAGCGCCTGACAGCGTTCTGGTCAATCAGACGCTGTGCCACCGAGTCGAGCGATGCAGAGGAGTAGTGTTTCCGCGCCTCGATGGCCGCCCGCACGATATCGGCACGATCATCGCACTTGACTGAACACGTATTGCTGCATCCATGCCGCAAGATCTTCCAAGGCCTGCAGCGCGCCAGTCAAGGTCGGTTCCGCCGGCATGCCGCTCATCCCAAGATACCTGGCCGGTCGTCCCTCATCCCATACATGTGTTTCCAGAGGGAAGTCGGGGTCCGCGTGCCATGACATGGTTTGGCCCGTCATGTCGGCGATAAACCTTTGCCGGATCTCATCGATGCTTCTTTTTTCGGTACCGAAAGTCACGTACCCATAGACACGAAAATACGCACCCTGATCTTCACCAGGATCGTTTTTCCCGTAGACCAATACAACCTTTGAGTAATCGCCCCAGCCCTCGGGAATGATTTCAACGACGCGCTCGGCAGAATCGGGCCACAAATTTCTCTTCGAACGGACCTTGACTTCGCCCGGCACCATGGACGATAGACGCGCCAAAACGCGTCGCTTCGCATCGCTCTCAAGTTGGGATTCGAACTGTTCGAACAGGTCCGCAGCATGGTTCAGTTCGCGGAAATTCTTTAGGGTAAAGCTAAGTGCTTCGTCGGTCATGATGGCAGTGATCTGCGGATTGGCAAGTGAGTCAAGATGGTCCAGAAATTCGCGATAGAAGACGTCCCATTTTGACGACGGCGAACGCGCCAATTCTTCCCCGATCAGACGGCGAGCGACCTTGACCAACTCAGCGTAGGACACGACTGGCCAATCACAACCGTCAGGGAGATCGGTGTGCTTGCTGGTCGGGCGCAGCACGCACCTAAAAACAGGGCCGCCGACTGCACGCTCGGCCAACAAGCGGTCATAGACGTGAAAGGGATTGTCCCGTGCGGACGCGTAAACCTTGTTTTCAATGCCTAGAACGAAGTTGCCGTCGGTGACAACGAGATCGAGGCGTCCTGCGGAATGCGTCTCCAGCTCTGTATGAGCGACTTCTCGCTCCGCGCTCACGCCGTCCCAATGAACTGAACCAACCACGGCTGAGTCGACCAGACCCTTCTCAGCCAGGCACGTCAGCAGTGCTCTCGCGAGCCAGCGGGGTGTCTGTCGCGCGGAACCCATGAACACAGCCATCAGGTCGGACGTGGGATTTTCCAGATATCCGGCCCCGCCAATTTCGTAGAAATTGAGGTCGGTCGGCTTGACCTGCGGAACGTCCCCGATTTGTCTCAGAATCTGCTCAAGCGCTTCCATATTTCCCCGTTCTTCTTTATTTCGACGCAATACGACCTGGCCGACCTGACAATAAATCCGGACTGGTCTCGCCCCCGCTTCCCGAATCCCGCACGAATCACCGGTCATCTGCACGACGGTTCAATGACAAGCGCTTGCCATTCGCGAATTATCCCGCATTGACGCGACAAGATGTGTCGCACCGCACCCAGAGGTCGAGGACGGAATCTGCGCCCGAGTTCGCATTTTAAGCGACACGAGATATCGCATGGCCGCAATACACTGGAAATAGCGACCGTCCAGCGTAGATCATCAATACAGCCCTGAGACCGTCCGCCATCCAGGCACCCACCAGCCGTCCGACGTAGTCAGCAAACGCAGTCGGCAAATCACAAGAGGAAATCAGGAAGTGAAGAACATCAAACTCAACACGGGAATCACGGCACTAGCCCTCGGCGCAGCTATGTGCGCATCACTCGTTGCGTGTGGCGGCGGCTCATCTCCCGCTGCCGGCGTCATGACCTCCAGCGGCGGCGTGGCCGCCATCGGATCAGCCATCGTCGGCGGTACGGTGTCGTTCAGCTGCGCTTCGGGCGCTACCGCATCAGCGACGACCGGCTCGGACGGTACGTATTCGGCCACGCTAAAGGCGACAGACTACCCATGTGTCGTGCAAGCCTCGGGCGGCCAGGTGAACGGTGTGGCTCTCGCCTCGGCGCTGCATTCGGTTTGGTCGAGCAACGGCACCGTCGACGGAACGAGCGACCAAAGCTTGACTGGCATCGTCACGCGCAATTGCGGTTTAGGTTGTATGTGGTTGAGTCGGCGGCAGGCCGAGACACCACTTATGGGGTCCAGAACGGGCGAAAGCTAAGGAGTGAATTCTGGGAGGGAAAACGCAACACTGAGCCCAAAACTCGCGCGGCCCAAGCACGCAAAGCCGGCATTGGCACGGAAAGAAATTTCCGTATGATTTCCGTACGAATCACGCGAAAGCCATACAGAAAAATTGTGTCGTTACCTTACCGATGTCGCGAAAGACACCCTACTCGTGTCGTTTTCGCCCATTTGTGACGCAATTTTCGCGGAAATCCGGCCCGCGCGCGTCCCAATTTCCGAGGGCGGACACCCTACAGATGTCGCACTCCCCCAAGGACACCCTACAGATGTCGCACTATGTTTTTCCCGAAAAGCCTTACTGGGCAAGGCTTTTAGGCATAGGGACCTGTGACTTCTAGTTGCTCGACGCCGCCTGACTGGGGTCATCCCAAGCAAGAGGCACTCAATTCGCATATCAGGGACTCGCAGTGCGAGTTTGCCGGCGCTCAAGCCGCGGAAATTCTGTACATATGTACAGGATAGATGCGAGACCGTTACGTCAACGGCACAACGACACTATTAAATGACGTCGCCTTTAGATAGAGGCGCGCTTTCTCAACCCTTTCGCCGCGCACTTCGTCATGATTTGGGGACGGCAACGTCGTAGCCGAGCGCTCGCAATGCTTTGCTGGTACGGCCATTACGCGGCGGGAAGCGTACCGCTCAGATGAACTGGTCGTGAGCGGTGTCGCTGAGCGTTGCGAGCGCGCACCCAAGAGTGCAATTTTTTCGCAATTCCGAGCTGTGCCGCTAGAATAACGTCCCTCCTGGGAGCCAAAAATAACGCTCGGATTCAAGCCACGATGATTGTTGCGTATTTCGGCGAACGTGACCGCCGATTTCGGGAACGTGACCGATTCGGCGGGGTTGGGCGTTGCGCGGTGTCGATTGTAGATTTTCTTGTCAGTTCTGGTCGAGTTCGGGCTCCAGGACGGTGGGTTTGGGAGAGGCTTTTCTGAGCGATTCGCCGGCGAGCGTGATCCGGTGATGACGCTGCATCAGACGGTCGAGCATCGCATCGGCGATGGTCTCGTCGCCGATCCAGCCATGCCAGTGCTCGATCGGCAACTGGCTGGTCACGATGGTGGCCTTGCCCGCCGCGCGGTCATCGATCATCTCGAGCAGATCGTTTCGAACCATTGCGTCGAGGGGAGCCATTCCCCAGTCGTCCAGCAGGAGGACGTCAACGCGGGCGACCTGCAGCAGCCATTTGGTGAAGCCGCCGTTGCCGTGCAATACGCGCAGTTCCTCGCCGAGTCGCGGCACACGCAGGTACAACGCCGAGTGCCCGCGCCGGCAGGCGTACTGCGCCAAGGCGCAAGCGAGCCATGATTTCCCCGCCCCGGTTGGGCCGCTGATGAGCAGGCTGTAGCCGGCTTCGACCCAGTCGCCGAGTGCCAGGCTCGTGAGCGAGCGCGGGTCCACGCCTCGGCCAGAGCGGGTGTCGAGGTCCTCGATGGCGGCCTGCGGATACTTGAGGCGTGCCTGCTTGAGCAGTCGGGTTCGGCGCCGATCATCACGCCAACTGGCCTCCCGGTCGACCAGCAGCGACAGGCGTTCCTCGAAGCTCAGGCTGGCCGCGCCGGGCTGCGTCAACTGTTCCTCCAGGCCGTCAGCGAAGCCGTCCAGCTTCAGGGTGCGCAGCTGCGTCAGGGTCTGTTGCATCATCATGGCGGGTTCTCTTTATTGGTAGTAGTTGGGGCCGCGTACATGCGCATGGCTCGGGCTGATCCAGTCGGCGGGCGTTGCCGCCGCCGCGCGGTCGCGGTTGTTGACCAGGATGTCGCGCACGTGGCGGTACCGGTGCACGCCCAGTTCCAGCGCCAACGCACAGGCCGCTTCGAGACGCTCACGGCCATAGCGACGGGAGAGTGAGAGCAAGCCGAGACACGCCCGATAGCCGTGTTCCGGGTGGCGTTGCTCCTGCAGCAACCGGGTCACCAGCACGCCGGTGGCCGCGCCGATCTGCTGCCCCCAGTGAATCAGCCGCTGCGGCGTCCATTCGAGATGGGCGCGGTGTGCCGCCGGCATATGCTCGACGACCGTGGTGTAGCCGCCCGCGCGGCCATTGCGGGCGTGGCTGGCAACACGGCGGCCGCGATGCAACAACTCGACGGCGCCCGCCGTGATGCGGGCATCGAGCTTGAGGCCGACCAGCGCGTGCGGCACGCTGTAGCGGTGTTTGTCGATCTCGACGTGATAGTCGATGTGAACCGTCACCGTCTTGAAGCGCGCGAGCTCATAGGGTTGGAGTGGCAACGGCTGCAGGGCCGGCGCGTCCAGTTCGGCGAATGCGCTGGCGCGGCATCCCGGCAGCTTCTGGAACGGGCGCTCGTTCAGGTTCTTCAGCAGCGGCCGGATCGCGTCATCGACCGACTGGACCGACGCAAACCGGTGATGACGCAGGCGCGCCATGATCCAGCGCTCGACCACCTGGACCGCCACTTCTACCTTCGGTTTGTCCTGCGGGCGATACACGCGGGCAGGCAGGAATGAGGTGCCGTAATGACGCGCGAAGTCCAGCACGGTGTCGCCTGCGCGCGGTTCGTAACGGTCGGGATCGGCAATCATCGCGCGCGGGTTGTCCGGCACGATCAGTTGCGGCACGCCGCCATAGAAGGTCAGTGCGCGAGCAATGCCGCCCAGCCAGTCCTCCATCGTTTCGGCCGGCGTCGCGCACGCGAACGTGTAGCTCGAGGCACCCATGGCCGCTACAAAGATGTGCGCCCGGCGCCCCGTCGTCAGCGGCAACGTGGGGCCGGCGAAGTCGACGAACAGCTTCTCGCCGGCGCGGTGGATCTGACGCATCGAGCGCTTCAGGCGTTTGGTGAACGTCTTGTAGTGCTCGCAGAACTGCGTATAGCGGTAGGTTTGCCGATCCGCAAACTCGGCCTGGTATTCCTCCCACAGCAACGTCAGCGTCACGCCCTTGCGGCGCAGCTCCTGATGGATGCGCCCGTAGTCGGGCTGCGCATAGGCTGCTGGCCCCGTGGGCTTGCCGAGTAGCCGTCGCTCGAGCTCGGCTTCGTCCATGTCGCAGGCACTCGCCCAGTCCAGCCCGGCGGCGCCGGCGAGTCCGACGTACTTCGTGACCACGCCCTTGGAAATGCCCAGCGACGCGGCGATCCGATCGTGCGAGAAACCGCCGTCGAATTTAAGTCGTAAAACGTCCTTGATCATGCGCATGTTCATCCGGTGCGCGGGCATGCTGTCTCCGGCTAAAGCCGGCGAGCATAGCCCGCGTGGTTGATGTCATGCGCAACGCCAATCCCGCCTTCCGGTCCGCTCGGTCACGTTCCCGAAATGACCGGTCACGTTGCCGAAATCGCCGGTCACGATCCCGAAACGGCCGGTCACGTTCGTCCGAAATACGCAGTTCCTGAAGAACTGGCACGGCAAGCTGGTGTGCGATGACTACAGCGGCTACAAGGCCTCGTTCCAGCACGGCATCACCGAAATCGGTTGCGCGGCCCATGCCCGACGCAAGTTCTTTGAATTGCATGCCAACCACAGCAGCCAGGTTGCGGGGCAGGCTCTGCCGTTCTTTACCGCGCTCTACGACATCGAACGGGAGGCTGCGGAACTGGATGCCGACGAGCGGCAGCGGCTTCGCCAGCGTCGGGCCAAGCCGGTGTGCGATGCGCTCCATGAATGGCTGGTGGCGCAGCGCAAACTCGTTGCGGAAGGCTCGGCGATTGCAAAGGCGCTGGACTACAGCCTGAAACGTTGGGACGCACTCACGCGCTATCTCGATGATGGGGGCGTGCCGATCGACAACAACTGGGTCGAAAACCAGATCCGTCCGTGGGCGACGGGTCGTTCATTG
>Ga0335069_10017184_pt1 | contig 10084 bp, 11 predicted proteins | sample Lox_Sample_11_FD_206714 | JGI IMG/M metagenome (GOLD analysis project Ga0335069, IMG submission 206714) | Soil microbial communities from Loxahatchee National Wildlife Refuge, Florida, United States - Lox_Sample_1.1 | ecosystem: Environmental > Terrestrial > Soil > Wetlands | place: USA...
CGGACATCACCGGTTTCGGACTGATCGGCCACGCGCGCGAGGTAGCGGTGGCCAGCGGCGTGACCCTGGAGATCGACGCCGCGCGACTGCGGTTCCTGCCCGGCGCGCTCGAGTACGCCCGCGCCGGCGCTTTGCCTGGCGGGCTCAAGAACAACCGCGAGTTCGCGGGCTGCGCGGTGGAAATGGCGGCGATCCCGCGTGAGGCGGAAGACCTGCTGTACGACCCGCAGACCTCGGGCGGGCTGCTGATTGCGCTGGCCGAGGGCGATGCCGAGGCCCTCGCCGCCGCGCTGCCGGGTGCGGGACGCGTCGGGCGCGTGCTCGTGCGCGGAGAAAAGCCGGTACGAATCGTATGACGCACAATCCGATCATCGTGGCGCTGGACGTGGAATCGGCGGCCGAGGCGCGCGCGCTCGTGGCGCGGCTGCGGCCGCGGGTGAATTTCTTCAAGGTCGGGCTGGAGCTGTATGCCGCAGCCGGCATGCCGCTGGTCGAGGAGCTGGCGGCCGAGGGGTGCGACGTGTTCCTAGATCTCAAGCTCTACGACATCCCCGAGACCGTCAAACGCGCGGTGGCTCAAATTGCGCGGCGGCCGGTGCGCTTCCTCACGGTGCACGCCGTCCGTTCCGTGATGCGCGCGGCTGTCGAGGGACGCGGCGCGAGCGGGCCCGAGATCCTGGCGGTCACCGTGCTCACGAGCTTCGGGCCGGAGGACCTTCGGGACCTCGGCCACGCCGCCAGCGCTTCGGAACTGGTCGCCGATCGCACGCGGCAGGCGATCGAGTGCGGGGTGGAGGGCGTCGTCTGCTCGCCGCTCGAAGCCGCCACCGCGCGGCGCGTCGCCGGGACGAAACTGAAGATTGTGACGCCCGGGGTTCGCTCGGCGGGAGCGGCGCGCGGCGACCAGCGGCGCGTGGCCACGCCAGCCGAAGCCATCCGCGATGGAGCCGATTACGTCGTGGTGGGCCGCCAGATCACGCGCGCCGCCGATCCCGCGGGCGAAACGGAGCGCATGCTGGACGAAATCGCAGCGGCGGTATGACGCGGCACGCCGCCCTCCACATCGGCACCTCGGGCTGGCACTATACGCACTGGCGCGGTGTCTTCTATCCGGAGAAGCTGCCGGCATCCCGGTGGCTTGATTACTACGCGCAGCATTTCGATACCGTCGAATTGAACAGCACGTTCTACCGGCTGCCGCCGGAGAATGGCGTCGATACGTGGCGCGAATCCTCGCCGCGCGGTTTCTGTTTTGCCGCGAAGGGAAGCCGGTTCCTGACGCACATGAAGAAGCTGAAGGATCCGGTTCCGGGTATCGCGAGATTCTTCGAGCGGGTCGACCGGCTGGAGCGCAAACTGGGGCCGGTCGTTTTTCAATTGCCGCCATGGTGGGGGGTGAACCTGGAGCGGCTGGAGGGCTTCCTCGAGGCGCTGCCGCCGCGCCACAAGTACGCGTTCGAGCTGCGCAACCCGACTTGGCATACGGACGCGGTTTACCGCATCCTGCGCCGGCATCACGCGGCATTCTGCATTTTCGAGATTGCCGGCTTTCAATCCGGATTCGAGCTCACCGCCAACTGGACCTACATCCGCCTGCACGGGCCCGGTGGAGCATACGAGGGGAGTTACCCGGAGGAGACGCTACGCACATGGGCCGGACGCATTCGCCGCTGGCAACCCGACCTCCGCGCTGTCTATGTTTACTTCGATAACGACGAGGCCGGGTACGCCGTCGAGAACGCGCTGCGGTTGAAGGAACTGCTGGCCTGACCGGGCGTTAGAGCCGCCAGACCAGCCATGCCGCGCCCGCCAGAAATCCGAGCCCGGCCTGATATTCCTGGTTCTTCACGTACAGCGCCCAACGGAACGCCGGCGCGGCCTTCGAAAGTCGCGGTGTCAGCCGCGGCAGCAGCGCCGGAACCTCCTCCGCGTACGGGGCATACTCCGGAAACAGCCGCCGCAGGTGCTGTTCCTCGAGCTGGATCACCGGCAGGTAAATCAGTCCGAATACCAGCGCGAACAGGACCGCCAGCCAGGGGTTGCGCGCCGCGATCACGAGTCCCGCGGCCACCAGCAGTGTGCCGATGTACAGCGGATTGCGTGTGTACGCATAAGGGCCGCCGGTGGCAAGCTGCTGGTTCTTCGCCAAGCATCCCGCGGCCCACGCGCGCAGCGCCAGGCCGAGCACCGAGACCGGCAGGCCGATGGCCAGCGACCTCGCGGCCGGGTGCGAAAGCCACCCGAATATCACTACCAGCAGGAATCCGCCGGGAACTCGCAGCCGTGCGACCGTATCGGCGTAACGCTTGGGAAACGGCGGCATCAGACCAGGCACTTACCCAGCACGGTCTTGAGGGTCTCAAAGACGCTCTCGGGCGATATAGCCTGCATGCTCGGGTCGATGGTGTCGCCTCGCTTGTAGGTCGTGACGGCGCCGGGGCTGCGCAGCACGCAGACGGAATCGCCGTAGGGGCCGTTGCGCGCGGGATCGGTGGGGCCGAAGATCGCCACCCCAGGTCTGCCGAGCGCGGCGGCGATGTGCATCGGGCCGCTATCCACGCCCACGACCGCCGCGGCGCGCCGTGTCGCGTAGATCAGCCCCGGCAGGCCGGAGACGTGCGGCATGTCCGAGCCGGGCGGACCGTTGAGCACCAACGGCATCCCAAGCCCGGTTGAGATGCGCGCGCCCAGCTCGCGGTAGAACTGCATCGGCCACTGCTTGGAGCGCCAACCGGCGAGCGGCGAAGCCAGCACGAAATCGCCCTGGGGCAGGTCGCCCTCCGGGCGGCCGGGCGGCAGGGGGAAATTCTTCAGGGTGGAGCTTGCGCCGGCCGCGGCTGCCAGGTCCAGGTTCCGGTCCACCATGTGGACGGCCGCGCTTATCGTTTTGTTGGAATAGAAGAGACCCGCGATCCGCTCCCGCGTCTGCTTCTGGTGGAAGCCGAAGATGCGGTGGGGGCGCGCCAGCGAAGCCACCAGCGCCGATTTCAGCAGACCCTGGAAGTCGACGGCGAAATCATACTGCTCCGCACGCAGATCGCGGCGCGCCGACAGAAGGGCCGAAAGCGAGTCGCGCCGAACCGGCACCAGCCGGTCGACGAAGGGGTTGCCTTCGAGCAGCGGTGCCCACTGCGGCTCGACGGCCCAGGCGAGGCTCCAGCCGGGATAGCTGTGTTTCAGGGAGGCGACCGCCGGCAGGGTGTGGATGATGTCGCCCAGTGAGCCCAGCCGTACCACCAGAATACGGCTGCTAGCGGATTTGGCGGCTGTGAACATGCTGGATCAGTTGGCTCGTGCGGATCGCGTCGTCCGCCTCCAGGCGGACCGTCTCGATGGGCGCGAGGACGTCGATAAGTTTTTCCGTTTCTGCACGATCGGAGATTAAAACGTAGTCTACCATGCGTAGTGCGGCGACCACTCCGGCGCGGTCGTGAATCGGTAGCAGCTCCGGCTCGGCGGGTAAGACTATTGCCAGAATCGGGCGTCCTCCGGTGCGATCGCGAACCGCGGCCAGTTGGCGCGCATGCGCCGCCACCAGCGGGTTAAATGTGCCCGTGACCACGGCCAGTTGGCCGCGGGGCAGGGCGCGGGCGGCAGCGCAGGTCAGGATCTTGGTGCGGGTGTCCATGAGGATGTCTGTTCTGGACTCCGGACCGGTCCCTCACGGTCGCGGCTCTGTAGAAGGTCGCGGGCTACCGCCGCGATGCGCTCGGGCGCGACGCGGGTCATGCAGCGATGGTCGATGGGGCACTCGCGCAGCAGGCACGGAGAGCATTCGGCGTGCTCCCGGACCACGCGGGCGAGCGGTCCGGTCGGGCCGGTGGTGGTGTCGTCGGTGGCGCCGAAGACCGCCACCGTCGGAACGCCCAGCGCGGAGGCTACGTGCATCGCTCCCGAATCGTTCGTCAGGAACACGCGGCAGGCCGCGGCCAGCTCGATGAATTCGGCGAGCGTGGTGCGTCCGGCCAGGTTGTGGGCGGCGGGAATCTGCGAAGCCACCGATTCGCAGAGAGCGCGCTCGCCGGGAGAGCCGAAGACGAGCACAGCGGGCATATCCAACAGCCGGCCCGCTTCCGCGAAGCGCTCGTACCGCTTGGCGCCGCCATAGGCCGCGCCCGGGCTGATGCCCGCTACGGGGCCCGTGATCCCCATGGCGGCCAGCCGCCGCTCGCCGGCCGCGCGGGCGGCCTCGATGCCGTCCAGCCGGATCGAGTGGCACTCCGGGAAGCGCTCCATGAGGCCCGCCCGCCGGAGCAATTCGAGATAGTAAAAGCGTTCGTGGCGGGGGATTTCGCCGGGCCCCGGCGGGGCGATCGCCTGCGTGAGCAGAGGGCCGCGGCCATCGCGGCGATAGCCGATGCGCTCCGGAATCCGAGCCAGCCAGGTGACGAGCGCGGCGTCGAAGGCGTTCTGGAAGAGGATGGCGGCATCGAAACGCTCCGCGCGCATGCGGCGCGCGAAGTCGAAGCGGCTGCCGGTGTACAGGATTACGCGGTCCGCCGCACGTTCCCGTGCATAGATGTCGGCGACCGAAGGCCGGGCGATCACAGCCAGGTGGGCATGCGGAAAAATTCCGCGCACTGCGCGCAGAGCCGGCAGCGACATCACGGCATCGCCGAGCCAGTTGGTGGCTCGCACTGCGACCCGCGCGATCGATGAGGGATTCACACCCACTGTCCTCAGCATAACAGTGGGGCATGAATTGCGATCCAAATGGTTGATGAAATACAGGGTCACATTCCGCAAGCGGTTTACCCCCGAAGGCGAGCCGGCCGACGACCCGCATTCGCTGGTTTCGACCGCCGACGGTGTGGTGGAGGACGAGGAGTTCATCGAGATCATCGAACCCGCCGGTATGGGCGTCGCCGGCGACCTCAACGAGGGATCCGGCTCCGAAGACAGCAATGATAGCGGCTTCCTCGGCCTGGGCACCGAGACCTGGGTCTACGACGTGGCGGAAGGGCGCGAGGACGAGTTCAAGAGTGCCCTGGTGGAGAGCCGCGTGGTGCTGGACTTCGAAGAGGTACCGGACGAGTCCCTGACGACCTGACAGCGCTCCAGACCGGCAGCGCGGCGGTTACACTGGAGTTTCCACCGCCATGCCGCACCTTTTCGACCCCGACGACCCATCTCTATACGACATCCGGACCACTGCGCCCGGGCCGCAGGGCGCCCTGCCCATCACTCCGGAAATGCTGTTGCACCGGCCCTCGGGCGACCTTTTCGGCTGGGCGCAGGACGCCGGCATGGGCTGGGATCCGCAGGCCCTCGGCGGCCGGGAGATCCTCATCCTCAGCACTCACGGCGGCATCCGCGCCGCGGATGGCACACCGGTGGCCCTCGGCTACCACACCGGGCACTGGGAGGTCGGTCTGCTGATGGACGCAGCGGCCAAGGAGCTGAAGGCCGCCGGCGCGGTACCGTTCGCCGGCTACTGCACCGATCCATGCGACGGCCGCACGCAGGGCACCACCGGCATGTTCGATTCGCTGCCCTATCGCAACGATGCGGCCTCCGTCTTCGGCCGCCTCATCCGGTCGCTGCCCACGCGCGGCGGGGTGATCGGTGTCGCTACCTGCGACAAGGGGTTGCCCGCCATGATGATGGCGCTGGCCGGCGCGCGGGACCTGCCCTGCGTGCTCATCCCGGGCGGCGTCAGCCTGCTCGCCCAGGACAGCGAGGACGCCGGCAAGATCCAGTCCGCCGGCGCCCGCTTCGCCCGTGGCCAGATGACGCTGGAAGCCGCGGCGGAGGGACTCTGCCGCGCCTGCGCGACACCGGGCGGCGGCTGTCAGTTCCTGGGCACGGCGGCAACCTCGCAGGTAGTCGGCGAGGCGCTCGGCATGGCGCTGCCTCACTCCGCGCTGGCGCCGTCCGGGCACGCCATCTGGCTCGATATGGCACGCCTCTCGGCCAATGCCGTACTCGAATCGCCCCTCATGCGCGAGGTGCTGAGCGACGCCTCCGTGCGAAACGCTTTGATCGTGCATGCGGCTTTCGGCGGATCGACGAACCTGATTCTTCACCTACCCGCCATCGCCTATGCGGCCGGCCTGTCGCGGCCCACAGTGGACGACTGGACGCGCGTGAACCGGCAGGTGCCGCGGCTGGTGGACGCGCTGCCGAACGGTCCCAAGGGCCACCCGACGGTGCAGGTCTTCCTCGCCGGTGGTGTGCCCGAGGTGATGCTGCATCTGCGCCGCGCCGGTCTGCTCGAAACCCGCGCCCGAACTGTCAGCGGCGCAACCCTGGACACGGTGCTCGACTGGTGGGAACTGTCGGAGCGCCGCGCCGCGCTGCGACGCGTCTTACGCGAGCGCGAAGGCGTCGACCCGGACGAGGTGATCATGGACCCCGACGGCGCCCGGCGGCGCGGCCTGACCGCGACCGTCACGTTTCCAAAGGGCAACCTCGCGCCCGGCGGATCAGTGGTCAAAAGCACGGCGATCGATCCGAGCGTAGTGGGTGCGGACGGCGTGTACCGGATCACCGGCCCGGCGCGCGTCTTCCGGACGGAGAAGTCGGCTGTGGCCGCCATTAAGAGCGGCGCGATCCATGCCGGCGACATTCTGGTGCTGATGTGCCGCGGGCCGATGGGCTCCGGTATGGAGGAGATCTTCGAGATCACCTCCGCCCTCCGCTACCTGGACTTCGGCAAACACGTTGCGGTCATCACGGACGCCCGCTTCAGCGGTGTCTCGACCGGCGCGTGCATCGGCCACATTACGCCGGAGGCGCTGGCCGGCGGGCCGCTCGGCAAGGTGCGGGAAGGGGACCGTATCGAAATCGTGATCGATCGCGTCCGTCTGGAGGGCTCGGTGAACCTGGTGGTGGACGGCCGCGCCGTAGCGGGCACGCGCGAATTGTCCGCACGCCCGCTACGCGATGATCTTGCGCCCGATCCGGCGCTCCCGCGCGAGACACGGCTTTGGGCCGCGCTTCAGGATGCGAGCGGAGGGACGTGGGCGGGGTGCGTGTTTGACGAAGAAGCGATTATCGGGCGGCTAAGCAGTAGCGGCGCAGAACGGTAAGATCGGCAGGCGGATCTATGGGGGCTCCGCGCAGACCACGGGGCCGGGCCCAGTGTGCCGGCCTCTCAAGGCGTATCTCTGAGCTAGCCGTTCTCGACGCGCGACTTAATATCCGAGTACGCCACATCGATGAGCCTGCTTAGCGCCGCAGCGTTTGTGGCCGTTCCCGGTCTCAGCTTCACATGGCGCATGAACTTGCCGGTGCCTTGCAACAAACGGGCCGGATCCGGCAGCGCCGCGCCGTGAAAGAATCCCACGTTCACGTGCGAGGTGAATACATTGACGTAGCCGAAGGGCGCATCTCCCAAGCATGCAACCGGACAGCCGTCATGCAAGATCTCCCGGACTTCGTCTCCGCATTTTCGCATCGCCTCAAACCACTGATGCGCGATGGCTCCCAATTCACCTGCGTGTTCTTTCATCCACGCACCGATGGCGGGATCCCGCTCGACAGCGCCGTTGAATCGCAGCAATTCCGCTCTCATCGCCGCCTACCTTCTGCGCGCTACATCGCGTTGATGGCGATGGAGGAGCCCTCGGTCCCGCCGCGGTAGACGCGCTCGACAGCCTTTTGGAAATCCGCCGGCCTGGCTTCCGGAATGTTCAGGAACTTCTGCGGATTGCGGTCCGTCAGCGGGAACCAGGAGCTTTGGATCTGGACCATGATGCGGTGGCCCGGCCGGAAGGTGTGGCACACGTCCGGCATCACGAATTCGATTTTCGCCGGCACGCCGGGCTGGAACGGCTCGGGTTTGGACATGCTGTTGCGGAATTTGCCGCGGAACGGCTCGCCGCGCACGAGCTGCTGATAGCCGCCCATGTGGACGCCGCGCGGGTTGGGCTGCGGGTCGGGATAATCGTCCGGGTAGACGTCGACCAGCTTCACGACGAAATCGGAGTCCGTGCCGCCGGTGGAAACGCGCAGCGAGGGCGTAATCGGCCCGGCGACGGTCACGTCACGGTCGAGCGGCGCGGTTTCGTAGGTCAGCACATCGGGACGGCGGGAGGCGAAGCGCTGGTCGTAGGTCATGTAGTCGGATGGCATTCCCGGGCCGATGTCGCCGATGACCGGCACCGGGTGGGCCGGGTCGCTGGTGTACTCGTCAAAGCCGGCGGCCTCGGGCCGCGAGAACGTCAACCTGCCGCCGGCATCGAGATACAACCGCTGCGCGGACGCCTTGGCCGGCGGCCATTCCGGGAAGCGACGCCACTGGTTGGTGCCGGTCTCGAAGACGAACGCCTGGGGATTGGGCGCGCCCGCTTTTTCCCGCAGGCCATTGCCTTTGCCCTTGAGGTGCTCCATGAAGAACGGGAACTCGATCTGGCTGCGGTAATACTCGCCGGTCTTGGAGCCGAAGGTCAGATTGCCGAGCGAATCGCCATCCATCCGCGACCAGCCGCCGTGCGGGAAGGGGCCCATTGTCAGGGTCACGGGCGAGGCCGGGCCGCCAGCCAGCGCGGCGTGGAACAGCTTGAGCGGTCCCGAGAGGTCCTCCGCATCGAACCATCCCCCTACGAACAGCACCGCCGGCTGCACGTGCTTCATGTTCGGCGCCTGCGCGCGCGATTGCCAGAATTCATCGTAGTTGGGATGTTGCAGGGTTTCCTCCCAGTACGGGTTCTTGTCCTTGAGCAGCGCCGAGGCGTTGGCCAGCGGGCCCATGCGGAGGTAATAGTCATATTGGTCGGCCGTGCCGAAGTCGAAGCGGAAATCGAGCGGCGGCTGCGGCTTGCCGTTCTCCTGCGGCTTGAAGCTGGTGTAGAAGCCGAAATTGGCGGCCAGGAAGAACGCGCCGTTATGATACGCGTCGTCGCCGTTGCCTACGTCGCCCATGGGCGCCTGCGGCGAGACCGCCTTGAGCGCGGGGTGCGACCCGATGAGGGTGAACGCGGCATAAAAACCCGGGTAGGAGATCCCCCATACGCCCACTTTCCCGTTGTTATTGGGTACGTTCTTGACCAGCCAATCGATCGTGTCGTAGGTGTCGGTGCTCTCGTCGGTGTCCTTGGGTCCGGAGAAGTGCGTCTTGTGGAACGGGATGTCGATGAACGTGCCCTCCGAGAGGAACCGGCCGCGCACGTCCTGGTACACGAAGATGAACCCCTCTTTGCTGAATAGCTCAGAGGGTCCGAGGCGCGCCGGGTAGCGGTCGATGCCATATGGCGCCACCGAGTAGGGCGTGCGCTGCATCAGGATCGGGTAGGGCTGGGAATCGTCCTTGGGGACGTAGACGGAAGTAAAGAGCCGGGCGCCGTCGCGCATCGGGATGCGGTAATCGTACTTGGTATAGCGCGCGCGGATCTCCTCGACCTGACGCGCAACATTATTTTGTGCCGGCGGCTGCGCCAGGGCAGGGAAGACCGCACAGAGGAACAGAGCAGCATATCTCGTCATGCGCCTCAAATGTACCACGGGGCGCCCCTGTGGCCGGAAGCGTTGATGAGTACCTGGATACGACAACAACTCCGCTCTGTTCCAGTGAAGTGACGACACACGCGCGCGCTCCAGAAATTCTTCGCTAACTTTTGGCGGCTTCTATCGTCTTCCGATAAGAGGACCCGAATGGGTAAAAAGAAAACCGATCTGCTCCGCGGCACGCTCGATCTGCTGATTCTGAAAGCCTTGTCCCTGGAACCGTTGCACGGCGTCGGCGTCTCCCGGCGCATCACCCAGATCACGGGCGGGGCCTTTCAGGTTAGTTTCGGCTCGCTGTTCCCCTCTCTGCACCGCATGGAGGAAAGGGGATGCGTGGAAGCCGAGTGGCGGGCCTCAGAGAACAGCCGCCGCGCCAAGTATTACCGCCTGAGCTCATCGGGCCGCACGCAACTCAAGCTCGAGGAGCGGGAGTGGAATCGGGTGGTTAGGGCCATGACAATAGCCGTTGAATCGGCCTGAAAGGAGATGGCAAAGCGCCATGCCAACGTGGATATTGAGCCTGTTTCGTAATCTCTTCCGCAGAACCGGGGTCGAGCGGGCGCTGGATGACGAGCTCCGGTCCTCGGTGGAGATGCTGGCCCAGGAGAAGATCGATCAGGGGATGTCGCCCGCGGCA
>Ga0335069_10017185_pt1 | contig 10083 bp, 10 predicted proteins | sample Lox_Sample_11_FD_206714 | JGI IMG/M metagenome (GOLD analysis project Ga0335069, IMG submission 206714) | Soil microbial communities from Loxahatchee National Wildlife Refuge, Florida, United States - Lox_Sample_1.1 | ecosystem: Environmental > Terrestrial > Soil > Wetlands | place: USA...
ACGACCGCGACGAGCGCGAGCAGTGCGATCCCGACGCGCCGCGCCCAGCGGCGAAGCCGCGTCACGGCAGGAAGTCGAGGATCCGCGCCGCGACCTCGTCCGGCCGGTCCTCCTGGAGGAAGTGCGACGCGCCCTCGACGAACGACGGGCCCTGCGCGCCGGGGATCGTCTCGACGAAGCGCTCGGCGACGCGCGCCGGGAGCACGACGTCGTCGGCGCCCCACACGACGAGCACCGGCTTCTCCCACGCGTGCAGCGCGTCGCGCACGCGGTTCATCGGCGCCGTGTTCGGATGCTCGGGCTCGGTCGGCACCTGTTCCGGGAATGCGAGCGCTCCGGCCTTCGACTCCGGCGTCGGGAACGGCGCGTCGTACGCGGCGCGCACGTCGTCGGCGAGCCCCTGCGCGGTGCCCGCCTCGACGAGGCGCCCGATGTCGAGCGCGCCGCCGAGCTCGCGCACGACGGCGCGGAAGCGAAGCCAGGTCTCGCTCGGCGGCCTGCCGGCGGCGATGCCGGTGTCGAGGACGACGATCCGCTCGACGCGCTCCGCGTGCTCGACGGCGACGCGAAGCCCGATCGGCCCGCCCCAGTCGTGGACGACGAGCGTCAGCCGCTCGAGCCCGAGCTCGAGCACGACGCGCTCGACCGACGCGACGTGCCGGTCGTACGAGTACCAGTCGACGTCGGTCGGCTTGTCGCTCTTTCCGAACCCGATCAGGTCGGGTGCGACGACGCGCGCGTGCGGCGCGAGCTGCGGCACGATCCGCCGCCAGAGGAACGACCAGGTCGGCTCGCCGTGCAGGAGGAGCACCGGATCGCCGTCGCCCTCGTCGACGTAGTGCATGCGGACCCCGTCGACGTCGAGCCAGTGCGGGTCGAACGGGTAGTCCGGGATTTCCGCGAAGCGCTCGTCCGGCGTGCGAAACACGTTCATCTCGCACAGTTTCCAGAAAGAGAAGGGGCCGGGCGGGCTGCGGCCCACCGCCCGGCCTGAAAGTAGAGATGCCGGGGGGCGTGGAATCTTGCGGCCGGGCTAGGCCGCGTTGCTCAGTTCACCCGTTCGGGTGAGCCGGAGGGCGCGCCTCGACCGGAGCTGAACCGCGGCCGTCGCGGTGGCTGCGAGGCCGACGATGCCCGCGACGGCGAACGCCAGCTCCGTGCCGCCCCTGGCGCAGAGCCAGCCTGCGAGGAGCCCGCCGAGCGGGCCGGTGCCGTTGAAGGCGTAGAAGTAGATCCCGATGATCCGCCCGCGGAGGTGGTCCGGCGCGGCGAGCTGCATCGTCGCGTTCGAGTTCGCCGACCACGCGGTGAAGCCCGCGCCGGTGGCGAAGAGGAGGAGCCCCGCGGCCCACGCCGTCGACACCGGTGCGAGCAGCAGCTCCGAGCCGGTGAAGACGAGCGCACCGACGAGGAGCACGCGGATCGACGCGCGCCCGAGCGACGCGGCGGCGAGCGCGCCGACGAGCGCGCCTGCGCCGAACGCCGCCGACAGGAAGCCGAACACGAACGAGTTCGTGTGCAGCGTCTGCCCGGCGAGCACGGGCAGCGTGACGTTGAAGTTGAACGAGAAGGTGCTGAGCACGACCGTCAGCGCGAGGATCACGAGCATCCGGCGCTGGTGGAAGACGTACGACAGCCCTTCGCGCGTGCCGCGCCAGATCTCCGGCCGCTCGAACGCGGCCAGCGGATAGAAGTCGCGCGTCCGCATCGCGAGCAGGCTCAGCAGCACCGCGAGGAAGCTCACGGCGTTGATCAGGAAGCAGACGCCGGCGCCGGTGAAGCCGTAGATCACTCCGGCGACGGCCGGTCCGACCACGCGCGACGCGTTGAACAGGCTCGAGTTGAGCGCGATCGCGTTCGGCAGGTCGTTGCGTCCGACCATCCGGTAGGTCAGCTGCTGCCGCGACGGGACGTCGAGCACGAGCACGGTTCCGTTCACGAACGCGATCACGTAGAGCATCCACGGCTGCGCGATCCCCGCGAGCGCGATCCACGCGAGCGCGGAGGCCGTGACGAGCTGGCCGAGCTGCGTGCCGATCACGGTCCGTCGCGCGTCGAGCCGGTCGGTCAGGACGCCTGCGAAGAGGCCGAACAGCGTGAACGGCAGGAACGCCGCGAGCGCCATCACGCCGACGGCGAACGCCGAGTGCGTCAGCTGGTAGACGAACCAGCCGAGCGCGATCCGCTGCATCCACGAGCCGACCTGGGAGACCGCCTGCCCGGAGAAGAAGAGGCGGTAGTTGCGGTAGCGGAAGCTCGAGAACGTGCGCGCGTTCAGCCGCATGAACGCTGCGGTCACAGGCGATCCTCCTCGTGGAGCAGACGCGAGAGCGGCCCGATCGCGGCCTCGACCGCGGCGAGCTCCTCGGGGCTCAGCGAGTCGAGGCGCGAGACGAGCCAGGCCGTGCGCCGCGAGCGGACGCGGCGGAGAACGCGGCGGCCTTCGTCGGTGAGCGTGAGCCCGACGCGGCGCCGGTCGTCCTCGCGCGCTGCGCGCTCGACGAGGCCGTCGCGCTCGAGCCGGTCGACGTGCTTCGACATCGCGGCCGCAGAGATGCGCTCGCGCGCCGCGAGCTCGCGGACGCCGATCCCGGGCGAGTACTTGATCGCGACGAGGAGCGCGACCTGCTCGGGCGAGGAGCCGCCGGCGCGCGTCTCGCGACGGAGCTCCCGGTTGATCCGGAGGAGCACCGGGCGGAGCGCGTCCGCGACGCCGAGCGTGGCGGTCGAGCGCGGGGAACGGGTGTCGGCGAGATCGTTAACTCGGTTAACGATATCAGAAAGCTTGCCATCGCCGTCGGCTCCCCGCTATCGTGCGGATTGTCACCAGCGATCCGGGGAGGTAGGCGCGATGCAGATCGGCGGAGTGATGCGGGTGAAGCTCGTCACGGCGAGCCCCGACGACTCGGCGGCCGCGGCGATTCAGCAGATGATCGAGGCCGGGGTCGGCTCGGTCGTCGTCTGCGACGGGCCCTCGCTCGTCGGGATCTTCACCGAGCGGGACGTGCTTCGGCTCGCGGGCGACGGCGTCGACTTCGCCTCGCTCAAGCTCGAGGACGTGATGACGTCCGGCCTCGCCACGATCTCCGTCGACGACGGCATCTACGAGGCCGCCGAGCTGATGAAGGCGCGGCGCCTCCGCCACCTGCCGGTCGTGCAGGACGGGAACCTCGTCGGGATCGTCTCGATCCGCGACGTGCTCGCGTACCTTGCCGAGCGCCTCTGGCAGGAGCACGACGAGTCGGTGCACGACACGGCGCGCGCGCTGCTCGAGCGGCGTTAGCGGTCGAAGTCGGCAGTCTCCTGCGGGCCGAGGCCCGGCATCGTCGCGTCCGTCCCGTGGACGCCCTCCATCGGGACGTAGGTCACGCCCGCCATGCCGCGGTTGAAATAGCGCCGGCGCGCCGCCGCCGTCGCGACGACGATCATCGCCGCGATCGCGATCCCCATCGTCCAGTGGCCGAGGCTGATCGCGGTCGCGCGCGCCATTCGCTCCCATTCCCCGGGGTCGTACCGGTTCGAGGTCGCGTTCGATGCCGGAATCAGGTCGACGCCCATCGGGAACCGGAGTGTGTGGTGGAGCGTCCAGCGATCGAGGCGGTGGAGGACGGCGAACGCGATCACGATCGCGGAGACGCAGGAGACGTAGAAGCCGTGCGGCAGACGGATGGCGATCGCACCGACGATGATCAGCACGAGCGGCGGGACGAACGCCCAGAGCCAGACGCGGAGCGTCGTCGACGCCGCCGGCTCGTGCCACGTCGTCAGGAGCTTGCCGCCGCTCGTCCACTGGACGACGCGCGGCTTCTCGAGCGCGAGCGTCGACGCCATGAGCGACGAGAAGAAGAGCGGGATCGCGATGAACGCGGCGATCGCGAGCGGCGACCGGCTCCGCTTCACCTTGTGCCGCGGCGTGCTCACTGCACCTTGTCCCGCTCGAGCACGCGGGCGAGGAATGCGCGCGTCCGCTCCTCCCGCGGCTCCGTGAAGATCTGCTCCGGCGGGCCCTCCTCGAGGATGCGCCCGTTGTCGAGGAAGCAGACCTTCTCCGACACCTCCCGCGCGAAGCCCATCTCGTGCGTCGCGACGATCATCGTCATGCCGCTCTCCGCGAGCTCGCGCACGAGTGCGAGGACGTCTGTCACGAGCTGCGGGTCGAGCGCGCTCGTGATCTCGTCGAGGAGCATCAGCTTCGGCTCCATGGCGAGCGCGCGTGCGATCGCGACGCGCTGCTGCTGGCCGCCCGAGAGCCGGTCGGGGTACTCGTTCGCCTTCTCCTCGAGCCCGATGCGGCGGAGGAGGAGCCGGGCGCGCGCCTCGGCGTCGTCCCGCGACAGCTTCCGCGTCTTCCGCGGCGCGAGCACGACGTTCTGCAGCACGGTCATGTGCGGGAAGAGGTTGTACGCCTGGAAGACGATCCCGATCTTCCGGCGCAGGTCGTTCACGTCGACCTTCGGCGCGGTGACGGCCTGGCCGTCGACGACGATCTCGCCCTCGTCGACGACCTCGAGCCGGTTGATGCAGCGGAGGAGCGTCGACTTGCCGGAGCCGGACGCGCCGATCAGGCAGACGACGTGGTGCTCGTGCACCGTGAGGTCGATCGAGTCGAGGACGTGGAGCTCGCCGAACCACTTGTCGACGCCGCGGACGTCGACGAACGCGGTGGGCTCCACGCCGTTCGCGCCGTCGCTCAAAACGCCTGCGCCCGCTCCCGCTTCTCGCGCTCGGCGACGATGTGGTCGGTGAACCGCGCGAGCGGGATCGTGATCAGGATGAAGAACACCGCGGCAACCACGTACGACGCGAAGTCGCCGTTCTGCGTCGAGAACTGCTGCGCGAGCGACGCCGCCTCGGTGACGCCGATCACGGAGACGATCGCCGTGTCCTTCTGGAGGCCGACGAAGTCGTTCAGGAGCGGCGGGATCACGCGGCGCACGGCCTGCGGCACGACGACGTACCGCATCGCCTGGAAGTACGAGAGCCCGAGCGACCGCGCCGCCGCGCGCTGGCTCGGATGGATCGACTCGATCCCGGCGCGGTAGACCTCGGTCACGTACGCCGTGTAGACGAGCGTGAGCGTCACCACTCCGTACGTCGTGATCGAGCGGCTCGAGATGTAGCCGAGCTGGAGCCCGGGGATCCCGAACCCGACGAGGAACGCGACGATGATGATCGGCGTCCCGCGGAAGAAGTCCGTGTACGCGATCGCCAGGGCCCGGAACGGCTTGGCTCCGGGCCCCGGCAGGCCGCGTACGAGTGCGAGACCGAGCGCGAACACGAGGACGAGAGCCTCCGCGATCACCATCATGTGGAGGTTCAGCTGGAAGCCCGCCCACACGTCCGGCAACGCCAGCGTGAAGCTGTGCGGGTTGAAGAACGCGTGCGCGACCTCGTGAAGCGCGTTCACCGTGTTACTTGAGTGTCGGGATCAGTGCGAAGTTGAGGTTGAACCACTTCTTCTGGAGCTTGCCGACGGTGCCGTTCTTCGTCAGCGTCCCGAGCGCGACGTCCACCGGCTTCAGGAGGGCCGAGCCCTTCTGGAGCACGGCGCCGTACTGCTCGTGCGTGACGATCTGGCCGGCGACGGGGCCGAACTTGCTCGGGTTCTGCTTCTTCTCGAGCGCGACGAGCGGCACGTCGAGGATCAGGGCCTGGCACTGGTTGATCTGCACGGCCTGATACGCGGCGGTCGTCGTCGGGTACGTGAGCGGCCGCTTCGCCGGCTTCAGCTGCGTGTTGATCCAGTCGAGGCCCGTCGTGTTCGTCTGGGCGCACGTCTGGAGCTGCTTCAGGTCGGCGATGCTCTTCGGGGGCGTCGTCTGCTTCGAGATGAGGACGCCCTGGTTCGCGTTCAGGTACGAGCTCGTGAAGTCGACCGTCTTCTTGCGCTGGGAGGTGATGGTCGCCTCCTGGAACGAGATGTCGAACTTCTTCGTGCCCGGCGCGAACAGGCTGTTCCACGACGAGTACATCCAGACCGGGGTGAGCCCGAGCTGCTTCGCGATCGCCGTCGCGAGGTCGACCTCGTAGCCGCGCGGGTTCGTGACGGTGCTGCCGCGGACGGTGCCCGAGGCGAAGCCGGGAGCAGGGTCGCCGAAGGCGACGATCAGCTTGCCGGGCTGCAGGGTCGGCAGCGCCGAGCGCTTGGCCGACGCCGCCGGGACCGCGACGAGCGCCACGGCGACGAGCAGCGGGAGAAGACGCTTTGCCACAAAATCCTCCTGTTGGTTCAGTCGATGCGGGCCTGGAGAGGGAGCAAATCTACCGCGGTGCGGGGAAAAGCTCTAGGTCCTCAGACGAGCGCCGCTCTGGTGAGTTGCTGGAAATGGCCGATCAGCTGCTCCGTCCGGCCCAGGAGGAACCCGTGCTCGAGGGCTCCCGCGGCGACCCCGCGCTGGACGCCCTCGACGAGGACCCGGTCCTCGGCGCCGACCTGGTCGTCGAAGGCCATCAGCTCGTCGATCCAGTCCTGCTCGACGTCCGGCCCGAAGAAGTAGTCGAGGAACCGGTAGGTCCGGCCCGTCGTCAGCGGCACGACGGGGCCGAGCGAGATGTTCGGCCGGCCCGGGAAGATGTTCACGGTGAGGTTCGGCCAGAGGAAGTGGAACTGGCCGCGCGGCAGCTCGCCGTCGACGCGCATCGTGCTCCGCGTCTGCTCCTTGACGGGTCCGTGCTGGCTCGAGAGCCGCCCCTCGGTCGAGAGCGCGTACGCGTCCGCGGAGGTGTCGAGCACCTCGGCGAGCGCGGGGTGCGCGATCTGGCAGTGGTAGCACTCGAGGAAGTTCTCGCAGACGATCTTCCAGTTCGCGTCGACCTCGGCCTCCCAGCGCGTGGTCGGGACGAGCGCGTCGACGTCGAGCCCGAGCTCCGCGACCTGCGCCGGCATCGAGCCGAGCGCGTCGGCGAGCGGCTCCGGGTCCGCGCTCGTGTTCACGAAGAGGAACGGCCCCCACGCGCCGACCGCGGCGGGGACGAGGCCGAGCTCGTCCTTCGGGAAGCCCGGCTCCTCCTCCGAGCGCGGCGCGGAACGGAGGCAGCCGTCGAGCCCGTACGTCCACGCGTGGTACGGGCACTGGATCGTCTCGCGCCTGCCCTGGCCCTCGGCGACGGGGAAGCCGCGGTGGCGGCAGACGTTCCGGAACGCGCGGAGCTCGCCGTCCCGCGCGCGTGTCACGAGGACCGGCATCCGCCCGGCGCGGCCGGCGAAGAACGAGCCCGGCTCCGGCACGAGCCCCGTGTGGCCGACGTACTGCCACGACGGCGAGAAGATCCGCTCGTGCTCGCGCTGGAGGACGTCCGGGTCGGAGTACCAGGCGTAGGGCAGCGTCCGCTCCACGCCGGGAGGCTAGCTCAGTCCGCGCGGGCGGCGGCCGGAGCGGGCTCGGCGGCGGCTGCCGACGGCTCGACGCGGAGGATGCGCGCCGGCCAGCGCGGGAGCCACCAGTTGTACCGCCCGAAGAGCGACACGAGCGCCGGGACGAGGAGCATCCGCACGACCGTCGCGTCGAGGAGGATCCCCGCCGCGAGGCCCGTCGCGAAGATCTTGATCACGACCTCCGGCCCGGAGCCGAGCGCCGCGAACGCGAGGAAGAGGATCAGCGCCGCGCTCGTCACGAGGCGGCCGGTGCGCGACAGGCCGCGGATCACCGCCTCGTCCGTGACCCCGATCGCGTCGTACTCCTCGCGCACGCGCGACAGGATGAAGACCTCGTAGTCCATCGACAGCCCGAAGAGGAACGCGAACACCATCAGCGGGATGAACGCGGTGATCGCGCCGGTCGCCGGGATGCCCCAGATCAGGTGCGAGCCCCAGCCCTCCTGCCAGACGAGCACCATGATCCCCCACGCTGCGCCGACGGAGAGCAGGTTCAGGAGCACCGCCTTGATCGGCAGCAGGATCGAGCGGAACGCGCGCGCGAGGAGGATCACCGTCAGCAGCGCGATGAGCGCGATCATCGTCGGGAAGCTTCCGTACACCGCGGAGACGAAGTCGGCGCCCGACGCCGCCTGACCGCCGACCGTCGTGCCGGGGATCGTGTGCGCCGCGTCCCGGAGCCTCGAGTAGAGCGCACGGCCCCCGCTCGAGTTCGCCTGCACCTTCGGGAGCACGACGACGACGCCTCCCTTCGCGTCCTGCCAGCCGACCGCAGCGCCGCGCACGCCGCCGACCGACGCGAGCTTCGTCGCGACCGCCGGCGCGCTACCCGGGTTGCGCGCGAGCGCGCTGAACTCGGTCAGGACGCCGGAACCGATCCCGCTCCGCTCGAGCGCGGCGAGCCCCCGGTACGCGTCGCCGCTCCGCGCGAGCGAGCTCGGGTTCGCGTTCCCGACCTGGATCCGGAGCGCCGGCACGAGCAGCGCGACGAGGATCGCGAGCGCAAGCGCCGCCGCCTGCCAGCGCCGCTTCACGACGCCCTTCGACCAGCGCACCCAGAACGGGCTCGCCTCCTTCTCCGTCCGGATCCGCGGCCAGTCGAGCCGCGGCCCGATCGTCGCGAGGATCACCGGCAGCAGCGTGATCGAGACGAGCACGCTGACGAGCGGGATCAGGAGCCCCGCGTAGCCGATCGAGCGGAGGAACGGCAGCGGGAGGACGACGAGCGCGAGCAGCCCGATCCCGACCGTCGTGCCGGAGAAGACGATCGACTCGCCCGCGGTGACCATCGCGCGCTCGACCGCCTCGACGTTGTCGGCGCCGGCCGCGTGCTCCTCGCGCCAGCGCATCACGAGGAGCAGCGAGTAGTCGATGCAGACGCCGAGCCCGATCAGCGCGACGAGGAACTGGACGATGAACGACACCGACGCGAACGTCGTCAGCCCCCAAATGAGCATGAACGTCGCGACGATCGCGAAGATCGCCATCACGATCGGCACGATCGCGATGAACGATGCGAACACGAACGCGAGCACGATCAGCGCGCCGAGGCCGCCGATCAGCGCCTCGAGCAGGACACCCGGCCCCTTGCCGCCGCTCGCCGAGTCGTTCAACGCGTCGTAGCCGGTGACGTGCGCGACCGCGCCCGGCGGCGCGTTGGCGCGCAGCGCGCCGCGGACCGCGTTCGTCTCGTTCGTCGCGCCGTTGAAGCCGCGCTTCGCCTTGAACGGGATGTAGACGATCGCGAACGTCGTGCGCCCGTCGGCGGAGACGAACGCGCGGTTCCCGGTCGACGCGAACGAGACGGAGCGCGCGCGCGGCACCGCGGCCGTCGCCGCGGCGAACGCCGCGCCGAGCTTCGCGCGCACGCCGGGCGAGTCGACGGTCGTCCCCTTCGGCAGCGTGACGACGGGGACGATCGAGCTGACCGCGGGGTCGATCCCGTAGCGGTGGAAGAGCTCGATGTTCGTCTCGAAGCCCTCGCGTCCCGGCACGGAGAACTGCTGCGAGAGCGCGTTCGTCGCGCGCTGGAGGTTCGGCACGCCGGCGAGGAGCACGAGCACCCACAGGCCGACGACCCACCACTTGTGTCGGAGTACGAACCGGCTGAAACCGAGCATCTGCGCCCCAGGCTACGTGCGCCGGGTCGCGCTCCGCTTCTTCGAACGCGCTCGTGTCGCGCGGTCGTACGATCTGCAACGTGCGCGCGATGGTGCTCGAGCGGCCGCGGGAGCCGCTGCAGCTCCGCGACCTGCCGGAGCCGGAGGCGGCGGCCGGCCAGGTGCGGCTCCGGGTGTCGGCGTGCGGCGTCTGCCGCACCGACCTCCACATCGTCGACGGCGAGCTCACGCATCCGAAGCTCCCGCTCGTGATCGGCCACCAGATCGTCGGCGTCGCCGACGACGGGCGGCGGCTCGGCGTGCCGTGGCTCGGGTGGACGGACGGAACCTGCCGCTACTGCACGAGCGGCCGCGAGAACCTCTGCGACGCGGCGCGGTTCACCGGCTACGACGTCGACGGCGGCTACGCGGAGGTCACGGTCGCCGACGAGCGCTACTGCCTCGAGCTCCCCGACGCGTACTCCGACGCCGACGCCGCGCCGCTCCTCTGCGCGGGGCTGATCGGCTACCGCGCGCTGCGACTCGCCGGCGACGCGGAACGGCTCGGCCTCTACGGCTTCGGCGCGTCGGCGCACATCGTCGCGCAGG
>Ga0335069_10017186_pt1 | contig 10083 bp, 8 predicted proteins | sample Lox_Sample_11_FD_206714 | JGI IMG/M metagenome (GOLD analysis project Ga0335069, IMG submission 206714) | Soil microbial communities from Loxahatchee National Wildlife Refuge, Florida, United States - Lox_Sample_1.1 | ecosystem: Environmental > Terrestrial > Soil > Wetlands | place: USA: Florida...
CTATTAAGCGGCCACCGACAAACAGCAAACCGATGAACGCAATCAACAAGTTTTGCAATCCATTCAGGAGCCAATGGAAATGAATCGCCGGAAATTCGCGCACATTCTCTGTGGAGCCAGCCTCGCCGCGACCCTGGAAGCAGCCTCCGCGGCACAAGAAAAAACGCACGCCATGGGCGGCATCAGCCACTCGGTCCCCGACAAGCCAGAAGAAATCGCAATGCTGATCTACTCAGGGATGACCGCGCTCGATCTGATCGGGCCGCAACAAGTGTTCGGCTATCTGATGGGCGTCCACGTTCATTTGGTCGCCAAGTCTAAGGACTTGATCGTCAGTGATACAGGAGTGGCGATTCAGCCGACGAAGACGTTCGCCGACTGCCCTGCTCCGGTGGACATACTTTTTGTGCCCGGCGGAGGCCGGGCCACGATCGCGCTTATGAATGACGACGAGACGATTAGCTTTCTGGCGAATCGGGGAAAGGACGCGAAGCTGGTGACCAGTGTTTGCTCCGGGTCGCTGGTGCTGGGCGCCGCGGGCTTGTTGCGCGGGTACAAGGCAACATCGCACTGGGCGGTTCGCGACGTTCTGCCCCTGCTGGGCGCGGAATTGACAGCGGGCCGGGTGGTGCAGGACCGCAACCGGATTACCTCGGGCGGAATCACGGCGGGAATTGACTTCGGGCTGCAGATCGCGGCGCGTCTGCGCGGAGAAGACTATGCCCGAGCACTCGAACTCACTCTGGAATACGATCCGCAGCCGCCGTTTGCCTCCGGGTCTCCGGAAAAAGCGCCTCCCGCCGTTGAAAAAGCAACACGTGCGATGTACGAACCGCTGCATGCTGCGGCCCGCGAAGCCGCCCTGGCTGCGCGGAAGAAGTGGGCGTAGCGATGCGCTAGTTGACCATCGCGTAACTGGAGACGCTTAAACTCCTTGCAGGACGGGGAGACGCCGCTTGCATTCTGCCCGGGGAAAAGATTTTACAAACTCCTCCTTGACAACGCCCGCTCCGGGGAGGAGCATGCCCCCAACCTCGAAGCGTGGAATCGGCGGCGGACCAAGGGGTGGTCCGGCCCCTTTGCACGCAGACTCTACTTCTGCCCGTCCATTCGCCGCACGCCGGAGGTTCCAGGAGGAACACCATGCACTCCCCCGCCGTACGTATTTTCGTCGTCTCTCTCGTGCTTGCGTTCTCTCTCGCCACCGCGGGTGGCAAAACGCGAGCCAAAGATCAAGGGTTCTCCGACCAGTTCAACGAAGCCACCGTGGCCCAGCTCGAAGCGGCCATGGCTGCCGGATCACTCACTTCCGAGCAGCTGACGAAGTACTACATTTCCCGTATCCTCGCGCTCGACCAGGGCGGCCCGGGTGTCAACGCAGTGATTGAACTCAATCCAGATGCTTTGAACATGGCGAAAATGGCCGACAAGTTGCGGCGGCAGGGGATCATTCTTGGGCCGATGCACGGGATCCCCGTGCTGGTGAAGGACAACGTGGAGACCGGCGACCTGATGCAGACCGCGGCCGGGTCGTTTGCACTTGTTGGTAAGCCGGCGCTTCAGGATTCGACCGTCGCGGGGAAGTTGCGCGCCGGCGGAGCCGTCATTCTTGGCAAGACAAATCTTTCCGAGTGGGCGAACTTCCGGTCGTTTGAATCCATCAGCGGATGGTCGGGACGCGGCGGCCAGACGAACAATCCCTATGGCATCGCCCGCAACCCCTGCGGCTCAAGTTCAGGATCGGGCGCGGCCGCGTCTGCGAATTTTGCCACCGTATCGTTTGGAACGGAAACCGACGGCAGCATTGTCTGCCCCGCCAACGCCAACGGCGTCGTCGGCCTCAAGCCGACAGTAGGCCTGACAAGCCGCGCCGGTATCGTTCCGATTTCGCACACGCAGGATACGTTTGGCCCACACGGGCGCTATGTGGCTGACGCCGCGGTTGCGCTGGGAGTCGTGCAGAGTCTCGGCTGTGACGGCCGCGATCCGGCCACCTGCGGAGTACCGCTGGGTTGGCAGGGCCGCTTCACGCGTCCGCCCAATATCCCTACCGACTACACGCAATTTCTCAGCAAGAAAGGTCTGCAAGGTGCGCGGATTGGCGTGACCCGCGTGGGACTGAATGGGTTCGATCCTCTTGTGCCGACGCCGCCCGTGGTGCTGGAACAGTTTGAAAATGCGGTTGCGGCGATTGAAAACGCGGGTGCGACCGTGATCGACATCGACGCGGCGGGTTTTGTGTTTCCTCCCGCCGATGGAGAACTCCTCGTGCTGTGCTTCGACTTCCGCGAAGACGTGAAGAACTACTTCGCCACCCGCGTCGGCGTCCCGGTAGCGCACAAGACGCTGACGGAATTAAGGGACTTCGACAACAAGCACGCCAAGGACGAGATGCCTTACTTCAATCAGGACCTTTTCGACCTTTGCGACGCGCTGGAGCCGGGACCCGATGATCCCCAGCCGATCTTTGGCGGCATGACCTACAACCAGGCGCTGGCCATTGACCAGAACTTCGGGGTAAATGGCATCGACCTGGCGTTGAGCCAGTTCCAGCTCGACGCTATCGTCAGCGCGACCGACAACCCGGCATGGTCCACCGATCTGATCTTCGGAGATCACTTCATCTTTGGAACCTCGGGTCTGGCGGCTCCCGAGGGATATCCGATCGTGCAGGTTCCGGCCGGGATGGTCTATGGCGCGCCGATGGGTGTTAGCTTCTTCGGCACGGCCTTCAGCGAACCGACGCTCATCAAGCTGGCGTCGGGGTTCGAGGCGGTGACGCATGTGCGGGCTAAGAATCTGCCTACGTTCGCGCAAACGGTACCGTTCGATCACATTGGCGGAACCACGTTGAATCCGCCGCAAACCAGAGGCGTGCCCGGCGAGAGCCAGAACCAGCACGCCGTGCCGAAACAGTGGCAACCGGGCCAGAAGCTCGAGAAAAGGCGGCCACACCACTTGTGAGTTGTTTTGTCCGGACGGCGGGCGGGGACGCCCGCCGCTCCCCACGCTTACCTGCGTTTGACGCTGTTCCCCCCGCGTCCGTATAATCCCAGTTGTCCACACCCTCAACATGGAACTGTGGGTGATCACCACGCTTGAGCTTTGGCGTGAAGAGCTGGGCGTCAATGTGCGTGCGCGCTTGCTGCGCAGGCCTGACCGGCCCGGTCGCGATCAGTTCGCTCATCCCAGCGGACTGGAAGACAAAGTTCCCGTAAATTCTAAAGGAGTTCAAAGGACCCTGATGATGAGCAAGTTCGCGCGCACTGCGGCCGTTGTGTTCGGCCTCACTCTGTTTGCACTGGGCCAGGCGGCGACGACGCCACCCGCCACCACGCCCGATGCACCTTCCGCCACGCCCGCTCCGAGTACTGCACCGACAATCAAGGCGACGGGCACCAAGGTTGGCACCATCAACATTGAACAGGCAATTTTCGCCTCCAACGAAGGGCAGCGCGATTTTCAGGCGCTGCAAACCAAGCTCACTCCCAAACTCAATGAGCTGAAGAGTTCGGCGGACGAGTTAGACAGCCTCAAAAAGAATGCCAGCGCACAGCAGGACAAGCTGAACGATGACGCTCGGGAAAAGCTGGTGAAGCAGATCGAAACCAAAACGAAGAGCCTGGAGCGGGCGCAGCAGGATTTCAACGAAGATTCGCAGAGCCAGCAGGGCGAGATTGGAAACAAGATTCTCACCAAGATGGCGCCGATCATCGTGAAGTATGCGGCCGACAATGGCTTTGGGGTGATCCTCGACACGTCACAGCAGTGGCCGCGCAGCCCGGTGCTGTGGAACGGCCCGGCCGTGGACATTACGCAGGCGATTGTCGAGGCCTACAACGTGCAGTCGGGCGTGGCGGCTCCGCCGCCGGGCGCGGGCGCGACCAGGCCTGCGGCAAAGCCCGCGGGAACGGGCACGAAGCCGGCGACGACACCAGCAACCAAGCCGGCCGCTACCACTCCGCCGAAGCAGTAACGACACCGCGGGAACGGAATTGGTTCCCGCGAAAAAGCTGATTGCAAGGCCGCGCATCTCGCGGCCTTTTTCTTTTGCTCGCAAAGCCACGGGAGCAAATCCTTTCTCTCAGGTGTCTGTACTGGCAAACGGGCCCGTTTCCTGGAGGACATCATGTTTCGCACACTGGAAGCCACCTGGGACCAGTCTGCCCGTCGCGGCTGGACCACGATCGCATCGTTCACCTTGCAGGCGCTCGGCGTGAGCCTGCTCCTGTTGATCTCGTTGTTGACCGTACACGAACCGCCGAAGTTAGTCCGCCGCTTCGTGGAGCACTTTCTGGATCAGCCCCCGGCGCCTGCTCCGCGACCGATAGGCCATCGTCCCGTCCTGCGCGGGTCGGAAGTGAGACAAGGGCAGATCGTCGCGCCGACTTCGTTTCTGGACCATGCCGCGCAAATCGACGACCGGGGAGCGGCACCGGCCGTCGATATCGACAGCAATGGGCCGATCGGAGCCATCGGCACTCGCCCGCGGCTCCGACGTGCTGGGGGCGACTGGCGATCAAGTCTCTGTAATCCCGCCGGCGCCAAAACCGGCGCAGACGCATTTGCTGAAAATCTCGAGCTGGGCCGAGGGTGGTGTGATCCACAAAGTGCAGCCCCTCTATCCCCCGCTGGCGCGGCAGGCGCGCATTCAGGGAGCGGTTGAGCTGCGAGCAATTATCGGCAAGACGGGCATGATCGAGAACCTCAACGTTCTCGGCGGGCACGCGATGCTGGTCAAAGCCGCGGTCGACGCGGTGCGGCAATGGCGGTACCGTCCTCACATGCTTAACGGTGAGCCTGTGGAAGTGGAGACGGAGATTACGGTAAATTTTGTGCTGTCGGGAAGCTGAGAGCGCAGGCAGGATTCTCTCGTTGCGATTGCCGATGGCGAACTCACTCCTACGTTACCGAAGTCTCGGGCGAAACTCGCTTGCCAGCCTTTGCCGTAATGCGCCCGATATAATCGGTACAGTGAACGCTCCTCGCCGTGAACGAATCATCCTGCCCGATCAACGATCGCTGGCCCTCGACGGCCGCACCTGGGCTGAAGTCTCGCTGAACACGCTGCGCGAAAATTTCCGAGCCGTGCAGCAGCATGTCGGCGAGAAAGTTGCCATCTGCGCGGTAGTGAAAGCCGATGGCTATGGCCACGGCGCCACCGAATGCGCCCTCGCGCTCGAAGCCGAAGGCACGCCCTGGCTCGGAGTAACCGATGCTGCCGAGGGCCGCGCCCTTCGAAGCGCGGGAATCTGGACCCGCATCCTCTTAATGACCGGGATCTGGAAGGGCGAGGAAGACGGAATCGTCGCGCACAATCTCACGCCGACGGTCTGGGAAAGCTGGCACATCGAGAACCTGGAAAAGGCCGCGCGCAAACAGCAGATCAATCTTCCCGTCCACTTGAAAGTTGATACCGGCATGAACCGGCTGGGAGCGTCCCAGAAGTCGCTGAACGAACTTTGCGCGAAGTTGTCAGCCTGCCCGCATCTGCACCTGGAAGGCGTGAGCACACATTTCTCTTCCGCCGAAGTACTCGATGCCGAAGAGGCTCCGCAGCAGATGACGCGTTTTGAAGAGGCACTCGCCGTGCTCGCCGAGCACGGACTGCATCCGCCGCTGGTGCACATGGGGAACTCCGCCGCGGTGAACGCGCGGCCGGAAACCTGGAAGACCATGGTTCGCCCCGGCATTCTTCTCTATGGGTATTCGCTGCCAGCGTCGCGCGGCGGCGAGATTGTAAACGACTCGCCGCTCGATCTGAAGCCTGTGCTCGCCTGGAAGACGCGTGTTCTTACAGTGAAAGATGTTCCCGCCGGAGAGGCGGTCGGCTACATGGGAACGTACGTCACCAAAGAGAAGAGCCGCATCGCCGTACTGCCGGTGGGCTATGCCGATGGCTATCCGCGCCTGCTTTCAAATCGTGCCCGCGTGATCGTGCGCGGAGAGTACGCTCCGGTGGTCGGTCGGGTGTCGATGGACTTGACCACGGTCGATGTCGGGCACATTCCCGGAGTCTCCGTCGGAGACGAAGTCATTCTTATCGGCTCGAACAACGGCAAGAACGTAGACGCAGTCGAACTGGCCCGGCTGTGCGAGACAGTTCCCTACGAGATTTTGTGCGGCATTTCGCAAAGAGTGCCGCGGGTGTATAGCTAACCGCTGATCTCTCCGAGTCTCACTACTACCAACAAACTTACGATTTCGGCCATTCGATGCTGACGGCGCGAGTTGCCTCCGGTCAGTTTGCTATTCTGCTGCAATCACGATGCTCTCGCGCTACGACCGCTGGATGTATGAATGGGAGACCCGGCTCACTTCGGTGGACAACAACCGCGTGGTGCGTCCTCTGGACTGGGGCATGGACTGGACGAAGAGCTGGCCGGAGCGAAACGGCGGGCCTGCGGCAACGGACACGCGGTCCGAGGTCGAATATTTTTCGCAGCTCAACGACCGCATCATCGCCACGAGCGACGACTTCTACTCCTACCGCACACCGACGGACTTTCGCCTGGAGCGGCGCGAGGTCAAGGTTTTCAGCACGCGCGAAACACCCGACCCGCGGCTGGAGAAGAAAGTTCGCGGGACGTATGCGGATTTTCTGCGGTTCACGTCTCCGGTCACGACACCCTACCCAGAAAACAATCTCGCGAACGCACGCTGGTTTCCCGCCCGAGGACGCCGCGCCGTTGTCCTCCTTCCCCACTGGAATGCCGACGCGTTGCACTACAACAGTCTCTGCCGGGCGTTCAACTGGCTGGGGATTGCCGTGCTGCGGCTGAGCATGCCGTATCACGACATCCGCATGCCCGCCGAAATCGATCGCGCCGACTACGCTGTTTCTGCCAACATTGGCCGCACAATCGACGCTGCGCGGCAAGGCGTCATCGATGTGCGTTGCTGTCTCGACTGGCTGGAGTCGCAGGGCTATAGCCGGCTCGGCGTCGTCGGCACGAGCCTGGGTTCGTGCTACGCGTTCATTGCGACCGCGCACGATCCGCGCATTCGTATCGCAGCCTTCAATCATGCGTCGACATATTTCGCGGACGTTGTCTGGCACGGCCAATCCACGCGTCACATCCGGCAGGGGATCGAGTCTTCGATCAACGCCGAGGAACTGCGCAACGTGTGGCGAGCGGCGAGTCCGGCTGTGTATTTCGACAAGTTCTCACGCTGGCCGCGCAAGTCCCTGGTCATTTATGCGAAGTATGATCTGACTTTCTTGCCTGAATTTTCGCGGCAGATCGTAGCCGAATTCGCGCGCCACAATCTCGATCACAAAGTTGTCGTTCTGCCCTGCGGCCATTACACGCTGGGGGAAACTCCGTATAAATACATGGATGGCTGGCACCTGGCGAGTTTTCTGCGGTCGGCGTTCGAGACGGCGTCGTAGAGATCGATCGCAGAGCACTGCCTCGAGGAAGGGGTCCTTCGACTCCGTTCGGCGTTCGCCTCACTCCGCTCAGGATGACAGGGCGATGACTACTTCAAGATCCCCATTCTCTTCCCGACCCGCGCGAGCACTTCGAGCGCTTGCTGCAATTCTTCTTTCGTGTGCGTTGCAGTCATGATGGTGCGTACGCGCGCTTTGCCTTCGGGAACCGTCGGGAAGGCAATGCCAGTGCCAAGGACTCCTTCTTTGAAAAGCTCACGCGAGAAGTCCATGGTCAGTCGGCCGTCGCCGATGATGATCGGTGTGATGGGCGTTTCGCTGGCGGGAGTGTTTTGGCCTCCAATGTTGAAGCCGAGCAGGCCGAGTTCTTTTTTCCAGAAATGCGTGTTGGCCCAGAGCTGCTCCATCCACTGCGGTTCGTCCTGCAGAACATCAAACGCCGCAATACAGCTCGCCGCGACGGACGGCGGATGCGAGGTCGAAAACAAAAACGGTCGCCCGCGATGATAGAGGAAGTCGATGAGATCGCGCGTGCCGCAGACGTAGCCGCCAAGCGCGCCAATTGCCTTTGACAAAGTGCCGACCTGGATATCCACACGTCCGTGCACGCCGAAATGGTCAATCGTGCCGCGGCCTTGGCGTCCGAGCACGCCGGAAGAGTGCGCGTCGTCCACCATCATGATCGCGCCATATTTTTCTGCCGCATCGCAAAGCCCGGGCAGCGGCCCGATGTCGCCATCCATGGAGAAGACACCGTCGCTGATGAGGAGCTTGCGGCCGGGTTGATCCTTCACGCTGGCGAGTTGCTCTTCGGCGTGCGCGACGTCTTTGTGGCGGAAGACAAGGATCTTGGCGCGCGAGAGGCGACAACCGTCGATGATGGAGGCATGGTTGAGTTCGTCGGAGATGATGAAGTCGTCTTTGCCGAGAATGGCGGAGACGGTGCCGGCGTTGGCGGTGAATCCGGACTGGAAGACGACGCAAGCTTCGACGTTCTTGAAACGCGCGATTTTCTCTTCTAGCTCCATGTGAATGCGCATCGTGCCCGCGATGGTGCGCACCGCGCCCGAGCCGACTCCGAACTTCCGCGTAGCCTCAAGCGCAGCCTCGCGCAGCCTGGGGTGCGTGGTCAGGCCGAGGTAATTGTTCGACGCAAGGTTGATGACTTTCTTGCCGTCGAATGTGCAAACGGGGGCCTGCTCGTCCTCCAGCACGCGCAGCTTGAAATGCGTGCCCTTGGCCTTGAGTTCGTCGAGTTGGTCGGTGAGGAAAGAGAGCGGGTTGGTGCGGGTGGCAACGGGCATGGGTCGTACCTCGGATTGGCTTGCGCCCAAACAGTTTACAACTCAGCTAAAGAATGCGTCGCATGGCGTTTACACGCGTAGACTCTGCATCCCAGCCAGTTTTGTCAGCTAAACAATGAGAGATGCGCCTTCCCCAGATTGCCCAAGGAGGAGATTCTTCATTTCAATTCAGATAGCTTCAGCCCGGCTCCATGGACGCTTGGCCTGACTTGCTTCAATATCGCATCACGGTGTGGGGACGGGGCTGATGTTCTTTACCGAGCTTCCCGATCCTCTAAGGAGGAATTTATGAAAAATGCAAAGTGGATGCTGCCGGTAACGCTGCTGCTGCTATCGGGCCTCATGGCCGCACAGTCGCCCGCGAGCTCGAAGGTTGAGGCAAATACGGCCACCTTTACGACGTCCGTTCCCTTTCCATTTGTTGTCGGCAACCAGATCCTACCCGCCGGCAGCTACCAGATTCAGCGGCTCCTAGGGCATCCGAACCATGCTGACGAAATTGGCATGATCGTGGTGCGGAGCGCCGATCCGCGGATCTACAAGGCCGTCGTCACCATGCTCGTCGAGAACTCCTCGCCTTCGCACGACAACCCCCGGCTGGTGTTCACTGTCATCGCGAACCAGCATTATCTCGCCGAGGTCTGGATGAAAGGCGAGAAGAGCCAGGCAATTCCTGGAGCTTTGGCGCAATCCGATGCGTTTGGAGCCGACGCCCCTCGTTCCGAGATCGTGCTCGCAGCCCTACGCTAAGACTTGGCGATCAAGCTCTGGTGCGTCATGGCGACACGTTAGCATTGAACTTGGTCCAGTGTTTCTCGCCACCAGGAAAAGGCGCCTCGCGACTCCAACTCGCACCGGGTCGCGAGGCTCATAATCGTCACTCTGGGTTGTGGGGTCCATGTCTCTTCGGCTGCCCCAGCGCCGCCACTCTCCCGTTTGTCGCCCGCAGATAGTCCGCAGGGGCGAGGAGAATCTGCAACCCGCGCATACCGGCAGAAATCGACACGACATCGAACAACTCAATCGTCTCGTCGACGAATACTGGAAAATCGCGCTTGGCGGCGAGGGCAGTGCAGCCTCCGCGGATGTAGCCGGTGAGGGCTTGCAGCTCCTTGACGGCGACCATTTCCATTTTCTTTTCCCCGGCGGCGGCAGCGAGCGCCTTGAGGTCGAGTTCCTGGTCGCCGGGGATGACGGCCATGACGACGCCGTGCCAGTCTTTACTTCCAACCGGCCGCGCAACCAGCGTTTTGAAAACCTGCTCCGGGGGCAGGCCGATTTTGGCGGCCACGGTCTCGGCGGCGAGGTCATTTTCATCGACTTCGTAGTCGCGGAGCTCGTAGCCGATGCCGAGTTGGTCGAGGAGGCGGGCGGCGTTGGTTTTGG
>Ga0335069_10017187_pt1 | contig 10083 bp, 6 predicted proteins | sample Lox_Sample_11_FD_206714 | JGI IMG/M metagenome (GOLD analysis project Ga0335069, IMG submission 206714) | Soil microbial communities from Loxahatchee National Wildlife Refuge, Florida, United States - Lox_Sample_1.1 | ecosystem: Environmental > Terrestrial > Soil > Wetlands | place: USA: Florida...
CGAGCTGCCCGCCTCGCTGCGCGACGCGGGGCTGGACAACTGGATCCGGGAGCCGCTGGACGACGCGGTCGACCGGCGGCGGCGCATCATCATGCCGCCGGCCGTTGCGGTCCTGGGCACGCCGGCCCGCGGCCAGCAGGGCCCGCTGCTGGCCGAGGCGAAGCACCCCGACACGGTGTTCATGATGGGTGACAACCCGGCGCTGCCCGCGATGCCGGAAGGGCCGACGCTGCGGGACTTCTACCTGCTCAGGTTCGACCCGATCCCGCGCATGCACCTGCTGCAGAGCGCCCGGGTGGCCAGGGAGAACGGGCTCGACGAGAAGGTGATCATGGCGTGCTTGCTGCACGACATCGCGATCGCCGGGCTGCTTCCGGCCAACCACGGCTACTGGGGCGCCCAGCTGGTCGCGCCGTACGTGGACGAGGAGGTCGCCTGGGCCATCCAGAAGCACGAGGCGCTGCGTTACTTCCCCGACGAGTCGGCCGGGTACAGCTACCCTTCGGCGTACATCGACTACTTCGGTCCGGACTACAGCCCGCCCGAGTACATCCGCCGGGAGGCCGAGGCGGCGCGGCGGCACCGCTGGTACATGACGTCGCGGCTGGTGACGATCAACGACATCTACTCGTTCGACCCGAACGTGACCGTGGACTTCGATGACTTTTCTGACATCGTGGGGCGGAATTTCCGGCAGCCAGACGAGGGGCTCGGCTTCGACGGCTCGCCGGTGGCGCACATGTGGCGGACGATGATCTGGCCGAACAACTTCCTGTAGGTTGTGCGCCATGGAGCCCGGGATCACCTGGTATGACGTCCTTGGCGTGCTGCCCGGCGCCGAGCCGGCGAAGATCCGGCGTGAGTACGACGCCAAGACGAGCCTGCTGCGGCCGGAGCTGATCTCGGGTGCCCCGTCGAACGTGGTCCAGGGGATCTCCCTGGCGCAGGGCCTGCTGGAGGAGGCGTGGCAGGTGCTCGGCGATCCGGTGCGCCGGGAGCGCTACGACGAGTCGATAGGCCTCCGGGGCCCCGGCGGGCACCTGCGTGAGCCAGGGAGCAACCCGGACGGCTCCGGGCTGGAACCGTCCGACCTGGAGATCGCGGGGGACCCGGGCGGAGACGCGGCGGGCAGCGCGACGCGAGCCGGCCGACTGGGACTGCAGCGGCGGCGGGCGAAACACGTGGCCGTGCCCGACGTGCGCGGCCTGTTCTACCACGTGTGCCTGGAGGTAGCGGCGCGGCGGAACGTCCACGTCACGACCGTCCGGCTGACGCCGCACCCGATGCCGGTCGAGGGCCTGGTGGTCGACCAGTCGCCGCGGCCGCCGGCGAAGCTGGAGCGGCACGGGCAGCTGACCGTCCACGTGTGGCATCCGCCCGCGCGGTAACCGCCGGCTCTTGACCCAGATGTCGTAGGTCACCGGGCCGGACGCGTCGCTGAGGCGAACCCTGGACGCCAGGCGGTACGAGTGCGATGCCTGCAGCGCCTTGGCGATGACGGCGTCCGCGGCCGGCGTCACGGTGTTGCTGTAAGCGATGACCTGGAAGTAGCCGCTCTTCACGGCGGCCGTGAAGCCAGCCGGCCCGGTCAGCGTCCGGCCCCTGGCACTGGTGTAGGCGATGTCGTATGTCGAGGTGAACTGCCTGGGCTGGGCGTCCCTGTTTCCCATCAGGTAGTAGATGGGCACCTCGGGTACCTCGACCAGGTACCTGGCGTCTGGTTTCAGGTACTTGCTGAACGTCCTGACGAACGGTCCAGACTGGGGCCACACGTGGTACAGCGCGCTGGACTGGCCCGCGCCGAGGGTCAGGGCCAGGGTCCAGACCGCGATGCCGACGAGGGGGCGGCGGAAGTAGTCGCCCATGATCCGGGCCAGGCCGAAGCCGGCCATCGGCGCGGCGAAGAACAGCCCGAAGCCGATGTGCTTGAGGAAGGAGATGTCGGTGTGCAGGTGCGCCTGGTAGGCCGGGGCCAGCAGCGCCGTCCCGGTCAGGGTGACCCCCAGCGCCGCCCGCCGCCACCGGCCCCCGGCCGGGGCGATCTTCTCATCCGGCTCGGTCCGCACCCGCCGCACGTAGGCGATGGTGCCGATCACCGCCGCCAGGAACAGCACGCCACCCCAGGTCAGGCTTTCGCGCAGGATCGTCCCGGCGGGGACCGTGCCCTGGGCGCGGTTCGTGGTGGTGCTGCCCAGGGCCGTGGCGTAGGCCGTGCCGCCGAGGCGCAGCGCGACGTAGAGCAGGCCCGCCACGGCGGCGGCGAAGGCGGGCGGGTACCACAGGACGCGGCGGCCGCGTTCGGGCCAGCCGGCCAGCGCGGGCAGCACCGCGATCGTCGGCACGAACAGCAACCCGGCGTACTTGACCGCCACCGCCAGCGCGGCCGGCACCGCGGCGAGCAGGAAAAGGGGCCGTCTCGACGGGGCGGTGCGGACGGTGATCCAGGCGGCCAGGGCGAGCAGGAACAGGCAGGTGGCGTCGTAGGTGGCGAAGTTCCCCAGGAACACGGTCGCTTCGGTGACCGCGAACAGGGCCGCGGCGCACAGCGCGGCCCGTTCGTTGAACAGCCGGCGGGTCAGCATGTACAGCAGCGTCGTGACCGTGAGCATCTCGGCCAGGCTCAGGGCCCGGGCCAGGGCCAGCCCGCCGATCTGGTCCAGGAACGCGGCGGCGACCGGGTACAGCACCGGGGCCCCGGAGAAGTAGGACGAGTAGCTGCCTTGCAGGGCGGCGCCGTGCAGCAAGTGCTGCAGTTCCATGTGCCCGGCGTACAGGTAGGTCGCCTCGTCTTCGAAGGCGGTGTTGCGCAGCCGCAGCGACAGGGCGGCCTGCAGGATCAGGATGGCCAGCAGGACCAGCCGGCTGATCATCGTGGTCCGACTCGTGGTCGCGGGCCGGGGCGGGGCGGCTGCGACCCGCAGCAGCGGCCTGGTCTCGGCCAGGTCGGCGGGGTCGTCAGGCCGGGAGTTCCGGAGCCAGGGCATCAGAACGGTCTCGGCGTTGGTCAGCATGTCGGGCCGGCGGTCGGGCACCGATCCGAAAACGGAGCGGTCGGACCTCACCTCAGGCCCTCCCTCGCCGACGGGATGAGAACGCGCACGGCCAGCAGGAGTTCGAACAGGCCCAGGCCGAACACGACGGCGACGTTGTCGGGGTTCATAGTGGTCAGACGCCAGAAGGCCAGGCTGGTCCAGGTCAGCGAGCTGCCCAGGCTCCAGGCCAGGAAGCAGGCCCAGAACCGCCGCTGGTTGTCTTGTTTTTTCTTGTCGCCGCCGGAGGGCTTCCAGCCCAGCCGCTTGCCCCGGGCCGCGTCCCAGTACGCGAACAGGTGCGCCCACCCCGAGATCACCCGCACCGCCCACGCCTCCAGCCGGTACGGCGCATGATGCCAGGACGGGATGATCACCGCGGCGTAGACCAGCGCGGGCGCGATGAAGATCATGTTCTGCAACAGCAGGATGCGAGGCACGAAGAGGAGGATCGCGATGGTCAGCGCGGGGATCACGAAGGTGAACAGCGCGGTGTAGATGTAGTAGACCAGCCCGGAGATGTAGCACATCCGGCTATACAGCGGCAGCCGCGCTCGCCAGAACAAGGGACTGAAGAGCAGCCCGACGGTGCCGGAGCACCAGCGGTACTGCTGGTTCAGGAACGCCAGCACGTTGTCCGGGCAGTTCCCGGTGGATAGCGCGATGGGGATGTACCGCAGCTTCCACCCCTTGGCGTTCAGGTCGAACCCGGTCAGCACGTCCTCGGAATGCTCGGCCAGCGTCATCCCCAGGTTGTCCGCCAGCGCCGCCCGCCGGTACACCGCGCAACTGCCCACGCAGATCGACCCGCCCTTGCGCGCCCGGGCGGTCTGGATCGACCGGTAGAACAGCTCCTGGACCGCCCCCGCGCCGCGCTCCACCCAGGACTGCCCGTCGGCGATCCGGAAGAACTGCGGGGTCTGCACGATCCCGGTATCGGGGTAGGCGTCCATGTACGGCAGCGCCTCATCCAGCAGGTCCGCCCGGGGCGCGAAGTCCGCGTCCAGCAGCAAGATGAAATCCCCGTAAGACACCTGGAACCCGAAATACAGGTTCCCCGACTTCTTGAACCACCCCCGGTTCGGCCGCGTCGCATACACGAACCCGAAGTCTTCGGCCATCCGCTTGAACTCGCGACATGCGAGTCGTCCAGCACGTACGGAGTGACCACGCCGGGGTAGTGCTCGCTCATCTTTGCGACGTGGGTCCAGGTATTGCGGAGCACCTCCGCCGGCTCCCCCGCCACCGGCAGGAAGACGTCGACGGACGGATAGGCCGGGGGGTGCCAGGAGCGGACCAGGCGCTGGTGCGCGGCGGGGTCAAAGCCCCGGCTCAACCCGTCGGTGAGCAGCGGCAAGGCGAGAAACAACGCCCCGAGCAGCACGAACGGGCTGACGAAGAGGAACCAGTGGTGCTGCAGCATCAGCCAGGCCTGGCTGAACAGCAGCAGCGGGAAACTGGCGACCGAGAACAAGGTGAGGATCCAGGCATTGCTCCGCACGTACTGGTATTTCTCGTCGTCGCGCGGCGGCACCGGCAGGACGTGGCCGGGGCGCGGGGCGGACGACGGGGCTGGCGTGCGCATCCGTTCGGCTCGACCGGTGACGGTCATCGGTGCGGCGCGGCCCGGGAGGGTGATCGGCTGGGTGTCGGCGGTGGCGAAGTCGGCTACGGACGTGGTCGTCTTCGTGACGTCGGTCACTATTCCCCTCGGCTTGTGGCGTATACGGACAGAGTCAGCCCTGCTCCGTTACATGGCTGCCCGTTTTGCCCAGGTCAGATTGACTGCCGGGCCATACTGCCCGATAGGACGCCGTTCATCCCTCAGGCGCACGGCGAGAAGGAGGGCGCACAGTGAAGGCGCTGGTGTTCCGGCATAGCCTGGCCCGGGAGGCAGCTTCGGCCGTCGGCGGCCGGGTGGACCGGCGGGCGTTCGTGTCCCGGTTCGCGCCGGCGCGCATCGAGGACGTTGCTGAACTTCCGCTGCCCGCGCCCGATTGGGTCCGGGTGCGGACGACGTTCTCCGGGCTGTGCGGCTCGGACGTCAAGCAGATCCTGCTGAACGGGTCCCGGGACAACCCGCTCACCGCGCTGGTGTCGTTCCCGCACGTGCTGGGGCACGAGGTGGTCGGGCGGCGGCTCGACAGCGGGGAGCGGGTGGTGCTCAACCCGTGGCTGTCGTGCGGGCCGCGCGGCATCGACCCGCCGTGCGTGGCGTGCCGGGACGGGCGCTATCCGTGGTGCCGCAACTTCCGGTCGGGCGACCTGCCCGCCTCGATCCACCTGGGGAACTGCGCCGCGGCGGGCGGGGCGCACGCCGAGCGGTTCGCGGCGCACGTGTCCCAGCTGTTCGCGATCCCGGACGGCGTGCCGGATGAGGCGGCGGTGCTGGCCGATCCGGTCAGCGTGTCGCTGCGGTCCGTGCTGCTCGCGCCGCCTCCGGCTGGTCAGCCGGTGCTGGTCTACGGTTCGGGGACGCTGGCGTTCGCGGTGATCGCGCTAGTCCGGTTCTTGTATCCGGAAACCGAGGTGTGGGCGGCGACGCGGCCGGGGACGCGGGCCGGGTTGGCGGCCCGGCTGGGTGCGCATGCCGTGCTGTCCTCGGTGCCTGATGTGCTCGTGGCGGAGGTGGCGCGCCGGGCGGGGGGTTCGCCCCTGGTGCCGTGGAGCGGGCGGGAGTGGCTGCAGGACGGGCCCGGTGTCGTGTACGACACGATCGGCTCGGTGGAGACCGTCGAGACGTCGCTGCGGTTGCTGATGACCGGCGGCACCCTGGTCATCTCGGGGGTGGAGCCGCCGAAGCGGTTCGAGTGGACGCCGCTGTACTTCAAGGAGCTGCGGGTGGTCGGGTCCAATGGGTTCGGCGTGGAGGAGGTGCGGGGGGTAGCCAAGCACGCGATGGAGCACTACTTCGATTTCGTGCGGTCCGGCTTCGACCTGACGCCGGTGATCACGCACCGGTTTCCGCTCGAGCGCTGGGACGAGGCGGTGCTGACGCTGAAGGACTCGCGGCGGACCGGGGCGGTCAAGGTGCTGCTCGAGCCGGGCGGGTGAATTCATCCGCCCGGGATGAGGTGGCAGTCCGGACATCTGGCCAGGGTGGAACTGCCTGCGCGTGGCTGGCACCGATCTGGCTGAGCACGACGACGAAGGGCGTGATGGTGGCTTCATTCGAGGACCGGCAGGATTTCGAGGATGCCGAGCGCGGGCGGATCGACGCCCTGGATCCGTGCGTAGTACGGGCGGCCAATGGCCAGGTGGTGTGGGACCTGGAGGCGTATTCGTACCTGGACGGCGAGTGCCCGGACACGGTGAACCCGAGCCTGTGGCGGCAGGCGCAGCTCTGCGCCAAGCATGGCCTGTTCGAGGTGACCGAAGGCATCTACCAGGTTCGCGGGATGGACCTCTCGAACATGACGATCGTCGAGGGCGGCACCGGGGTGATCGTGATCGACCCGCTGATCTCGGCCGAGACCGCGGCGGCGGGCATCGCGCTGTACCGCAAGAACCGCGGGGACCGGCCGGTGACCGGAGTGATCTACACCCATTCGCACGTCGATCACTTCGGCGGGGTGGGCGGGGTGCTGCCCGAGGGCGGCGGCGGTGTGCCGATCCTGGCCCCGGAGGGGTTCCTGGAGCACGCGGTGTCGGAGAACGTCTACGCCGGGGTCGCGATGACCCGCCGCGCGGCCTACATGTACGGCGCGAACCTGGACCGCAGCCCGACCGGGCAGGTCAGCACTGGCCTGGGCATCGCGACGTCGTCGGGTTCGGTGGGCCTGTTCGCCCCGACCAAGGACGTCACCCGTACCGGGCAGGAAGAGACGATCGACGGGGTTCGGATCGTCTTCCAGATCACGCCGGGCACCGAGGCCCCGGCGGAGATGAACTTCTACTTCCCGGACCGACGCGCGCTGTGCATGGCCGAGAACGCCACCCACAACCTGCATAACCTGCTCACACTGCGCGGTGCCCTGATCCGCGACCCGCGGATATGGTCCCGGTATCTCGACGAGGCCATCGAGCTGTTCGCCACCGACTCCGATGTCGCGTTCGCCTCGCACCACTGGCCGACCTGGGGCACCCAGAACGTCATCCGGTACCTGTCGCAGCAGCGTGACCTGTACGCCTACCTCCACGACCAGGCCCTGCGGATGCTCAACAACGGCGCCACCGGAATGGAGATCGCCGAAGACCTCCCGCTGCCTCCCGGGCTGGAAGCCGCCTGGCACACCCACGGCTACTACGGGTCGGTCAGCCACAACCTCAAGGCCATCTACCAGCGGTACATGGGCTGGTTCGACGGGAACCCGAGCTCGCTGTGGCAGCACCCGCCGCAGGCCGCAGCCACCCGGTACGTGGAGGTCATCGGGGGCCAGCAGGCCGTGCTGGCCAAGGCCAGATCCTATGCGGACGCCGGTGACCTGCGGTTCGCCGCCGAACTGCTCAAGCACGCCGTGTTCGCTGACCCCGACGACGCCACGGCCAGGGATGCGCTCGCCGGTGTCTACCAGCGGCTCGGCTTCGGCGCCGAGAACGCCACCTGGCGCAGCTTCTACCTCACTGGCGCGCTGGAACTGCGGCACGGCATCGAGCCTCCCCCGGTGGCCAACCTGGGCGCCGGCATGGCCGGGGCGCTGACCGTCGAGCAGCTCTTCGACAGCCTGGCCGTCCGGGTCGACGGTCCCCGCGCCGCCGCCGAGTCCCTGGTCATCGACTGGCACTTTACCGACACCGGGGTTACGATGCGGCTCGCCCTGTCCAACGGGGCGCTGATCCCGACCCAGAACCCCAGAACCCAGGCCGCCGCGGACCTCACACTCACCCTCACCAAGCCGCAGCTTCTCGGCCTGCTCGCCGGGCACGGCCTGGGCGGAATCGAGCACACCGGGGATCCCGCGGCGCTGAGCAAGCTCATGGGACTGCTCGACACCCCCGACCCGGCCTTCCCGATCGTCACTCCGTAAGCACGAGGGATTGGCACGACGATCTCGGCCAATGCCGGCCGTTAGGTCGCGCAGACGGTCGGGCCTATGGTCGAATGCTGGCGTGTTCGTGCGGGTGTGGGAGTACGAGGTACCTGGTGACCGTGCGGTCGCGTTCATCACGGCCTACGCCGCCGACGGCGCCTGGTGCGAGCTGTTCGGCCGCACCGCGGGGTTCCTGGGCACGGAGTTGTACCGGGACGCTGGCCGGGCCGACCGGTTCCTGACGATCGACCGCTGGCAGAACGAGGAGGACTGGCAGTCGTTCCTTCGGGCCTTCGGCGCGGCCTACGAGTCTCTCGACGCCCAGCTCGAAGGTCTCGCCGCCACCGAACGATCGTTGTTCGAGGGCTCCTCCTAGGTGCCTGCTGATGCGGGTCCGCCGAGCGCCCGCGCTGCGTTCACGAGACAGTCACAGCCAGCGGCGGAAATCGTTGCCGAACTCACCTCCGGCTTGTAACCGAGTCGCGGCGCCCTATCCCTCCAGCAGTCCCACCTCCCGGGACCGGGCGACTGCCTGGCTGCGTGAGACAACCCCCAGCTTCCGGTACAGCGAGTACGCCTGCGACTTGATGGTGTGCGGGGACAGGAACAGCTCCGCGCCGATCTCGGGGAACGACAGGTGCGTGGCCAGCAATGGCAGGATCCGCAGTTCGGCGGCGGTCAGGGAAGAGACTCCGGGAGGACTGGGGCCGCGTTCCTTCGATATCTGGGTCCGCAGCGCCAGAGCCTCGGCGGCCAGGGTGCCCAGGTCTGGCCGCCGCCTGAGCAGATCATCGATCTCCCGCATCAGCGTCCTGGCGCCGGCCAGGTCGGCCAGTGCGAGGTGAGCGCGAATGAGCTCGATCCGGGCCTGGACGGCAAGGTGGGGAATAGCGTAGGTCAGCAACGGCCGCAGGCGCTGGGCGCGGACCAGTTGCCGGCGCGCCGCCGGGACATCTCCGCCATGCACCGCCGCTCGGGCTTGCACCGCGCAGACCAGCGACGTCACGTAACACTCTTCCAGGCCTGCCCGGCGCAGCACGGCATCTGCCTGCCCGGCCAGGGCGCCGGCCCGGCCCCACTGACGGCGGGTCATCGCCACCAGCGACCGCTCGCACAACGCGGCCGCGAAAACCTCGGGCGCACCCGCCTCCTCGTCGACCTCCAGCGCCTCCTCGAACGACAGGTCGCCACCGTCGAGGTCACCGGACAAGACGCGCGCGATCCCTTGCATCAGCGGGATTACCGGCGCGACCAGGCCGGCCGCCGCGAACCTGCTCGCGGCCTCGTCGGCCTCGGCACGCATCGGCCCGATCCCGTGGCGGCACAATATGGCCCGCAGCGCGGCCGCCCACGCCGCGATGGTAACGTCCTGGGGCCCGGATGCGTCCCGATGCTGCCAGCGATCGGCAACGTCGGCCCATCGCACGGCCTCGGCCGGCCGCCCCGTCTGGACGGACAGGAGCGAGGCCAGCATCGCGAGCATGGGATGCCCGTCGACCCCGCCGCGATCGTCCAGCCACCGGAACCACCGCTGGACGGTCGTGACGCGGGCCTGCCGGGTGGCTGGCAGCCAGAGGCTTTCTACCCGCTGGGCGACCGCATCGACGTCTCCGGCCGTCATGGAGTATTCCAGCGCCTCCTCGGGCAGGCCGTTGCGCAGGCACCAGTCGGCCGCCCGGCGGCGCAGTACCGGGACCAGGCCGGGCTCCAGCCGTTCCAGTTCGGCCAGCAGCATGTCGCGGAACAGGCGGTGATAGCGGTACCACCGGGCCCGCCGGTCCAGTGGCACCAGCAGCAGGTTCGACCGGGCCAGCTCGGCTAGCGTCGCGGCAGACCCTGGTGCCTGCAGCACCGCCTCGCACAGCGATCCGTTCATCCGCTCCAGCACCGCGGTCCGGGTCAGGAATTCCCGGTGCCGCGCGGAGATCCGGGCCAGGAATTCTGCCTCCAGGTACTCGCTGACCAGCCGGTCATCCCCGCCGAACGAGACCGCCGCGCGCGCCAGCGAGCCGCCCGCCCGCAAGCACAGCGCCGCCAGGTACAGCCCAGCCGGCCAGCCCTCGGTCCGCTGATGCAGCACCGCC
>Ga0335069_10017188_pt1 | contig 10082 bp, 10 predicted proteins | sample Lox_Sample_11_FD_206714 | JGI IMG/M metagenome (GOLD analysis project Ga0335069, IMG submission 206714) | Soil microbial communities from Loxahatchee National Wildlife Refuge, Florida, United States - Lox_Sample_1.1 | ecosystem: Environmental > Terrestrial > Soil > Wetlands | place: USA...
CTTCTGGGGCACCAATTGGGGCATGAAGGGCTACTTCACCATGCCCTATGCCTATCTGCTCGACGGCAATCTCGCCGACGATTTCTGGACCATCCGCGTGGTCGAGGATCCGAAGAAGAAGGCCACTGCGCGCAAGCGCAAATAACGCCTACCACGGGCGCCCTCGCCCCGGGCGCCCATCTCGGGGGAAGGGCGGGATCGTGCGTCGGCGATCCCGCCCCTTCTATCGGCACGCCCTATCCGCGATCTCCGGCCGCGGTGTAGGATCCGGCCCTCGCTGACCGCATCCGGTAGATTCGATGCCCCAAGCCGCGACGCCCTCCGCCACCCTCCTCGCTTCCGATCTGCAATTCCCCGAGGGCCCGGTGGTCGATCGCGACGGATCGCTGCTGATCGTCGAGATCGAGCGCCGCACCATCACCCGCATCCGCGACGGCGGCACCGAGATCGTGGCCCGGCTCGAAGGCGGGCCCAACGGCCTCGCCTGGGGGCCGGACGGCGCGCTCTATGTCTGCAACAACGCCGGCTTCCTCTTTCGCAAGATCGACGGCGTCAACCGCACCGCGGCCGGCGTGCCGGAGGGCTATGCGGGCGGCTGGGTCGAGCGCGTGGACCCGAAGACCGGTGAGCACCGCGTGCTCTATGCGCGCTGCGGCGAGCACAACCTGGTCGGGCCGAACGATCTCGTCTTCGATGTCCATGGCGGCTTCTACTTCACCGATTACGGCAAGTTCTATCCGCGCTATCGCATGAATGGCGGCCTCTATTACGCCCTCGCCGACGGCTCGCGCATCGTCGAGGTCGCCTATCCGCTGATCACGCCGAACGGCGTCGGCCTCTCGCCGGACGGGAAGACGGTCTATGCGGCGGAGACCGAAACCGGCCGGCTCTGGGCCTTCGACCTGGAGGCGCCGGGCCGGCCGAAGCGCCATGCCGGCTTCGCGCTCCATGGCGGCCGCCTGGTCTGCGGTCTTCCCGGCTACCAGCGCTTCGACAGCCTCGCCGTCGAAGCCGGGGGCAATATCTGCGTCGCGACGCTGGTCAGTGCCTGCATCTCGGTGATCAGCCCGGAAGGGAAGCTCCTGGAGCAGGTTCCGACCGGTGACATCGTCACCACCAACATCTGCTTCGGCGGAGCCGATCGGAAGACCGCCTATATCACCCTCGCCGGCAAGGGCGAGGCGATCGCCATGCCCTGGGCCAGACCGGGCCTCGCTTTGGCCTACGGCTGACGGGGCGCCAGCTCCAACTCGTCCCACGCCGACGTTCCGCGGAATGGACCCATAGGCAGGGCTTCGCAAAACTCGTAAGCTTCACAAAACTGTCACGGTGAGGCCGGGACCGGCCTGTGGGGACGCTGCGCGATGGTCTTGAAGCTGTTTCGCCAGATGATGCCGCGCGACGGACGCTTCGTCGAACGGCTCTGCCGCCATTCCGGCTATGTGGTGGAAGGCGCGGTGCAATTCCGCGGCATCCTCGCCGGCGGCGACTATGACAGCCATTGCAAGGAGCTGTTCCGGCTGGAGGAAGCCGCCGACGACGTCACCCGCGAGGTCGTCCACGCCATCCATCGCAGCTTCATCACGCCGTTCGACCGCGGCGCGGTGCTGGAGCTGATCACCGCCCTCGACGACACCATCGATCTCATGAAGGACGCCGCCCGGCGCATGGGACTCTATCGGGTTGCCTACACGCCGGAGATGCTGGCGATGGCGGATTGTGCGGTGCGCGCGACCGCGGCGATCCGCGAGGCGCTGCCGGCGCTGAACGCCATCGGAAGGAACGTCGCCGTCTTCGACACGATGCAGCACAAGGTGCGGACCGCCGAAAGCGAGGCGGACGAGCTCCTGCAGCACGGCCTGAAGGCCGTGTTCGCCGGCGGCGGCTCGATGGGCGAGAAGTTCGCCGCCGAGAAGGTCTACGAGCTGATCGAGGCGGTGGTCGATCGCAGCGAGGACGTGACCGACGTCATCGCCGGCATCGTGGTCGAGCAGGTCTGAGCGGCGGTCGGGTCGCCATGCTGGGAACCCCGCTGCTGGTGGCGCTGATCGCGGTCGCGCTGCTGTTCGACTTCCTGAACGGGCTCCACGATTCCGCGAACTCGATCGCGACCGTGGTCTCGACCCGCGTGCTCCGGCCGGTCGTCGCGGTGTTCTGGGCCGCTTTCTTCAACTTCATCGCCTTCCTGGTGTTCGGCCTGCACGTCGCCGACACCATGGGCAAGGGGCTGATCGATGTCGGCGTGCTCGACGCCCGGGTCGTGTTCGGCGCGCTCGCCGGCGCCATCACCTGGAACGTCGTCACCTGGATCTACGGCATCCCGTCCAGCAGCAGCCATGCCCTGATCGGCGGCCTGGTCGGCGCCGGCATCGCCAAGGCCGGATTCGGCGCGGTGATCTGGAGCGGGCTCGGCACCGTCTCGATCGCCATCGTACTGTCGCCGCTGATCGGATTCGGTCTCGCGATGGTGCTGATGGTGGCGGCCGCCTGGTCCGCGGTTCCGGTCACGCCGTTCGCGGCGGATCGCCGGTTCCGCGGGCTGCAGTTCATCTCCTCCTCGCTGTTCAGCCTCGGCCATGGCGGCAACGACGCCCAGAAGACCATGGGCATCATCGCCGGCCTGCTCTATTCGCAAGGCCGCATGCCGGAAGGCTTTCACGTCCCGTTCTGGGTGGTGATCGCCTGCCAGGCCGCGATGGCGCTCGGCACCTTCAGCGGCGGCTGGCGCATCGTGAAGACGGTGGGGTCGAAGATCACCGACCTGAAGCCGATCCAAGGCTTCTGCGCCGAGACCGGCGGTGCGGTGGCGCTGTTCGGCGCCACCTTCCTCGGCATCCCGGTCTCGACCACCCACACCATCATCGGCGCGGTGGTCGGCGTCGGCGCGATGCGGCGCACCTCGGCGGTGCGCTGGGGCACCGCCGGCAACATCGTGATTGCCTGGGTGATCACGCTGCCGTCCGCCGCCGTGGTGGGCGGCGCCTGCTACGGGCTGGCGGCCCTCTTCGGATAGCCGCGACGGTGCAATTCGCTCTGGTGCGTTGCGCGAGCGCCGCCTACCATCCTCCCATGTTGAAGCGCGCGCTCTCCGGCCTTTTCCTTCTGGCGTTCCTCCTTGCCGCGGCACCGGCCCTGGCCATCGTGCACGGCAAGCCGGTCACCGAGACCGACGACTACGCCCATGCCGTGGTCGGCCTCGCCTTGACCGATGCCGACGGGCTGCCCGGTGAATGCACCGGCACCCTGTTGACGCCGCGGATCGTGCTGACCGCCGCGCATTGCGTGAAGGACATGAAGTCGGTCGGCGTGGTCTTCGACTTCAAGATCGACGGCGCGCGCACACTGCCCGTCTCCCGGATCTTCATCCATCCGGACTTTGCAACGACCGAAGGCAAGCTCAGCGCCGGCGACATCGCCATCCTGTTCCTGCCGCCGCATGACGACCGGACCGCGACGATCCCGCTCGACGCCGACACCAGCTTCGCCGAGGGCCAGCAGTTCACCGCGGTCGGCTTCGGCCGCAGCATCGCCACCAGCTTCAAGTCGAGCGGCGTCATGCGGAAGGCCGGCATGGTGGCGACCGGCAACCGGACGGCGGCCGACGTCGCCTTGACGCCGACCGGCGACGCCTGGCCCTGCAGCGGCGATTCCGGCGGACCGGTGCTCAGGAAGGACATGAGCGGCCGCTATGCCATCGCCGGGGTGATGAGCGGCGTCTACAGCGGCCCGATCGGCGAATGCCTGACCGGCGCCTTCATGGTGCCGATCGAGGACTATGCCCGCTGGATCGCGGACACTGTCGCCGCCGAAGGCTCGAGCCTGGCCGCGAAGTAGGCCCGCCACCCTATTCCGGGATGTAGATCGTAATCGTCAGGTCCGGCAGCGCTTCCGGGATCAGCAGCTGGTGCCGGAACACGATCTCACGCCCGTGCCGCGGCGTCGAAAAACGGGTGACGCCTTCGCCGAGATCGCTGACGTCATGCTCGGCCCACATGCGCCGGAAGTCGCCGCTGACTTCGCTCACGCGCGTGACCAGGGACGTGAAGGGCTCGGCGCCGGCCGCAGCGGCGAAGTTCATGCGGAACTTCGCGACGACCGCGCGCGCATCGGCGTCCCAGCTCGGCATCGCGCGCCGATGATAGACGCGCGCGAACATCAGCCAGAGCACATTGCGCTCGGCAATGGGGATGCGGGCGAAATCGCCGAACATCCGCGTGTTAGCGTTGTTCCAGGCAATGACGTCGAACCGGCTGTTGCGGGCATAGGCGGGCAAAGCGATCGCATCGAGGATCGATTGCAGTGTCGCTCCGGCCTCCGAAGTGGGTGCCGTTCTCGCCAGCGGCGGCGGCCGATGTTGGGCAAGCACGAAGAGATGCGCACGCTCCGCCTCGGAGAGCTTCAGGGCGCGGGCGAGGTTCTCGAGGAAGGCGGTCGACACCTGGATCGGCTTCCCCTGCTCCAGCCGCGTGTACCAGCTCACGCCCACGCCCGCCAGTGACGCGATCTCTTCTCGGCGCAGGCCCGGATTCCGTCGATGCCGCCCGGACGGCAGGCCAGCCGCCACCGGATCCAGTCGCGCACGGCGCGTCTTCAGGAAGTCCGCCAGCTCGCGCCGGGTATCGCGCCCGCCTGTTGACTCTCCTTCCGCCACCGCGCCCCCTCTTCCGTAGCACTGTCAGTGATAGCATCTTTTCGGCACTCCCCGCGACGCCGTGCCGGTGCGAGCCTCGAGCCTCACGAACCGGGGAATGCGCGTGTGGACCTTGCTTTCGGCGCTCGCGGTGGCGGCCCTCGCCGGCTTCTCGCGAGGCTTCGCCGCCTTCGGCACGGCAATGATCTACGTGCCGCTGATCGCACTTGCCTATGACGCGAAGACCGCAGTCGTCACCTTGTTCCTGGTGGACCTGTTGCCGTCGCTGCCGCTGCTCTGGAAGGCCGGACCGCAATGCGACCGCAGCAACATTGCCTGGATGACTTTGGGCGCGGTCGCCGCGACCCCATTCGGCGTCGCCCTATTGCTGGTCGCCGATCCCACGGAGGCGCAACTCGTGCTCGGCCTCGTCCTGCTCGCCGCCGTCACCTACATGGTCTTCCGTCGCGGATTTCAGATCGTGCCGGGTCCCGCCAAGGCCATTGCTGCCGGTGCCGTCTCCGGCTTTGCCGGCGGCGTCTCCGGCATCTTCGGGCCGCCGGCGATGGTCTACCTGCTGGGGCGCGGCGCCGACGCCAAGACGGCGCGCGCCGACACCATCGTCTTCCTCACCGGTGAGAGCTTGGTATTGGGCGCGACCTATCTGCTCTACGGCATGGTGACAGTCGAGACCCTGGAGCTCGCGCTCGTGCTCCTGCCGGTCTATGCCTTGGCGACCTGGTATGGCGCCCGCCGCTTCTCGACGACCGGCGAAGCCGCCTATCGCAAGCTGATGCTCGGATTGCTCTGGGGCGTCTCCGCCTTCCTCGTGACGCGGGCGGCGCTCGTGCTGATGGAACAGTAACCAGAGACCTTACATTATGATGTGACTTAGCCTTCCAGCGCCGCCGCGGTCTCCTTGCCCGGCGTCACCGGCACGATCTCGAACTCGACCAGGTCCGCCCAGGCGGCCACCCAGCGCTGCAGCAGGGTCACGTCGGCGCATTCCATCACCTGGAAGCAGCGGCCGAGATCGGCGGAGACCCAGCTCGCCACGAAATCGAGCCCATCCGGCATCATCCGGCCCTGTTCCCGGAACCGGCGATAGACCGCCTTGGCATCCTGGTTGCGGAACCGCTCGATCACCATGAACTGCAAGGCCTGCCTCCCCTTCCGCCGCGACATCCACCGCTTTGATCCCGTGCCGGAAATCGGCTAGGACACCGCCAACCCAAACTCTCCATTCGAGGACCCTAGCATGGCCGCCCAGATGACCGCCCCGAAGATCGTTGCCGAGACCGACGCGTTGATGCAGGGCCTAGGCATCGCCCGCGAGCACTATTCCGGCGGCACGCTCGAAGTGCACTCGCCGATCACCGGCGAGGTGATCGCCACGGTGCACGAGGCCGACGCCGACGCCGACGAGGCGGAGGCAACGGTCGTGCGGGCGCATAAGGCCTTCCTTGCCTGGCGCGAGGTGCCGGCGCCGAAGCGCGGCGAGCTCGTGCGCCTGCTCGGCGAGGAGCTGCGCGCGCACAAGGCGGCGCTCGGCCGCCTGGTCTCGATCGAGGTCGGCAAGATCGAGAGCGAGGGCCTGGGCGAGGTCCAGGAGATGATCGACATCTGCGACTACGCGGTCGGCCTCTCGCGCCAGATCTTCGGCCTGACCGTCGCCACCGAGCGCCCGAACCATCGGATGATGGAGACCTGGCATCCGCTCGGCGTCACCGGCATCATCACCGCCTTCAACTTCCCGGTCGCGGTCTGGTCCTGGAACGCGGCGATCGCCCTGGTCTGCGGCAACGCCTGCATCTGGAAGCCGTCGGAGAAGACGCCGCTGACGGCGCTCGCCACCGCCGCTTTGTTCGAGCGCGCGGTGACGCGCTTCACCGAGGAGGGCAACAAGGCGCCGGACGGCCTGATGTCGCTGCTGGTCGGCGGCCGCGCCGTCGGCGAGGTGCTGGTCGATCACCCGAAGGTGGCGGTGCTCTCCGCCACCGGCTCGACCGCCATGGGCAAGCAGGTGGCACCGAAGCTCGCCAAGCGCTTCGCCCGGGCGATCCTGGAGCTCGGCGGCAACAATGCCGGCATCGTCTGCCCGACGGCGGATCTCGATCTCACCCTGCGCGCGGTCGCCTTCGCCGCCATGGGCACCGCCGGCCAGCGCTGCACCACGCTGCGACGCCTCTTCGTCCATGAGAGCGTCTATGACCAGCTGGTGCCGCGCCTCGTGAAGGCCTACGGCTCGGTCACCATCGGCAATCCGCTGCAGACCGGAACGTTGGTCGGGCCGCTGATCGACCATCGTGCCTATCAGGGCATGGAGCGCGCGCTCAACGAGGCGAAGGCCGCCGGCGGCAAGGTGCATGGCGGCGCCCGCACCGACGCCGACACCTTCCCCAACGCCTATTACGTCCATCCCGCCCTGGTCGAGATGCCGAAGCAGACCGGTCCGGTCGAGCAGGAGACCTTCGCGCCGATCCTCTACGTCATGAAGTATCAGGACTTCGACGAGGTGCTGCGGCTGCACAACGCAGTGCCTCAGGGCCTTTCCTCCTCGATCTTCACCCGCGACCTCGGCGAGGCCGAGCGCTTCCTCTCGGTGGCGGGCTCGGATTGCGGCATCGCCAACGTCAACATCGGGCCCTCGGGCGCCGAGATCGGCGGCGCATTCGGCGGCGAGAAGGAGACCGGCGGCGGCCGCGAGGCCGGCTCGGATTCCTGGAAGGCCTACATGCGCCGCGCCACCAACACCATCAACTACGGCAAGCAGCTCCCGCTGGCGCAAGGCGTGAAGTTCGACGTCGAATAGCCCCCGGGGAGTAACGCGGTGCTGTTCGAAATCTGCGTCGAGGGAATTGACGGGGTGGTCGCCGCCCAGGAAGGCGGCGGCGACCGCGTCGAGCTCTGCGCCAGCCTGATGGAAGGCGGGATCACGCCGAGCTTCGGCACGATCCGCGCCGCCTTGAAGCTCTCATACCTGCCGATCCATGTGATCCTGCGGCCGCGCGGCGGCGACTTCCTCTATTCCGACGCCGAGTTCGCCACCATGCTGGACGACGCCCGCGAGATCGCGCGGCTCGGCGCCGCCGGCATCGTGATCGGCTGCCTGACGGCGGACGGCCGCATCGACGAAGATAGGATGAAAGCATTGGTCGCAGCGGCACAGCCGCTCAGCGTCACCTGCCACCGCGCCTTCGACATGACCCGCGACCCCGCGGAGGCGCTGGAGGCGCTCATCCGCTGCGGCATCGCCCGAGTCCTCACCAGCGGCCAACGATCTCGCGCTGTCGATGCCATCCCGCTGCTGAAAAGCCTCAACGCGCAGGCCGGGGGCCGCATCAAGATCATGGCCTGCGGCGAGCTCGCCCCCGATATCATCGCCGAAGTGGTGCGCGAGACCGGTGGCGAGGAATTTCACTTCGCCGCCCTGCAGACGATCCCCAGCGCGATGGATTATCGCAACCCGCAAGTCGGCATGGGCGCAACCGATCTCGACCGCGAATACAGCAACACCGTCACCGATCCGGATCTCGTGCGGGCGACCATCACGGCGGCGCGCGGCGGCTGAGCGCAGAAAATGGCCCCGCCCGGTCGCCGCTCTGGAGCAACGACCGGACGGGGCCTTCAAGCGAACGTAGCCCCCTACGCCGCTTTCCGCAAAACCTCGGCCACGGTCGATCCGATCTCGGCCGGTGTCGGCGAGATGGCGACGCCGACCTCGCGCAGGATCTCGACTTTCTCGCTGGCACTCTCGCCGAAGGCCGAGATGATGGCGCCGGCATGGCCCATGCGGCGGCCCTTCGGCGCCGAGAGACCGGCTACATAGGCGATCACCGGCTTCGACATGTGGTCGCGCACGAACTCCGCGGCCTCGGCCTCCTGCGGCCCGCCGATCTCGCCGATCATGACGACGGCATGGGTCTCAGGATCCTTCTCGAAGAGTTCGAGCACGTCGCGGAACGAGGAGCCGTTGATCGGGTCGCCGCCGATGCCGACGCTGGTCGAGACGCCGATGCCGAGCTCCTTCATCTGCGCCGCCGCCTCGTAGCCGAGCGTGCCCGAGCGCCCGACGATGCCGATATGGCCCGGCTGGTAGATGTGCCCCGGCATGATCCCGAGCAAGGCCTTGCCCGGGCTGATCACGCCGGCGCAGTTCGGGCCGATGAGGGTCATGCGGTTCTCGGCGCGATAGCGGCGCATGTAGCGCTTCACCTGGATCATGTCCTGCGAGGGGATGCCGTCGGTGATGGCGACGCAGAGCCGGATCCCGGCATCCGCCGCCTCCATGATCGAATCCGCGGCGAACGGCGGCGGCACGAACACGATCGAGGCCGTGGCCCCGGTCCGCTCCACCGCTTCCTTCACCGTGTTGAAGACCGGCACGCCCTCGAGGTCGGCGCCGCCCTTGCCGGGCGTCACGCCGCCGACGACGTTGGTGCCATAGGCGCGCATCTCCTTCGTGTGGAAGGCGCCGATGCGGCCGGTGATGCCTTGGACGATCACCGGCGTGTTGCGATCAAGGAGCACGCTCATCTTAGGCCACCGCTTTCGGCTGCTTCAATGCGACGTCGTTCTTCCAGGCCTGCACGGCGCGATCCGCCGCCTCGGCCAAGGTGTTGGCGCGGATGATGGGAAGCCCGCTGCGGGCGAGGATGCGCCGGCCCTCCTCCACATGCGTGCCGGCAAGGCGGACGACCAGCGGCACGTGCACCGGATTCTTCTCCAGCGCCTGGACGATGCCTTCCGCCACCCAGTCGCAGCGGTTGATGCCGGCGAAGATGTTGACCAGGATCGCCTGCACGTTGTCGTCCGACATGACCAGGCGGAACGCCTTCGCGACACGGTCGGGTGTGGCACCACCGCCGATGTCGAGGAAGTTGGCCGGCTCGCCCCCGGCGAGCTTGATCATGTCCATGGTCGCCATGGCGAGACCGGCGCCGTTGACGATGCAGCCGATATTTCCGGTCAGGCCGACATAGGAGAGGCCGCGATCGGCGGCGCGGGTCTCGCGGGAATCCTCCTGCGACTTATCGCGGAGCTCGGCGACGCTCGGATGCCGGAAGAGCGCGTTGTCGTCGAAGGTCATCTTGGCATCGAGCGCCACGACGCCGTCCTCGGTGATCACCAGCGGGTTGATCTCCACCATGCTGGCGTCGAGACTTTCGAGCGCCTTGTAGCAGCCCATGATGGTGCTGACGGCCTTCTGCACGTGGTCGGGGGCGATGCCGAGGCCGAAGGCGATCTCGCGGGCCTGGAAGGCCTGCATGCCGACCGCGGGCTCGACCACGGTGCGGATGATCGAGCCCGGCTTCTCGGCGGCGATCTCCTCGATCTCCATGCCGCCCGCCGCCGAGGCGACCACCATCACGCGCTCGGTTTTGCGATCGAGCACGAAGCCGAGATAGATCTCCTGGAGGATCGGCACCGCGCCCTCGACATAGACGCGATA
>Ga0335069_10017189_pt1 | contig 10082 bp, 4 predicted proteins | sample Lox_Sample_11_FD_206714 | JGI IMG/M metagenome (GOLD analysis project Ga0335069, IMG submission 206714) | Soil microbial communities from Loxahatchee National Wildlife Refuge, Florida, United States - Lox_Sample_1.1 | ecosystem: Environmental > Terrestrial > Soil > Wetlands | place: USA: Florida...
GCGCGGATTTGGCGCTTGCGTCGGCAAATCGGAAAACGAAAAGCTGCCATCGGACTTCGAAACGCCCGGGTGGTGGAATTGGCAGACACGAGGGTCTTAGAAGCCCTTGCCGCAAGGCTTGCCGGTTCGAGTCCGGCCCCGGGCACCATCCTTCGCCCCAAGGGCTTCGGAGGGCGCGGCTCGTTTTCGCCTCCGGCGAAAACGATTGCGCCGTGGCCCGGTGGGCGCAGGCGGACATCCAGCCGGCAGGATGCCTGGCAGACTCGTTGTCGCCTCGGGCGAATGCCCAAGGTCTACCGCAGCCGCACCGAGACCGCTTCGCCAGAGTAGCGGACGGTGCTGTCGACGGTCGGGTTGAATGAGAAGCGGACGGGTTTCGCCCCGGCCACGAGCACGATCTGGAAGGTGCGCACCGCCAGCATCCCGGGGAAGGATCCTTCGCGCGCGCCGATGGTCAGCGTGCCGTTGGCGTCGTCCCAACGCAGAAGGATGCGGCTGAACGCGCCGCGCTCGTAGCCGTAGGTCAGGCCGTCGTCCTCGTAGAGCGTGAACGCGCCGTCGGCGCCGGCATAGACCCAAAGCGTGATCGGATCGGCCGGCTTCTCGTCGGTGTACTGCACCTCGGGACCGCACGGGACGATCGACCCTGCGCGAACGTGGACCGGGATCGCGTCGTAGGGGGCGGGCGCCGTGATCGTCTGCCCGCCGCGGAGGGCGGCGCCCGTCCAGAAGTCGTACCAGGACGCCACGGGCAGGTACACCGGCCGGCTGCGGGCGCCCGGGGTCGTGACCGGGCTCACCAGCAGCGCGGGCCCGAACAGATATTCGTCGCTGACCCCGCGGGCCTGCGCGTCGCCCGGGAAATCCATCACGAGCGGACGCATGATGGTGTAGTTCGCGTGCGTGACGGCCCCAGCGAGCGAGTAAACGTACGGCAGCAGGCGGTAGCGCAGCCGGTCGAACTTGAGCTGCGCCCGGTAGGCTGGGCTCGAATCCCCGCCGAACTGCCACATCTCGCGGTACGGATACTCCCCGTGCGGGCGCAGCAGCGGCACGAAGGTGCCAAACTCGAACCAGCGCGTGTTGAGTTCGCGCCAGTCTTCCAGATCGGCCGCGGCGGCCGGCCCGTAGATCGGATCGCCGTCGGGATCGTGGCCGACGGACGGCGCATAGCGGCGAGGCACGGCAAATCCCCCGGCGTCCATGGTCCAGTAGGGCACGCCCGACAGGCAGAAACTCAGCCCGGCCGGGATCTGCTTGGCCAGCGCCGTCCAGGTCGAACTCGTGTCGCCGGACCACACCGCCGAGGCCGTGCGCTGCTGGCCGGCATAGGCCGATCGCGTGAGGATGAACACGCGCTGGTCCGGCGCCGCCGCCCGCTGCCCGGCGTAGACCGCCTCGCTGTTCTCGAGCGGGTAGGCGTTGAGCACGCGGGAGCCGGGCCCGAGCGCCGTCGGGTTCATGTAGTCGCGCTGGGCGTCGAGGGTCGGCCGGCGGGTCAGGTCCGGCTCCGAGGCGTCCAGCCACCAGGCATCGACACCCTGGCGGAACAGCGCCGGCTCGATCTGCGACCAAAACAGCTGCCGGGCGTCGGCGTTGAACGCGTCGTAGAACGTGTAGGGAAAGCCCACCCAGTCGTGGATGTCCTCGCGCAGGTTGCGCTCATAGAGAAAGCCGCGGGACCGCATCGCCTCGAAGTTCGCCGTGCCGGGGTAGAATTTCGGCCAGACCGAGATCATCAGCCGCGCGTGGTACCGGTCGTGCACCGTCCGGATCATGCCCGCGGGATCCGGGTAGCGCGCCGGGTCGAATTCGTGCGAGCCCCAGGCGTCGCGCCGCCAGTAGAACCAGTCCTGGACGATGTTGTCGAACGGGATGCCGCGGTCGCGGAAGCCCTGGACCACGTCGAGCAGCTCCTGCTGCGTGCGGTAGCGCTGCCGGCTCTGCCACAGGCCGAACGCCCAGCGGGGCATCATCGGCGCGCGGCCCGTCAGCGCCCGGTAACCGGCGACCACCGCGTCGAGCTTCGGGCCGTAGACGAAGTAGTAGTCGGTCCCGCCGCCGGCCTCGGACCAGAGCGAGGTCGCGGCGCCCGCCGCCGGCGTCTTCCAGCGCAACTGCACGACGGGCGGGCTGCCCGCCCGGGTCCACTCGAGCCGCAGCGCGCACGGCCGCCCCGCCTCCAGCCGCACCCGCGCGAGGTCGTACCAGGGCAGCCACTCCTGCCGCCAGTGGTCGGCGACGAGCCGGTCGTTGACCCAGAGTTTGATCCCACCGTTTGAATACGTCTGGAACTGGTAGTCGCCGGTCACCGTCGGCACGACGGCGCCCTCCCAGCGCACGCTGAGGTCGCCCTGCGGCGGCAGGGCCGCCTGGATCGCGGTGTTGGCCACCGGGTTGGGCCCGGACGGCATGACGTCGATCCGCGCGTCGGTCTGCCGCGCGGCGGAGCGCCCGAAGGCGGCGTCGGCGAAGTAGGTGCCCGTGAGGCCGCCGGGCCGGCCGTCGGCGTCGCGCAGGAGGGCGGCCGGGACCGGCTCGAACGGACGCAGATCGCCGAAGCGCGTGTACGAGGGATTGTCCCACAGGATGCCGTAGCCGCGGCTCGAAACGAGGAACGGGATCACCGCCGTCGCGTTGTGCTGCCAGAGATCGAGATCGTAGCCCTTGAGGTCGAGCAGCCCGAGCTGGTTCTCGCCGAGGCCATAGAGCGCCTCGCCGTCGGCCGGCACCCAAGCCTGGCGCACGTGAAAAGTCGCCTCGCCCTGCACGGTCGCGGGCGTGATCTGCCGGCTGCCCGGCTGCTCCACGGCGATCGGCCGCCCGGCGGAGTCCAAGAAGGCGACCGCACCGGTCGCCAGGTCGACCCGCACGCGCAGCTGCGCCGTGGCCAGCGTCGCCGCGCCGGCATCCGTGGCCAATGTCCAGCGCGGGGCCGGCGCGGACGTCGGCACGACCGCGAGGCTCGGCTGCGCGAAAAAGGCGCGGTCCCGCGCGCAGGCCACGCGGACGATGTTGTCCGCCCGGACCTCGATCCGGAGCACCGTGTCGCCAACGGGGACCGCGATGCCGTCGGGGAGTTTCTCGACGGAGCCGGCAGCGCTCATGACGGCGGCGCCGAAAAGAAGGATCGGGGTGAGGCGTAGGCAGGGAATTGGAGGCATGGTGCGATCGGAGTGGGTGCGGCCGCAGAAGACTGAACGCGGGACGGCGGACTTCTCAAAGCGGTTGCAGGTCGGGGCCGAGCCGGGCCTGTCCGCCGGGCGCGAGGCGGAGCGCGACGGTGCGGTCGCCGAGGCGGACGGTGGCGGCGGTTCCGGCCGCGCCGCGGATGACGGCCGCGGTCAGGCGGCCGCCGGCCCAGGCGAGATCGACCTCGAAGCCGCCGCGGGCGCGCAGGCCGCGCACGGAGCCCGCCGGCCAGGCGGAGGGCAGGGCCGGCAGGAGTTCGATCTCGCCCGCCCCGCTCTGCAGCAGCATCTCGGCGATGCCGGCCGTGCCCCCGAAGTTGCCGTCGATCTGGAACGGCGGATGGGCGTCGAAGAGGTTCGGATACGTGCGCCCGGGGCCGAGCAGCGCGGTCAGGATCCGGTGGGCGTGCTCGCCGTCGTGGAGCCGGGCCCACAGGCACAGCCGCCACGCCATGGCCCAGCCGGTGGACTCGTCGCCGCGGATCGCGAGGGTCCGCCGCACCGCCGCGGCCAGCGCCGGGTCCCGGCGCAGCGTGATTTGATCGCTCGGGTAGAAGCCGTAGAGGTGGGACACGTGGCGGTGTTGTTGCTCGGGCGCGATCGCGTCCCAGTCCTCCAGCCACTCCTGCAGCTGCCCCTGGCGCCCGATCTGGTTGGGCGGCAGCCGTGAGCGGAGGCCGGCGAGACGATCGCGGAATTCCGCATCCACTCCGAGGATGCCGGCGGCGTCGATGCACTCGGTGAACAGATCGCGGATGATCTGGGAGTCCATGGTCGGTCCCGCGGTGATCGTGACGCCCGGGTGATGGGCATTCTCCGGCGAGATGGACGGGCTCGTGACGAGCCAGTGGTGGGTGGGCTCCTCGACGAGCGTGTCGACGAAGAACTCGGCCGCACCCTTGAGCAGCGGATACGCCTGCGCCAGGAACGCGCGATCTTCGCTGAATCGGTAGTGCTCCCAGAGCGCGCGGCACAGCCAGGCCCCGCCGGAGGGCCACAGGCCCCAGTAGGCCCCGTCGACCGGTCCGGCGGCGCGCCAGAGGTCGGTGTTGTGGTGCGCGACCCAGCCGCCCGCGCCGTACTGCTCGCGGGCGAAATGCGCGCCGGTCACGGAGAGATCGCGGATCAGCGCGACGAGCGGCTCGGCGCACTCGGCGAGGTTGGCGACCTCGACCGGCCAGTAGTTCATCTCCGTGTTGATGTTGATCGTGTATTTGCTGCCCCACGGCGGCCACAGGCGGTTGTTCCAGAGACCCTGCAGGTTCGTCGGCTGCCCGCCCGGCCGGGAACTGGAGAGCAGCAGGTAGCGCCCGTACTGGAAATAGAGCGCCGCCAGCGCCGGGTCGGGAGCGGTCGCCGCGTTGCGGATGCGCTCATCGGTCGGCAGGTCCTCGGCCGGCGTGTGCCCGAGGTCGATGGCGACGCGGCGGAACAGCCGCTGGTGCTCCGCGAGATGCCGCGCGCGCAGCTCGGCGAAGCTCCGGCCCGCGAGCACGGCGAGCGCCTTTTCCGTGAGCGCCGCCGGATCGCCGCTGACGTCGTCGTAGCGCCGGTAGCTGGTCGCGATTGCGATCGTGATGACCGCGGCGCTCGCGTCGACGACATGGAGCTGGCTCCCGTCGGCCGTGACGGTTCCGCCTTCCGTGGCCACGCGCACGCGCGCCTCGAACCCGAGCGCGCCGGGGCCGCTGTCGGCCGCGGTGTTGCGGCCGTGCAGGATCAGGACGTCGCGCCCGAGCGTCCGGACGGCCGACGGCTGCGGCGAGACGAACGCCAGCGCAAACGTCATGCCGGCGGGGCGGTTCGGATCGTGGTTGTTGCGCGCGGTCTGCCGGATGACGATCACCTGGTCGGGCGCGCTGGCGAACGCCTCGCGCTCGTAGTCGGTCCATCCGATCGTGAACCGGGTCCGGGCGATCGCGGCAGCGAGGTCGAGTTCGCGGCGGTAGTTCAGCGCCGACTCGGTGCCGCCCATCGTGATCAGGAGGCTGCCGACCGGCTGGTACGCCGCCTGGGTGAGCGGCCGCGACAGGAACTTCTCATCGGCGAGCCGCTGGGCGGCCGCCAGGTCGCCGGCGGCGATGAGGCGGCGGATCTCGGGGAGCGCCGCGCGGCCGTCGGGATTGACCGGGTCGTAGGGGCCGCCGGACCAGAGCGTGTCCTCGTTGAGCTGGAATTCCTCGGTCTCGACGCCGCCGGACACCATCGCGCCGATCCGGCCGTTCCCGATCGGCAGGGCCTCAACCCACTGTGTGGCCGGCTGGCGGTACCAGAGCGTGAGGCCGCCCGCTGGCGATGGCGCAGGCTCCTGCGCGGTGAGGACGGCGGCGGTGGCGATTCCGGGAAGAAGGGCGCGAAGGGCGATCATGCTCGGGAGGGGGCGGGGCGGGGCAGGGGTGCGCGACGGGTTCAGCGGACGTCGACCGCGAAATCGGTGACGGCGAAATCGAGTCCGCCCGGCGAGGCGGTGATCTCCCAGCCGAACTCGACCTCGTCGAGGAGCACGTTGCCGTGCGCGTGGCCGTCGAACCAGCCGCGGGCCCGGACCCAGTCGAGCACGGCCTTCACGTCGACGGAGCCCGCCGTGGCCGGCGACTGGCACAGGAACGTGATGACGACGTTCTGGCCGTTGGTGCCCTTGTAGACGTCCCAGGTGTGGCCGCCGACGGTCACGGCCGTGAGTTCGACCGCCGGTCTGCCCTGCGCGTCCCAGGACCGCGCGATCGGGCCCATGCGGCCGCGCCAGTTCAGCCAGAGCATGATCTCGTAGGCGTGGTGCTCGCACCAGATGTCGTAGGCCGAGTTGTAGCTCCCGGCGGCCGGCACGGCGACGGCGAAGCGGCTCGCGCAGGCGGCGATCGCGTCGAGGCGGCGGCCGACGGCGCGGCCGGCGTGCGGGTAGGCCTTGATGCCGTTCGTGTCCGGGTGGTCCGCGCGGACGCCCCAGTCCGCGGGGGAGCGCATCCAGATCGTCTGCGGCCCGGGACCCCGGCCCCAGACGTCATTGCGCACGACATAGCCGGCCGCGGGAAACTCGGCCCACCGGTCGGCGGAGATCCGCCGCGCCGGATTGGCGCCGGTGCCGTGGACGCAGGCGGCAAGCGCGGCGGCGAGGGGGAGGGCGGCGGCCAGGAGGCAGGCGCGGTTCTTCATGGCGGGGTGCGGAGGTGGGTGGACGCCGGCCCGAGGCCGGCCGGGCGAGGCCGCGATTCTGGCGGCGCCGCGGGGGTGATCGAGCGGAATCCGGCGGCCGGCGGGACGGCCACCGGGGCCGAGGTTCGCGCGCGGCGGGGCCGATGTCAAATTTAAGGCTAAATCATTTGATTAGAAAAATGAGTGAGCCGGACCGGCCGCCGCCGGGGCTGTGCACAAAAAAGGCTTGCAGTGGCGGGAAGATTTAGCGTTAAAGCGCATTTAACGCTAAATTGGCCCCGACCCCGACCGGACCAACCCCACCGGCATGAAGTTCACGGACGGCAACTGGCAGCTCCAGCCCGGCGTCCAGGCGGATCACCCCGCCGAGGCGCACGACTGCACGGCCGAGGGCGACACCCTGGTCGTCCATGCGCCGGTCCGGCCGGTCCGCCACCGGGGCGACACGCTGCAGGGGCCGCTGCTGACGATCCGGCTGAGCTCGCCGCTGCCGGACGTCGTGCGGGTGCGCATCGAACATTTCTCGGGTTCGTTGGCCCGGGGGCCGCGGGTGCCGCTGCCGCCGCACCCCCCGCCGCCGGTGGCCATCACCACCGGCCCGGACGAGGCGGTGCTGCGCAGCGGAGCCCTGTCGGTCCACGTCCGGCGCCAGGGCGGGTGGACCCTGTCGTTCCGGGCGGGGGACCGCGAGCTCACGCGCAGCGACGGGCAGGGGATCGGCTACATCCAGTGGCCGGGCCGCGGCACCTTCGTGCACGAGCAGCTGGCGCTCGGCCCCGGGGAGTGCGTCTACGGGCTGGGCGAGCGGTTCACCGCGTTCGTCAAGAACGGCCAGGTGGTCGAGACCTGGAACCGGGACGGCGGCGCCGGCAGCGAGCAGGCGTACAAGTCGGTGCCGTTCTACCTGACCAACCGCGGCTACGGGGTGCTCGTCGCCGAGACCGGCCCGGTGTCGTTCGAGGTCGCCTCGGAGAAGGTGGCGCGCGTGCAGTTCAGCCTGCCCGGCGAGAGCCTCGAGTACTTCCTGATCAGCGGCCCGGCGCCGCGGGACATCCTGCGCCGCCTCACCGCGCTCACCGGCCGGCCCGCGCTGCCGCCCGCCTGGTCGTTCGGCCTGTGGCTGACGACCTCGTTCACGACGGACTACGACGAGGCCACGGTCACCCGCTTCATCGACGGGATGAAGGAGCGCGACCTGCCCCTGCGCGTCTTCCACTTCGACTGCTTCTGGATGCGCGAGTTCGACTGGTGCAGCTTCGAGTGGGACGCGCGCACGTTCCCCGATCCGGCCGGCCTCCTGCGCCGGCTCCGGGAGCGCGGACTCAAGATCTGCGTCTGGATCAACCCCTACGTCGCCCAGCGCTCGCCGCTGTTCGCGGTCGGCCGGCGCGAGGGCTATTTCCTCCGGCGGGCGGACGGCAGCGTGTGGCAGTCGGACCAGTGGCAGCCCGGCATGGCCGTCGTCGACTTCACGAACCCGGCCGCCTGCGCCTGGTTTGCCGGGCACCTGCGCCGGCTGCTCGAGTCGGGCGTCGACTGCTTCAAGACGGATTTCGGCGAGCGCATCCCCACGGACGTCGTCTACCACGACGGCTCCGACCCGGTCGGCATGCACAACCACTATGCCGTGCGCTACAACGAGACGGTTTTCACCCTCCTCGAGCAGGTGCGCGGCCGGGGCGAGGCCGTCGTCTTCGCCCGCGCGACCCACACGACCGGCCAGCGGTTCCCCGTGCACTGGGGCGGTGACTGCGACTCGACGTTCGAGTCGATGGCGGCGAGCCTGCGCGGCGGCCTGTCGCTCGGGTTGTGCGGCTTCGGGTTCTGGAGCCACGACATCGGCGGGTTCGAGGGCCTGCCGCCGCCCGCCCTCTACAAGCGCTGGGTCGCGTTCGGCCTGCTCTCGTCCCACAGCCGGCTCCACGGCAGCTCCTCCTACCGCGTGCCGTGGCACTACAACGGCGAGGCCTGCGACGTTCTGCGGACGTTCACCAAGCTGAAATGCCGCCTGATGCCCTACCTCTACGGCGCCGCGCTCGAGGCGCACCGCGAGGGCTGTCCGGTGATGCGGGCGATGGTGCTCGAGTTCCCCGACGACCCGGCCTGCGCCACGCTCGACGCCCAGTACCTGCTCGGGCGGTCGCTGTTGGTCGCGCCGGTGATGTCGGCGGACGGCAGCGTCGCCTGGTATCTGCCCGAGGGCCGCTGGACGCACCTCCTGACGGGCGAGATCCGCGAAGGCGGTCGCTGGCACCGGGCGGTCTTCGATTTCTCCAGCCTGCCGCTGTACGTGCGCCCCGGCTCGGTCGTCCCGCTCGGCGCGCACGGCGATCGACCCGACTACGACTACGCCACCGACGTCACGTTCCGCGTCTATGAGCTGCCGGACGGTGCTGCGCTCACGTGCGAGGTGCCCACGGTGGCCGGCCTCCCGGCCGTGCGCCTGACCGTCACGCGCCAGGGCCGCTGCCTCACCGCCACCCTCGCGGGCGAGGCCGTCGCGCCCTGGCGGCTTCAGCTCGCCGGCGTCTCCACGGTCCGCAGCGCGCTGCCGCAGACCGACGATCCGCTGGGCGCGATCATCAGCGCGCCGAAGGGCCTGCGCCAGATCGACTGCGAACTCCTCTGATTCCCCGTCTCGCCCACCCAACACCGAAGCCCAACCCCTGCGATTCCTTTGCGGACGGAGACCCACAAGCGAAAACACCACAACCCAACATGAAAGCGATGCCCAACCGCCAGGTGCTGGCGTGCCTCACAGCACTGACTATCGGAGCAGGCTCACTCTGGGCGCAAGCGACGCCCGGCGGAGGAATAGCTCCTGCAAACACGACTGCGTCCACCTTGGCTTCCGAGGAGCAGGTGGTCAAATTGGACCCCTTCACCGTGACGGTGGAGACCGAAGGCTACCAGGCCGTGGACACCCTGGCGGGTGGCCGGGTCCGGACAACGCTGTTCGACACGCCTTCGTCGATATCAGTCGTCACGAAGACCCTGATGCAGGACCTGGGGGTGACGAACGCCCAGGACTTGCTCCTCTATACGACCAACACCGAGGTGGCGGGCCTGAACGGCAATTTTTCGGGCATCGCCAGCCGTGGCTTCGGGGTCGTTGGAGCGGCGGAAGGCACCCGGTTGCTCAATCCGGCCGGGACCAACCGCTCCCGCGGCCTCACGGCGATGGATAACACCCGGAACTATTTCCAGAGCGAAATCCCCTGGGACTTCTTCAACATCAGCCGTATCGATATCTCCCGCGGACCCAACTCGTTCCTATTTGGCGTCGGCAGCCCGTCCGGCATCTCGAATTACTCCACCAACGACGCCATGTTCAAGAACGCGGGCTCCGTGGAGGGGCACGTGGGAAGTTTTGGGACCACCCGCGAGACCTTTGACTACAATCAGATGCTCCTCAAGGACGAGCTCGCCGTCAGGATCGACGCCTTGAATGACCAAACCCAGTTCAAACAGAAACCGGCCTACAATCATTCGAAACGGGGCTACGCGGCGGTACGCTACGACCCGAAATTCCTCAATACCCCATCGAGCCACACCAAAATCCTTTTCAGCTTTGAAAACGGCAGAGTGGATTCGAACAATCCCCGCGAGCTGCCGCCCACGGACCTCATCAGCGGCTTCTTCGATTCACGCACGAACAAGGGCGGAGTCAACCCATTCACCTTTGTGCGCAACGATCCGGGAGCAGATGCGACGGCCGGACCTTGGGTGAGCCAGGAC
>Ga0335069_10017190_pt1 | contig 10081 bp, 8 predicted proteins | sample Lox_Sample_11_FD_206714 | JGI IMG/M metagenome (GOLD analysis project Ga0335069, IMG submission 206714) | Soil microbial communities from Loxahatchee National Wildlife Refuge, Florida, United States - Lox_Sample_1.1 | ecosystem: Environmental > Terrestrial > Soil > Wetlands | place: USA: Florida...
AGCCGAAGAGCGGGTATGCTCGGCTCATCCAGATCGGACCGCCGCCGGCCGTACTCCCCGTGGCCACGGGGGCCGACAGCACGGGTGCCTATGCCTACACGGCGACCCCGGTCGTGGCCGGGCAGACAGGCGTCCGGGGCTTCGGAGGCGATGCGAGCGGCGCGGTGTGCTTCACCCCAACCGGGTCGGCGCCGGTCGTGAACAACGGCGTCATCGACCTCTCGACCTGTACCGTCCTCCAGTGAGCTGCCCGACAAATAATGACGAGCCGACAGTTTTTGTCAGAGGCCACGGCCTGGGAAGGCCGCGCAGCGCCGGATGGAGAGGCTAGAATTGGCGCGGACTTGCGATGACAGGCACCGTGAATCGCTCCAGGCCGCGACGCAGGCATGCTTGTTGCGATACCCAAGCACAAAGCCAGGGCCTACCTGGCGAAAGGAAGGTCGACAGATGAAGAAGCAGAAGGGCTTCACCTTGATCGAGCTGCTGATCGTGGTCGCGATCATCGGCATCATCGCCGCGATCGCGATCCCGAGCCTGCTGCGGGCGCGCATCTCGGCCAACGAGGCGGCCACGATCGGCGACATCCGGACGGTGATCTCCGCCCAGGCCGCCTACCAGTCCGCCAACGCCGGCCTGTACACGAGCACCATGTTCTGTCTCGTGAACCCCCAGGCTGCAGCCTGCATCCCGAGCTACCCGGCCAACGGCCCGACCTTCGTCGATTCGGCGATCGCTTCCACCCAGTCGAAGTCGGGGTACAACCGTACGTTCACGAATGGCGGTGCCCCCGCCGTGCTCCCCGCCGGCGCCGGCGCCAACAGCACCGGTTCGTACGCGTATATCGCGACGCCGGTCGTGGAGGGCCAGACAGGCGTGCGCGGGTTCGGCGGCGACTCGAGCGGCATCGTGTGCTATACGCCGTCGGGCGTCGCCCCGACCGTGAACGCCACCACCTACGGCCTGGACATGACGAGCTGCACGATCCTCCAGTAGACGGAGAGCCGTGCTGCACGGCCCCGGGTGCGTGCGCCCGGGGCCGTTTTCGTCTTTGGGATACACTCTCCGGCGATGGCGGGCGACGCGGTCATACGGACGAGCGGCCTCTCCAAGAACTATCCGACCGGGCACGTGTTCCAGAAGCGCCGCCCTGCCCTGGTCGACCTGAACTTGGAGGTCCTCCGCGGGGAGATCCTCGGCTACATCGGGCCGAACGGCTCCGGCAAGACGACGACGCTGAAGGTCCTCACCGGGCTGCTCCACCCCGATGCCGGGGCGGCGTGGATCTTCGGCGCCCCGCTCGCCTCGCGTGAGTGGAGGCTTCGCATCGGCTACCTCCCCGAGCACCCCTACCTCTACGACTACCTCACGCCGGCCGAGTACCTGGACTACGTGGGCCGGCTCTTCGGCTGCGACCGCCGCCGCCGCCGCGAGCGCACCCGCGAGCTGCTGGCCCTGGTGGGGCTGGAGCGCTCCGCCCACGTGGCCATGCGCCGGTTCTCGAAGGGAATGCTGCAGCGCGCGGGGCTGGCGCAGGCGCTGGTCAACGATCCCGAGCTGCTCATCCTGGACGAGCCCATGTCCGGGCTCGACCCCCTGGGCCGCCGGCTGGTCCGCGACCTCATCGTGGACCTGCACGGCCGTGGCAAGACCGTCCTCTTCTCGAGCCACATCCTCTCCGACGCGGAGGCGCTGTGTGACCGCGTCGCCGTGCTCCGCGGGGGCCGGCTGCTCAGCGTGGGTGCCCTGCGGGACCTGTTGCGGCTCGACGTGAGCCACCTCGAGGTCCTCGCCGCCGGCGTGCCACACGACCTGCCCGGGCTGGGCGCGGAGCGCCAGGAAGCCGTGGGAGACCGCCTGCGCCTCGAGGTCCGGGACGACCGCCTCGGGCCCGCCGTGACCGCCATCGAGGCCGCCGGCGGCCGGGTGCTCTCGGTCCTCCCCGTCCGCGAGTCGCTCGAGGACTACTTCTTCCGCGAGGTCGCCGGCGCCGGCCCGCGGGACGCCTGGGGAGAGGGATGAGGCTGATGGCGGTGGCGGCGAACACCTTCCGGGAGACGGTCCGGGAGCGTGTGCTCTACAACCTGGTGTTCTTCGCCCTGCTGATGACCGTCTCCGGGCTGCTGCTCGGGCACCTGTCCATCCGTCAGGACGAGAAGATCCTCAAGGACGTCGGCCTTGCCGCCATGGACCTGTTCGGCACGGCGATCGCCATCCTGATCGGGGTGGGCCTGATCATCAAGGAGATCGAGCGGCGGTCGCTCTACCCGCTGCTGGTCAAGCCGCTCACACGAGGCGAGTTCTTCCTGGGCAAGTTCGCCGGGCTGGCGTTTACGCTGCTGGTGAACCTGGCGGTGATGGCCGCAGGGCTGTACCTGACGCTGCTGGCCACCGGCCACCGCGCCGACTGGCGCCTGCTCGAGGCGGTCTACCCGATGTTCCTGGGCCTGCTGCTGGTGGTCGCCTTCGCCATGCTGTTCTCCACCATCGCCTCCTCCTCGGCGCTCGCCTCGGTGTTCACCGTCGCCGTGGTGATCGTGGGACGCTTCGCGGACGTGATCCGGAACATGCGCGAGGTGCTGCCCGGCGTGCCCGGCTGGTTGGCCAGCGGGCTCTTCTCCGTGCTGCCGAACCTGGGCAACTTCGACTTCAAGGACAAGGTGGCGTACGGCGACCCCGTCTCGGCGAAGGTCCTGCTCTGGGTCACCGCGTACGCGATCGCGTACAGCGGCGTGGTGCTGACCGTGGGCTACGTGGCGTTCCGCCGCCGCGACTTCCGATGAACGCGCGGGCGCTGCTGGTGGCCCTGCTGCTGGCCCCGGCCATCCCCTGGAGCCAGGCGCGGATCGACGCTGCCGTCGGGCGTTTCCGGGCCCAGGACGAGGTCCTCTACCTGTGGTCGGGCCAGCAGGCGCGGAAGCTGTTCCCCGGGTTCGAGGCGCTGGCCGCGGACATCTACTGGCTGCGCACCGTCCAGTACTTCGGCGGCCAGCGCGTCTTCGCGGCGGGAAAGAGTTTCGAGCTGCTGCGGCCGCTCATCGACATCACCACCACGCTCGATCCGCGGCTGGAGATCGCCTACCGCTACGGCGCGATCTTCCTGAGCGAGCCCCCACCCTTCGGCGCCGGGCGGCCGCGGGAGGGAGTCGAGGTGCTGGAGACGGGCGTCCGCAACCTGCCGCGCTCCTGGCGGCTGCAGCAGGACCTCGGCTTCTTCTACTACCTCCACCTGCACGATCCCGGGCGCGCCGCCGACATCCTGAACCGTGCGGCCGACATCCCCGGCGCGGCCTACTGGCTGCGCACGCTGGCCGCGGACCTGCTGTCGAAGGGCGGCGACCGCGAGCACGCGCGGCGGATGTGGCAGCAGATGTACGAGCAGGCGGAGCCGGGAGCCATCCGCGAGAACGCGAAAGAGCACCTGAGGTGTCTCGACTCGCTCGACCTCGCGGACCGGCTGACGCAGCTGGCGCACGGGCTCGCCGAACGAACCGGCCACGCTCCGGCCACCCTGCAGCAGCTGCGGGCGGCGGCCGCGGGCCGTCTTCCCACGGTCGATGCCGCGGGCGTGCCGTTCAGCTATGATCCGGAGAAGGGCGTGGTGGCGATCGCCCGCGATTCCCCGATGTGGCGTCCCCAGGACTGATCTCCGGAGGCAGCATGACGCGTCTTCCGCACCCCGGCCGAGTTCTCCTCAGCCTGACGGCGGTCACCTGGCTGGCAGCGGCGACCGCCAGCGCGGACCCGCAGGCCGCCCAGGAGCCCTCGCAGGCGACGCCCCCGCTCGCGCCCTCCAAGGGTGAGATCATCCCGGCTTTCGAAACCCTCGGCATCGACGGCCAGGCGCACAAGGTCACGTTCCCGAAGGGCTCCAAGACGGTGCTGCTCTTCTTCATGAGCGGCTGCCCGCACTGCCACAAGATGATCCCGGAGTGGAACCGCGCCTACGACCGCCGGCCGGCCGACCTCAAGGTCTACGGCGTCCTGATGGACCTGGAGCCGCCGGGGTTCTGGTCCACGATGCCGGTCTCCTTCCCGGTGCTGCGCTCTCCGGGGCGGGAGTTCCTCCGCCAGCTCAACGTCAACCGGGTCCCGCTGGTGGTCCGGGTGGCCGACGGAGGTCGGATCGACGACGTGGCGATGGGGGAGACGGACCTCATCCGGCTGGGAGAGCTGTTCAAGCCATAGCCCGCGGCGCTCCGCGCGCGCCGCCCCGGGACCGCTGGTCCTTGCGCTTTCGCTCGACAGGGTCGGTGGGGAGACCGATAATCGGCTGCCTTGGGCGCCCCGACCGCGCGAAACCCCGACGACCGCCGGGCGTCGCGGTGGTGGCTTCCCTGGCTGCTCGTTCCGGTCTCGCTGCTGTCGAACCCACGGGCCGCCTTCCCGGATCTCAGCTACTACTTCCGGGACTACACGATCGCCTTCTACCCGCTCCACCTCTTCTCCGCCCGCGAGCTGGCCCACGGCCGGTGGCCCGGCTGGAACCCGCACCTCCACGAGGGCACCTTCGCTCTTCCACAGCTCTACCCGCTCGACCTTCTCCAGGTGCTCTGGCCCGGGCCGGCCGCCCTGTCGTGGCTGCTCACCATGCACCTGCCCCTTGCCGCTATCGCGATGTTCGCCCTGGCCAGGCGTCTGGGTGCTTCCTCGTCGGGGGCCTTCCTCTCCGGGGCAGCCTACGCCCTGGGAGGGCTGGCCCTCTCCTGCCTGAACCTCTACGTCTTCCTGCAGGCGCTGGCGCTCGCCCCGCTCCTGGTCCTCGCCCTCCGAGAGGTGGTCCGGCGCGGCGGTCGCTGGATCCCCCTGTGTGCCGCCATCCTCGCCGCCTCGCTCGCCACCCTGGCGGTGGAGTTCGTCGTGCAGGCCGTCGTTCTCGGCCTCGTGCTGGGATGGACGGCCCGCGGATCGTGGCGCACGGCGGCCCGCCCGGCGCTCGCGCTGCTGCTCGGAGTGGGTCTCGCGGCGGTCCCCATGGCCGTCGTCTGGGAGCTGACCCCGGAGACGGTGCGAGGGTGCTGCTCGTCGCCCGCCGTGTCGCTCGAGAACAGCCTGCCTCCGGTGGCGCTCCTGCAAACCGTGAACCCGGGCCTGTTCGGCCCGCTGTCGCCGCCTGGCGAGAAGGGGTGGGGGCGGACGCTGTTCGGGCCAGGCGATCCCTACTTCCTCTCCCTCTACCTGGGGCCGTTGCTGCTCGCTTTCTCCGTCGTCGGGTTCGCGGCCATGGACAGACGGCGGCGCCTCGTCCTCCTCGGGGCCACTGCCATGGCGCTGTGGTACGCCCTGGGTCGCACGGGGCACCTTGCCCCCGCGCTGGTGTCGCTTCCGTTCGTGGAGTCGTTCCGCTACCCGGTGAAGGCCGTGTTCCTCCCGTACCTGGTCGTCTGCCTGGCCGCGGGTGGCGGGTTGGCCAGCCTCCTGGACGGGAAGGGCTGGCGCCTGCTGGCCCGGGCTTCGTCGGCTGTCGCCTTCCTGTCGCTCGCGCCCGCGGCGGCAGTGCTGCTGTTTCCTGAGGCCGTGAGCTCCTGGGCCCGGATCGGGCCCGACCTCTTCCCCGAGGCGCGCGACCTCGTGGTACGGGGTTCCGGCGAGGCGGCGGCGCTCGCCGCTCTGGGCGCCCTCGCCTCTCTGGCCGTCGGGAGAGGCTGGCTGCCGGGCAGGCGCGCCGGGCTCCTCCTCGCCGGCGTGCTGGTCCTCGACCTCGGACGCGCGAGTGCCGGGATGAATCCCCAGGTCTCGCCGAGGTTCTTCGACGCTCCGCCGGAGCTGGCTGCGCTCGAGCTGGACAAGCTCGGTGGCGGCCGCGTCTTCACCTACGAGGTTCGGCACAGCGTCGCCCTCCAGCGCTTCCTGGCGCAGGAGCCCCGGCAGAGGGTGCTGTGGTCGTTCCTCGTCTACCGCCGGCTGCTCGGCTCGTACACCGGGATCCTCGACGGTGCCGAGATGGCGCTCGACCCGGACCTGACCGGTTTCGCGCCGCGGCCCGACGAGCTGGGCCCGGCGGACTACGCTCCCGAATCCGTGGGCCGGCTGGTCGAACGGCTGCGCGACTCCGCCGTGTCTCGGGTGTTGAGCCTCGATCGCCTGGTCCATCCCGACCTCGCCCTCCGAGCGCTCGTTCCCGCGGGGCCGCCCGGTCTGTTCGTCCACGTGTACGAGCTGCTGCGCACCTTCCCAAGGGAGTACGTCGCCTGTGCCGTGCCGGCGGCCGACGCGGGTGAGATGCCGCCCGTGTCGTATCGGACTGCGCCAGCCGAGAATGGGTGTGAGGGGTCGGTGGCGGTGCTGGACCGGCGACCGGCGGAGGGCCGGTACCAGGTCGAGGCCCGCAGGCCGGCGTATGTGGTGGTGAGGAACAGCTACGCCCGGGGCTGGAGGGCGACGGTCGACGGTCGCTTGCAGCCTGTCCTGCGCATCAACGGGAAGCACCAGGGCGTCGCCGTTCCGGCCGGCCGCCACGTGGTGGCGCTTCGCTACGTGCCACCCGGGCTGCGGGCGGGCGTTCTCGCGTCCGTGGCGTCCCTGCTCGCGTGCCTGCTCCTGGTCGCCCGGCCGACGCGGGAGCCTGCCCTCAACCCCGCTCCCAGCTGAGGACCGCCCGCAGAGCGGCGATCGGGGACAGCCACCCGCTCGTCCGGTCGAGAGCGACGAGCGGACCGGCGAGCCACGGTGGCAGCAGCGAGGCCGGGCGGAACCCCAGGCTCAGGAGATAGGCGAACGCGTTCAGCCGCGTGACCCGGGGCGCGAGGAAGCCGAGCTCGCCCCAGCGTCGCGACGCAGTCGCCCGCACCATCTTCCAGGGGACGGCGGCGTCTCCCTCGAAGCTGTCCTTGCCGGAGCCGGCAAACGGGTGCCAGGGGTCGACGGCGAGACGGCAGTGCTCCTGGTGCAGGAAACGGTAGATCCCGTACGAGAACGGCGACAGCCAGGGCTCCACCAGCCGCAGCAGGCCGCCGGCGCGAAGCACGCGGGAGGCTTCGCGGAAGAAGGCCTCGGGCTCCGCCAGGTGGTGCAGCACGTCGAGGCCGACCACCGCAGAGAAGCCCCCGCTGGCGAACGGCAGGCTGCTGGCGTTCGCCGCCACCTCGTTCCACCGCGCCGGCAGCAGGTCGGAGGCGACCCAGCGCAGGTCCGGCCGGCGCGCGCGCGCGAACTCCGCCAGGAAGCCCGGACCCGCACCCACTTCCAGCACCGCTGCCCCGGGCGCCAGCGGCTCGAGCAGCCCCTCGAACCACGGCCGGTAGACGGCGGCGAGGACGGGCTTCCGTGCCCAGAGCCGTCGGTGCTCCTCGAGGCGGGCGAGGCTCACGGGGTCACAGGAACATCAGCTTGCGGGCAGCGAACGCGCTCATCCGCAGCAGCAGCCAGCCGTGGCGGAACCGCGAGATGTTGGTGGTGCCGTACTGGCGCTCGTGGTAACGGACGGCGAGGTCGCGGATGCGGAAGTTGAGCCGGGCCGCGCCGAACAGCAGGTCGAAGTCGCCGAAGGGGTCGAACTCCCCGAAGTACGAGCGGTTCGCGGCGATGCGTTCGTAGTCCTCGCGCCAGAGGGCCTTCGTCCCGCACAGCGTGTCGCGCACCTGCTGGCCCAGGAGCCAGGTGAACAGCAGCGCGAACGACTTGTTCGCGAGCAGGTTCAGGAAGCGCATGGCGCGGCCTTCCATGGGATACACCAGCCGCGAGCCGTTGATCAGCTCGCCCTTGCCGCGGGCCAGGGCCTGGACGAACTTCGGCACGTCCGCGGGCGCCACGCCCATGTCGGAGTCGAGGATCAGCAGCACGTCCGCCCGCGCCTCGGCGAAGCCGAGCCTCACGGCGTCGCCCTTGCCGCGGCCCCGCTGCTTGAGGAGGCGCAGCGGCAGCTCGGGGTGCTGGTCGATCTGGCGGCGGATGACGGCCTCCGTGTCGTCCGAGGAGTTCCCCTCCACGAACAGGAACTCGCTGCCCGCAGGCAGCGGCGGCAGCGCCGCGATCAACGGCGCGATGTGCCCGGCCTCGTTGCGGCAGGGGATCACCACGCTGACCGTGGGATCCCTGGGCGCCGTCGCCTCGACCGCCGAGGGGCGGGCGACGATGCCGAACATCAGCGACAGCGCCGAGAGCGGCGGCAGCCGACCGAGGTAGCGGTTGCACAGATCCGCCAGCAGCGGCAGGCGGACGGGGCAGACGACGTGGGCGTCGTCGCGCACCACCTCGTAGCCCGCCAGCGCCAGCATGTTCTTGACCTCTTCGGGAGGCAGCCACGACTCCGCCGGCTGCCGGTAGCGGAGGCCCAGCCGCTCCGCGGCGCGCAGCAGCGGCTGCCACAGCCGGCTGTAGCTGTAGATCAGGACGCGGGTCCGCGAGTGGCAGAGCCCCCGCAGCTGCTCCAGGGCGGCCTGGACGTCGCGCAGGTGGGTGACGACGTTCACCATCAGCACCGCGTCGAACGGGCCGCCGGCCTCGGCCAGCACCGCGGGGTCGGCGAGGTCGCCCTGCAGGAAGCGCAGCCGCTCGCTCCCGTAGCGCTCGCGCGCCGCGCACACGGCCGGGCCGGAGACGTCGATGCCCACGCCGTACGACGGCTGCAGGGCCGAGAGCAGGTGCCCCGAGCCGCAGCCGAGGTCGAGGACACGCAGGCCGGGCGGCACCCGCACCCTCAGGACCCGGGTGAGGTAGTCGTAGAAGTAGCGGTGGCGTCGCCGCGAGCGCTCGACCCCCTCGTGGTGGGTCTCGTAGAACCGGCGCACCTCGTCCAGGATCGGGTCGCCGGCGGCAGGCCCCTCGGCAGCGCTCATGTGGAGCGCTGACCTTAGCACGCCGGGCCCGCAGCGGCCTAGCGATCGCGCCGCTGCCTACTGGTAGGCCCTTTGCCAGACTACCGCTCAGGACATGAGCAGGACGATAGCCCGATGCGGCGATCGGCCACGACTGGCGCGGCTGAAATGCCGGTCCTATTACGTCCTGCTACTGGTGTATCAATATGCCGATGGCCCCGACCGTTCCTGACCCCGCCCTGACCCGGGAGTTCAGGCCGAACGACGGAAAGACCCTGCCCGCGCTCCACGGCCGCCGAACCGAGTACCGCGAGCAGGCTTCCGGGCTGCGCCTGCGCGTGACGCCCGGCGACGCCCGCTCCTGGCTCGTCTCGTACTGGTCGCCCACGGCGAAGGCGCAGCGGCGGCTCAAGCTCGGCGACGCGGCCGAGATGAAGCTCGGTCGCGCCCGCGCACTGGCCCGGGCCGCTCTGACCGCCGTCAGCGAAGGGCGCGACCCGTTCGCTGAGCGGACAGCTACCCGCGAGCAGGAGCGGGCGCACCGCCGCCAGCGAGCAGCTGAGCGGCAGCAGCGGGCCGCCGCCCGGGCCCGGCGTGCCGTGACGTTCGGGAAGCTCTGCGGCGAGTACGTCGAGTGGCGCACGATCACACCCTCCGGGCGCTTTCGCCGGCCCGCGAGTCCGCGGACGCTCGCCGAGTGGCGCTCGATCCAGAAGCTCCACGTCCTGCCGCTCGTCGGCGACATCGCCGTGGAGGACCTCACCCGCGACGACTTCGTGCGGGTGCTCGAACACGCGGTGAAGCATGGCGGGCCGTCGATGGGGCCGCGGGTGCGCGAGTTCGTCGCCGCCGTCTGGCGCTGGATCGAGGCGCGTCCCCGGCTGCTCAGGGTGCAGTTGCCCGCCGAGTCGCCGATGCGCGAGCTGCCGCGAGACATCGGCGCCGCGACGACAGAGCGCAGCCGCGTCCTGACCCCGGCCGAGCTCTGGCGCTTCTGGCGGGCCGCTGAGGGCGAAGGGCTGGCCGGGATCGCGCTGCGCTTCTCGCTGCTGACGGCAGCGCGCGTCCGCGAGGCGACGGAGCTGCCGGGGGCCGAGATCGACTTCCAGACGAAGACCTGGCGGCTGCCAGCGGCGCGGAACAAGGGCGGCAGGGACCGAGAGATCCCGCTCTCGGCCGCCGCGGTCCGGGTGCTCGAGCGCGCCCGGACTCTACACACGGGCGAGTACGTCTTCGACCGCCTGCGGGTGGATCAGGCGATGGTGCGGCTCCGGGCCGCCGTGGGTGGGGAGTCGTGGCAGCCCCGCGACCTGCGACGGACGGCG
>Ga0335069_10017192_pt1 | contig 10081 bp, 6 predicted proteins | sample Lox_Sample_11_FD_206714 | JGI IMG/M metagenome (GOLD analysis project Ga0335069, IMG submission 206714) | Soil microbial communities from Loxahatchee National Wildlife Refuge, Florida, United States - Lox_Sample_1.1 | ecosystem: Environmental > Terrestrial > Soil > Wetlands | place: USA: Florida...
GGCGGTGCCCGGCATGCTTTGCGCGCGTGTCGTGTAATCCGCGTTCTTGAGCACGTGCTCCTTGAAGAACACATAGGTCCCGGAGCTGTTCTCGCGTGAGTAGACGATAATCTTGGCGTCGGCGCCACCAAGCTCCTTCCAGTTGACGATCTTGCCGGTGAAGATCAACTTGAGCTGGTCCATGCTCAGCTCCTTGATGGGATTAGCGGCATTTACGTAGACCGACAACCCGTCGCGCGCGACCGGGATTTCGACGCCGGTGGTGCCATATCGCTCACGCAGATTGCCCTGCTCGGCCGTGCTCATCGGCCGCGACGCCTGGCAGATATCGGTGGTGCCGTTGATGAGCGCGCTGATGCCGGTGCCCGACCCGCCGCCCGTCACTTGGATGGTCGTGCCCGAGTGCTTGGCCATGTACTGCTCGGCCCAGCGTTGGCCGAGCAGTACCATGGTGTCCGAACCCTTGATGGTGATACTGCCCGCCTGGGCCGTTCCTGCGGCCAGCAACGCGGGAACCAACAGCAATCTGGTGAAGTTTGTCATGCTGCCAGGCTAAACCGCGCAAGTGACAGTCCGGTGACAGCGTCGCAACTTCGTCGTGTCGTACGGCTGGTTGGAATTCGGAGGACGGGCGGATCTCAACCCAGTGCTATGCACGTTCCACGAAACGGTAGCCCACGCCGCGCACGGTCTCCACGTACACGCCGGCAGCTCCCAGCTTTTCACGCAATCGCTTCACGTGGGTGTCGACGGTGCGGGTGTTGTTTTCGGGGTCGGCGTCCCAGACGTCGTCGAGTAGAGCTCCACGTGACTGTACCCGGCCGCGCCTTTCGTAGAGCGTCCAAAGCAAACGCATTTCGAGGGCGGTCAGCGTGATCTCCTGGCCATCCACCCAGGCGCGGTGGGCGGCTCGGTCGACACGCAACCGGCCGAAGACCACCTCGTCCCCGCCATCGCTTTCGGGTAACGGGGCCTGCGCCCGCTTGAGCACCGCCTGAATACGCAGGATCAGCTCGCGCACGCTGAAAGGCTTGACTACATAGTCGTCGGCCCCCAACTCGAACCCCACCACTCGGTCGATCTCCTCACTGCGCGCCGTCACCATTATCACCGGAATAATGCGCAGGCTCGCGTCGGCCTTGATGGCTCGGCAGATCTCCAGACCGGGAATATCCGGCAACATGAGATCCAGCAGCACCAGGTCGGGCCGCTTTTCGCGAACCAGCCCCAGCGCCAGCTCTCCACGCTCCGCGATCAGCACCTCGTGTCCACTCTGCCCGAGGCTGTAGGCCAACACCTGGCGGATGTCGGCTTCGTCTTCGACCACGAGAATGCGAGCCATGGTGACGGCCGTCCTACACCAGGACCCGCGCATTTTCGCGGCCCGGAGGATAGACACGCTTGCCGGGCGACCGCCGGCGGTGACGAAGAGCTGAGCAGGACGGATGCCACTGCAAGAACGGCATGGTTGACTCAGATGCGGAACGCGCGCGCGATTGAGTAGGTCAATGCTGCTATTGTTGCGGAGGCTGGCAGAGTGAAGACCCACGCCCACAGAATGCGACTGGCCACGCCCCAGCGCACGCGGCCGGGCTGGGACACGGAACCGACGCCCACGATCGCGCCGGTAATGGTGTGGGTGGTGGAGACCGGGATACCGAGCTGAGTGGCGATGAAGATCGCCAGCGAGCCGCCCGTTTCGGCGCAGAAGCCGCTAAAAGGGCGCAGCTTGGTCAGCCGCATGCCCATGGTCCTCACGATCCGCCAACCGCCCGCCATGGTTCCCAGGCCCATGGCAGCATGGCAGGACAGTACGATCCACAACGGAAAATTCTGGGAGGTGGGGAACGTCTTGCCCAACAGCCCCTGCGAATAGAGCAGCACGGCGATGATCCCCATGGTTTTCTGCGCGTCGTTGCCGCCGTGGTTCAGGCTGAAAGCCGAGGCGGAAAGGAACTGCAAACGGCGAAACCATCGGTCCACTCGCCCCGGTGTCTGCCTGCGCAGCAGCCACGAGCACCCAATCATCAGGACCGCCGCGCCCAGATAGCCGAGCAGCGGGGAGATCAGGATGAACGCGGCGGTACTGCCGATCTTGTTCCAGCCCAGGATAGAGACTCCTGACTTGCAAACGCCAGCACCGATCAGCCCGCCCACCAGGGCGTGCGATGAGCTCGATGGCAATGCCCACCACCAAGTGATGAGATTCCACGAGATGGCCCCTCCTAGCGCACCGATGATGACCGCGACGTCGACCACGGCCGGGTCGATGATCCCCTTTCCGATGGTGCCCGCCACATGCAGCTTGAACAGAGCAAAGGCGATAAAGTTGAAAAACGCCGCCCACAGGACCGCGCGGAAGGGTGTCAGCACGCGGGTAGAAACGATTGTGGCGATGGAGTTTGCCGCATCGTGGAAGCCGTTGATGAAGTCGAAAGCCAGAGCGGCTGCGACCACCAAGGCGACGAGGATCATCTGGCCGGAATTCATCGCGCGATCTCGCTCTTCGCTGGCACGCAGCTCAGCCGCAAACGGTTCCGGTGGACTGAGGACCTGTCGATCATCGTCGGGGAGACAGTGAGCCAGTCGCCCGCATCGGATGCGTTACGTCTTTGTGACGATTGTGTGACAATTTCGCAAACGCTTCGCCGTCTCGCCTGTACGGCCGACTGCGCGAGAGCCGGGTGACTTTTGCATCACAGAACGTGTGAACGCGGCACCGTCTCGTACGAAAACCCGTGACCAGACCGTAGCCGATCATCCGCTGCGCAAGTGGTAGCGTGCCGCCTTCAGCGCGATTGGAATCCCGGGCTTCCGCGGTGTCGTCTCCACGCAAGCGGTCCGACGCACGGCCCGCAGCTCAGCCGCCCCATACCCGGCGCTCGAACAGAAACATGCTCTTACCGGTCGCGTTGGTCATCTCTTTCACTTTGCGCTTGAGCGAGGCGGCCATTTGCGCCAACGCGGCCGGGTGACCGGCGGCGTGCACCGCCTCGACCGGAACCACAGCCACGCTGAGCGTGACCAGCGAAACCGAGACCTCCTGGCCCCTGCGATCGGTCGTGCGATAACAGCCGCGCTTCACATCCTGCGCGTTGAACAGACCGAGCTTGCTCTGGTCGAATCGATCACACAAAGCCTGCAGGTGCGTAGGCTCGATCGGGGCCGGGGTCACTACGACGAAGTCGTCCCCTCCAATGTGCCCCAGACGGGCCTCGCTCGGCAGATCGGCGACCCAGCGCGAGAGTATGTGGGCGAGGCAGCGGATCATCTCGTCGCCTTGCAGGAAGCCATAGCAGTCGTTGAACTCCTTGAAGCGGTCGAGGTCGGCGTAGAGCACGCATGCGTCGGCCTGATCGAGCACGCCCAGGATCCAACGCTCGATGCTTCGGTTCCCCGGTAGCCCGGTGAGCGGGCTCGCACCCTGGGCCGACTGAACCTCAAGCGCGTTCGAGCGCATGATGAGTTGTCGGATGGTTACGGTTCCGATCAGACGCCCGGACCTGTCGACTACGACCACCGGATCGTAGAGCTCGTCTGCTGGGCGTTCCATGGCCAACCGGGCAAGCGCAGTCACGCTGATCGAATCCTCGACGATGAGCGGGGCCTGCCGCGCCAGGCGCTCGGCGGGCTGCCACTGGAAGAGGTGATAGCCGACCGGACCGCCAGTGTTCGTATAGTAGAATTGACGAGTGATTAGTCCGACCGGCTTGTCAGAGCGCAACACGACGAGGTGGTCGAGAGAGTGGTCGCGGTGAAACATGCGGTCGACGTCCTCGCCACGCATCGCGCCCTCGTGAATCGAAGCACATCGGATGACCAGCGGCCCCACGCTTTCGTTGAGATCGGATTCGGAGTAACTGAATTGGCGCACGAGCCGCCGCAATTCCACGCGCATATCCTCGGTAATCTCGCACGGGAGGCGGGCGGGCCGCGCAAACAAGAATCCCTGTGCGTGGCGCACGCCCAGACGGGCCAGGGTTTCCAGCTCTTCCCAGCTCTCCACGCCTTCTGCGATCAAAGCCAGGTTCAAGCTCGCCGCGAACGCAACAAGCGATTTCACCAGGTGTTGCTTGTATGGGTGACAATGGATGTCTCGCGACAGCGCAATGTCCAACTTCATGAAGTGGGGTGAGCAAGTCACCCACGTGACCAGCCCCGAATGCCCGGCGCCGATGTTGCTGAGTGCGATGCGGAAGCCTCGCTCGATATACTGGTGAATGCGGTGCTCGAACCCGGCATAGTCGCTGATCGACTCACGCTCCGTGATCTCGATGATGATGTTGCGCTGGTCGAGCCCGATGCTGGCGAGCTCGGCGTGTACCTGTCCGTGGCACAAGAACGGATCCACGATGCTCGGGCTGACGTTGAGGAAGAAGGGCCGCGTGCGAATCATGGGCGAGAATGCTGCAATGGCCCGCAACGCGGCCGCGCGGCAGACGGACTCAAGACGTGGCGAGAGCCCGAGTCTCTCCGCTGCCGCGAAGATGGCGGCCGGAGAGGACAGGGGCTCGGGTCCGCGCGAGAGCACTTCCCAGGCCATGGTCGTTCCGTGGCGGAGATCAACGATCGGCTGGAAGTGCGGCGTGATGAGTTGTCGGTCGATAATCTCGCGGGCCTTCTCTTCACATAGCTGGATGGTCGTCGCGGCCAAGAGCGGCTCCGTTGCGGTCATCAACTCATCCAAGTTGATCTATCGTACTCGGAAATATCGGGAAAATTTGCGACAGGATAGTGACCGATCCCACAGTGTGCGATGTGCTGCGGCACACGAACGGCAAAGTCGCCGGGACCGTCGCAGAATTGTAACGCCCAGTTCACAGTCGTGCCGGCACACTGTTGGCCCATGAATGCGCACGGCATTACGTTGACGGCAGAACGGCTGCGAGCAAGCGACGAAGCACGCGGGTGACCCCAGCCATGAGTGGTCCCAGCTACTTCATGGAGAGTGAGGAGGAGTCCCTCCGACTGGACCTCAAGACCGATCCCGAAGTGGTCAAGGAGCAGGCACGGTGGGCCGGTGTCGCTCCCGGCATGCGCGTGTTGGACCTGGGCTGCGGCGCCGGCAAGACGACCCGGATCCTGCACCAACTCGCGCAGCCGAGCGGCCGGGTGGTGGGAGTCGACGGTTCTCCGCAACGGATCGCATACGCCAGGGACAACTTCTCCGCGCAGGGGATCACTCACGTGCAGAGAGACGTTCGCGAGTCACTTGCTGACCTCGGGCGGTTCGACATGGTCTGGATACGGTTTCTGCTTGAGTACTTCGCCGAGGAATCGTTTGCCATCATTCGAAATGCCTACCAGGCGCTCCGGTCGGGCGGCACCGTCTGCCTCATCGATCTTGACCAAAACTGCCTGGGGTACTTCGGCGCGCCCGCGCGGTTGGAGAAAACCTTGCGGAACATCGTGTTCGCCATGCAAACGCGACACGGTTTTGACCCCTTTGTCGGGCGAAAGCTCTACGCCTACCTCTATGACGTGGGTTGCGTCGCCATCGAGATGCGAGTGTCGGCCCATCATTTGATCTACGGCGAGATCCCCAACACTGAACGCTTCAACTGGCTAGCTAAAGCCGACGCGGCCCGGAATGCTCCGGGGCTCTTTGCTGACTACCCGGGGGGATACGAGGAGTTTCGCCACGAGCTCATCGCCTATCTCGAGCACCCGAGACGGTTCCTCTACACGCCCCTTATCATGGGCAAGGGAAAGAAACCTCCGGCCGGAGCATGATCAGACCGTCTTCAGCAAGACTGGCTGCTGGGGCGCTGGAGTCTCCGCGGGCGGTTCTGCCGATACCGGTCCGCTGAGGTCGAGCTGCGCGGGATGCGCTTGCTCGTAGTAGCGCAGGAAGGCGTCTACCAGACGGGGCTCGAAGCTGATGCCGGCTTCCTGCTTCAGCAGCGCGATGGCCTGTTCTCTGCGCATGGGCTCGTGGTAGTGCCGCTTAGCGGTGATGGCCTCGAAGAAGTCGGCCACCGCGATGATCCGCGCGCCTAGCGGTATTTGCTCTCCCCGAAGGCCACGCGGGTAGCCGCTGCCGTCGACCTTCTCGTGGTGGGCGCCGGCGATGGCCGGGATCTGCTGGTAGATACCCTCGAAACTGATCTGGCTCAGGATCTTCTCGCTCCGCTCTGCGTGAATCTTCACCAGATCGTGCTCCCGCGGCGTCAGACGCCCGGGCTTGCGCAGGATCGAGTCCGGCACCGCAAGCTTCCCGTAGTCGTGCAGAAGCGCCGCAATGGAAATGACCTGACGCTCCTCTTGGCTGAGCCCCAGCTCGTCACAGATCCCCAACGCGTACTCGGTGACCTTTTCCGAGTGACCTCGGGTCAACGGATCGCGCGCGTCGATGCTGGCGGCCAAGCCTTTCAAGATGGAGCGAAACTGGCGGTCCTTGGATTTCAAGAGTTCCTCGCTGCGCAAACAAATACCCACCGCCGAGGCGACGCCGATCAGAAGACTGCGGTCGGTCTCGACCAGAGGCCGTTTGGTCTTGACGTTGTCTACCGCCAGGACGCCGATCGATTCTCCGTTGCTTACGATGGGGCAGCAGATGAAAGACTCCGCCCCCAGCTCCCGAGCGTAGCACACGCTCTTCAGCGAGAGGTCGCCCTCGATCTCATCGAGCTTGCTCACCAGAAACGACCGCTGCTCCTTGAAGCAGATGACAAAAACACCTCGCGATCCCGGATTGTCCAGGTGAAAAGCCGTCCTGCGCAAGAGCTTGCTCTCTCGGACATCGTGGCCATATCCGGCGCTGAAAACCAGGCGTCTTCTCTCACCGTCCGCGAGTAGGACCATGCAACGGTCGTAATCAAGCCACTTCTTACAAGCTCTCACCACGCTGGAAAGAACATCCGCAGCGCCAAATCGCTTGCTAATGGACTGCCCGATCTCGCTGGTCAAGACCGCGTTGTTGTGGTTCACCTCCAGCTGGTTGACCAGTTGATGGGTCGAATCGAGCAAGCTGTGCAGGCTTGCGGCCATCTCCTTCTTTTCGAGCGAAAGGTATGCCGCCGTCATAGTCGCCAGAATCGCGGTCGCCACGGGCAACAACTGAGTCACAGCGAAAGAAGGTGCGAGCAGCGCAAGCAAACCGACCAGCGGAAGCAGGACTGCCGCTGCACAGTTGCGCACCCGCTTGAACACGTCGGCTCGCGAGGCATCCCACGAGATGATGTACCGGCAGACTTTCCCGCCACGGAAGATGCACTCGGGATGTTGGATCTCCGGCGCGCTGCGCGCAAACACCAAGGGAACCGCCTCGAGGAGGCCGATGCGATTCTCGCATTGGTAGGGCTTCTCTTGCACACCCGGCTCAAATGTTGTGGTGACTTCGACTCGATTCGGGCTCAGGCTCCGTGACTGCAAGGTCGACGACCGCGTTAGTCTGCGCGCGCCTCTCCCAATCAATTCGTAGGCCTTGCCTGGACCTACCATGCCGAGAAACAGGAGCTTCAGGGCTCCCAGCGCGTCCGGGGAAGCGGCATGGCGGCCCGCCTCGCGCGCGATAGACGCCTTGCTCGTCAGAAAGGATAGCCTCTCGTAGAATCGGTCCACCTGGTCCTGCGTGAACCAGTGCCCCTCGTCTGCCACCTCGTAAGCGGTCATGCCGGCATACTCCAACAGAGCCGCAACCTGAATCTGCGGGTACTTCTTATTGATCAGCCGAATGTAGTTGTCGATGATGAGACTGTTATACAGGCGACGACCGTCGCTTGTCATGACTGCCTCCGTTCCTTCTACCCGTTCGCAGAATCGCATTCAAAGAGCGGTTATAGCTGTCGGAATGACGAGGCATGAGAGACCACATCATGTAGTGCTTCTCGACCGGTAGGTTCAGGGCTTTCGCAATGGCCTCGGGGTAGATCAGGACAGGGATCTCTTGCTGACCTAAACGCGTCATCAAAACGGACAAAGTGGCATAGATGGTCTGATTGGTGAGCTGGTGTTGGTCCAACACAAACACGGTAATCGAGTTGGTCAGATCGGAGAGGTTCAAGCCGATATCGGCGAGATTGATCATGACAACGGCGAGAACCTGGTCGTTCCGCTTCAGGGCGTAGAGCTGGCGCTCGCGTTTCAGTCCCACTTTGTGGAAATCCTCGCTCAAATCGCCGTGAGCGATGTCGTCCGGCTCAAGGTCGAGCGCGCTCAGCATCAAACCATCCGATTGGTGTTGGCAGAGACTCGCCAGCTCGCGTAGATCGTTGTCCACGGCCGGGGCCAGAGAGTACTCAGTCAGGGTGGTGTTGTCAGCGTTTGGGTCAAGCTGAAAATGGAAATAGCCGAAGAGCGACTCAGAGCACTTGCGGGGATCGTCGATGCCGCCGCACACGCCGCCGAACACAGTTCGCGGAAAGCGATTGTCTGGCCGATAGAAGCAAATCACGTACTCCATATGCATGGACGTGAGGCGGCACGATTCGCTGACGAAACGCGATATCTGCTCGAGGACGTTGAAGCCCGCCCGAAACGAGTGGTTGCCGCGGGCGGCGTGGTGATGGATTAGCCAGGTGTTTTCGTAGAAGCGCAACATGGCCATGTGCCCCAGAATCCTGCCCTTGTCTTGATAGATGAAATGGCGAGCGATGCTGGGGCTGCGCGTGTAGAGCTTCTCGTAGGTTTGCTTGATCTGTTCCCGGTTCTTCTGGATGAATTGATACTTCTGAGGATAGATGAAGCCGGTCTCGAAGAAGAAACTCCACAGCTCGTCCATGTCGACTTGGTTGCAAACATAGGAGCGCCGGTCATCGGCGTGGTGGAGGAGCCCGACCAACTCGACGTGGTCCGCGACCTCCATGTCCAGCAAAGCCAGCCCGGATTTGACGCGAGGGTCGTCGGAGTCGCCCTGGATAGCCTCGCGGTAGACGACCTGGGCGCGACAGGGCAGCTTCAAGTTGTTGGTCAGGCAAAGGTCAAGCCGAGGGATGACCAGGCCGGGCATCAGAACGGCGTTGCACATGCTCTCCTCGACGGCCAGGCCCGCCTGCGAAAGGTCGAGCACCTTGAGCGAAACCAAGCGACCGGTGAGCGGATGTTGAAATACGATGGTTGGCGTGGGAACGATCTCCTGGCGCACGCTGCGGTGCTGCTTGGGATCATATCGGTGGATGCGGTCCTGAGTCGGCTCAAGCACATACTCGCGGGTTCGGCGTCCGCCAGTCTCGCTGACGATTCTACAGGTGCCCGAAAAAAGGAGCTCACGCTCGTTGGCCAGCACGACCGTGAGCGGCTCGCCAGCAGTCAACCAGATGAAGCTCTGTGGCGGCAACGCGCTAACCCGCACCCGGAAGGAGAGCGGACTGAAATCGACCAACGTGCCGTCGAACCGAGAGCCATTGCTGAGAAGCTGAACCTGTATCCCGGTGCACGGATAGCGTACCACCCGGCGGGCACCGACCCGAGCATAGAACTCGGATAGCTCGATGACAATGCCCTCCTCGTCCAGGGATATCACCTCGCCGCCACCTTGCAGCATGCACTCTTGGTCTGGGATGAGCAGGGATTGAAAAGTGTGGGAGCGAAGAATTGAGCGGGCCGCACCCGGGTCGACCCAGGTGCATCGCACACGGTTGTCACGACATGGTTGTGGTTGGGCTTCTACGCGCAACGTATGACCATACTTCGTATGCTCGAAAGCGAGCAGCACCGTCCGCCCCTGAAAATTGAGGTAGTTGAGCTTGTTGATCAGGTTCTTGCGCTCGACCGGCCGTGGCGCAACCGTAGCAGGTGGCGCGGTTCCGTCCGACGCTTCCGGCGGCGCAGAGACAGCTTCACTGTCGAACGGGGTTTCGTTCCTGAAGACGCCGTGCTGTTCAATGATGTCCATTACCAGGGATCCAATCTCAAAGCGCGGCCCACTCAGCAACGGCCGTCGAGTCTTCCCGACTGCGAACGAAAGGCCGCTTTGACGGCAATCGATGCTTGCGCAACACGAGGGCTTGACACGGAATCCATATCATCCGCCAGAACCGGTCAGTCGTGTTGGAACGAAAAGCAAACAATCTTGTGAAATTCCTTTCGTCTTCGGGAGATGCTTCATTGAGTCGACTGACGTGCACACAATGGCCTACGT
>Ga0335069_10017193_pt1 | contig 10081 bp, 8 predicted proteins | sample Lox_Sample_11_FD_206714 | JGI IMG/M metagenome (GOLD analysis project Ga0335069, IMG submission 206714) | Soil microbial communities from Loxahatchee National Wildlife Refuge, Florida, United States - Lox_Sample_1.1 | ecosystem: Environmental > Terrestrial > Soil > Wetlands | place: USA: Florida...
CATTTGCCGTTGCTGAACCGCCGCCGGTTTATCCTGGCCGCCTTGCTGCTTACGCCCTGCGTGATGGCCGCGGATGCCGGCGTGCTCGAGCCGCAATGGGTCAAAATCCGCCGGTTGCGGTTGACGGACGGCAAGCCCACCCACCGCTTTGTTCATTTCAGCGATTTGCACCACAAAGGCGACCGCGAGCACACCCGGTCGGTGGTGGACCTGATCAACGCCCAGTCGCCGGATTTCGTCTGTTTCACCGGCGACATCATGGAAGAGGGGAAATATCTGCCGGAAGCACTCGAACTGTTGTCCGGCATCAAGGCGCCGTTGTACGGCGTGCCGGGAAATCACGATTATTGGAGCCGGGTGCCGTTCACCGGCATCAGCCAATGCTTTGCGGCAACCGGCGGCGCCTGGCTGGTGGATGAGCAGCGGATCATTGCCGGCGGTAAAATCAATCTCGTCGGGATGGCACGGCTGGGCCCCGGCCATCCCCGGCCCGTTACCGATTCCGGTATGAAAAACATTCTGATGGTGCATTATCCGGCCTGGGCCAAGCGGCTGGGTGACCAACAATTCGATTTGATGCTGGCAGGGCATTCGCACGGCGGACAGGTGCGGATTCCCTTCTATGGACCGCTCATCCTCCCCCACGCCGTGGACGAATATGACCTGGGATTGTATCAGACAAAATCCGGCCCGTTGTATGTGACGTCCGGGATCGGCTGGTTCCCCGTGCCGGTCCGCTTCAACTGCCGCCCCGAAATCGTGGTGGTGGAAGTTTGAACCGTTCCGGCTCCTTTGCCGTTGAAGCCGCGAGGTGCGGTTTGTATCGTGCGGCTGATGCTGCCGCCGGAAAATAAAATCTCCCCGCTCAAACAACCGGTTACCGCATTGTGGGGGGTGGGCGCGGAACGCGCGGCCCAGCTCGCGCGCCTGGACATTCGCACCGTCGAGGACCTGCTTCTGCACCGGCCGCGGCGGTATGAAGATCGCCGGCATTTTCTTAGCATCGCCGAAATGAGCCGCGACACCGCAGCCACCGTCCGCGGCACCATCGTCGCCTGCGGCCTGAAACGCTTCCGCAAAGGTACCAAATCGGTCTTTGAAATCGTTCTCGAAGACGGCACCGCGCGGCTGCGCTGCCGGTGGTGGAACCTGCCGTTCATGGAAAAATATTTTTCAGCCGGCGACGAGGTTTTCGTCCATGGCAAACAGGTCGAAACCAGGCCGCGCACGGTGGACCATCCGGAGACCGAAGTCATCGAGAGCGGCGAGGAGAGCTTCATCCACATCAACCGCATCGCGCCGGTGTATCCGCTCACCGAAGGCCTGCCACAGCGCTGGTTGCGCGGCTTGATGTGGCGGACGCTGGAGCGATTCGTAGCCGCGTCTCGGGAGAACGCGGCCAGTTTCCTTGAAGCGAATGCACTGGAAAAAAAGATGGCGGCGCTCTCCCGAGGCGCCGCTACGTTGCCGACCCGCGCCAACGCCATTCACATGCTGCATTTCCCGGAGGAATTGAGCGACGTGGAAATCGCGCGGCAACGGCTGGCGCTGGACGAGTTCATCGAATTGCAGGTGCAAATCCAATTACGCCGCAAAAAATTTCAGGCACAGGCGCGGGCGTTGCCCTGCGGCGGCGATAACCGCCTGATGAAACCGTTTCTCGCGCGGCTGGGCTTCAAGCTCACCAGCGCACAGACCCGGGTGCTCCGCGAAATCCGCGCCGACCTCGGCGGGGCGCACCCGATGCGGCGGCTGTTGCAGGGCGATGTCGGCTCGGGCAAAACCGCCGTGGCCGCCTGCACGGCATTGATGGCGCTGGAGAGCGGCTTCAATGTGGCATTGATGGCGCCGACGGAAATCCTGGCGGAACAACACCTCAATAATTTTTCGCGTTGGTTCGAGCCGCTGGGTGCTCGCGTGGTCTTGCAGACGGGCAGTCGCAAGATTGCCGAGAATCGAGGGTCGAGCGTCGAAAGCCAGCGGCGTAACTTACCCCCGACCCCCGACCTTCGACCTTCGACCTTGTTTATTGGAACCCACGCGCTACTCACGTTGGGTTTTGAAATCCCCAACCTCGGCCTGGTCATCATTGACGAGCAGCACAAGTTTGGCGTGGCCCAGCGCGAACAGCTCGTGCGCAAGGGCCGCTATCCGCATCTGCTCGTCATGACGGCCACGCCGATCCCCCGCACGCTCGGGCTGACGCTCTACGGCGATCTCGATGTTTCGGTGATTGACGAGCTGCCCGGCGGCCGGGGCCGGATCAAAACATTTGTGCGCGCCGCCGACAAGCTGCCGAAGGTCTGGGAATTCATCCGCCAGAAACTCGCCGCCGGACGGCAGGTCTATGTGGTTTACCCGCGCATCGAGGAATCCGACGGGAAAGGTGTAAAAGCGGTGACAAAGGAATTTGAAAATTTGAAGACGTTGCTGGCGCCCCGTCGTGTCGGCCTGCTGCACGGCCGCTTGAAGAGCCGGGAAAAGGAGGCGGTCATGGCGGCGTTCCGATCGAACGCGGTAAACGTGCTGCTGGCCACGTCGCTCATTGAGGTGGGCGTGGACGTGCCGAACGCGACGGTCATGCTGGTGGAGAACGCGGAGCAATTTGGACTGGCGCAGTTGCACCAGTTGCGCGGGCGTATCGGGCGGGGCGCGCACGAGTCTTATTGCATTCTGATTTCCGACGTCAAGACCGGCGGGGCGGAGGAGCGGTTGCAGGTGCTGGCCGAAACCAATGACGGCTTCCGCATCGCCGAGGCCGATTTGAAATTCCGCGGGCCGGGTGAACTGCTGGGCCGCGCCCAAAGCGGGTTGCCCAAATTCCGCTTCGGCAATCTGGCGGAGGATTTGCCGCTGATTCGGCAGGCGCGGGAATTGGCAATGCAAATCACCGACGAGGTGCCGACCGTGAAATAAATTGAAGATTCCGCTTGCCGTGGCTGTAGCCTAGGTAGAGTCTAAGAGTTTATGAAAAAAATGTTATCGATCGTTGCGTGCTTGGGACTGGTTTGTGCGGGAATGCTGGCGGGTTGCCAGAAGAAAACCGAAGCCACCACGCCGCCGCCCGCGGCGCCCGCTATGCCATCCACGAATGCGCCCGCCGCCCCGGCTGCACCTGCCGCGACGAACGCCCCGGCGCAATGAGTTTTTCGCCGGATTTTCCAGGGTCGCCCGCCGCGTTCTTCAAGAATGTGGAAAAAATGCCATATCCGGATGGCAGATTGGCCCTTGGATTTTCCCCGATCTGGATTAGATTGCCGGCATGAAAGCGTCCTTCCTGATTTTGCTGGCGGCCGGGATGTTTCTGGCCGGCTGCGGCAAAAGCAATTCCAATCCGCACCCGCAGGGCACCAACGCCCCTCCGACCACCAACACGGCCGAGGTGGCCAAACCGTCCGGCGGCTATCTGGGCGCGCTGATGCAGGCGGACAAATCCGCGGTCAAAACGATTGACGTTTCGTATCTCAACCAGGCGGTCCAGTTGTACCAGACGCAGGAAGGGCGCCTGCCCAAGGACCTGAACGAACTGGTGCCCAATTACGTCGCCAAGTTGCCCGCCCCACCCTACGGCTATCGCATCAACTACGACCCGACCAGCGGCGTGGTCACCGTGGTGAGGCAGTAAACGGCGGCGGTAGTCCCGTGGTTGCGCCAGCGGGACGTCGTTATTTCAGGGCGTACACCGATGCGCCTTCGGCCGGCACATCTCCAAAAGCAAACGGCAACGGACCCCACGCCGAAGAATAAAACCCCGCCCCCGTTGTTTGATTCCACGTGGTGAGCAGCCATGGCCCGGGGACGGTGATGGTTTCCTGCAACTCCGCCTTCTCCGATTTTAACGGCAGCACGTTGGTGTTGTTCGTGGGAATGATAAGCCGGCTTCCCGGCTTCAATGCCGATAATTTGAGGTCAAAAGGCAAAGCGCCCGCATCTTGCAGGTAATACTGAAACCCCCAATGCCCCTGAAACAGGGTCGTCCCGTCGGACTCAAATCGGGCGCTGATTTGCCGGGCGCATTGGCGGACAGCATGGGCGAGCAGAAAATCCGCCTGTGCCACCAGAAACGCCAGCACGGCGCTGGCGGCCAGGCAAGCCGCTACCGTGCCAGTCCGGGCTCTGCGGCCGCCCAAGTCGTTTTGGTCCCGGCGGCGGGCGAGCAAAATCCCCACGGCCGGCGCTATCGGCAGGATGGACCGCGCGTTGATGGTCCAATTGACAAAGCCCGCAAAGAGAAACGTGCCCAGGACCCAGAGCGCCAGCAGCAGCGAGCACGCATCACGATGGCGGAGGAAGTCCGTGACCGCCAGCGCCAGCACACAAATGCCGCCTGCGGCCCAGAAGAGAATTTGAATTTTGACGAGCAACGCGTTTGCGGCGGGCAGCGAGTGATAATTTTTCAGAAGGCCTTCATCCAAGAACCCTGCCGCGGCAATCAACGCCGCTAGGCCGCCGCAGGCGGCCAGTTCCCGGGTTCGCCACAGCCAAGGCGTGGAAAAAACAACCACGGCCAGACACCCGCCCGTGAAGGCCAGTGCGGTCAATCCCGTGGTCACAAAGGAAAAACCGAACAGCCCTTTTGAGAACTGCGCATAGTCCGCCGCACCGTACAACAGGCTGGAACCATAAAGCGCCTGCGTGGCGTACTGATAAAAACACAGCTCCGCCAGCGGGAGCAGGAGGCAGGCGCCCCATAGCCTGAAGCGGTGCCGGCTCACCGCGCTGTAAGCCGCGAGCAACGGAATCAGGCAGGCGCCGTAGTATTTGGTCAACGCCGCCAGCGTCATCAGGATGGCGGCTCCGCCCAGGCGCCAGGGATTGCCCGTTTCCGTTCCCTCCAGCCAAAACACCATCGTCCAGACCCAGAACGCCAGCATCAAAACGTCGCACATCACCGTTGTGCTGGAAACGAGGAAAACGGGCGTGAACACGGTGGCCAGTGCGGCCAGCAGCGGTTGCCGGCACAGGCGCCGCGCCAGCCGACAGGTTCCCCAAGCCACCGCCAGGGCCGGCAGCAAGAAAGCAAAATGCAGCGACGCTTCACTCCAGCCCAGCACACCTGCGGCCAACGCCACGTAATAGCAGGCCAACGGCGGATTTTCGGTCACCTTCCACATCGGGAATTGCGTCCAGCCCCACTCCAACCTGAAGCCGTACGGATCGGCCGGGTGTTCGTGGATCTGGCGGGCCGCCCATAGAAAGAGCGGGTCATCAATATTGAAAGGTTTGCTCAGAAAAGGTCCCAACAGGACCAGGATGGCCAGGGTCAGCGTCCAATACGGGTGCCGCGCCAGCCAGAGCCGGATCTGATTCAGGCGGTCGCTGCCCGGGGACGGTGTCGAGACAACCATGCGCGGACGTTTTAACCGAGTCAGCCGGGGCCGAAAACATTTTTCGCTCGCCAAACCGATGCAGCGCAGGCAAAGAGTGCGCTTCCGTTTGTTGTTTCATGAACGAACAAATCGTCATTTTGGATTTTGGGTCGCAATACACCCAGGTCATCGCGCGGCGCATCCGCGAATGCAACGTGTATTCGGTCATCCTGCGCTACGACACGCCGGCGGCGGAAGTCGCCGCGCTCAAGCCGAAGGGCATTATCCTGTCCGGCGGCCCGGCCAGCGTTTATGCTCCGGGTGCGCCCCTGCCGGACAAAAATATTTTCACGCTCGGCGTGCCGGTGCTCGGCATCTGTTACGGCGTGCAGTTGTTCGCTCAATTTCTGGGTGGCCGGGTCGAGAAGGGCCGGAAACGCGAATACGGCAAGGGCAAGCTTGCGGTGAAGGACGGGGCGTGCGCGCTGTTTGCCCGCCTGCCGAAGACGTTGCAGGTCTGGAATTCACACGGTGACAAGCTCACGAAGCTGCCGCGCGATTTCAAGCCGGTTGCCGTGACGGAAAACTCCGAATATGCCGCCATCGAGAGCCGCCGGCGGAAATTTTTCGGCCTGCAATTCCATCCCGAAGTCGTCCACACGCCGCGCGGCAAGGAAATCATTTCCAATTTCGTCCACGGCGTCTGCCGTTGCGGCCGCAAGTGGACGATGCGGAATTACCTCGAACAAGCGGTGGCGGAAATCCGGCGGCAGGTCGGCCGGGAACGGGTGATTCTGGGCTTGAGCGGCGGGGTGGATTCAAGTGTGGCCGCCGCGCTGCTGCACCGGGCCATCGGCGACCGGCTCACCTGCATTTTTGTCAACAACGGCGTGCTGCGCGGGCGTGAAGCCGAAGTGGTGCGCGAGGTCTTTGGCCGCCACTTCAAAATGCGGTTGCAATACGAAAACGCCTCGCCACTTTTCCTGCGCCGACTCAAAGGCGTGACCCACCCGGAACGCAAACGAAAAATCATCGGCCGGACGTTCATCCAGGTCTTCCAAGCGGCGACGAAGCGCGCCGGCCGGGCCAAGTTCCTCGCGCAGGGCACGCTGTATCCCGACGTGATCGAGTCCGTGCCCATCGCCGGCAACCCGGCTGCCATGATCAAGAGCCATCACAACGTCGGCGGCCTGCCGCGGAAAATGAAATTTCTACTGGTCGAGCCGCTGAAATGCCTGTTCAAGGACGAGGTCCGTCAGCTTGGGCTGGAACTTGGGCTGCCGAAGGAAATTGTCATGCGCCAGCCGTTTCCGGGACCAGGGCTGGCTGTGCGCATCCTTGGCGAAGTGACGCCGGAGCGGCTGCGGATTTTGCGCAACGCCGACACCATCGTGGTGAACGAGATGAAGCACAGCGGCTGGTACTACAAAATCTGGCAGAGCTTTGCCGTGTTGTTGCCCGTGCGCAGCGTGGGCGTGATGGGCGACGAGCGCACTTACGATTACACCATCGCCATCCGGGCGGTGGAATCGCAGGACGGCATGACGGCGGACTGGGTGAAGTTGCCGTACGACCTGCTGGAAAAGCTGGCGAGCCGCATCATCAACGAGGTGAAAGGCGTGAACCGTTGCGTGTTCGACATCACCAGCAAGCCACCGGGGACGATTGAGTGGGAATGAAGCCGGCCAATTTTTTTCTGGTTTGCGCTGCGGAACCCGCTTAATCTGTATTCAGCGTCAACTCATTCCGACTTATGGATATTATTTTCAATTGCCCGCACTGCGAACAGGAAATGGCGGTGGACAGCACCGGCGCCGGCTCGGAAATCCAATGCCCGTCCTGCGGCCAAAAAATCACCATCCCGGCGGAAGCGCCGCCGCCAGCGCCCGCTCCCGCCGGACAGGTTGACGCCGGACATCACGGGCCCGCGCACACCATTGCTTCGTCCGCCGCCGCCAAGGTGGAAATGCATCTCAAGGTGCCCGTGCACGACAAACCGGGTGAAATCCTCATCGCCAAGCCCAAACTGGCGGAGGTGGTGTCCAAAGGCGCCGCGAAAAAGGTTCGGGTACGGACCATCCGGCACGCCACCTGCATCGAATCGGGCCACGATAGATTTGACGAGCGGGTGACGGAGTTTTTGAACCAGGTCGGCGAGGCCGATATCATCGGCGTTCACATCATCGCTTACACGCATTTCGACGTCAGCATCCAGAAGATGATGGATGATTACGGCCTGGTGATTGTTTATCGGGGTTAAATCTCTTTGTGCCTGTCTTGACTTGCCGATTTCAGGTCGCTACTGTCGCCGCATGAATCGCCGGTTTGCCTGCCTTTTCCTGGCTGCTGCGTGCGTGGTGTTGTGGCCCTGTCGCGCGCCCGCGCCATTGTATCATGTCTCCGGCGAAGGCTGGTATTACGAGCCCTATGGCCAGAACGCCCACTGGCAGCGCCCCCGCGCCAAGGAGCAACTGGAAGTCGCCCAACGGGCCTTTGATAGCGGCGATTACGACACCACCCTCCACGCCGCCCACCGGATCCTGCGGCAGTGGCCGTTGTCCGATTACGCGCCGGATGCGCAATATCTCGTCGGCCGGGCGCTGGAGGCCGAGGGGCGCGATGAGCCTGCCTTCAAGGCGTATCAGGCGATCATTGAAAAATACCCCCGCAGCACCCACTACAACGATGTGCTCTGGCGGCAGTACGCCATCGCCAATCGCTTTCTGGCCGGCCAATGGTTCAAGCTTTGGGGGGTCATCCCTTTTTTCCCGTCCATGGATAAAACGGCGGACATGTTCGACAAGATTGTCAACAACGGCCCTTACAGCGTGGTGGCCCCGCACGCGCAGCTGCGCATCGGTGCCGCCCGCGAAAAGCAGAAGAATTATCCCGACGCGGTGAAGGCCTACGCCACGGCAGCCGATCGCTACTACAACCAGGCGACTATCGCCGCCGACGCGCTGTTCCGGGAGGGAATTTCCTATGCGCGGCAGGCGGCCAAAGCCGAATACGACCAGGGCACGGCCGGACAAGCCATCGCGACCTTCACGGATTTCGTCACGCTGTATCCCGAGGACAAGCGCGTGCCGAGAGCGCAAAAGGCCATTGCGGTGCTTAAAACCGAGCAGGTGCGCGGCAACTTTCAAATCGCGCGTTTTTACGAAAGCAGCCATAAATGGAACGGCGCCGTGGTTTATTACAACGAAGTGCTGCAACTGGATCCCAATTCATCCTACGCTGCCGCCGCCCGTGAGCGCATCGAGGCGCTCAAACCGCGCATCCAGGTGCCAACCCTCAACTGAAATGCGCCGGCTGCAATTCCTAGCCCTGGTGGCGGCGGCAAGCCTGCTCGCCGGGTGCGCCGGTTATCATCTGGGGCCGGTCAATGGCGCCGTCGCGGGTGAAAAGTCCGTTGAAATTCTGCCCTTCAATAACCAGACCCTGCAGCCGCGCCTTGGCGACGCCGTCACCCAGGCTTTGCGCGAGCGGTTTCAAACCGACGGGACCTATCACCTCGCCACGCATGGCCCGGGGGACGTCGTCATCAGCGGCGTGATTGTCCGGTACAATCGCGAGGGACTGAGCTATTTGAACAATGACGTCACCACCACGGAAAACTACCGGGTCGGCATTGTCGCGCACGTCATCGTCCGCGAGCGGGCGACCGGCAAATTATTGCTCGATAAGAATGTGAACGGCTACACCCTGATTCATGTCGGCACGGACCTGGCGGACTCGGAACGGCAATCTACGCCCTTGCTCGCCCAGGACCTGGCGCGCAACATCACCGAAATGGTCACGGAAGGGGCCTGGTAATAAAGGGTCGGCGCTGAATCTGGCGTCGGAGCTGTCGCATTCACCGGCTCTAAATTAAACCACCGCCAAAAAAGGGTTGAACCAGCCATCATCTTTTCTTAAACTTTAGCGTTTCAATTGTTGTTTCGTCTTAACGTTAACCATCAACCATCAACCGTTCATTAACCATTATGACAAGAAATATCCCAAGAATTACCTTACTGGCCCTGTTGACCGCGGCGCTCGTCGCCCTTCCCGCCCTGACCCGCGCCCAAGACTCCAAGCCCAAACCGCCGGCATCCTCCGACCAGACCGAGCCCGGCAAACCCAAGAAGCACGGTGTGCCGTTCAACGGCAAAGTCGCGGCCGTGGACGCCAAAGCGATGACGCTGACCGTCGGCACGATGGTCATCCATGTCACGGCCGACACCAAAATCACCAAGGACGGCCAGCCGGCCACGCTGGCGGACGCGGTAGTGGGCGAAAAGGTCGGCGGCGCTTACCAGAAAACCGATGATGGCAAACTCAACGCCACCGTGGTGCATTTTGGGGCCAAAGCCGGAGATATGCCCGACAAGGAACACAAACACCCTTCCGACGCGGGTGACAAAAAGTAACGTGCCGGAATCCTTCTGATCGAGCCAGGCGGGCGGCAACGCCCGCCTTTTTCATGCCCGCTTCCACCAACTGGTGAGGCTCTTGGACTTGGGAGCCTGCGGGCTTTGGTATTGCTTCACGACCAGTTGGCTGCGCGACGCCTCCAGCGCCATGATGAATTCCTCGTAACTGAGAAAGCGCTCGGCCGGGTTTTTCGCCATGCATTTCACCAGCGCGTCGCTGGTCGGCTGGGTGATTTCCGGAACGACCAGGTTCGGCGGCGTCAGGGCCTGTTGCACCTGGGCGACGATGACTTCCTCGACGGTCGGCGCCTCGAACGGCACGTGGCCGGTCATGGCGTGGTACAGCGTGGCCCCGAG
>Ga0335069_10017194_pt1 | contig 10080 bp, 6 predicted proteins | sample Lox_Sample_11_FD_206714 | JGI IMG/M metagenome (GOLD analysis project Ga0335069, IMG submission 206714) | Soil microbial communities from Loxahatchee National Wildlife Refuge, Florida, United States - Lox_Sample_1.1 | ecosystem: Environmental > Terrestrial > Soil > Wetlands | place: USA: Florida...
CTGGCAGCGGCATGTTACGTCGCGTGGCTGATTCGGGACGTTCTTGTCCTGCTTTACGTGAGTGCGCTGCTGGCAGTTGTGCTGCGGCCCGTGGTTGCGGCTGTGTCGAGGGTCCAGATCGGGCGGTCGCGCCCGTTCAAGGGCTACGCGATTCTCGTCCTTTTTTTGCTGGTCGGCGGAGCGCTAACGATCTTTGGAGTTCTCGCCCTGCCTCCGGTGGTCCGCGATCTCAGTGAGTTTGCAAAGGAGACGCCGACGCGCGCTCCCCTCGTGCTTCAGAAGCTGCAGCGGATTCCGTTTGCCGACCGCATCAACATGGAGGACCTGCAATCGCGGATACAGGACTTTGTCAGCAATGCGGCAACCTATCTCGTTCTTTCGGTCAAGAACTGGGCGAGCGCCGTCTTCGACATCCTGATGGGATTCATTCTCACCGTGTACTTCATTCTCGAAGGCGATGCCGCATATGGCTGGGTACTGTCGTTCTTTCCGGTCAAGAGCCGCGATCGCCTCGATCACACACTGCAGAGCGCGAAGGGGCGCATGGGGCAGTGGCTCTTTGGGCAGCTGCTGCTGATGCTTATTCTTGGGATCACCAGCACTATCGTGTTTGCCGAGCTTCACGTGCGTTATGCGTATGCGCTGGGGGTGCTGACGGGACTGCTCAACATCATTCCAGTGATCGGAGCCGCGATCAGCATTGCACTCGCTCTGCTGGTGGCAGCGATTGACTCCTGGGGCCGGGTTCTGGGAATTGTCGTCTTTTACATTGTGTGGCTGCAGGTCGAGAACTCGTTTCTGGTTCCGCGGATTATGGGCAACACGGTCGGCCTGCCTGCGCTGGGAATCCTTGTTTCCTTGCTGATCGGGTCGGCGCTGGCCGGCGTGGTTGGAGCGATCGTCGCGGTGCCGACGGCGGTGCTTGTGTCGATTCTGCTCGACGAGTATCTGGTGCAAAGAGAGACGGCATAGGCCGCTGCCAGATCGTGCGCTTGAATGGCCGGGCACCCTTTCGCCTGGCTCCGGAGCCAAAATCCTCTCGGGGAATGAGTTAACCAGCAGCGAAAAGCCACTCGCCACGAGGGAGCGAGAGAACCAGCGAACGAGGAAGTGAACAAGGGAACGAGTTTCCCAGCTCTTGGACGAGGGACAAGCCTGATCCCAGGAAGCAAAGCCCTTTCAGATGGTCGGGTTTAATGTCGTGAACAATTCAAGGGGATGTTGTTGCACCTATCTCATGCCAGAGCTAATATCGTCTGGCTCTTTTTCCCCTTCGGATCGACCCTCTCAATCTGATCAAGAGCGACCCCGCAATCAAGGAGGAATATCAATGTCCAAATCTTGGAGCGACTTTGGGCCTAGCCTGCGGGCCAACGTGTGGAAGTTTGGCTGCGCACTTTTTGTGCTGTATATCGTGCCGAGCGTGATGGCAGCGACGTTGTGTGTGAATCCGGGTGGTACCGGCGGCTGCAAGAGCAGCATCTCTGCGGCAGTGACTGCGGCTTCACCGGGGGACATCATCAAGGTGGGTTGGGGTATCTACAAAGAGCAGGTCGTGATTTCAAAGACTCTGTCGCTTGTGGGAACCGGTTACAAGAAGCCGGTGATCGATGCGTCGGGGAGAGGCAACGGGATTTTTGTGAACGGGATGAGTGCCGCTCCCGCTGCTGGAGTGGGAGGCGTGCTCGTCTCAGGGTTCGATATAGAGAACGCAAATTTTGAGGGAATCCTGGTGGCGAATGCCACGGATGTGACCCTGACAGACAACGATGTTCACGACAACAACAAGTCACTTGACATCGCAAACGCCACGTGTCCCGGTATTCCCGCCTTCGAGACGAACGAGGGGGAGGACTGTGGAGAGGGTGTTCATCTGATGGGGACCTCGTATGTGTCTGTGGTTCAGAACGACATCGATCACAACTCGGGAGGCATTCTGATCACGGATGAGACGGGGCCGAGTCATGCGAACCTTATCAGCGGAAACAAGGTGCATGACAATCCCTATGACTGCGGTATCACGCTGGCTTCGCATGGGCCGGCAACGTCGGTGATTCCAACTGCCGGATTGCCGTATGGCGTCACGGCGAACACGATTTCAGACAATGTCTCGGCGCACAACGGCTACCAGGTGCCCGGCGCGGGGGCAGGCGTGGGGATTTTCGCGCCATTTCCCGGAACGACGGACGCAGGAAATGTTGTGGTGCACAACCTGCTGATCAACAACGGCCTTCCTGGGGTGACGATGCACAATCACGCATGGGCTCCGTCGCCGGCTCCGCCAGTGAATATGAACGACAACGTGATTGTCGGGAACCGCATTTCGGGCAATGGCGAGGATACGGAAGACGCCGCGACTTCAGGTCCGACGGGAATCAATCTCTATAGCGTTGCGCCGGTATGGGGAACGACGGTTTCCCAGAACGAGATCAGCGATGAAGCGATTGCGGTGGCCTTCAATGCGCCTTCCGGCCAACTCAATGCGCATTTCAACAACTTCCGCATCAAAGGGCTGGGGGTGGACAACATTGGAGCGGCCACGGTGGACGCGACCGAAAACTGGTGGAAGTGCTCCAAAGGCCCCGGGGCTAATGGGTGCGCGAGTGTGACGGGCACGGGAGTGACCGTGGCTCCATGGCTGACGGAGCCGTTTGATCAGTATCCGTGAGTCGGACACAGGGATCGACGACACTTCAAGGCGGTTTGGATAGAGGCCGTATTCTCTATCCGGGCTATCCAACCTCGTGGTCTCCCACCCTTCGCGCGAAAGGACGACACGAAGGATGGGGCACCCAGAGGATGACTGAAATCGCGGTTTTCAAAATGCGTGTCTCTCGACTTCGGGTCCTCTCGGTGTCGCTCAGGGTCGGTGGCTCGGGGTGACCTCAGCGTGGGTTGGCGAGTAGTGGAGACGATTGAGCGACGGGTTTGAGCGCGACACCTGTCCTCGGCGCGGCTAGTGCAGGGGAAGCTGGATGCGGCGCGGCTGAAGGCGGGTGCGCGCCAGCCAGTTCGGTGGGGTTCTCCTCTTCGTCGCCGAGGAACCGCTCATCATCCTTGCCTGCGATCGCGACCTTCATGACATCCACCCAGATGGGCAGAGCGGCCCTGGCGCCCGTTTCTTTTTCGCCGAGGGATTCGCGACTGTCGAATCCGACCCAGACGCCGCAGGTGACCGATGGCGAGAAGCCAAGGAACCAGGCATCGGTGTAGTCGCTCGTGGTGCCGGTCTTGCCGCCAAGGGGGTGCTTCATCTGCGCAACGGCTGCGCCGGTTCCGTGCGCCGTGACGGCGCGGAAGAGTGTCATCATGCTGCGCGCTGTCTGCTGGCTGATGATGTCGTCGACCGCGGGAGCGTCTTGCCAGAGGGTGATGCCATCGGCGTTGGAGACCTTGCGGATGAGCCGGGGCTTGACGCGAATGCCGTCATTGGGGAAGACCGAGTAGGAGGCCACCTGTTCTTCGAGGGTGATCTCCGCGGCTCCAAGGGCGATGGGCAGATACGCAGGAATGTTGGAAGTGACGCCGAAACGGTGAGCCATGTCGACGACCTTGCGGATGCCAACGCGCGCGGCCAGCTTGACGGCGGGAACGTTGCGCGATTCGGCAAACGCGTTGACAAGCGTCATCGCGCCCTTGAAATCGTTCTCATAGTTGTGAGGGGCGTAGCTGCCAAACGAGACCGGGGCGTCGACGATGATGTCGTCAGGCTTTGCGCCGTCTTCGATCGCGGTTGTGTAGACGTAGGGCTTGAAGCTGGATCCGGTCTGGCGCTCGGCCTGCGTTGCCCGGTTGAACTGGGAGAGCGCATAGTCGCGTCCACCGACCATGGCGAGAACATCGCCCGTGGTGTTGTCGATGGCGAGAACGGCGCCTTGAGTTCCTGAATCCTGCTCGAGGGTGGCGCGACGCGCGGGGCCTTCGAGTTTGTCGCCGAGATGCACGTAGATCACGTCTCCGGGCTTGACGAGAGAGTCAGCGGAGCGCTGTCCGGTCCAGGCCCAGTCCTCGGGGAGCAGGGCAATCTCTTCGGATCCGACACGCGCGCGGATCGCAAGCGGGAACACATGGGTTACAACGGCATGGACATAGTCGCCGGGGCGCCACGCGGTGGCCCAATCGGGATGCTTGTAGTCGTCGATTGTCGTGCCTTCGGCCAGGACATTTTCGAGCTTGCCTTTCCATCCGTGACGGCGCTCGTAGGCGGCGAGACCATCGCTGAGGGCACGGTTCGCGGCCTTCTGCAGATCGATGTCGAGAGTTGTCTCAACACGCAAGCCTGCCTCGTGCACCTGCTCCGTTCCGAATCGCTTTTCAAGCTCGCGGCGGACCTCTTCCTGGAACCAGGGCGCGACCGACATCTCGGGCTGATTGACGTGCAGTCCGAGGGGCGCGTTGCGTGCCTGCTCGGCCTGAACATGCGTGATCGCGCCATCGCCTTCCATTTCGCTGAGGACGAGATTGCGGCGCCGAAGGGCCTTTTCGGGATTGAGGATCGGGGAATAGGCGACAGGACCCTTCGGCATGCCGGCCAGAAGTGCAGCTTCGGTTAACGTGAGGTCTTTGGCATGCTTGCTGAAGTAGTACTCGGATGCGGCCTCGAATCCGTACATGCCGCTGCCGAGATAGATTTGATTTCCGTAGAGCGTGAAGATCTGCTGCTTGGTGAAGGCCCGTTCAATCTGAATGGCCAGATAGGCTTCCTGCGCCTTGCGGGCGGCGGTGCGGTCGGCGGAGAGGAAGAGGTTGCGGGCCAGCTGCATGGTGAGCGTGGATGCGCCCTGCGCACGTCCGTGAGTGCGGAGATCGTGCCAGAGTGCTCCGGCGATGCGAAAGACGTTGATGCCCCAGTGGGAGTCGAAATTCTTGTCCTCAATGGAGATGACAGCCTGTCGCAGGACCGGGGCAAAGTCGTCGTAGTTGACGACGACTCTGCGCTCGAGCGCAAAAGAGCCAATGACGCGGCCTTTGATGTCGTACAGGTCGGTCATCGTCGACGGGCGGTAGCGTTCGAGGTCATGAATCTGGGGAAGATCGACAGAAAAGACGAGCAGCAGTCCAGCCAGCGATCCCGTAACGATGGCGAGGAGTAACAGAATGGCCAGGGCCATCCTGCCGGCGATCTTGGGTCGGCGATAGACGTGAACAGGCTCGGGCTCAAGGCGGTGCGAACGGCCGAGGCCGCGCGGTTCGATCGATCGGATTGGCGGAGCAGCCACGCGCTTCAGGCCCCTTCGACATCTCCCGCGTGCCGAAGAGGGATGCCTCAGCCTCAGGCTAGCATGGCTGCAGAGCTGGGAAGAGCAAAGACAAGTCTTTGCGAACCATGCATTGCAAGAGCGTGATGCCGGATGTTGAATCGGCTACGCGGAATCAGCTGCTTTTTGACTTGAGCAAGTCGAGCGCCTTGTTCAAGGGTTCGTCCCCCTTGGGCGAAGGCTGAGCATCGTCGTCGTTGTCATCGTCCGATTCGCGACCCACCGCGACAGTGGGTGCGACGGCGTTGTCCTGAATCTTCTTTCCGTCCGGCCCCTCGTACTTGGCCACCGTGAGTAAGAGTGCCGACCCATCGGGCAACTCAATGGTTTTCTGGACCGACGCTTCGCCAAATGTCCGCTCACCAACCACATCGCCGCGATGGGCGCCTTCAATGGCGTCAGCGGTCAGCTCAGCAGCGCCAAAGGTGCCGCGATTCACGAGCACGGCAAGAGGAGCCGCAGTAATCCACCTGGCTGGGTCGGCGGTGAAGACCTGCTTTGGAAACTTCTGGCCTTCGAGAGTTGCGAGCGTTCCCTGCTTGATGAAGAAGTTGGCGAGCCGGAGACCTTCTGAGGCATCTCCTTCGGAGACGTCGCGGAGGTCGAGGAGGATCTTGCGGTCTTTGGCTGACTTGATTTTTGCCTGCAACTCATCCACACGAGCGGTGGTGAGAGCACTCGGCTTGAGGTAGAGAATGCTTGCGTTCTCGTACTGCTGCTCAGTGAGAGCAGGCGATGTAAGCAACGTGCGTGTGAGAGTGATCTTGTCAGGATCTGGTTTGCGCGGACGGACAACCGAGAGCGTCACGGTTGATCCGGGCTTGCCCTCGAGCATGAGGCGGATGACGGCCAGGGACAACTCGCGTGTGGAGGTGTCTCCGATGGACTCGATCACGTCCCCGTCGGTCAGGTGCTCGCGATCGGCAGGCGAGCCGGGCACGACGCTGACGACCGTTGCATAGCCATAGCGCTTGGAGACAGTGGCACCAATCTGGGCGACGCCGGTAGTGGGCCTATCCTTGTAGATCTTGTATTCGGTGGGCGTCAGGAAACTCGAATCGGAGTCGAGTGACTCAAGCAGGCCGTGAAGAGCACCGGTCGTGACCTCGTTGATGTTGGGTTCGGTGACATAGTCGCTCTGAATGCGCTTGAGGACTTCAGCGTAGACGTGCATCTGGCGATAAGCGCCATCCTGCTCGCCTCCGGCATGTACACCGAAGAGCCCGAACTCGCCGAGCGCAAAGCCCAGACCCAGGGCCGCAAACACTGTCGCTGCCAACACAAATGCCAATCTCTGGAAAAATCGAGACACACACACCACCGTCAGCGGCCACGGGAAAACATGCCGCACACTCTATAGACGCATGATATCTCAACCCGTGGTTTGCTGGAGCGGGGCTTTGGCGCAGGCATCCGGCAGTTTGATTCCGCTTGTAACTTATTGCCGATTGCGTTTACCCGCGGCTAACGAGTCCTCTTCGGGGTCGCCTGCAGACTGGGTCTTCAACTCGGCGACGACGCGCTCGAATTCATCGACGATCCGGTTCGTTCCCGCTGATTTGAAGACACTTAGGAGCTGATCAAAGTATCCGATCTGGTGCTTGCGGCCTCTCTTGAAACGGCGCCAGACCTCGGCTCCGATGAAGCGGTGTTCGTCGAGAATCGCCCGGGCATTATAAAGTTTGTCGGCTGCCGAGATGAGCTGAATGTCTGCCGGCTCATGCCGGAGTTTTTCAACGTATGCGGCCTTGCGCTCTTCCCAGGGCCGCTTGCTGTCAGGGCTCTCTTCGAGGCTGTCGGAAAGGCCTTCAACCATGCGGGCGACGTTATCCCCGAAGTTCCGGCGGATGTCTTCGAGTCGCGGTTCGCCGCCGTGGTCTTCGACGGCGTCGTGAAGGAGGGCCGCAATCGCCATGTCTTCGGTGATCGGGAAGGGGACCCGGCCTGCCTCTCCCATGACGAGCGAGGCGACGCCGAGGACGTGTGCCATGGACGGGATGCTGGTGCCTTTGCGCCGTTCGATGTGGAGGATGCGAGCGTAATCCACGGCGCGGGTGAACCGGTCGGTGAGGTGGAGCTGCTGATGGTTCATGCGATCTTCCAGGCCGCTGTCATTTCGCGCAAAGGCGTCACCGTCTCAGGATTCCCGCCGATCCCCAAGTGCTAAGTTGTTGATTGGCTTGGTGGCGGGGGAGAGGATCGAACTCTCGACCTTGGGGTTATGAATCCCACGCTCTAACCATCTGAGCTACCCCGCCGGAGGAGCGGGCAGTTTTGCCGCGCCACTCTTGATGATACGGGGGTCTTGGAGGCGCGGTCAAACCGGGATGCGGTGATTTGATTTCGAGATGAATCAGGGTCGTTGTGTCCTGTAGACTCTCCAGCATGAGCAAGTTACGGATTGCAGGCGTCATTCCGGCACGGCTGGCGTCGACCCGTCTGAGCCGCAAGGTGCTGCGGGAACTGGCTGGTAAGCCCATGGTGGAGTGGGTCTGGCGAGCAGCAGTCCGGAGTGGAGTCATGGATGAAGTTGTGGTTGCCACGGACTCCGAGGAAGTCGCTGCCGTCTGCAAGAGGAGCCGCATCCCCGTCGAGATGACGTCACCGAAATGTGCAAGCGGCTCGGACCGCGTGCGGGAGATTGCCGGACGTATCGAAGCCGATGTCTACGTCAACATCCAGGGGGATGAGCCGACTCTGACCCCGGATTTCTTTCCTCCGCTGCTCGCGTTGTTTGACCGGCCGGAAGTTCAGGTCAGCACACTGGCATTCCCCTGCTCTGCATTGGAGATCGCGGAACCGAATGCTGTAAAGGTCGTTACCGCTCAGAACGGGCGGGCTCTTTACTTTTCTCGTGCGACCATCCCCTTTGATCGGGACTCAGAGGACTTTGAGGGCTATCTGAAGCACCTTGGGATCTACGCATATCGGAAGGCCGCTCTAGAGCGTTTCGCATCACTCCCCCCGGGTCGCCTCGAAGGCGTGGAAAAGCTTGAACAATTGCGGCTTTTGGAGAACGGGATCGATATCTATGTTGCAACTGCTCCATCGGACACGATCGGCGTAGATACAGAGCAGGATCTGCGGCGAGCAGAGGCCTGGCTGAAGGCCCACCCACAACGCTGAAGAATTCGATTTCTGAATTGCGCGCAAGATCCGGATGGCGCTTCGCAGGCATAGAGCCGAGTATGGTGGCATGAGTAGCAATCTTCAAATCGCCCTGACAGAACGCATGCCTGCACCAACCAATCCGATCATGGACCAAAACGCGGCCTGGCAGCAGTTGATCGCTCGCGACCGCGCAGCGCGCTTTTTCTATGGCGTGGTGACAACCGGCGTCTTTTGCCGGCCAAGCTGCGCGAGCCGCAGGCCTTCGCGAGAGAACGTGCGCTTTTTTACCACCGCCATGCAGGCGCAGGCTGCGGGGTTTCGGCCCTGCAAACGCTGCAAGCCAACCGCTGCTTGGGGCGACTTTTTGGCGAAGGTTCGTGGGCATCTTGAAAGGCACTTTGATCGCCGCGTGTCGCTTGCCGAGCTTGGCCGCATTGCGGGCATGAGCCCGTTTGCAGTGCAGCGCCAATTCAAGCAGGCGATGGGTGTGAGTCCTCTGGACTACCAGCGCACGCTTCGCGCCGGAAATCTGCGGAGCGCCCTCAAGCAGGGAGAGTCGGTAACCGATGCGATCTATGAAGCGGGCTTTGGCTCGTTGAGCAGAGCCTATGAAGGCGCACAACTCGGGATGACTCCGGCGCAATTTGCGAAGGGAGGCAAGGGAGAGCGAATCAGCTGGTGCTCCGCACCTTCACCCTTTGGATGGGTTGTAGTGGGGAGCACAGGGCGCGGGCTCTGCTGGCTTTCGCTGGCCTCGACGCGAGCAGAAGCGGAGGCAAGTTTGCGGGCTGAGTTTCCCGCGGCAGAGTTGCGCCATGACTCCTCGCTGGTGGCGATGGTTGATGCGGCGATCAGCAGAGTGCGCGAGGGTTCGGACCTTGCAGATAGTCGGGGCAGGCTCGATGCGTTGGATCTTCGTGGGACGGTGTTTCAACTCCGCGTCTGGCAGGCCTTGCGGCAGATTCCTCGCGGCGAGACACGAAGCTACAGCCAGCTTGCGCGAGAGCTGGGCGATCCGAAGGCGACGAGAGCGGTTGCCCGCGCGTGTGCGACGAATCGCGTAGCCTTGGTTGTGCCCTGCCATCGCGTGGTGGGCGCAAGCGGGTCACTCACCGGATACCGCTGGGGGGTGGAGCGCAAACGTCGGCTATTGGAGGCGGAAGGCAGCCAGTGACGGCAAAGACTTCTATCTTCTTTGAATTTGGAACAGACTTGACCCGAATAGACTCTGCCAATCAACATCAGGTATGACTATCGCTTCCCGGGTAAGCTGGATCTCCCCTTTCAGTCTCCCCGGCCGACTGCTTCGAGTTCCGCTGGCTCTTGTTCCAAAGAACTTGGTGGTCAGAGTGAAGACCGGCGTCAACCAGGGCAAGCTCTGGGTGACGGGTGCCGGAATAAACGGCTGCTGGATCGGAACCTATGAGGAAGATCATGTTGCTGCATTGCAGAGATTGGTGCGTGCCGGCATGGTCGCCTACGATGTCGGCGCGAACGCGGGATACTACACGCTGGCCTTGTCAAAGCTGGTGGGCGATTCAGGGCATGTCTATTCTTTCGAACCCGAAGCACGCAATGCTTACAATCTGCAACGGCATATTCAACTGAATGCACTGCGCAATGTGACCCTGGTGCAGGCCGCAGTGAGCGATAAGGTCGGAATGGCTGGTTTTGAAGGGGCGCTCGAAACGGCAAGGATCTCGGCGGGGGG
>Ga0335069_10017195_pt1 | contig 10080 bp, 6 predicted proteins | sample Lox_Sample_11_FD_206714 | JGI IMG/M metagenome (GOLD analysis project Ga0335069, IMG submission 206714) | Soil microbial communities from Loxahatchee National Wildlife Refuge, Florida, United States - Lox_Sample_1.1 | ecosystem: Environmental > Terrestrial > Soil > Wetlands | place: USA: Florida...
GCCATTACGCACGCCAAGCGCTCCGCCGCATGCGCCGCCGTCCTACTTTGGTCTGCGCCTTCTGGGAACAGGCCGAACTCTTTCCGCTGTAACTATATTATGCAATGCTCAATAGTACCGAGTAAAAGCCCTTAGGCTGACGCGAATCGGGTACCCTCACCCCAGGATTCCAACTCGGTACTCGCTACTCGGTACTCGGTACTTCGCAATGATCTCGAGATCGCGACTCCGCGAACGGCTGAGCCGGCTGCGCTCGGCGTTGATCTTCTGGCCGCTGACCGTGCTCTGCACGCTGCTGCTGGAGCCGATTTCGCTGGCTGCCGCTCTCCTGGATAAGAGCGGCCGCGCGTCGCATCGCGTCGCAGCGTTCTGGTCGGGGCTGTTGCTGCGCCTCTACGGTATGCCGGTGACGGTGACCGGCCTGGAGCGGCTCGACCTCCGTCGCCCGCGAGTTTACGCCGCCAATCACCTTTCGGCGCTCGATATTCCTGTGCTCTATCGCTATCTGCCGTTCCAGTTTCGCATCATCGTTCACCGGCTGGTGTACCGGGTGCCGCTGGTAGGATGGCATCTCCGTGCTGCGGGACAACTCATGATCGATCCCGGCAGCGTTGCTCTCTCGCGCCGCGCCTTGCGGAAGGCGGTCAAGACGCTCCAACGCGGCATGCCACTGGTGGTTTTTCCTGAAGGCGAGCGCTCTCCAACGGGCGAGATGCTTCCCTTCCGCCGCGGCGCGTTCTACGTGGCGGTCCAGGCGCAGGCGGACGTAGTGCCGGTCGCGATCCTCGGCACCTACCAGGCATTTCCCATCGGTTCGGCGCACCTGCGGCCAGGGCCGGTGCAATTGATGATCGGCGAGGCCATCCCCATTGCCGGCTACAGTCGCCGCAACCTGGAGGCGCTGGCGGAGCGCACGCAGGCAGCAGTGGCGGAGCTGTGCCGTGCCGCAGGATCAAAACAGCAGTTGGAAATTGGCAGTTAGCACTTAGCCGGGGTTTGCCGAGGCGAATCCAGGTAACGCCGCCGTCCCGGCGGCTGTTTGTGTGGGCGTCTCGCCCACACCGGCGCGATCCCTGCGCCCAAAACAAAACCCGCCAGCATTTGCCGGCGGGTTGAAGGCTGACTGCTGACTGTTAGCTGTAGAGGAGCACGCCCTCCTGCTTTTCCGCGCCTTCCCCGATCTGGCGGTAGAACAGCCGTCCGTTCTCGAGATAGACCTCCAGGAACGCCGGTCGGGTGGTGATGGAGCCCTGGATGAGCGCTTCGGAAAGCGGGTCTTCGATGTACTTCTGCAGGGCGCGCCGCAGCGGACGCGCGCCATAGTTGCGGTCGGTGATCGTCTTGTCGAGGATCCACTTGCGCGCTTCCTCGGTCACCGTCACCGTGATGTGGCGCTGCGCCAGGTTCTGGTTGAGCTGCTGGACCATCAGCTCCACGATCTGGATCAGATCCTGCTCGGTGAGCGCGTTGAACAGGATCACCTCGTCGAGACGGTTCAGGAACTCGGGGTTGAAGGTGCGCTTCACTTCGTTCTTCACCATGTCCTCGACCTTCTCGGAGATGGTGTCTTCCTTCTCGCTCTGGAAGCCCAGGCCGGTGCGCTTCATCAGGTGGCGGGCGCCGATGTTCGAGGTCATCACCAGGATGGTGTTCTTGAAATCCACCGTATTGCCCAGCCCGTCGGTAAGCTGGCCGTCTTCGAACACCTGCAGCAGGATGTTGAACACATCGGGGTGCGCCTTCTCGATCTCGTCCAGCAGCACAACCGAGTAGGGCGCGCGCTTGACACGCTCCGTGAGCTGGCCGCCTTCTTCGTATCCCACGTAGCCCGGAGGCGAGCCGATCAGCTTCGAGACCGAGTGCTTCTCCATGAATTCGGACATATCGAAGCGGATCAGCGATTTCTCGCTGCCAAACAGGAACTGTGCCAGCGTGCGGGCGACTTCGGTCTTGCCCACGCCTGTGGGGCCGAGGAACAGGAACGAGCCCACCGGCCGGTTGGGATTCTTGAGGCCGGCGCGCGAGCGGCGGATGGCGCGGGCCAGGGCGGTGATCGCCTTGTCCTGCGAGATCACGCGCTTGTGCAGCTCTTCCTCGATGCGCAGCAGCTTCTGCGATTCCTCTTCCTTGATCGAGGTCACGGGCACGCCCGTCCAGCGCGACACCACTTCCTCGATGTCCTCGCGTCCGACCACACCTGTGGTCGAGTCGTCGAGGTGATATTTCTCGCGCAGGGCGCGCAGGTTCTCGCGCTCCTTGCGCTCCTCGTCCGAGTAGAAGCGCGCCTTCTCGAACTCGTGGTTCGCGATGGCGTTCTCCATGCGGTGGACGATGAACTTGATCCGCTTCTGCACTTCCGTGATCTCTTCCGGCAGCGAGGTCTGACGCAGCTTCACCCGCGCTCCGGCTTCATCGATCAGGTCAATGGCCTTGTCCGGCAGGAAGCGGTCGGGGATGTAGCGGTTCGAGTGCGCTACCGAGAACTGGATGGCTTCATCCGTGTAAGAGACCGCGTGGAATTTTTCGTAGCGGTCCTTGATGCCGTTCAGGATGCGCACGGCATCGCCTTCACCCGGAGGCGGAACTTTCACCGACTGGAAGCGGCGCTCGAGCGACCGGTCCTTCTCAATAGACTTACGGTATTCGCCCGGAGTCGTGGCGCCAATGCACTGGATTTCGCCCCGAGACAGCGCCGGCTTGAGGATGTTGGCCGCGTCCAGCGAGCCTTCGGCCGATCCCGCTCCCACCAGGGTGTGCAGCTCGTCGATGAAGATAATGGCGCTCTGCGACTCCATCAGTTCCTTCATGATGGTCTTGAGCCGCTCTTCGAACTGGCCGCGGTACTTGGTCCCGGCGACGATCAGGGAAAGATCGAGAGCAAGGATGCGCTTATCGGCGAGGAACGAGGGCACGTCGCCGTCGGCGATGCGCTGCGCCAGCCCTTCCACGATGGCGGTCTTGCCCACGCCCGGCTCCCCGATCAGCACCGGATTGTTCTTGGTGCGCCGGCATAGGATCTGCACCACTCGCTCCAGTTCCTGCTCGCGGCCGACCAGCGGATCGAGCTGGTTGTCCATTGCGGCCTGGGTCAGGTCGCGGGAGAACTCGCTCAGCAGGGAAGACTCGCGCGTGCGCTGCGGCTGCGCCTTTTCCTGCGAGCTGCGCGCCAGTTCTTCGCGGATGGTCGAAAGTCTGAGCCCGCGCTCGTGCAGGATCTCGGCGGCAAAGCACTTCTCTTCGCGCAGCAGGCCCAGCAGCAGGTGTTCGGTGCCGATGTGCTTATGCGAAAGCCGTTCCGCCTCTTCGGCGGCATAGGCGAGCACGCGCTTGCACTCGTTGGACAAAGGGAGATCGACGGAGGTGGACACCTTCTCGCGGATCGTGGTGTGCCCTTCGATCTGCTTGCGAATGGATTCCACCGAGGCGTGCGAACGGAGGAAGCGGTTGGTCAGCGCCTTGTCTTCGCGCAGCAGGCCCAGCAACAGGTGTTCGGTCTCGATGTACGGAGAACCGAACTGGCTGGCCTCGTAGCGCGCGAAGAAGATTACGCGTCGAGCTTTTTCTGTGTACCGTTCAAACATGTTTCCTCGCCGGAAGCCCCTGGCGGGACTGACCTCGTCCCTCCCGGAACCTATCCCCTTGCCCTGCCGGTCTGGGGGGCAGCCGGCAATCCTGCCTTCCGAAACATCGCCGGGCTTTTACCCTGGCGATTCTGCCTAGGTCCTTCCAACCGTTCCGCCTTGCCTTTACCGGCCCCCTGCGATCAGGCCGGAAGCGACTGCGGCTCGATCTCCTCGATGCGGCCCTGCTGCATCCGCAACACCCGGTCACAGCGGCGCGCAAAATCAAGGTTGTGCGTGACGATCAGAGAGGTCAGCCGATAGTCGCGATGTAGCCTGGCGATCAACGTAAATACCAACTCCGCCGTGCGGTTATCGAGGTCGCCGGTGGGCTCGTCGGCCATCAGCAGCCGCGGCCGCGTCACCAGCGCCCTGGCTAATGCGACACGCTGTTGCTCGCCGCCGGAAAGCTCACCCGAGCGATGCTGCGCCCGGTCCGCCAACCCAACCTCACGCAGCCACTGTGCCGCTTCCTGCTCGGCCTCACCCCGCTCCTGCCCTCGCACCAGCAAGGGCATGGCCACATTCTCCAGGGCGGTAAATTCGGGCAGCAAGTAATGAAACTGCCACACGAAGCCGATTTCCCGGTTGCGAAAATCAGCCGCGGCGTCGTCGGACAGCGAGCGCAGCGGCATCAAATCGCAGTATACGTTACCCTCCGAAGGCCTATCAAGCGCCCCGAGGATGTGCAACAAAGTGCTCTTGCCCGCGCCCGATTCGCCCACGATGGCCAGCATCTCTCCCGTCATCACCCGGAAGGACAAATTCTCAAAGAGCACTAAATCCGTGCTGCCAGAGCGAAAGACCTTGCTCAACCGCTCCACGCGCACGATTTCTGCCACTTCTGTTGGATGCAAGCGCGAACTCCCGGGTCACAAATTAGCAAGTTACCCGCCAAAGGCCCGCTTGCAAACCGCGCCCATGCGGCGCTTTGGAGGATAATCCCGCCATCCTTGGACCCATTCCAGCTAAATCTTCCGGCGGCGCATCACCAAAGTACCTCCCCCGAACGAGTGCCCCGGGGATAACCAGAGTCACTATCTGGAAGAAGCCCTTCGGGCAGATGGCAACCTCCCGTCCTCCGAGTCACTCATAACGCAGTGCCTCGGCCGGCAGGATGCGCGACGCCGACCACGACGGATAGATCGTAGCCACGAACGACACCGCTAACGCCACGGCCGCAACCACCACGCCATCCAGCGCCCGCGCCGCGAACGGCACGTAATCAATGGAATACACTTCCGGCGACAGCGACACCAGGCGGTAGTGCCCGCCGATCCAGGAGAGAACGTATCCCAGCGCCAAACCGATGGCCGTCCCCACCACGCCGATCAGCACGCCCTGCAAGACGAACACATTGCGCACCTGCGTGCGGCGCGTGCCCAGCGACATCAGCACCGCAATATCGCGGGTCTTCTCCATCACCATCATAATGAGCGAGATCAGGATGTTCAGCGCAGCCACCAGCACGATCAGGCCGATAGTGATGAACGTCACCACGCGCTCCAGCTTCAGCGCGTGGAACAGTTGCCGGTTCTGCTCCATCCAGTTGGTGGCCATGAAGCCCTTGCCGGTGTCGCGCTCGATCTGCTTTCCGATCACCCCGGCCTGGTAGATATCGTCCACTTTGAACTCGATCACCGAGATTACGTCACCCAGCCCGAACAGCGACTGCGCGTCCGCCAGCCGGATGAAGGCCCAGCTCGTGTCGTAATCGTAGAATCCGGATTTGAAGATCCCGGCGACACGGAACCGCACGTACTTGGGGACCAGGCCGAAGGGCGTCAACTCGCCTTGCGGGCTGGTGACCAGCACCACCGAGCCCACAGTCGCGCCCAGTTCGTCAGCCATGTCTTTGCCCAGAATGATGGGCGGCATTCCGGCAATGCGGGCGGGCGAGTCAGCGGGGATTTGTGATTTGTAATTTGTGATTTGTGAAGTGGAGTCACGGGCGGGCCCTAATGCCTCGGCTGATCCGAACTTTACCGTCTGCAGCAGCTCGCTGACTGTCTTCTCGTAGTCGGGCAGAACGCCCTTCAATATTGCGCCGCGGGCGCGGGCGCCGCGCGAGATCAGCACCTGCTCGAACAGCGCGGGTGCCGCGGCCTTGACATGCGGCTCCTTCGAGAGGCGCTCCAGCAGCGGACGCCAATCGCGGATGCCGTCGTTCTCGACGCGCATCAGGTTGATGTGCGCGGTTGAGCCCAGCAGCCGCTCTTGCAGGTCCTGGCGAAAGCCGTTGTTGATGGCCAGCGCGATGATGAGCGAAGCCACTCCCGCTGCCACTCCAATGATGGAGATGGCAGTGATGACGGATATCACCGCCTGCCTCCTTTTGGCGCGGAGGTAGCGGGAAGCGACAAAAAGCTCGAATCGCATTAGAAGCGGCTCTTAGCCATTAGCTTTTGGCTCTTAGCTCTGGTGTCGCAGGGCTGACCCGCGCAACCAGACGGGGAATCACCGCAGGCGTTGCTTTGCGATACTGCCGGAAGGATTCGCCGAAACGCCTCTCCAATTCATCGTCTTCCATGCGGATCATGACCGTGCCGGTGATGATCGCTAATCCCGTCAGAACATAGATCACTACGAGTCCCGTGCCCAGGCTCCATCCGATCAACTCGCACAAATGGCCCAGGTACACCGGATGGCGCACCCGAGCGCGAATGCCGGTGGTCACCAGCCGCTGCTCGAACCCCTCCCCATGGACTTCCGGACGCCCGATCAGTTGCGCAAAGCTGAATCGAACTTTGCCGCGGTAATAGAGATAAAGGCCGGCCGCGAAGAACGGTGCGGCTGCCACCCAGGCAAGCGCATTTTCGTACAGCTGGACGTGCCGCCAAGGCTGGGTGATGGCGCCCACCGCCAGCCACATGGCGATCCACAGCGGCCCCAGGATGCGGAAGCGCGCGCCGCGGCGGTTGCGCCAATATTCTGTTCGGGGATGCACCAGCAGCCAGAACGATGGGACGCTCGAAAGCACGATCGCGAGCAGCCACCCGGCCGTCCTCAACAAAGAGAACATACTGGTGATTTTAGCTGGTAATCAGGGAAAGAGAATTGAGTCATTGTGCCATTGAGTCATTGGTTCATTGAAACCCGGAACCAATGGCTCAATGACTCAAATGAATCAACGACTCAATCCGACTGTGGCTACTTACCGCCTTGTCGCACCACGATCTTGGCCGCCCCCATATTCTCGAAGCGGTCGTACACGCGGACCACGACCACGTGCTCGGCAGGCAGCTCCGACTTGGCGTGCTTCTTCTCCCTGGCCGCTGGGGCGGGCGCGGCAGCGTCGCCAGGCACGGGAACGCTGAAGTCATAGTTTTCGACGCGGTTGTCGGAGAGCAGTCCCACGGGCTCCACGAAGTGCCATTCGCCGGCGTCCACCGAATACTCGGCGCGCTTGATGGGGGAGAAGCCGTCGGCGGCGCGGAAGGTGACGTGCATCTGCCCGCCGTCCACGGTGGCATTCAGGTTCTCGATGTGTGGCGGCGTGGTGTCCACCTCAAACCGCGTGCTCTCCTTGGCGTCGCTCAAAGCTTCGTCGGGCGAGTGCGAGGGCGCGTCAGAGGCGACCACTTTAATGGCATAGCCTCCATCGGGGAGCAGACCCGCGTCCCAGGTGAGGAATTTGTCGGTGATCTTGTCCTTGAGCAGCTTCCAGCGGGTTTCGTTATCGCCACGATAATAGACCGAGTACACCAGCTCGTCGTCATTATCGTCATGGGCACTCCAACGGGCGCTGATTGACTCGTGGTCGCGAATGCCCTGCGGAGGGGCTTCGAACCTCGGCCCGGTGGTGATGGGCGAACCTTCTCCACTGGTCTTGGGCGTGGGCACGACGTTGTAGCGCACCCCCACCTGCACCGTGACGTCGTCTATCACCGGCGCAACATTGTTCGGCCGGTAGTTGACACTTACCTCGTCGATGCGGGCTGGAGTCCGTCCAGGACGCAGCACCGCCTTCCACTGGACAAAACGCGCAGGCGGCACGTCGGCAGCCGCATTGTGCGCTAGATCCACCTTCTTCCAAGGGCTCCAATTGCGGTCAGGATTATCCACATTGCCGCTGCGCGCGTAGAGGTCGTAGTCCCCCGCCCCCCTCGCCTCCAGCCGCCCCCAGCGCGAAAAGATGCGGGCATCGAAGACGTCGCTCTCATAGCTGCCCTCGGAATCCGGCTGCGGTCCGAGAAGGAAAATCTTGCCCAGATTGCTGGTAGCGACATACAGGCCGTTTCTGGGGCCCTTGGTGAAGGCGGTCACCTGGGTGGCGCTGGCCTTCAGCAGGTCCACGTAATCGCCGTTGCTCTCGATGGTGTAGATGCGCGCCTTGTTGCCGCTGCCTGCCAGCAGGTGTCCCTGCTCGTCGAAGGCCAGCGCATACACGATATCTTCGCGCGACGACCAGATGCGCCTGGGCGAGCCGTCCGGCGCGATCTGGTACACCTCCGAGCCCGGCGCAGGCGGGAAAAGCGGGATGGCAACCGTGGGTACATTGAAGCCCGGACCACCAGCTTGCGCCAACGCCTGGGGACCGGCCGCTGCGCCGTGTCCCGAGGGAACTCCCGGAACTGGCTGCGGCTGTGGCGTGGTCGCCGGCGCCACCGGTCGTGTTTTCTCGCCTACCCCCGCAGCATAGATGTTGCGGGCGGCGTCCACAGCAAGAGCGGTGATCTCCTTCTTGGCGGCGCTGTAAAGCACAAACGCTTCGCCCGCCGGCGAGATGCGGTAGATCAGTCCGCTGCCGTCCGACCCGGCGATCAGGTTCCCCTTGGTGTCGAACGCCAGCACCCGGATGTGGGCCTCGTCGCTCTTGAAGAACAACGAACTCTCGCCCTTGCGGTCCACGCGGAAGATCTGACCCTGGTCTCCGGTGGCGACGTAGAGCTGGCCCTTGGCATCGAGCGCCAGGTCCCAGATGTACTTCGTCTTGGGATCGAAGAAGACCGCCGACGTGAAATTCGGATCGAGACCGGTTTTGTCTTCGCCGGCAGTCGTCGCTTCCGGCTTTTTGCCGGTCCTGGCCGAGCGCTCGATCTTGTACACCTTGCCGTCGGGCGAGGTGGCCGCATACAGCAGGCCGTTGGTGTCCACAACCAGAGCTTGCACCCCGAGTTCCGGCGGAGCGAAGACCACGCTGGCTTGCCCCCCGGGCGTCACACGATAGACCCGCGCCGGCGCGCCTGCTGCCACAAACACATTGCCCTGGCCGTCGGCGGCGATCGCCCAGATGTAGGTCGAAGGCGTGGTGTGCACCGCCTTGAAGGCAGGGGCCAGTTCGAGCGCGCCGTCGCTGGTGATAGCCACCCCTTTGGCGGTCCCTTTTTCGAAATCGTCGAAGCTGGATTGCTTCCAGATGCGCGTGCCCTCGGCAAACAGGCACGGCGCACTAAGAAGGATCAGTGTGAGAAGAGCGAAGACAGACTTCTTCATGGGGATTCGTGCCAGTTTACCAGAGGTGCAACATCGCGACAGGGGCGCCCGAGGGCCCGCGAAAGCGGCGTTACTTGATGCTGACGCTAATCACCTGCGCGCCCGCCACAACGTAGTCCATCGGAGCCGAGGCTTCGTTTACCGCCGACTCGCCGATCACCACCATGTCCTGGGTGCCGCGCATACCCTCCATCACGTTCATGACGGAGAGCGGCAGCGTGGGCATCACCTTGTCTTCCACCATAGCCTGGGGATTGGCTTCGAGCAGCGAGACGTACAGCCGGGTGTTCGCGTGGTCCTTGTTGATCATCGCGATGGTGGAGGCCAGGTCCATCTTGCGGACGAAGGCAGGCACCGCCCGCCGCATGCGGTCCAGCGTGTCGCCGTCGCTGACCAGGATGCGCAAGGTGCCCTTCGGAGTCGAGGTCGGCACCTTGACGGGAATCTGGCGCACGATGCGCTCGCCGCGGTAGGGACGCAGCACGGATTCAATCACGATGTCATCGCCCGGCCGCGCCTCGGTCACGTCCGTGCGCGCGCTTTCCAGACGCGCCCAGCGGCGCTCCCGCGCCAGGTCGAACTCCAGGTTTACTCCGGTGATCTCCGGTGTTGCGTAGGGATTGTCGAAGATGCGCCCGAAGCGGTCGCCGAGCGAAATGGCCACCGCGGCGGCCGCAGGCGTGTTGCTGTCGAAGGGTGCAAACATGTTCCGCAGGGTCACGTCGGGATAGCCTTGCACCTGGATGGTGCCCTGCATGCGATAGGTGATTTCCTCGCCGTACTCGTTGACCCCCTGCAGCGAGTTGAACACGGTGGCCATCACCGCCACCGGCGTGAGCTTTGCGTTGTTCAGCACCTGATAGTGAAACTGTTTGGGCTTGGAGCCGCCGCGCACCGCGAGCGTGACCGGGATCATCTCCGGGGTCCTGCCAAAGCGGCCCAGGATGCCGTTGTGGCGGTCCTGCACGAACGAGCCCACGGCTTCGGTGGTATTGACGATCTTGAAGGAGTTCAGCGGCGAAGC
>Ga0335069_10017196_pt1 | contig 10080 bp, 7 predicted proteins | sample Lox_Sample_11_FD_206714 | JGI IMG/M metagenome (GOLD analysis project Ga0335069, IMG submission 206714) | Soil microbial communities from Loxahatchee National Wildlife Refuge, Florida, United States - Lox_Sample_1.1 | ecosystem: Environmental > Terrestrial > Soil > Wetlands | place: USA: Florida...
GTAAAATCGGCGACCCTTTCGTTGGAAGCCCCACATGAAGCCAGCCCTGAACGTCGCGATCACCGGTGCCGCCGGCCAGATCGGCTATGCCCTCGCCTTCCGCGTCGCCTCCGGCCAGATGCTCGGTGCCGACCAGCCCGTGAACCTGCATCTTCTGGAGATCACGCCGGCCCTGCCCGCCCTGCAGGGCGTGGTGATGGAGCTGATGGATTGCGCCTTCCCGACACTGAACAAGGTGGTCGCCACCGACGATGCCAGGGTCGCGTTCCGCGACTGCAACGCCGCGATGCTCGTGGGGGCTCGACCCCGCGGCCCGGGAATGGAGCGCAAGGATCTGCTGATGGCGAATGCGCAGATTTTCTCGGCGCAGGGCAAGGCCCTCAATGAAGTCGCGGACCGCAACGTGAAGGTGCTGGTCGTGGGCAACCCGGCCAACACGAATGCGCTGATCGCCCGCGCCAACGCGAAGGATCTCAATCCCCGCCACTTCACGGCCATGACGCGCCTCGACCACAACCGCGCTCTCAGCCAGCTCGCGGAGAAGACCGGCACGCACGTCACCGCCATCCGCCGCATGACCATTTGGGGCAATCACTCCGCCACCCAGTACCCGGACCTGAGCCACACACTGGTCAACGGCAAGGCAGCGAAATCGCTGGTCGAGCAGAAGTGGATCGAGGAAACCTTCATTCCGGTGGTCCAGCAGCGCGGAGCTGCCATCATCAAGGCGCGAGGCGCTTCCTCCGCGGCGTCCGCCGCCTCAGCGGCTCTCGATCACATTCGTACCTGGGTGCACGGCACCGCCGACGGCGACTGGACGAGCATGGGAGTGCCCTCCGACGGCAGCTATGGCATCAAGGAAGGCGTCATCTATTCCTACCCGGTCACGATAAAGGACGGGCAGTACCAGATCGTGCAGGGTCTGGCGGTCGATGAGTTCAGCCGCAAGCGCATGGACGTCACGGATGCCGAGCTGCGCGAGGAGCGCGAGGGAGTCCGGACTCTGTTAGGTTGAGCGAGCCGCGCGGCGGTCCGCGCGCTACGCAAAGGAAGCCAACATGCTCGGCGCGATCGTTACGCTCCTGCTCGTCGCGGCGGCTGCTTACGCCATAGGCCAGGCGGGGGGTCTCATCACCCTGTTGTTCGTGGCCGCCGTTGTCTTCCTGGCCTACCGCCGCCTCTCGCTGCTGGTGTTCACGGCAACCTTCACGTTGCTGCTGGCGGCGTACACGCTGTTGGGTGCATCGAGCGCACCTGCCGGTGCGTGGAAGGGGTTCCTCTGGGTGATACTCGCCGCGCTGTGGCTCCTCAATCTGAGGCCGCTGCGCAAGGCGATCATCACCCGACCGTTCATGAAGGCCTACCTGAAGCTGCTGCCGCCCATGTCGCAGACCGAGCGGGAAGCTCTTGAGGCCGGCACCGTCTGGTGGGACGGAGAGCTGTTCACCGGTGCGCCGAAGTGGCCCAAGCTGCTGTCCGCCAAACCGCCCGTGCTGTCGGCCGAGGAGCAGGCCTTCCTCGATGGACCGTGCGAGGAGCTCTGCCGGATGCTGGATGACTGGCACATCACGCACGAACTGGGCGATTTGCCTCCGGCCGTGTGGGATTTCATGAAGTCCCGCGGCTTCTTCGCGATGATCATTCCGAAACAGTATGGCGGGCTGGAATTCTCCGCCTACGCCCATTCGTGCGTGCTGGTGAAGATCGCCAGCCGCAGCACCACCGCCTCCTCCACGGTGGCCGTGCCCAACTCGCTGGGGCCGGCGGAGCTGCTGAACCATTACGGCACCCAGGAGCAGAAGGATTACTACCTGCCGCGCCTGGCGCGTGGTGAGGAAGTGCCCTGTTTTGCGCTGACCGGACCGCGCGCGGGTTCCGACGCCGCCTCCATCCCCGACACCGGCATCGTCTGCCGCGGAATCTGGCAGGGGCGCGAGATCGTCGGGCTGAAACTCAACTTCTCCAAGCGCTACATCACGCTGGCGCCGGTGGCCACCGTGATCGGACTGGCGTTCCGCATGTTCGATCCCGACCGGCTGCTGGGTGACCGGGCGGATCTGGGCATCACCTGCGCACTGATCCCGCGCAATACCCCGGGGGTGACGATCGGCCGGCGTCATTTCCCCATCAACATTCCGTTCCAGAACGGCCCCATCCAGGGCAAGGACGTGTTCGTCCCGCTCGATGTGATCATCGGTGGACCGAAGATGGCCGGCTCGGGCTGGCGCATGCTGGTGGAGCAGCTCTCGGTGGGTCGCTGCATCTCGCTGCCCTCCAATGCCACCGGCGGCGCCAAGGCGGGCGTCTGGGCGACCGGCGCCTATGCGCGGATCCGCCGCCAATTCAACATGCCGGTCGGCAGGTTCGAAGGCGTGGAGTCGGTGATCGCGCGCATGGTGGGACTGACCTACACCATGGACGCTGCGCGTTCCGTCACCGCAGGGGCGATCGATGGGGGCGAAAAGCCATCCGTTCCCTCGGCGATGCTCAAGTATCACGTCACAGAGATGGGACGCCAGGTCGCCAACGACGCGCTGGATGTGCATGGTGGCAAGGGCATCTGCCTGGGGCCGCGCAACTACCTGGCGCGCGGCTACGAGTCGGTACCCGTTGCGATCACGGTCGAGGGGGCCAACCTCCTGACGCGCAGCCTGATCATCTTCGGCCAGGGTGCAGTCCGCTGTCATCCCTTCGTGCTGCGCGAGATGAATGCGGCGCGCAATCCCGATCGCACCCAGGGTGTTGACGAGTTCGATCGCGCGCTGTTCGGGCATGTCGGCTTCACGATCTCGAATGCATTCCGGTCACTCGTCATGGCGCTCACGCATGCGCGCCTGACACGCGTGCCGGTCGATGGTCAGACGACGCGGTACTTCCAGCACATCGTGCGCTTCAGCGCCTCGTTTGCCTTCGCGGTGGATGTGGCGATGCTGACTCTCGGCGGCTATCTGAAGAAGAAGGAGAACCTGTCCGCGCGACTGGGCGATGTACTGTCGTGCATGTACCTGGCCTCGATGGTACTCAAGCATCACGAAAACCAGGGGCGCCAGAACCAGGATCTGCCCATCGTCGAATGGGCGTGCCGCCATCTGCTGTATCACGCGCAGGAGCAGATGCACGGCTTCCTGCGCAACTTCCCCAACCGCCCGCTGGCCGGCCTCATGCGCTTCTTCATCTTTCCGCGCGGCCGCACCTACTCGGCGCCCGGCGACCGCCTGGGGCGGCAAGTCGCCTCGCTGGTGACCGATTCCACCGATTCGCGCGAGCGGCTGTGCGAGTACATCTACTGGACGCTGGAGCCGACCAACCCGCTGGGGCTGCTGCAGGAAGTCCTGCTGCTGACCCGGACGGCGGAACCGATCGAGAAGCGCATCCGCGTCGAGGGTGTGAAGACCGGCAAGGTCACTGCGCTGGACCTGCCGGGCCAGATCCAGCAGGCCATCGCCGCGGGCATCATCACCGAGACCGAAGGCGCCGCGTTGCGCGACTACGACCGCAAGACGCTCGAGCTCATCAACGTGGATGATTTCGCGCCGGATGAACTCGGCAGGCGCGCCGAACCGGTGCCGCAGAGTCAGGCGCGCTCCAGCGCACATGTCGCCTGAAAGCGGGCCGGTCTGTGCCAACTGCGGCGCGGCGGTGCCGGCGAAATTCTGCGGTCATTGCGGTCAGCGGCTCGATCATTCCGCGCACTCGGTATGGCACTTCACGCAGGAGGCCACCGAGGATCTGACACACGCGGACTCGCGCCTGTGGGCCACGCTTTACGCGCTGCTCTTCAGGCCCGGCTTCCTGACGCAGGAATTCTTCGCAGGCCGGCGTGCGCGCTACCTGCCCCCCTTGCGCCTGTATCTGGTCCTGAGCGTCCTGTTCTTCCTGATCGCCTCCGCGGGTCGCAACGTCGCCGTGGTGGGAGTCCAGGATCTGAACTCGAACGAGAGCGCGCAGCAGCGGGCGGACCGGGTCTGCAGCCCGGAGTACCAGGGGGAGGCACACGCCCTGATCGAACGGCTGCTGGGCAAGAACTGCCACAAGGTGGTGGAGGACAGTGGCCGCTCGCTCGGCGAGGCGTTCCTGCACAACCTTCCGCACGCGATGTTCCTGTTCCTGCCGGTACTGGCACTGGTGATGCTCGGCCTCTACTGGCATCCCCGGCGCTATTACGTGGAGCATCTGCTGTTCTTCGTCCACAACCACGCGTTCGTGTTCCTGCTGATCGCGCTGATGTGGCTGCTGTCGAAGATATTGCCCGACTCACTCGGCGGGCCTGTCACCTTCATCGCCTGTTTGTACGTGCCGTATTACCTGTTTGCGTCCATGCGCCGCGTCTACGGTCAGGGCAGGGCGCGCACATTCCTCAAGCTGATGGTAGTGTCGGTGGCTTATCTCATCGTCGGCCTGGCCATGCTGGCACTGACCAGTCTGTACAGCGCACTGACCCTGTAATGACTGTCCAACACGGAGATTCCGTCATGCGAACGATTGCAATCCTCGCCCTGACCCTCGCCGCCACGGTGGTACTCGCCCAGGAGCGCACACCCTCACCGCCGGGCGCGGAGGCCTACATCATTTCACCGAAGGACGGCGCCAGGGTCGCCAATCCCGTGGTGGTGCGTTTCGGGCTCAGGGGCATGGGCATCGCGCCGGCGGGCGTGAAATTCGACAACACCGGGCATCATCACCTGCTCATCGATACCGATGTGCCGTCGGACTTGAATGCGCCACTGCCCGCCAGCGACAAGATCGTGCATTTCGGCAAGGGCCAGACCGAGACCGCCCTGACCCTGACACCGGGCAAACACACGCTGCAGCTGCTGCTGGGCGATCAGAGTCACATTCCGCACGACCCGGCGGTGATGTCGAAGAAGATCACCATCACCGTGACCAGGTAGTCGGCGCACGGCGCCGCGACCTTCGCGGCTTTCCGCGCCGCGGACCACGGATCCAGGCGGAATGGCTGAGCGTATGTTGCGTTCGGTACTGCACGTAGACATGGATGCGTTCTATGCATCCGTGGAACAGCACGACGATCCGTCGATCGCCGGCAAACCGGTCATCGTGGGTGGGCTCGGCGGCCGCGGTGTGGTTGCCGCGGCCAGCTATGAAGTGCGCAGGTTTGGAGTGCGGTCGGCCATGCCCATGGGCGCGGCGTTGCGCCTGTGTCCGCATGCCATCTGCGTGCGGCCCCGCATGGCGCGCTACAAGGAAGTTTCGACGCAGGTCTTCCGCATCTTCCACTCTGTGACACCACTGGTTCAGGGCCTGTCACTGGACGAGGCGTTTCTGGATGTGACCGACAGCCGGGCGCTGCTCGGTGATGCCGTTACGATTGCCCGAGATATCAAGCGACGCATTCGCGAGACCACCGGGCTGACCGCATCGGTGGGGGTGGCGCCCAACAAGCTGGTCGCCAAGATCGCCTCTGATCTGGCGAAGCCCGACGGACTGACCGTGGTGGCGCCCGACCGGGTACGCGAAGTCCTCGACCCACTGTCGGTGCGCCGCTTGCCCGGTCTGGGGCGCAAGACCGGTGAGAAGGTGGAGGCCGCCGGGATCCTCACACTGGCGCAGCTTCGCGTAGCCACCGATGCCGTGCTCTGGCCCCTGTTCGGCCGCTATACCGCCCGCGTCCGCGATCGCGCCCAGGGCGTGGACGATCGTCCCGTGCACCCGGACCTGGAGGAGAAGTCCATCAGTGCCGAGGACACCTTCGACCGGGATCTGGCCGATCCGGGGGTGCTGCGGGCCGAGCTGTCCCGGCTCTCGGACCTGGCCTGCCAGCGCATGCGGGGCAAACACCTGATGGCGCGGCGCATCGGGGTCAAGATCCGTCGGGCGGATTTCACGACATTCACCCGCCAGCGCGCCGTTGCGCCCCCCACGCACGATGGGCGTACCATCGCCAATGTGGCCAATGAGCTGCTCACTCGCTGGCTTGGCGGTAATCCGGGCGCGAAACTTCGGCTGCTGGGGGTGGTCTTGAGTGACCTCAGCCCGGCTGCGCAGCTGGGCCTTTTCGAGCCCGCGGCGGCCCACGCGGGGCGCCTGGATGCGGCGCTGGATGAGGCGCGGGCCCGCTTCGGCGCCGGTGCGCTGCGGCGCGGAAATGCGATCAAGTAACATCGACCCATGTACCTGTCCTTCTTCGGCCTGAACGAAAAGCCGTTCGCGATTACCCCCGATCCGCGCTACCTGTATCTCAGTGAGCGTCACGCCGAAGCTCTTGCCCATCTGCTGTACGGCATCAATGAAGCCGGAGGCTTCGTCCAGCTCACGGGCGAAGTCGGCACGGGCAAGACCACGATCGTGCGTTCGCTGCTGGCGCAGACGCCCAAGAATGCCGAGATCGCGCTGATCCTCAATCCCAAGATGACCGCTCCCGAGTTCCTGCTCACGATCTGCGAGGAGCTGGGGATAGGAGTGCCGGATGCCGCCACCGAAAGCCTCAAGGACCTGGTGGACATCCTGAGCCGCTACCTGCTGCGGGCGCATGCCAACGGCCGCCGCGTGGTGGTCGTGGTCGACGAGGCGCAGAACCTGGCACCGGCGGTGCTCGAGCAGGTGCGGCTGCTCACCAACCTGGAAACCAACACCCAGAAGCTGCTGCAGATCATCCTCATCGGACAGCCGGAGCTGCGCGAGCTGCTGGCGCGCAACGAGCTGCGGCAACTGGCACAGCGCATCACCGGCCGCTACCACCTGAACCCGCTGACTCGGGATGAAACCGGCGCGTACGTGCGCCATCGGCTGCGCGTCGCCGGGGCCACGACCGACATCTTCACCAGTGGAGCGCTCGCCGAGGTCTACCGGCTCTCCGTGGGAGTGCCGCGCGTGATCAACGTTGTGTGTGATCGCGCGTTGCTCGGCGGGTATTCGATGGACCGACATCGGGTCACGGCCAGCCTGGTGAGAACCGCGGCCGCCGAAGTTTTCGGCAGGCGCTTCACGCCTCAGTGGCTCCCCTGGGTGGGCACCGCCGCCGCCGCGGTGATCCTCGCGGTTGGCGCGGTCATGCTCTGGAACCTGCAGCCGTGGAATTCCTCAGCGCATCGGTCCGCGCCACCTGCGCGCCAGGCCGTCGCCGCGCAACCCGTCATGCAGAAGGACCCGGCCCGCTACGGGGTCATCACACCCGCGGGCAGCAGCCCGCCGGCGACCGATTCCGCCGTGCCGGTCTCGACAACCACCGCGGGCGCGGCTGCCGCGCCCCGCGCCACCCTCACGGGACACGAACTCACCGACCTGCTGACTAAGCAGTCCGCCGAGACGGACACCGACAGTGCGTTCACGAAACTGTTCGGCTTGTGGCGAATCCGTTATGTTCCGGCGAGTGTGGATCCCTGCAGTCAGGCGGCGGCACAGGGCCTGGAATGTCTCAATCAGCGCGGTTCGTTCGGACAGCTGCGGCTCTACAACCGTCCGGCGATCCTGATGATCAACGACGATGCGGGCGCGAGTCACCAGGTCGTCCTGACGGCTCTCGACGATCAGCGTGCCAGCATCGACCTGGGCGGCGGCATTCACGATGTCAGCATCGGGGAGCTGTCGCACTACTGGTTAGGCGACTTCGTGATGTTGTGGCACCCGGGGACGACTCAGGTGAAGTCGCTTTCCGAGGGCATGCGGGGTGACGAAGTGCGCTGGTTGCGCCAGAGCCTGCAGCGCGCGGAGGGTCAGCGCAGTGACGGTCCGGTCAGCGACGTGTTCGATTCCGACCTGACACGCCTCGTGCGCGACTTCCAGCGGCAGCATCGACTCACGGTGGATGGGATTGCCGGCGTGCAGACGCAGATCGTGCTGGCCAGCGCGGTCGCCTCTCCGGACTCCCCGCTCCTGTACCTGGCCGACACGCACGGTGGCTGAGCGATGTCGTTCATACTCGATGCGCTGAAGAAATCCGAGAGCGACCGCCAGCGCCAGAGCGGGCCGGCGCTGTTCGAGGTGAAGATTGCGCCGCCCAAGGCCCGATTCCCGCTGTGGGCCGTCGCCCTGGTGGCGTTGCTCGGTATCAATCTGATCATCGTGGCATGGCTGCTGCTGCGCCCGTCCCATGCGCATGAGACCGCTGCCACCGACGCCGCAGCTGCTGCTGCGGCTGCGACTTCGATGAGCGCGCCGGCTGCGGGACCGGGCGCGGCTGCGGGCGTACCGGGTGCCGGAGCTACCGCGCCGGCCGTTGCGACAACTCCCGTTGCTCTGACCACTCCGGCGGCAATGCCTTCTGGCGGTGGCGGCGCTCCCCTGCCCGCGGGTGGCGTAGCCCTTCCGCCCGCTGCTGGCGCAACCCTTCCGCCTGCTGGTGGCGCAGGCCTTCCGCCTGCCGCCGCCGCAGCCCCGCCGTCGGCCGCTGCAACAACCGGGGGACCGGTCGCGGATGGATCTGCAGCGGGTTCCACAGAACCGGCGGCCGCTACCAGTCCCGACGACTACGCGCCAGCCACGGACCCCGCCGGCAGCTCGGTGTTCAAAGCCCATGTGAGGCGCGGCACTGAGAGCGGGTACATGCTGTATCAGGACGCTGCGCTCGTGCCGGGAGCAGGCCTGCCTCAGCTGCGCCTGGATCTGCATGTCTACGCTGCCCGTCCCCAGGACCGGTTCGCGCTGGTCAACATGCGCAAGGTCCACGAGGGGGAAACCCTGCCGGAGGGAGTCCGGGTGGAGGCCATCATCCCGGACGGCGTGGTGATGTCCCACAACGGCACCAAATTCCTCCTGCCCAGGGAGTAACAGGGGCCCTCTTTCGACCAGTCGGGGTCCCTGTCGGCCCGTTTTGGCATCGGCCTGCTTGCACCAAAATGGTGCAATGAGGGGGATGCAGCGGCCTCCCGTGGTTGCGGGACAGGGGTCACAGAAACCGTCCCCGCGAACCGACAATGTTCTGTCTGCCCTTTCCTCGCCGCCGCGCAGCGGGCGGTGGGGCCTGCAACGCTCGCCCTCTTGGAAGCGCGAATTTGACCAGCGGCCTGCCAGACTGGGATTTCACGACGACCGCAATCGGTCAGGACGTGCCGCACCCGCGCGCCATGCCTGGCGAAACACTCGCCGTGCTGACGCGCGATCTGACATTGCTGCAGACCGTCAAAGCTCTCTCCGTGGAGAACCAGATCGCGGCCGTGTCGGGCGAATCCGATCTCGCCGGCGAACTCGTGGGCCGGCATGCCGGTGTGGCCATCATCGACGCCGATGCGGTAGCAACGCCGATCGAACAGTTGACCGAGCGTCTCAAGGCGCAGCTGCCCGATGTCGTGCTCATCGTCGCCGGACGTCTGGATGGGCATAGCGCCCTGGCCGCCCAGATCACCAAGGGCACGGTCTACCGCTTTCTCGCCAAGCCCGCCTCCGAACAGCGCTTGCGCCTGTTCGTGGAAGCCGCCTGGCGGCGCCGCAACGAGGATTTCGCCGCGATGGGCGCGACAATCGTGGCCCCGCCGGTCGCACAGGCCGACGTCTCGGGCAGCAAACGCAGGGGTCTGTCGGGAGCGATCATCGCGCTGATAGCGGTTGGCTTGCTCGGGGGCTGGCTGTCTCTGCGGAACTCCGAACCGGGCTCTTCACCCAACAGTGCACCGGCCGCCGCTTCAGCCGCGTCTGGCCGCGCCCCTGAATCTGCAGCGACGACTCCCGTCCGCGACCCCCAGCTGGAGGATCTGCTGGATCGAGCCGAACAGGCCGTGACGGCCCATCGACTCGATGAGGCGCAGAAACTGGCGGACCAGGCGCGCAGTATCGAACCTGACAACGTGCGAGTCGCTTTTCTCGCCGCGCAGATCGGCAAGCAGCGCGAGCGGCTGGTGCAGACACGGCAGCGTCAGCCGGGCGCGAGTACCAACATCAAGCCGGCGGATCCGGTAACTGCCGGGCCCTTACACGAGGAGATTGACGCTACACCGCCGGCGCAAATCGCCCAGGAGTTGTCGCAGGAGGCCGCGCAGTCCGCTCAGGCAGTGCCGCTGACCGCCGGGCCTCGCGCACCGACGTTACCGCCGACGGTCGCGCAATCCGAAGTGGTGCCGCAGGTCGCCCCCAAAACCCAACCGACATCCCCCATTGAAACGGTACACGAGGTACCGGCGGAGCCCG
>Ga0335069_10017198_pt1 | contig 10079 bp, 8 predicted proteins | sample Lox_Sample_11_FD_206714 | JGI IMG/M metagenome (GOLD analysis project Ga0335069, IMG submission 206714) | Soil microbial communities from Loxahatchee National Wildlife Refuge, Florida, United States - Lox_Sample_1.1 | ecosystem: Environmental > Terrestrial > Soil > Wetlands | place: USA: Florida...
CCGGCGGCGCGTCCTTGAGCATGAACCCGCTCGCGCCGGCCCGCAGCGCGTCGTAGACGTAGTCGTCGAGGCCGAACGTGGTCAGGATCAGCACCCGCGCCGACGGCTGGGCGCGCACGATCCGGCGGGTGGCCTCGATGCCGTCCAGGACCGGCATGCGGATGTCCATGAGCACCACGTCAGGCCGGAGCCGCCGGGCCGCGGCGACCGCGTCCTGGCCGTTGCCGGCCTCCCCCACTACGGTGGTCTGCGGCTCGTTCTCCAGGATCTTGCGCAGGCCGACCCGGACCAGCGCCTGGTCGTCGGCGATCAGCAGCGTCGTCATGAGGCCGGCCTTCACAGCGGCAGCAGCACGCGGACCGCGAAGCCGCCGCCGAGGCGGGCGGACGCGTCGAACTTGCCCCCGTACAAGCTGACCCGCTCGCGGATGCCGGCCAGGCCGTGCCCGCCACCGGGGACATCGGCCGGCATCCCCGCGCCATCGTCGGCGATCTCGAGCTCGAGCGATTCGGGACCGTAGCGCACGCTGACCGTGGCGTGCGCCCGGCCGGCGTGCTTGAGCGCATTGGTCAGGGCCTCCTGCACGATCCGGTAGGCGGAGAGCTCGATGCCGACCGGCAGCTCCCGGCGCTCGCCGTCAACGGTGAACTCCACCGGCAACCCGGCCTCCCTGACCTGCGTCATGAGCGTCGGCAGGTCGGCCAGCGTCGGCTGCGGCGCGAGCGGCCCGGCCGAAGAGTCGGTCCGCAGCATGCCGACCAGCCGCCGCATCTCGGTCAGCGCGCCGCGGCCGATCTGCTCGATCGTCTGCAGCACCTCGCGGGTCGAGCCGTCCTCGACGACACGCCGCTCGGCGCCGGCCTGGATGACCATCATCGAGACGCTGTGCGCGACCGCGTCGTGCAGTTCCCGCGCGATCCTGGCCCGCTCCTCGACGACCGCTTCGCGGGCGGCGACGTCCCGCTCACGTTCGGCCAGCCGGGCGCGGGTGTCGCGGTCACCGACGATACGGCGCAGCAGCAGCATCACGACGACGGTGCCGAGGGCGAACCCGATGGCGGTACTGCTCCAGTTGGCCGGGTCGGCGTCGCGACCCACCGGCGCCAGGTCGGTCAGCCCGACGAAGGTGGCGCCCGCCACGAAATGCCAGCGTGAGGACCAGACGGCCAGGCCGTACAGCGAGCAGAACCAGGCGATCGTCCAGCCGCCGGCCGCCAGGTTGTGCCAGGTGAGGAAGTCCAGCGCCATGAGGCCCTGGGCGGTCACGCCGGCCGTGGCCGGGTAGCGCTGGCGGAACGCGACGGTCGCGCAGGTGGCGACGGCGAACAGGGCGCCGAGGGCCTGCTGGCTCGGCGGGCCCGACGTGAGCGAGATCTGCAGCAGCGAGGCGGCGGCGAGGACGGCGGCGACGATCCAGTCGCGTTGCCGTTTGTCGCTCAGCCGCAGGTGCATGCCGCCACGGTAATCCCGTCTGACCTGGTTGTCATCGGCCAACCGGATGAGGCCGCGGCGCGGGGAAATCACCCGATCGCCGGACAGGAAAATCGCCCGGCTCGTCGATGACCGGGGGACCTGTCCGCGCCTAGCGTCGACGGCGATGTCCGCACCGCGACGAAGGAAAACCTCATGCCACAGTCAGACCCCAACCAGGAAACGGTCAGCCCGGTCACCGCCGGCCGCCTCGCGGCCCTCGGCGGGCTCGGCTTCGCCGTCCCATCGATCGCCGGCGACCTCGCCATCGGCCCCTTTCCCGGCCCGGCCACCCCGGCCTCGCAGCTCGTCCCGTTCTACGCCGCGCATCACGCCCAGGTGCTGGCGGGCGGGATGCTGCTCGGCCTGAGCGGGATCTTCTTCGTGCCGTTCGGCCTGGCCGTGTGGGCGCGGATCCGGCAAGCGCAGGCCAGCCCGCTGCTGGGCGGGCTGGCGGTGATCGCCACCACCATGGTCGCGCTGACCACGCTGGCCGGGGCCGGCGCCTTCGGGGTGCTCGGCGACATCGGCGGCCAGCCCGCCGTCAGCCCGGCGGCCCTGCAGGCCTGGCACATCATGGGCTCGGAGGGCTCACTGGCCGACGGCGCCAGCATCTTCCTGTTCCTGCTCACGGCGGCGCTGGCCGGCCTGACCGGCAGAGCCGTCCCGCGCTGGCTGGCCTGGCCCGCCCTGCTGCTCGCCGTGGTAGCGCTGCTCCCCGGCCCGTTCGGCTTCCTGGCCTCGATGGTGTTCCTGGCCTGGACCGCGGCCGCCGGGATCACCTTGCTCGTCACGCGCCAGCCCCGCCCGGATCACGCCTATGCCACTACCGTCCCTGTGAAAGAGGTCCGTCATGCGTAATCTCGTCAAGCTCGCCCTCGCGGCCATCGCGACCGTCGGCATCACAGCCACCGGCGTCACCGTGGCCGGCGCGGCCCCGGCCGTGGCCAGCGCGGCCCCGGCCGCGGCCTCGGGTACCGAGTACATCCAGGTCATGTCCGCGTCGGTCACACCCGGACCGGCCAGCGCCATCGCCCGCGGGGTGTTCACCGCGGCCGGGCAGGCCCGGCTGGGCGACGCCTATACCGGCACGATCATGTTTCCCGGCGGGACGCTCGTGCTGAGCCACCGGGTGGCCAGGAACTCCTCGCGGTTCTACCCGGCGGGGTGCCTGTCCGTCATCAGCCAGTCGGGCAGTTACCGGATCGTGCGCGGCACCGGCCGGTACGCCGGGATCAGCGGGCACGGCACGTACCAGTTGAGCCTGGAGATCGTGGCCGCCCGGATGAACGGCAGCTGCTCCTCGGCCAGGCCGCCGCTGGCCCAGCAGGAACTCCTCCGGCTGTCCGGCCCGGCCCGGCGGTAGCCGCTCCAGGTCCGCCGTGGTCGTGCCAGGTCCGGCCGTGGCCGTGCCAGGTTGACCGGGGCGCCCGGCCGGTGCCCGCCGGGGGCGGTTCAGCCGCTCCCGGCGGGCGAGGCTTCCGGTGACGGCGAGCGAGGCTACCGATAACGGTGGGCAACTGCCACACTTGGGGTGGGGGTGGGGAGATATGTCCGAGGACCTGTCTAGCGTCAATGCCGTCATCAACGAGAACATGGCGGCCTTCGATAAGCCCGGGGTGCTGTCCGTCCGGCCCGGTTTCAAGGTCACGAAGGACTGGCTGACCAATACGCGCTCCATCGTCGTCACGGTACGGCACAAGGTCGCACATCCGCCGGAGGGCGAGATGCTGCCCGCCGAGGTGGGCGGGATACCGGTAGATGTCCGGCAGGCGTCGCCGGAAAAGGCGCTGGAGCTGGAGGATCCGCAGAAGTACGCGGCGGGCCTGCGGCTGGCGCCGGACATGGGGTCGGTGCCGCACTTCGCCGACGAGCAGACGCTGGCGGGTATCCGGCCCGCGGCGGCGGCGTCGGCGCACGCCCAGCTGGCGGCCATCGCCAAGCCCGAACTCACTTACAGCGGCCCGTCCGGCGTGACCCTGGACCCGGTCGAGGCGCCGACCACGATCACGCTCAGCGCCAGCCCCGACAGCGGCTGGCCCACGCTCCGAGCCTTCCTGGCCGGCACGACCGACACGCTCACCGTCGGCCTGTACGACTTCACCTCGGCGCACGTCGCGCAGGCCGTGACGAGCAGCCTGGCCGGCAAGAAGCTGAGCCTGGTGCTCGACCATCCGGCCAAGAACCCGACCGCGGACCAGACCGATCCCACCACCGTCAGCCAACTGCGGCAGGCGCTTGCCGCCGGGTTCACTCAGGCCTGGGCGCTGACCCGTACCGATCCCGACGCTACGGCCTGGATCTTCCCCAGCGCCTACCACATCAAGGTCGCGGTCCGGGATCGCACCGCGTTCTGGCTGTCCAGCGGGAACTGGAACAACTCCAACCAGCCCGACATCGACCCGGTCGCCGTCCCGGCGGACGCGCGGTCGGCACGGCACGGCGACCGGGACTGGCATGTGGTCATCGAGCAACCGCAGCTGGCCGGCGTCTTCGAGGACTACATCCGGAACGACCTGCAGATCGCGTCCGGCCACAACACGCCGCCCGAGGCGGCGGGGCAGCCGCTGCTGCCGCCGTCGCTCGGCAGCAGCCAGACGCCGCCCTTCAGCCAGTTCTTTCCCGCCGCCACCGTCACCGGGACCATCAAGATCACCCCGCTGCTGACACCCGATCCCGGCGTCTACACCGGCGCGATCAAAGACCTCATCGCCAGCGCCACCCAGACGCTCTACATGCAGTTCCAGTACATCGAGCCGGCCAAGGCGGGCGACTCGACCGCGCAGCCGTTCACCGACCTGATCAACGCGGTCATCGACCGGCAGGCCCACGGAGTCGACGTCAAGATCATCTTGAGAGATGTCGAGAAGGTGGGCTACCTCGAACAGCTCCGCACCATGGGCCTCGACGTGGTCACGCGCGTCAAGATCCAGAAGAACGTGCATAACAAGGGCATCATCGTCGACGGCGCGACGGTCCTGGTCAGCAGCCAGAACTGGTCGGCGGACGGGACGCTGCGCAACCGGGACGCGGGCGTCATCATCCACCACCAGGAGGCGGCCCAGTACTTCCAGCAGGTCTTCCTGCACGACTGGGAGCACCTGGCCGCCACCAAGGCGCTGCCGGACTAGAGGCGGGCCGGACTAGAGGCGGGCCGGACTAGAGGCGGGCCGGGCTGAGCCCGGGTTACCAGATCGGCGGGTGCCTGTTCTGCCACGGACGGGCCTGCTCGAGCTGGGCGGACAGGGAAATCAGGGTGCCTTCGTCCCCCATCCGGCCGGCCAGCATGATGCCGATCGGCAGGCCGTCGGCGTTCCAGTGCAGCGGGACGTTCACGGCCGGCTGGCCGGACACGTTGTACAGCGCGGTGAACGGGGTGAACAGCTTCTGCCGCTCGAAGTTCTGCGCCGGGTCCACCTCGTCGAACCAGCCGACCGGCCGCGGGGGCAGGGCCAGCGTGGGGGTCAGGACCGCGTCGTAGGCGTCCAGCGTGACGAGCGCGGCTCTGGTCACCACCTGCAGGTAGCCCTGGGCGAAGAAGAGCTCGGGGGCCCGGACCTCCTGGCCGCGGCCGCGCAGGTAGCGGGTCAGCGGGAGGAGCACCTCCTCCTGCGCCGGGTCGAGCGGGGCCAGCGTGGCGTAGGCATACCAGAGGGTCTCGAAGAACGGCACCACGTCCGGGCCGAGCGGCATGGCGATGTCCTCGACCTCGTGCCCGAGGTTGGCCAACAGCGCGCTGGCCTCTTCGTAGGCCGCTACGCAGTCCGGATGGATCTCGGCGCCGTCGACCGGGTTCTGCAGGGTCCGGCCGATCCGCAGGCGGCCCGGCTCGCGGCTGGCGTAGCCGAGGAACGTCTCGCCGGGCGGAAGCGGCGGCTGGGTGTACATGTCGCCAGGGAAGTTGCCGGCCATCACGTCGAGCAGCAGCGCCGCGTCCGCGACGGTGCGCGCGAGCGGGCCGTTGACCCCCAGGCCGTACAGGTCGGGCACGAGCGGGCCCTCGGAGACGCGGCCGCGGGAGGGCTTGATCCCGAACAGGCCGCACACGCTGGACGGGATGCGGATGGAGCCGCCGCCGTCGCTGCCCTGGGCGGCCGGGGCCAGGCCGGCCGCCACCGCGGCGGCCGCGCCGCCGCTCGACCCGCCCGCCGACCGGGACAGGTCCCACGGCGTGCGGGCCGGCGGCCCGATCTTGGTCTCGGTGTAGCAGGGCAGCCCGAACTCGGGGGTCGCGGTCTTGCCGGTGATGACCGCTCCGGCCTGCTTGATGTTGACGACCACGTTGTCGTCGGCGTCGGGCACGGTGTCCTGGAACGCGAGCGAGCCGAGAGTCTGCCGCACCCCGGCCACCATGTTCAGGTCCTTGATCGGGATCGGCACGCCGGTCAGCGGTGGCAAGGCCGCCTTGTCGTCCGCCGTGGCGACCGCCTTCTCGGCCGCCCGGGCCTGGTCGGCGGCGAATTCGGCGGTAATCGTGTAAAAAGCGCCGACCTGGTCGTTGAGTTCCGCCGTCCGGCGCAGATAATGATCGGTGACGGCGACCGGCGAGAGCTCGCCCGCGCGGATCGCGGTGGCAAGCTCGATCATGGTTAGCTCGTGAATCTGGGCCATGCTGGAGATCGTAGACCACGGAAAGCCCAGACGTTTGGTAGGTTATCGGGCTTAATGTCCAGCTATAAAACCAGCCGGAGTAGGGCACAATCGTCTTGGTGACGGTGCTTTGCGCAGAGTCCCAAGGTAGTTACGCTGAGGTGGTAGGTGATACCGGATGGCGTGGCCGAAGCTGAGAGGTAAGTCATCAGCTCCGCTGATGACGGCAAACAATCACAGCGGGGCGGCACACGACGGGGCACGATCGCACGACACGGCAGCTGAGGGTGCACCGGAAGGGTCGGCCCGCCTGCCGTTCCTCCGCGCCCAAGGGGCCAGAAGGACTGAAGGGACCGAAGGGGTCGACGGGCTTGAAGGGGCCCAGTCGCTGCACGGCGCGCCGGTGACCTGGCCTGAGCAGGCGGAGGACGAAACCACGACCGCCGAGGTGACGGGCCTGGAGCCCGAACCCGAATCGGGCGACCTGCCGCTGTGGGACTGGTCCCCGCCTGCGGATCGTCCGGCTGAAGGACGTTCGGCGGAGGAGCCGCCCGCCGAGCACGAGGACCCGCCCAAGCCCGAGTGGAAGCCCGTGGTCACGCCGGTCGAGGAGGCCGATCCCGGCCCCGGCCCGCGCCGGGGCACCCTGAGCCAGCTGGCCGGCCACCCGAGGATGCGGGTCTGGCAGCTGCGGGCCCTCGTCGCGGCCATCGTCATGGTGGTGTTCTCGATCCTGGTGAGCTGGAAGCTCGGGCTGACGCTCGCCGTGATCGTGGTCATCGCCGACACTATCTACCGGGCTAGGAAGGGATACGCCAGCAAGGTCAGGCTGACCGCGGCACAGCGGCATACCCGCAGGCAGCTGACCAAGCTCGGCCGGGCGGGCTATCGTGCCATGCACGCCAGCCCGATCCCGGACAGCGAAGACCAGATCGACCACCTGGTGGTCGGGCCGGCCGGGGTATTCGCCATCGACTCGGAGGACTGGGACAAGCGGCTGATCGTACGGACGAAGAGCGGCAAGCAGCTGTACCACGGGCCGTACAGCAAGAAGGACCGGCTCGAGCACGCCTTGTGGGAGGCCCAGCGGGCCTCCGACCTGCTCTCCGGCGAGATGGGCAAGCAGGTCGCCGTGCGCCCGGCGATGGCGGTCTACGGGCCGAAGGTCCCCTGGGACGTCGCCACCATCCGGGATGTCGACGTCTTCAGCGGCCCGCGGCTGCGCAAATACCTGCGCCGGCGGGCCAGGAACGGCGACGTCAGACCGCTGACCGACGATGAGATCGACCGCATCTTCGCGGCCGCCAACAAGGCATTCCCGCATCTCAGCTCGGGTTCGCCGGCAGGCTGATCCGGGCCTTCCGGACCGTTCGGCCCCGGTAGGCTGGTGCCTCGCTCGTACGCAGCCCGGGGTAAGCCAGCCTGCTGAGGGGAGATCGGTATGCCGCCGCTTCGGTCCCGCACGGTCACGCACGGCAGGAACACGCTGATCGCCCAGCCGGACACGTGAGCCCGGCTTCGCGTGACGCTTCGGCGGGCTCCGCGGGCTCGGCGGCGTCCGCGGGCTCCGCGGGCTTTGTGCGGCCGGCCCGCGCGGGCGACGCCGCCAGCCTGGCCCGGGTCCAGGTCGCCTCGTGGCGGCGCGGCTTCGCCGGAATCGTGCCCGGGTCGCTGCTGGCCGAGCTGACCAGCGACGAGGCCGAGCAGGCGTTCCGGGATCGGTGGCGGGAAGCGATCACCAACCCGCCGACGAGCAGGCACCACGTGCTGGCGGCGGTGGACGGGGGTCCGTCCCGCGAGGTGGCCGGGTTCGTCTCGGCCGGGCCCGCCACGGACGCCGACCGCTGGCCGGGCACCGACGGTGAGGTTTACGAACTGCGGATTTCTCCCGAACGGACCGGGCAGGGGCACGGCAGCCGGCTACTTCACGCGGTGGCGGACACGCTTGCTTCCGATGGATTTCACACCGTGTCCTGGTGGGTGCTGGAGGCGGACACGGCGCTGCGCCGCTTCCTCGAGTCCTCCGGCTGGGCCGCCGACGGGGCCCGGGGTGAGCTCGACGTGAGCACGATCGTTCCGGTCGTTCGGCTGCACACGACGATCAGCGACTAATGCGGCTGCTCTAGGATCTGTGCGTGGCTGAAGCTCGGGAATGGCTGGCGGGAACACGGCCGAGGACCCTGCCCGCCGCGGTGGTACCGGTGCTGATCGGCTCGGGCGTGGCCCTCGGATACGGCAAGTTCTCCTGGTGGCGTGCGCTGCTCGCGCTCGTGGTGGCGCTGGCCCTGCAGGTGGGCGTCAATTTCGCCAACGACTACAGCGACGGCGTGCGCGGCTCTGACGAGCGGCGGGTAGGCCCGGTCCGGCTGGTCGCCGCCGGGCTGGCGCCGCCGCGGCAGGTGCTGCTCGCCGCCCTCGGGTGCTTCCTCGTGGCCGGGGTGGCCGGGCTGGCGCTGGCCGCCGTGACGTCCTGGTGGCTGGTGGCCGTCGGCGCCGCCTGCATCGCCGCCGCCTGGTTCTACACCGGCGGGCCGAAACCCTACGGGTACAGCGGGCTCGGCGAGGTATTCGTGTTCGTGTGTTTCGGCGTGGTGGCCGTGGCCGGGACCGCGTACGTGCAGATGGACGCGCTCAGCTGGCTCGGCCTGGCCGCCTCGGTGCCCGCCGGGCTGCTGGCCTGCGCCCTGCTGATGGTCAACAACCTGCGCGACATCGGCACCGACACCGTGGCGGGCAAGCGCACGCTCGCGGTCATGCTTGGCGACGCGCGCAGCCGGGTGGCGTACGTGCTGACGCTGCTGGTTCCGTTCGGCGTCGCGGCGATGCTCGCTTTCTTCCGGCCATTCGCGCTGCTCACCGCGCTGACGCTGCCGCTTGCGCGGATGCCGGTACGGTCGGTTCGGGGCGGTGCGGCGGGCCCCGCGCTGATCAAGACGCTCGGCCAGACCGGGCGGCTGCAGCTGGTGTTCGGCATCGCGTTCACGATCGGCTTGGCCATCCGGCTGTGAGCCTGCCCGCAATCGGGCGTCACGCCCGGATCAACCGCCGAAATCACACCAGGCGCGGTACGCAAGTGGCAGGATGGCACGAACGGGAATGGTGGGGCTGACGCTGGCGGCACACCACCCGGTCGCGACCCGGGCGGCACGCAGGATGACCGGATTGCCGGGTCCGGATGGGCTCGGGATCAGCAATTCTGTCACGCTTGCGGGCCTGGTGAGAGACACTTGATAGGAAATGCGTGGTATCAGCGGCGTGGCGGTGGCTTGCGCGGTACCCTGCCCGGTGATCCCAGGTGATGTGGTGTGGGCGCGGGGTGGCGCCTAAGCCCATATGTATCCAACGGGAAGGTGCCCAGTTGCAAATCCGGGGAACGTGGTCGGCCGGACCCGGCGACGATCAGGCACGGTTCCTAGCCGACCTGCGCGCGCTGCGCGACTCCGCCGCGATCGGGTACGACGAACTGGCGGCCCGGGCACACTACCCGAGCGACGTCCTCAAGGAAGCCGAGTACGGCCCCTCCCTCCCCGGCCTGCCCATCGTCAGCGCTTACGTCCGCGCCTGTGAGGGGGACGTGCTGGACTGGGAAGAACGGTGGCGGCGGCTCAACCCGGACGTGGCCGACGATCTGGATCTTCCGGTCAGGCCCGCCGGGGCGAGCGCGGCCGCTGTGGCCGGTGCCCGTGCGGGCGTCGGCGTCGCGCCCCCCGACGTCTACGATCCGGACCGGATCAGGGCCGCGCTCCGGGGTAACAACACCCGTCCGGAGCAGGCCAGCCGAAGAGCCGGCGACCCGGGCATCTCGGCCCCGGCCGCGAGCAGCACCGGCCTGGCGAACCCTGATTCGGATCTGTCCGCCGATTCCGCTAGCGCGGACGGCTGGGGGGCCAGCGCGGGCTGGGATCCGGCTCCCGAAGCGAACGTCCCAGCGGCCAACGGGAACCACGCGGCTAGTCTTGGCGCGCGCGGTCCGTTCGACGCCGCGTTCACCCACACCGCTGATGCCGCCGATCCCGCTG
>Ga0335069_10017199_pt1 | contig 10079 bp, 7 predicted proteins | sample Lox_Sample_11_FD_206714 | JGI IMG/M metagenome (GOLD analysis project Ga0335069, IMG submission 206714) | Soil microbial communities from Loxahatchee National Wildlife Refuge, Florida, United States - Lox_Sample_1.1 | ecosystem: Environmental > Terrestrial > Soil > Wetlands | place: USA: Florida...
CAGCGTGGGGCACCCCACGGCGGGCGAGTAACAGGCGTCCCCTTCCATGAAGGGCCAGCCGAAGTTGTTCCCGGCCGCCGCGCCGCCCGGAAGCCAGTCGATCTCCTCCCACGCGTGCTCACCGACATCCCCGATCCAGAGGTCGCCGTTCTGGCGATCGAAGCTCCAGCGCCACGGGTTCCGCAGGCCCAGCTGCCAGATCTCCCCGCGCCAGCCGGGGCGACCGACGTACGGGTTGTCGGGCGGGATGCCGTACGGGTCGGCGGCATCCACGTCCAGGCGAAGGAACTTGCCCAGGAGTGACGTGCTGTCCTGGGCGAGGGAGACCGTGCCCGGCCCCTGGCCGGCGTCCCCGTCTCCCAGGGCGAGGTACAGCTTGCCGTCGGGCCCGAACGCCGCCACGCCGCCGTAGAGCACCGCGTCGGACGACTCCGGAACCGCCAGGATCGTGTGCTCGCTCGCCGGGTCCGCGTGGTCGAACGACGCGTCCGCCAGGAAGCGGCTCAGGTGCCCGGCGCCGGCATTGTCGACGTAGTAGACGTACAGCTGGCGGTTGGCGGCGTACCGGGGATGAAAGGCGACGCTGTAAACCCCGTACTCGGAGGCGCCACCGGTCAGTGCCGTCAGGTTGAGGAAGGCCGAGTCCTGCCGGACGCCGTGCTTGCGCAGGAGGATGCGGCCGCCGCGCTCGACCACCAGAAGGCGGGACGTGTCGCCCGGGGGCGAGGCGACGAAAACCGAGAAGTCGTATCCGGAATCGACCGGAGCGAGGTACGGCCCGCGGTCGGCGGGTGTCGCCGGGGCCGCCGCATCGTGGCAGGCCACCGGTGCGACCGCCAGTACGAGGAGGGGGAGGAGCGCGCGTCCGGTCACGCTGCGAAAGCTAGCGCCCCCCGCCTATATTGCGGCATGCACGACGATCTCTATTTCACCGAGCAACACCTACAGGTCCGGGAGATGGTGCGGGACTTCGCCACGAACGTGGTCCGTCCCTCCGCCCGCGCCTACGATCTCGAGTCGAAGTTCCCCTGGGACAACGTGAAGCGGATGGCGGACCTGGGACTCTTCGGGATTCCCTGGCCGGAGGAGCTGGGCGGCTCGGGAATGGACTATCTGTCTTACATGATCGTGATTCACGAGATGGCGAAGGTGGACGCCAGTCACGCCATCACCATCTCCGCGCACACCACGCTCGGCACCTCCCCCATCGTCGACTTCGGCACCCCGGATCAGAAGCGGAAGTACGTCCCGCTCCTCGCGTCCGGCAAAGTCCTGGGCGGGTTCGGCCTCACCGAGCCGGGCGCCGGGTCGGACGCGGGCGGCACCAAGACCATGGCCGTCGACAAGGGCGATCACTTCGTCCTGAACGGGTCGAAGATCTTCATCACCCACGCGGGCGTGGGGGAGATCTTCGTGGCCACGGCGCGGACCGATCCGGCCGCCAAGAAGACCCACGGCATCACCGCGTTCATCGTCACCAAGGACACCGTCGATCTGGCCGAGGCGGCGCGGGTGGGGATCGGGCACGAGCCGGGGCTGCCCAAGACCCGTGGCGTGCTGGCGGGAAAGAAGGAGGACAAGCTCGGCTGGCGGGCCTCGGACACCCGGGAGCTGGTGTTCCAGGACGCCGTCGTTCCGAAGGAGAACGTCCTGGGCCCCGTGAACAACGGCTTCCGGCAGTTCCTCCACACCCTGGACGGCGGCCGCATCGGCATCGCGGCCCTCTCGCTCGGGATCGCCGAGGGCGCGCTGGAGGAGTGCCTGACCTACACGTCCACCCGGAAACAGTTCGGGCGCCCGGTGGCGAGCTTTCAGGGCGTGCACTTCGCGCTCGCCGACATGGCCACCGAAATCGAGTGCGCCAAGCACCTGGTGTTCCACGCCGCGTGGCTCAAGCAGCACGGCCATCCGTTCAAGCGGGAAGCGGCGATGGCCAAACTGTACGCGTCGGAGCTCGCGATGCGCGCGACGACGAAGGCGGTGCAGCTGCACGGCGGGTACGGCTACACGACGGAGTACCCGGTGGAGCGGATGATGCGGGACGCGAAGATCTGCGAGATCGGGGAAGGTACGAGCGAGATTCAGCGCATCGTGATCGCGCGGCAGCTCTTGGGCGACCTCATCGACTGACGTTCGCTACAGCTCCGGCGGCTTATACGGCCCGGGCTCGGCGGTCTGCTCTTCCGGGTGTGACAGCTCTTTGTGCAGATGCTCGAGAAGCTCGAGCTGCCGCTGCTGCAGGTGCCACAGCTCGTGCCACTGCTTGAACCGCAATGAGTCCAGCTTGTCGTGCAGGTCCCGGATCTCGATCTCCGCCATCAGATTGATCTCGTAGTCCTGCTTGGCCTGCATCCGGTCCTTTTCCGCCTGGCGGTTCTGGCTCATCATGATCACCGGTGCCTGCAGGGCCGCCAGGGCGGACAGGACCAAATTCAGCAGGATGTAAGGATAGGGATCGAAGGGCTTCTTGAGCAGGAAGACGGAATTGATCGTCATCCAGACGATCAGGGTCCCGCTGAAGAGGCCGATGAAGGTCCAGCTCCCGCCGAACTGCGCCACCTTGTCCGCCACCCGCTCGCCCAGCGTCATCTGGGCTTCGAACTCCTGGTTCACCAGACGGCTCACGCGGCCGCGGCCCACCAGGCGGGTGACCAGCGACTTCTCCATGTCCGAGATCTTGTCGAACTCTTCTTCCAGGTAGCCCAGGAACTTCTTGGCGCGGTACTGCTCGCGGCAGTTCTGGCAGATCCCCCGGGTGCCGGGCCACTCCGGCCGATCGCGCTTGATCAGGCTGACGATGGCGGGCTCGAGCTTCTGGGAGCCGACCATCGTCCGGGCGTCCACCGACGTGCCGCAAAGGGAGCAGGTGACTTTGGCCATGTGAAGAAGCTACGCCAGCCCGAAGACCCGGACCAGAAAGGCCCAGCGGTCCGCCTGTTCGTCGATCAGTTTGGCCGTCGGCTTCCCCGCGCCGTGCCCGGCCTTGGTCTCCACCCGGATCAACACCGGGGCAGGACCCGCCTGCGCCGCCTGAAGCGCCGCCGCGAATTTGAAGGAGTGTCCCGGCACCACGCGGTCGTCGTGGTCGGCCGTGGTGATCAGGGTCGCCGGATATCGGGTCCCGGGCCGCAGATTGTGAAGGGGGGAATACGCGAGGAGGGTGGGGAACTGCGCCGCGTCGTCGGCGGAGCCGTACTCCGGCACCCAGGCCCAGCCGATGGTGAACTTGTGGAAGCGGAGCATGTCCATGACGCCCACCGCGGGAAGCGCCGCGCCGAAGAGATCGGGGCGCTGCGTCATCGCGGCACCCACGAGGAGCCCGCCGTTCGAGCCGCCGCCGATCGCGAGCCGTGCGGGGCGGGTGATCCGCTGCGCGATCAGCCACTCCGCCGCCGCGAAGAAGTCGTCGAAGACGTTCTGCTTGCGCGCGAGCATGCCCGCTTCGTGCCACGCTTCGCCATACTCCCCGCCGCCCCGCAGCACGGGCAGGGCGAACACTCCGCCCAGCTCGAGCCAGGCGATGATGCCGGCCGAGAATGCCGGCGTGAGGTTCACGTTGAAACCGCCGTACCCGTACAGATAGACCGGGGCGTTCCCGTCCGCCGGCGCGCCGCGCCGGCCGGTGATGAACATCGGGAGCTCCGTCCCGTCCCGGGACCGCACGAACACCTCGCGGGTCTCGTACCGGGCGGCGTCGAACTTCACGACCGGTGACCGCCAGGGAGCGGTCGCTCCGGTCCGCACGTCGTGCGACAGAATGGCCGTCGGCGTGAGGAACGACGTGAACGCGAAGAAGATGGTGGTGGACCGCCGCTCGCCGGACACTTCGGCTACGGACCCCAGTGACGGAAGCGCGACCGGGGCCAGCTCCTCGCCCGTGAGCGTGAACCGCCGCATCAGGGCGTGGGCGTGATGGAGATAGCTCGCCACCAGCACGTCTCCGGCGAGGTGCGCGGACTCGAGCGTATCCGGCTGCTCGGCCACGATGGTGGAGAAGTCGAGGGCGGGATCGGTGATCGCGAGCGACACCACGCGCCGCCGGGGGGCCTCGCGGTCGGTCACCAGGTAGAACACGGGGCCGTCGTTTCCCAGGAAGCCGTAGGAGGCGTCGAAACGGTCGAGCAGCCGGTTCACGGGAGCGGTCAGGCGGGGGTGCAGCGGGTCCCCCAGGTCGACCGCGTAGAGCCGGTTCCGGCGGTCGGTCCCGAGCCAGATCGACAGGACCAGGTACCGCCCATCCTCGGACACCTGGGCGGCGATCCCCCAATCGGGCTGGTCGGGTTGCTCGAAGATCAGGAGATCGGCCTCCTGCGGGGTCCCCAGGCGGTGGTAATAGAGCTTGTGATGTTTGTTGACCTGAAGGAGGGGATCTCCGTTCTCCGGAGCGGGATAGCGGCTGTAGTAGAATCCGTTGGCGTCGTGCGTCCAGGCGATCGACGAGAATTTCACCCAGGACAGCCGGTCGGGCCGGTCGGCTCCCGAGTCCACCTCCCGCACCCGGATCTCGGTCCAGTCGGACCCGCTCTCCGAGACGGAGTAAGCCAGGAGGCGGCCATCTTCACTGAGGGCGGTGACGCCGAGCGCGGTGGTCCCGTCCGGCGAGAGGAGGTTGGGATCGAGCAGGACGGTGGGCGGGCCGTCCAGGGCGTCGGCGCGGTACAGCACGGCTTGATTCTGGAGCCCGTCGTTCCGGAAGTAGAACCAGCGGCCGGCCTTGTGGGTGGGGACTCCGTAGCGTTCGTAGCTCCACAGCTCGGTCAGCCGCTGGTGGATGGCCTTCCGGGACGGGACCGCCTCCAGGAAGGCGAAGGTGACCGCGTTCTGGGCCTCGATCCACGCCCGGGTTTCGGGCGTGTCGACGTCTTCGAGCCAGCGGTACGGGTCCGCGACTGGAGTGCCGTGATAGTCGTCTACCTGCGGCGACTTCCGGGTAGGGGGATACTGGAACGCGGGGTAGGTCGGGCCCGTAGGGTCTTGCGGGTCGGCGTGCATTTCGGCAGAGAAGCTACTTGGATTGACCTAACTTACAAGGCCGCTTAGATTTACAACGTGCTTGGGACTCTGGCTCCGTTCGCGTCGTTGACGCGCATCCTGCCGCCCGCCGCGGGCGTCCGGGTCCATCTCGTTTCTCGACACTCCGGTCTTTCGGGCTCTGCCTCATCCGTTAATTGCTGGAACCACCTAGGGACCCCCGTGGGCTGTTGGCCCACCGGGGGCGTAAAGGATTCGTGCTTTGAAGCGAGAAATTCTGATCAGCGGGAGCCAGCGGGAAACCCGCGTGGCCATTCTCGAGGACGACCGCCTTGTTGAACTCCTGGTCGATCGTCCGGATGCCCGGCGTTCCGTCGGAGACATCTACCTCGGCAAGGTAGAAGCCGTACTTCCCGGTATTCAGGCCGCGTTCCTGAATATCGGCGCCGAGAAAAGTGCCTTCCTCCATGCTTCCGACCTGATCGAGTCGGAGGACGAGGATGAGCCCGGCGAGCCCGAGGACGTCGACGACGAGCCCACCAACGGGGACGGGGCCGGAAACGGCACCGACACCCCCGCCGCGACGGCTTCCGGGTCACCGCAGCAGGGACGCCCACCCAAGGGCGGTGGCGGCGGCCGCCGGGGCCGGCGTCCCCTTCCCAACATCCAGGACGAGCTGAAGCGCGGGCAGACCAAGCTCGTGCAGGTCATCAAGGAGCCCATCAGCACCAAGGGACCCCGGGTGACCGCGCAGATCTCCCTGCCGGGCCGGTTCCTGGTCTACATGCCGTACGCGTCCAAAGTCGGCGTCTCCCGCAAGATCGAGAACCGCGAGCTCCGCGGCAAACTGCGCGAAATGGTGTCCCGCCTGGTGCCGAAGGACGAGGGCGGCTGGATCATCCGCACGGTCGCGGACGACCTCACCGAAGAGAGCTGCAAGCGGGAAATCGACCATCTCGTGGGGCTGTGGAAGAAGATCGTCCGGAAGAGCAAGTCGGTCCGGGCACCGGCGCTGGTGCAGCGGGAAACGAGCCTCACGCGGGGCATCGTCCGCGACCTCTTCTCGGACAAGGTCGACGGGCTGCTGGTGGATTCCAAGCAGCTCTACAACGAAATCGAGCAGTATCTCCACTCGATCGACCCGTCGCTCCTGGAGCGCGTCAAGCTCTACCAGCAGGAGAATCCGCTTTTCGACGAATACGACATCGAGACCGAGATCCGCGGGCTCTTCTCCCAGCGGGTGGACCTGCCGACGGGCGGCTACATCATCATCCAGCCCACCGAGGCGCTGGTTTCGATCGACGTGAACACCGGGCGGTACACCGGCAAGAAGGACCCCGAGAGCACCATTCTCCGGACCAACGTCGAAGCCGCGCGTGAGGTGGCCCGGCAGCTCCGGCTTCGGGACATCGGCGGCATCATCGTGGTCGATTTCATCGACATGGAGACCCGGGGGAACCGGGACAAGGTCCTGCACGAGCTGCGGACCCATCTGGGACGGGACCGGGCCCGCACCAAGGCGTACGCGGTATCGGAGCTGGGTCTGATCGAGATGACCCGCCAGCGGGTGCGGCCCTCCCTCTGGCAATCCATGACCGCCGAATGCCCCACGTGCTCGGGGACGGGCCGGGTCTTCCGGCCCGAAGTCGTGGTCCGGCGGATGGAGCGGTCGCTCAAGCGGGCCGGGGCGGACCACAAGGAGCGCCAGCTGGCGGTCCGGCTGCACCCCGAAGTGGCCATCTATCTGGTGGAGCAGGAGCCCAACTTCTTGCGGCAGTTGGAGAAGCAGACGGGTCTCCAGCTCGAAGTCCGGGACGACCCGATGATGCGCCTCGATGAGTTCCGGATGATGGCGAAGCCGGCCGGGCGGGACGTCACCGAGCAGTACGCGGTGGCGTAGCCCCCGACGGCCATTGACTAACTCTATGCACCCGCTTAGGTTCCGCCCCCTATGACGTACGCCATTTTTGTCGCCGGAGGCCAGCAGTTCCGGGCCGAAGAAGGCATCACGATCAAAGTCCCCCTCCTCGAGGCTGAGCCCGGGAGCAAGGTGACGTTCGACGAGGTCCTGCTCACGTCGGATGGAAAGACCGTCCAGGCGGGGACGCCCAAGGTGAAGGGCGCCAAGGTGACGGCCGAGGTGGTGCGGCACGGCAAGGCCCGGAAGATCCGGATCTACCGGTTCGCGCGCCGGACCGGCTATCGCCGCCACGCCGGCCATCGCCAGCAGTTCACGGAAGTGAAGATCGCCGACGTGAAGGTCGGCTGAGGACTCCATGGCTCATAAGAAGGGTGTCGGTTCGACCCGAAACGGCCGCGATTCGAACCCCCAGTACCTGGGCGTGAAGCGCTTCGGCGGGGAGTTCGTGAAGTCGGGAAACATCCTGGTCCGCCAGCGCGGCACCAAGTTCCATCCGGGCGTCAACGTCCGCCGGGCCTCCGACGACACGCTCTTCGCGGTCGCCGACGGCCACGTCAAGTTCGAGCACAGGAGCAAAACGCGGTTCAAGGTGAGTGTGTATCCCTTGAGTTGATAGTTGTTAGGCGGTTAGCAAGAAAAGTGAAAGGCGGGCTTCCTCTCGGAAGGCCGCCTTTCGTGTTTTTCACTAACCGCCTAACCGCCTAACAACTAGTAACTAGGCGGCACCGTCCGATACCGATCGAGGAGCTCCTTCTGCCGGCTCGTGAGCGGGATCTCCCGCCCGCGGATGTACACGTGCTCCACGGCCGTCGAGAACTCGAACGGATCGCCCGACCAGACCACGATGTTCGCCACCTTGCCCGCGTCGAGCGAGCCGTACCGGTCACCGACACCGAAGATCTCGGCGGGCGAGAGGGTGATCGCCCGGAGGGCCTGGTCCCAGGTCATCCCGAACGAGACCGCCGTGCCGGCCTGCTGCCGGATGTCCCGCGCATTGTGTGAATCGGAGAAGTAGAACGCGACCTTGACTCCCGCCCGGGCGAGCAGGGTGGCGTTGCCGAAGCGGGTGCCGAGGCCGTCGTAACTGGGCAGGTTGTCCATCGGCGCGACGAGCACCGGCACGCCGGCGGCCGCGATCTCGGACGCGACCTCCCATCCCTCGGACGCGCCCGCGAGAATCAGCTTGAGCTTGAACTCCTTCGCGATCCGCAACGCGGTGAGGATGTCGCTCTTCCGGTTGGCGCTCACCAGCACCGGCTCCTCCCCCCGCAGCACCGGCAGGAGCGCCTCGAGGTCGGCCGCCGGCGCGGCCAGGGCCTCCATCTGCGCCCGGGAGTAGTCGGCCCGGCGGCGGGAGTATTCGAGGGCGTCGGTGAACACCTGCCGGAGCCGCGCCGCCACCCCCGCCCGGGCGCCGTTCCCCGTGCTCTTCGCGTTCTCGGACAGGTCCATCACCATCGCCGCGGGAGACCGGTCGATCATCTGCTCGATGGTCCCGCCGTCCAGGTCGATCAGCACGGCCTGGCCGCCGATCAACCCGCCGCCCGGGGTCGCGAGCGCGCTGGTGACGCCATCCACCCGGTTGATCGGGATCAGTGTGGAGGCGGGGTTGATGCCCTCCGACACGTTGAAGGCCGCGGCCACGTCTTTCCCGGTGGTGTTCTCGTTGGTGTTGGGCACCGCGTCGATTTCCGCGAGCCCCAGGTTCGACAGTCCGTCGATGAGTCCCGGCGTGACCCACTTGCCCGAGACGTCGATCCGCGTGGCGTCCGCCGGAATGGCCACGGTCGTCCCGACGGCCGCGATGGCGCCGTTGCGAATGAGCACCGTCGCGTGCTCGATCTTCGGCCCGGAGACCGGATAGACGGTCCCGCCGGTGAGCGCGATGGTCTGCGCGAGAATGACCGCGATCATCGATCGCTCCCGGGAAGCGGCTCCTGGCCCAGCTCGAAGTCGGAGCGCGGTTGGTGCTTCGGATCGTCACGGTCGTAGACCAGCCAGCCGTCGTTGTAGACCTGCATCGCCCGGCTGTAGACCGAGAACGGGTCACCCGACCAGAGCACGACGTCCGCCATCTTGCCCGCTTCGAGGGTCCCGACCATCGAGTCGATGCCCAGGGTCCAGGCCGGGTTCGCCGTGATCCAGCGGAGCGCCTGGTCCCGGGTCACCGGAATGCCCGCCTGGATCCCGTAATACATGGCTTTCGCGGCCTCCTGGTTCAGGTGCTGGATCACGCCGGCGTCGTCCGAATGGATGTTCACCTTGACCCCCGCCTGCTGGAGCAGGGCGGCGTTCTCGTGAATGCCGTCCATGGCTTCTTCCTTGAACCCCCACCAGTCGGACCACACCGTGGCCCCGGTGCCCGCGGCGGCCAGGAGATCCCGGATCTTGTAGCCCTCCACGGCGTGATGGAACGACCGGATCTTGAACCCGAATTCCCGCCCCAGGTCCATCATCTGCGCCATCTCGTCGGCCCGGTAGCAATGATTCTCCACCAGGATGTGACCCCGAAGCACTTCGGCCAGCGTCTCGAGCTTCAGGTCACGGTCCGGCGGGTCTCCCTGATGCGTGGCGTTCCACTTGTCCCACCGGCGCCGGTACGCTTCGGCCTCGATGAACGCCTCGCGGTACCCGGCCATGTTGCCCATGCGCGTGGACGGCCCGCCGCGGTCCCCGTAGACCCGCTTGGGGTTTTCCCCGCACGCCATCTTCAGTCCGTACGGCGCATGGGGGAACTTCATTTCCTGCACCGTCCGGGCCGGGATCAGCTTCAGGATCGCGCTGCGCCCCCCGATCAGGTTGGCCGAGCCGGGCAGGGCCTCGATGGTGGTGACGCCCCCGGCGATGGCGAGCGGGATCTGCGGGTCCTGCGGCCAGAAGGAGTGCTCGGCCCAGACATCGGCCGTGTTGGGGCGGGTCGCCTCGTTGCCGTCACTCTCGGCGGCGGTGCCCGGCGCCGCGTACACGCCCATGTGCGAATGCACGTCGATGATGCCGGGGGTGACGAACTTCCCGGTGCCGTCCACCACCACGGCGTCCGCCGGGGCGGTCACCGACGCGCCCACCGCCACGATCCGGCCGTCCTTGAAGAGAATCGACCCGTTGGCGATCTCCTGGCCCGCCGCCGTCATGATCGTGGCGTTGCGGATCAGGACCGGCGGATTGGGGTGCCGCCGGTACGTCGATG
>Ga0335069_10017200_pt1 | contig 10079 bp, 11 predicted proteins | sample Lox_Sample_11_FD_206714 | JGI IMG/M metagenome (GOLD analysis project Ga0335069, IMG submission 206714) | Soil microbial communities from Loxahatchee National Wildlife Refuge, Florida, United States - Lox_Sample_1.1 | ecosystem: Environmental > Terrestrial > Soil > Wetlands | place: USA...
GTCCCGGTTCGCGACATTCGAGCCAGTGTCGGCGCAGGTTTTCTATACCCGCTGCTCGGGGCGATGAGCACAATGCCAGGTCTGCCTACGCGGCCTGCCTATTACGACATCGATATCGATCCGGAGACAGGCCTGGTGGTTGGATTGTCGTGAAATGCGTGGGCCAACCATCGACGATTTCGTCGCGCAGCTCGCAGGATTGGAGCCGGTACCCGCTGGCGTATCGGCCGCGGCGGTCTCGGCGAGTTTCGGAGTCGCACTGCTGCTCAAAGTGCTGGCAATCATCAGGAAACATGGCGGAGCAGAGATTCTCGAAGGATTCGAACGCGGCGCCGCGCTGGAATTGGAGCGGCTGGGAAAGGCGGCCGAGGATGATATCGCTGCATACCGCGCCTATTTGCAAGCACGAAAGGTCCCCGAAGCGCGCGAAGCCGCGCTGCGCCAGGCGATCGAGACGCCGTTAGGCGCCGCCCGCTCGGCTGCTAGTGTACTTGAACTCTGCGCCAAAACAGCAGCTTCATGCCCTGCGAACATCGCGCCGGACCTGGCAACGTCGGCAACACTTCTATCCGCCGCGGTTCGAGCGACCCTGCTGAGCGTGGATGCGAACACAAGGTTGGTGAAAGACCAACCCTTCCGCGATTCAGTGTTAGCGGAGCGCCGCCTGTTGAGTTCGGCCGCGGCGCGCTTCGAAGAGTCGGTATTCGCGCGCCTCGCGCTATGATTCTTCATGGTGCGATCGGAGGAGCCCACGTTGCGCGTCCTGATAGCTGACAAGTTCGAACAATCGGGTCTAGATGGTTTGAAGACGGCCGGCTGTGAGATTCATTACCAGCCTGGCTTGAAAGACGATGCCTTGGCGTCGGAGGTGGAAAAGCAGCGGCCGGATGTTCTGGTCGTACGGTCGACGAAGGTCACGGACGCCATCCTTGGCGCCGGAGCATTGAAATTAATCGTTCGCGCAGGCGCGGGCTACAACACGATCGACGTTGCCGCGGCATCGCGTCGAGGCATTTACGTCTCAAACTGCCCAGGCAAGAACTCGATCGCCGTCGCAGAGTTGGCATTCGGTCTGATTCTCGCGCTGGATCGGCGGATCGCGGATAACGTCGTTCTGCTGCGGCAAGGGCAATGGAACAAAACCGAATTCTCGAAAGCGCGAGGGCTCTTCGGCCGCACGTTGGGATTGATCGGGTTAGGACAGATCGGACGCGAAATGATTCCGCGAGCCAAGGGATTCGGTATGCCGATCGCTGCATGGAGCCGAAGTTTGACACCGGCCTGGGCGAAAGAGCTCGGCATCGAATTTGAAGCTTCCCCGATCGAGGTCGCGGAGAACTCCGACATCGTCAGCGTTCACCTGGCCTTGAATTCTCAAACTCGCGGGCTGATCGATGCAAAGTTTTTCCAGAAGATGCGCAATGGCGCGTATTTCATCAACACTTCCCGAGCCGAAGTCATCGATCAAGATGCACTAGCGCAAGCGATTCGAGAAAAGGGCATTCGCGCTGGTTTGGACGTATTCGCCAAGGAGCCCACGGGCGGAACCGGCGAATTCGCCGACGACATAACGAAAGCAGATGCCGTCTACGGCACGCATCACATCGGCGCTTCCACCGATCAGGCGCAAGAAGCGATCGCCGCCGAAACCGTTCGCATCGTGCGTTCGTTCAAAGAGACCGGCAAGGTTCCGAATGTCGTGAATCTCGCCACGGCTACGCCCGCAACCTGCGCGCTTGTGGTCCGCCACCTCGATCGTCCTGGCGTGTTAGCCAGCGTCTTGGATGCCGTCAGCGAAGCCCGGATTAACGTGCAGGAAATGGAAAATGTAGTATTCGAAGGCGCGGAAGCTGCCGTAGCGCGCATCCACCTGGAAACGGAGCCCGCATCGGAGTTGCTGAAACGGATTCGTTCCAGTAACCCGAATATTCTGGAGACCAGTCTCATCAAGCTGTAGAATGAGCGCAGTGACTCGCCGAACCTTTCTCGCCGCCAGCGCCTTGGCTACCACACGAGTTTCCGGGTCAGAACGCCTGCCTATCCGAAAAGCCGTATTGTTCAGCATGCTTCCCCAACAGATGAGCATCGTGGACAGGTTTCAACTCGCGCGCGATGTCGGCTTCGAGCAGATCGAATGTGGCACAACCGACGACCCTAAGGACGCCGAGGAGATTCTCGCAGCCAGTAAGAAAGCCGGCGTCCGCATTCATTCGGTAATGAATCGCGATCACTGGAGATATCCGCTCACGGCGCGCGATCCCGAGGTGGTCGCAAAAAGCGTTCAAGGCCTGAAGACGAGTTTTCGCAACGCCAGCCTATGGGGCGCGGACACGGTGCTGCTGGTTCCCGGTGTGGTCAATGCCGAGACGACTTATCAGGAGGCATGGGAACGTTCGCAGAATCAAATCCGCAAGATGATCCCGCTTGCCGAGGAACTAAAAGTCATCATCGCCGTAGAAGAAGTTTGGAACAAGTTCCTGCTAAGCCCATTGGAATTCGCCCGCTTCATCGATGAATTCCAGAGCCCCTGGGTGCGGGCATATTTCGACGTCGGCAACGTTGTCATTTCAGGATATCCGCAGGATTGGATCCGCACGCTTGGCAAGCGGATCGTAAAACTGCATGTCAAGGACTTTGCCTTCCGCCAAGATCCGAATACGAAAAAGAGAGCCGCTGAGTTCGTCATGCTGCGCGAAGGCGAGGTCGATTGGAAGGAGGTCCACCGCGCCTTGGCGGATATCGGATATCACGGTACAGCGACGGTGGAACTTAGCGGCGGGGATAAGGCGTATCTTGAAGATGTGAGCCGCCGTTTCGACCTGATCCTGAACGGCCAGTAAATTAACGAGGCTCCGAAGCCATTATGAAAAACTTCCTGATCGGACTTGTTGTTGGGATCGTGCTGTCCGGCCTTACCGCGCTGATCCTGATTTTCGCTGTCGTGAGAATTGCCAGTTCCTTTGGAGAAAAGCCGGTTGCAGTTGCTGACGGGTCCACCGTGATCTTCAAACTGGAAGGCGCTCTGCCCGAGAGAACTCCGCCGGAAATCCCGCTGCCGATGTTCGAGGCCCAAACGCCGATGGCGGTTCATGAAGTATGGGAAACGTTTCGAAGAGCCGCCAATGATTCGCGAGTCAAGGCGATCATCTTCGAGCCACGAGACCTGGGAATCGGCTGGGCGAAGATGGAGGAGATTCACGACGAAATCCTGCAGTTCCGGAAATCGGGGAAACCGATCGTGAGTTATCTGGGCGTCAAAGCCGACGTGGTCCACGCCGGGAAATACAAAGACGCCGGCGACATTCTCACCCAGACCGCTATGTCGCCCGAAACGCGCGAAGTTTTGAACGACATACTGGATCAATACTACGGCGATCTGGTCGATACCATTGCCAAGGGCCGCACGAAACCCGCTGATGACGTCCGCCAGATCATCGACCGTGGACCGTTCATGGCCAAGGAAGCGCTCTCCAACGGACTCGTCGACGTGCTCGGTTACGAAGAACAAGCCTCGGAAGAGCTGCGGAATCGACTCAAGCAGACTGAACTGAAGAAAGTCTCAGCGAAGTCATATCTGAAGGCGAATCCTCAACCCGGCGGTGTCGTTCGCCGCATTGCGTTGGTGGTCGGAGAAGGCGAGATCACGCGAGGCAGCGGCAATAGCAGCTCGGACGACGAGAACTTCACCTCCGCCGCCTTTGTGAAACTGCTCAAGCAAGTGGAAGACGACTCCACGATCAAGGGCGTGATTATGCGCGTCGATTCTCCCGGCGGCGACGGCACGGCATCCGATGACATTCTCCACGAAGCGAAGAATCTCAGCAAGAAGAAGCCCCTAGTGATTTCGATGAGCGACCTGGCGGCATCGGGCGGATATTTTGTTTCCGTAACTGGCGATCCGATTGTGGCGTATCCCAACACTCTCACCGGCTCCATTGGAGTTGTCTTCGCCAGGATGAGCCTGCACGGCCTTTACGACAAGATCGGCGTGACCAAACAAGGTCTCACGCGCGGACACTTCGCGGATCTCGATTCCGACTACGCTCCGTTGAACGACGAACAGCGCCAGAAGATCAGCAGCCAAATCGATTCCTTTTACACAATGTTCATCAGTCGGGTCGCCGATGGCCGCAAGAAGAGTTTCGACCAGATTGCACCCTTGGCACAGGGACGTGTTTGGCTGGGGGCCGAAGCAAAGACGAATGGATTGGTCGATGAACTGGGTGGCCTCGACCGCGCGGTGGAGTTAATCCGTCAAAAGGCGCACTTCGCATCCTCGGATAAGATCGTCTTGGTTCCTTACCCGGGCAAGCGAAGCGTCTTCGATATGCTATTCAACCGCACGGACGAATCCGCGGCAATGGAAACCAAATTAGGCAAGATGCTCGGCAACATCCCCGTCCGCGCCATGACCCAGGGCGGTTTCTTGAAGATGATGCCGTACTCAATCTCAGTGAAATAACGATCCAGCCTCAGCGTTGGACAAGCCTCCGGCTTGTCCGGACAAACCGGAGGTTTGTCCAACTAAAACGCGTGAACAGAGTTGATGCCGTTGGCCTGCAAGACAACCTGCATCTTCTCGAGCGCCGACTTATGAATCTGGGAGACGCGGCTTTCGTTGATTCCTAAGATGCCGCCGATCTCCTTCATCGTCATCTCGTTGGTGTAATACAAGAACACGACCTTCTGATACCGTTCCGGCAGCGTCTTCATGGCGACACCGAGAACGGAGCGCATCTGCTCGCGAGAGCACATGTTGTCGGGCTGCGTTTCGGGCTTGCTCGGGAAGTCCGGTGCCGGAAGATCTTCATGTTCCGCGGAGCGCGACGAAGCGGAAATCAAACCGACGCTGCGCAGGTCGACCATCATCTGCCGCCAACGCTCGACGTCGACACCGAGTTTCTCGGCGATCTCGGCTTCGGTCGGAGTGCGCTGTAAACTGGCCGCGAGTTCGCGGGTCGCTGCTTCCACTTGCTTGTGACGCCTGCGGAGGTCGCGCGAAGCCCAATCGAGCTGGCGGAGGCTGTCAAGAATCGCGCCCTTAATGCGATGCTTGGCATAGCTGGAGAAGACGACTTGTTTGTCGGGATTGTATTTGCTGGCGGCGTCGAAGAGTCCCAGAACTCCGGCATGAACCAGATCGTCGATATCCACATGCACGGGCAAATTCTCGTGCACCCGGATGGCGATTGCCTTCACCAGCGGAAGATGCTCGAGTACGATGCGATCCCGCTTCGCGGTTCTGCTGGCGTGATTGTTCTGTGCGCTCTTCGTCTTCATCAGAATTCCCTCTCCTTGTTGGTGGCCCCTGTCGGCTGACGCTCCTCTAGGTGCACGCTGCTGGCCAGATTTGTTACGGAGAAGAACGAGCGCTGTTGATGAGGGGTTTCGTTTAGGAGGAGAGCACGTACATCCTGAGACTCAACAACATGGACACTACATAGCCCGAAAGTCACAGACACATCCACCGCCAGTACTCTTCGCGCGGTCGTACGATGTAAATCTCGTAATGGAACTAAGCGGCTATGACGCCGATCCCGAATCGGGAATCACGTTCCAAAATGAAACGCGGTTGATTCGTGTTCCTTCTTGTTCTATCGGGTCGATTTAGCAGAACATGAGGGACTAGGGCTTTCTTAGTGTGTGGAGATAGGTCCTTACTGCTAGATAAGCCATGAAGATCCACACCACGAAGCGGAATTTGCCCGTCAGCGTGAACTCCGCGAGCAACGCGATTCCGGCGTAGGTCGCAAGCGCGGCGTAGAACTTTCGTCCCTTTTTATGTTCCGGCGATTCGAAATCGTTGGGCTGCTGCAAACCTCTAGAGCTTATCAAGGCCCTCAGTCAATTCGATTAGAGTTCCCCAAGGATCCGTAAAGAAGGCGATAGCAACCCCTAAGGCGGGAACCTTTCGATAAGGAATATCGAACTTGGTGCCGGACGCCTCCATCTTCTTAGTAAACGCCTCCAGATTGCGGACCTCGAAACCGATGTGATCGAGCGACCGGCCTTTAGTAGGCACGACAGCTCCCGGAGCCGGCGCGAACGTCAGGTTCACTCCCGGCAGATCCGCCGCTTCGAATCGTCCGCGCTTGCCGGGCACCGCACCGAAGGCGCTGACGTACCACTTCTTCATCCCATCCACGTCGGGCGTATAGAAATGAATGTGATGATAGACCAGCGGCTGCGTAAGGCTGGTGTCCTCGGTCAGCTCCACTTTGACATCGTCGGGCGCCATCAGCATGGCCTGCGGCGGAGTCTTACTGATGATCGTGATGTGCGCCGCTTCCATTTTGGCGAGCACGGCGTTGAGGTCCCGCACCTTCACAGCAACGTGATTCACCACCGATCCATCCGATCCACCCGTAGAATCGCCCTTTTGCAAGAAGACCACCGCCCCTGGCATCTTCACCACCAGAAAATTCCCGACCTTCGTCTCCTCGCCGCCCAATAACTCCACCCAGAATTTCTTCTGAACATCCGTGTCCTTGACATGCAGGTGAATGTGCCCCATGGACACGCCCAAGTCATTCGGCGCGACCAGTTGCGCAAGGCCGTAAGCCGACACCGCCAAAAACAGCGCGATAAATTTGAATTTCATGGTGACCGAACAAACAGCGTACCGCAAGAGCTGGTCTTTTGGTACGCTAGTGTCCTGCTCTGAAGCAAAGTGGGCAGGCCCATGGCCTGCAGCCGGCGCCCTCGCCGGCTTAATCAGCCAGAACGGAGAGAAAAAATGGCGGAAGAGAATACCGGCAGTGCACTGGGCATGTTCAATGCATTCGTGGACCCGAAAGGCCTCGCGAAAAGCGTTCCGGCCAAGCTGTTTTGGCTTTGGCCGCTGATCATAACCAGCATCGTCTTTATGGTCTTCGGCTATTTGATGCTGCCGTACACGATGCAACTCGTCGACGCCCGGATGGCGCAGCAAAACGTTCCGGCCGACCGTCTGGAACAGGCCCAAAAAATGGGGCACATGTTCGGCCAAGTCGCCGTCTATGGGACACCGGTTTTCTTCGCGTTGATACTGATGCTGCTCTCGTGGCTCGTATCCGTGACCGGTTCCATTGCCGGGATGCGCGCAAAGTTCCGGGACGTTTTTTCGATCGCAGCGGCATGTTCACTCATCAATTGCCTGCAATACGTAGCCACTTATGTCGTGCTGCGCGCCAAAGGAGAAGAAATCATCAACCAGGAACAGATGACGCCACCCTTCGGTCTGGACATTTTCGTTCCAGCGCACGGCGCGCTCCTCGCGATCCTGAACTTTTTTTCGATCTTCGAAATCTGGTACCTGGTGATGTTCGGACTGACGCTGGCTTATTTCACCAACTCGTCCAAAGGCAAGGCCTTCTTTGCGCTCACGCCCGCCTGGTTCATTCCTCTGATCTTCCGAGTCCTGGGCGCGGCGTTCGGAGGCGGCAGCCCGTCGCAGTAGCTAGTTCTGGTTGACCACTTTCAGGCGGCCGAAACCAATGCGCGCCTCCGCTGCGCGCGGCAATCGCGTCAGAGTCGGTGAAGGTGGACACGGGCTGCGGGCTCTGGAAGGCCGGCTCCTCCGATTCGGGAACGCAGCGGAGTCGATCTGACGAAAGAACTCCTCATGCAATACGCCAATCGCACTGCGCACCTCTTGCACCGGCACAATCGGGCTGATGCTGATGTCCGCTCCAAATACAGCGGCCGCTTCGATTCCGCAAAGCCAGTAACGCTCGTCCCATAATCCCCGGAGTCTCAGCAATCCCGTCCCCCACCAGAGTCAGAACCGGTGATCGCGGATGCAACCGTACTTCGACACATCCTCCTGCAACGAACTTGCACATTACTGAATCAAACTACAAGAGATGCATCTCGAAATAAAACAGCGCGAACGCGAAGGAATCCCCATCCTGGACCTGAAAGGGAGAATCGTGTTAGGCGCCGAGGATTCCTCGCTGCGACAACGGCTTGAGAGCATGTCCGATGCAGGAGCACACAACGCGATCCTGAATCTGCACGAAGTCTCCCAACTCGATAGCGCTGGACTCGGAACATTGGCGTTGATCGCGAACAAGTTTCGAGACTCAGGTGGCAAACTCGTACTCTTGAACATCGCCCCGTCCCATGCGCAGCTTCCGGAGATTCTGAAATTGAACACCCTGTTCGAGAGCTATCAGGACGAAGTCGATGCTGTGAATAGCTTCTTTCCCGACCGCAAGCTGGCACACTACGACATTCTGGAATTCGTGGAGCAGATGGAACACGATCACGCCGCGGAACCGAAGGCATCCGAAGAAAAACAATAGGCTTAGTCTCAGCTTAGCCAGGGCGCCGCGCACAACCCTTTGCAGCAATGCTATCGTGACACATGGTACTGAGGTTCGTCTGGACTGACGACATCGGAACCCCTAGAAATTGCGGATGACAAAGCAGACGTCGCTTCTGAAGGATTATCGGGAAAAAAGAAATTTCAAGGTCACTGGGGAACCGGAAGGTTCGGTTCGACACAGATCCTCGAAAAAGAATCTGTTGTACGTTTTTCAGAAACACCAGGCGTCTCATCTGCACTACGATTTCCGGCTCGAATGGGGTGGCGTGCTTCTCTCCTGGGCCGTACCGAAAGGACCTTCGCTCGATACATCGGTCAAGCGTCTCGCTGAAGCGGTAGAGGATCATCCTCTGGAGTACGCGGGCTTCGAAGGTGTGATTCCCGAAGGCGAGTACGGCGCCGGAACGGTGATGCTGTGGGATCTGGGCACCTGGACTCCCGACGATCCCAACGTCGAGGAAAGCCTGCGTAAAGGTGAAATGAAGTTCAAGCTCAATGGCGAGAAGCTTCGAGGCGCGTGGATATTGATTCGTACCGGAGGCGAGGACCACGGCTCCAAGAAAGCTTCGTGGCTGTTGATGAAGCGCAAGGACCGCTACGCGGCTACCGATGACGTCCTGACGGAGCGTCCGCGGTCGGTGGCGTCCGATCGATTGCTGGCGGACATCGCTCGCGATTTCAACGGAGACGTCGAGAAGGCAACAAAAGGCGATCCCGAATAGCAAGCCGCTATGAAGGAGCGCATCCCGTTTCGAGTGCGCCCTATGCTCGCGACACTCGTCGGCGAGCCATTCCACGAGCCAGGCTGGGTTTACGAAGAGAAATACGACGGCTTCCGGATATTGGCATACAAAGAAGGCGAACGAATCTCTCTCCTATCGCGCAATGGGATTGATCGCGGCGGATCGTTCCCCGGAGTGGTCGCTGCGATCCTGAAGCTCCCTGCGCGTACGCTCCTTCTGGATGGCGAGGTCGTCGCCTTCGATCGGCATCACGTTTCACGTTTCCAACTTCTGCAGACCGGCAGCGTTGAGCCTGCGTACGCTGTCTTCGATTGTTTGTATAAGGACGGTCATGATCTGCGCAAGCGGCCGTTGACCGAGCGGCGTTTGGCTCTGGAGAGCATCGTTCCTGCTAAGAGCGGCCCCATCTTCTTATCTGTCCGTGTCGCGGACGATGGCCTAAAGGCGTATCAGATTGCCAAACAGCGGTCGCTGGAAGGCATATTGGCGAAGGATGAATCTTCACCGTACGCCGAAGGACGGTCTAGTCGTTGGCTGAAGGTGAAAGTGCACCAGGAAGACGAATTCCTGATCGTCGGCTACACCGCGCCCGCTGGAACTCGCGAACACTTCGGCGCATTGTTGTTAGCAGCTTACGATCACGGCAAATTGCGTTATGCCGGGAAGGTTGGCACGGGATTCTCGCGAGCGCGATTGGCCGAACTCTACAAGAAATTTCGACCGTTGGTAACCGATGCTGTCAAGATGGTGGACACCCCGCGCGAACGTGCCGTAACCTACCTCGAGCCGAAGCTTGTTGCGCAAATCGCGTACGCCGAAATCACCCATGATCTCAAGCTCCGTCAACCAGTGTTTTTGGGCCTACGAGACGATAAGGCTCCGACGCAAGTAACCTGGCCACGTGCGAATAACGGATAAATTTCTCATCCGGTGAATCCGTAGCCTAATTGACCACGCGTTTGCGAAATGTCTTCGTGCCGACGGTCACGGTCCCGAGGATGCTCGCACACATGGCGAAAAGTACCCAG
>Ga0335069_10017201_pt1 | contig 10079 bp, 8 predicted proteins | sample Lox_Sample_11_FD_206714 | JGI IMG/M metagenome (GOLD analysis project Ga0335069, IMG submission 206714) | Soil microbial communities from Loxahatchee National Wildlife Refuge, Florida, United States - Lox_Sample_1.1 | ecosystem: Environmental > Terrestrial > Soil > Wetlands | place: USA: Florida...
GAGCAGGAGATGGACGCGATACTATCCGCCGAGACCATCCACCGTAAACGCGTAATCTCGAAACGCCTCCGCCGTCTTGACGTAGTGCTGGTCCTTGTTGGCCCAATGGAACAGCACCTCCTCGCCGTTGTAGGGCACGGCGTAGGCCTCGCGCGCCCCGTAGCGACGCTTGGGAATGAAGTCGCCCGCTTCGTAGTAACGGGAGAAGTCAGGCACGATCGCGCCGTCCGCAAGAAGGGCCTCTTCGGAGACCTCCTTGCGGATGCGCGCCGCCAGCTCGGCAAGCTCCTTCTCCAGCTTGCCGCGCTCTTCGCCGGCGGCGCCGCGGAACGCCTCATCGACCCGGCGCGGCAACTGCTCGCCAAGAAACGCCTCGACGTCGTCGCGCTTCAGACGCAGCAACCGGTAGATGCGGAAGTCGAGATCGGCGCAGTCGTATTGGAAGAGGTCGCGGAGAAGAGATTGGAGCTGTTCTAACGCACCCATGAACACATCGACCCCACACCATCAGGAGTATCGGCTCGCCACCCCCGCAAGGTACAGTCCTCAGTTGAGAGGACAGAATAGCCAGGGGCGCGCTCCACCGGCGCGATGATGGCCCGCGTGACGTCTCGAAAACCCATGACAGCAGTTCCGTACCAAACTTGCATGCGGATGACTACAGAGCTGCCACGCGAGCCGCCGGTATCTGCCAGCGTCCAGCGCCTCGTCAGTGTCTGAGAGCCGTGCCGAGAGATTGAACGAGCGTCATCGCCAGCGGTAAGATCCGCGCTCACAACAAACCCATACGCGGAGGGCACATGGCGAAGTTCAGTCGCGACGAACTGGAACGGGCATTTCAGCACTACTGGCGTACCGGCGCGGTCGGTGAGGACTGGGACAAGTGGGCCGATCTGTTCACCGAAGACGCCGACTATGTCGAGCACGTGCTCGGCAATCTGAAGGGACGCGAGGCGATTCGCGCCTGGATCAAACCGATCATGGTCGAGTACTGTGAGCTGTACACCGCGTACGAGTGGCACGTCGTCGATGAAGCGACCGGGCGTGTTGTGGTCTACATGCAAAACCGGCGCGATCATCCGAGCGGGCAGGGTACGATCGACTTCCCTGGCATCACGATCCTGCAGTACGCGGGCAACAACCATTGGAGTCGCGAGGAAGACTACTGGGCGGTGCCGAAGGCCTACGCGACGGCCGAAGAGTACACTAAGGCGTGCAAGGAACTCGATCCCAACCACAAGCAGAAACGCACACGCTTCGACTGGGGAAACGGCCCGGCGTGGACGCGCGGTGGGAAGTCCTACGCGCAGCGGCCGCCGGCGCCGTGACGCAAAGGAAGCGTGCCCTTCGACGTGCTCAGGACGTGCTTCGAGAGCCTCAGCACGAACGGTACAGGAGCCATCTAGTCTAGTTCAGAATGACATCATCTCTCTCTCGAAGGGTGCCGCCCACCCCTCGCAGCATCTGCGTAGCCGGCGGACAACCGCTCAATCGTCGCACGAAAGCCGGTGATCGTCTCTTCGATGATCTGTGCCACCGGCTTGATCGCGTCGATGCGGCCAACCACCTGACCGCCGAGCGCGATCGCGGCTTCCATGTCGCCGCCGAAGTAGAGATCCATGGCGCGCGCGAACACGTCCATGCCGACGTGCGCTTCGCGCTCCAGCCCTTCCGACTTCTGCGTGCGCAGCGCACGCAGGCCCGGACGGCTGAAGCGGTTCAGGAAGACGGTGTCCGTCTCGGTGGCCGCGAGGATCGCCCGCTTCCAGTTCTCGTGCACCGGTGACTCCGCTGCTGACACCATGCGCGAGCCCATCTGTACGCCCTCGGCGCCGAGGGCGAAGGCGGCCGCCATGCTCGGCCCGTCGCAGATCCCGCCGGCGGCGATCACCGGCACATCGACCTTCGAGCACACCAACGGCAGCAGCACCATCGTCGCCACGTCGCGCGGGTTCTTGAAGCCGCCGCCTTCACCACCTTCCACCACCAATCCATCGACACCGGCGGCAATTGCCTTGAGAGCCGCACTCAGCGACGGAACGACGTGAAAGACCGTCAGCCCCGCCGCTTTCAGCTGCGCGCTGTACTGCCGCGGATCGCCAGCCGACGTGGTGACGAAACGCACGCCTTGCGCGACCACGAACTCGACGATGCTCGGGTCGCGCACGAAGAGCTGAGCGATGTTGACGCCGAAAGGCTTGTCGGTGAGATCGCGCATCTTGCGGATCTCGCCGCGCACCGCGTCAAGTTCGCCCGACGATGTTTCGATGATGCCCAGGCCGCCGGCATTGGAAACCGTCGACGCGAGCTGGGCCCGCGCGATCCAGCCCATTGGTGCCTGCACGATTGGATAGCGCACGCCCAACAGACGTGTGACGCGATTGTCAATCCGATCCATGTGTCCTCCAGCGCAGTGCTGTGATGCATCAGTCGTCGCGCCGAGGCAAGACGATGCAGCGAGGTCCACGGTGAAGCAGGGGGGAAGGGAGGGGCCCATGCCCCTCCCGGGGGTGTGGAGGAAGGCCAGCGAGAGCGGCAGGTGTGGGCTGCCGCTCTCTCCTGGCTCCAATTCCTTGTCTAGCCCCCCAAGTATTACTCGACGATGACAGCCGCATGAATTGGAGGTGAACGCGGGTTCCCCACTTGCGCCGGACGCCACCGTTGCGCCAAGAGTGGGGCGGACTGGAGGAGGGGAAGACGTGAACCGGGTACACCGCATCCAGGCAGTCATTGCGTCATCCGTAGTGTTCAGCGCCGCAGCGTGTGCGCCGTCAGCGCGCCTTCCGGGTGCGCAGGTGGGCGGGCGAGAGGCTCCGCGGATTACACACGGTGTCGTCGCGGGTGAAGTAACGTCGACGCGCGCCGTCATCTGGTCGCGCTGTGATCGTGCTGGTGAGCTGCATGCCACTGTTGCTGCGGCAGCGGACGGCCGTGACGCGACCGCGGCAGTGCCCGTGGTCGCTGCGAGCGATTTTACCGGGAAGCTGACCATCGAGGGCCTCGAGCCCAACACGAGGTACCCGTACCGTGTGTGGTGCACTACAGCTGAGGCGGCTGGCGCCGCGGCGAGCGGTACCTTCCGGACGGCACCGCGTCCCGACAACCCACAAGCCGTGAGCTTCGTCTGGGGCGGCGATGTCGGCGGGCAAAATGCCTGCCGCGACTACACGGACGGGTATCCAATCTTCGACACGATTCGCGCGCAGCATCCCGATTTCTTCATTGGCCTGGGCGACATGATCTATGCGGACAGTCCATGTTTGGAAAAGGGTCGGTACGGCAACCAACAGATTCCCGGTCCGCCCGATCTGGCGACGGACGTGCCCGGGTTCTGGGCCTACTGGAAGTACAATCGCGCCGACGAGGCGTCGCAGCGGTTGCTGGCGGCGTTGCCGTACTACCCCGTGTGGGACGACCACGAGGTCTTCAACGACTTCGGCCCGCATCAGGACGTCGGCCCGTCCCCGCCGTACCCACCGGGTCGTCACCTACTACCGCTCGGACGCCAAGCCTTCCTCGACTACAACCCATTTCCCGACTCCCGGCAGCCGTTGTACCGCAGCGTGCGCTGGGGAAAGCACCTGGAGATCTTCGTGCTCGATACGCGTTCGTATCGCGATGCCAACAGTCAGAAGGACGACCCCCGGCACCCCAAGACGATGCTGGGTCGCGAGCAGGTCGACTGGCTCAAGCGCAGCGTGCTGGGCTCCGACGCCACATGGAAGGTGATCATCAGCAGCGTCACCCTGGCCGTTCCAACGTGTGTGGCCGGACGCGGCTGTGATGACTGGGCTAGTTTCGACCACCAGACCGGCTTCCAGTACGAATTGCAGGACATCCTACGCTTCCTCCAGTCGCACGACATCCGCAACCACGTCTGGATCTCTACCGATATCCACTTCGTTGAAGTGTTTCGCTACGTGCCGTTTCGCGACGACCCGACATTCACTTTCTACGAGGTCGACACCGGTCCCCTCAATGCCGGCGTCTTTCCAAAGCACGAGTTCGACTTGACACTACATCCCACGGAGCTGTTCAAGTACCCGGATAGCGCCGAGCCGCAGGAGGGCTATGCGGCGGCCAAATCGTGGTTCAACTTCGGCGTGATGCGCGTCGACGAGCATGGCGAGCTGCACATCGCTGTGATCAACACCAACGGCACGACGCTCTACGAGTTGTCGCTGACGCCGCCTGCGTGACCCCCCTGTTGGCGATCCCGTCGACGGCAGAGCGTGATCCTACGCGCGGGTGCGTCCGCGGCTCTTGCCCCGCTGCGCGTACACACGCCCCGGTACACGGACGTTGTGGCGCGAGCGCGGCAGCGCGCGCCGCGGGAGATTCTGGAGCTTCAGCTGCACAAGCGTCTTGCGGACCGCAGTGGGATCGAGCCCCAGGGTTTCGCAGACGACGACGAACGAGAACGGCGACTGGCGTCGCGGTGAGCGGATCCACCATTCCGCCTCCTGCGCGGGGAGGCGCGAGCTGCCGAGATAGGAACGGATAGCATCCTCCAGGACTGCCAGCATCAAGGCCTTAGTCCCTGTGAATTGGCTGCTGCGAGAGTTGCCACCGCTGACGGTCGCCAGGCGCAGGATGTCTAAGTCTTCGTCGTCGGAGTAGCGAAGTGCCTCGTTCTGCATGCCTGGGCGTCAGAGCAAAGACTGCGCCGCGCAGCCGCGCAGCTAGCGTGCACCACCAAGTGATCTGGCGATCGCTGAGCGCATCTCGCGTCGTCGCCACCACTGGCGCGCCTGCGAGATGGTGCAGTATCAAAGGCAGTCCGACGGGCTACTCCCGGGGTCTCAACTGTGAACGCAACTGCTGCGAAGAGGAGGCAGTGTTCAACCTGGCTGATACTCAAGAGAGGCGCGCGGACAGACGGAACCCCGGGGGGAATGTTCTACCGGGCGTGCTATCCGGCGAGGCGGTGCTCGCGTCCAGTCAGGTCTGATCCGGGATCAGGATCTCTCCACGAGTCGCGATGTCCGGAGCGGCAGGGATCGTGACCGGGGCGTCGACCGATCGTGGACCGAGGCGTGGCAGCGTAAAGCAGAACGTCGCTCCCTGCCCTATCTCGGACTCGACCCAGATCGTTCCGCCGTGTTTCTCGACAATCTTCTTCACCACCGTAAGTCCAAGACCATCACCGGCGACCGCTTGATGTCCGAGCCGCGTGAACAGGCGGAAGATCCTTTCCCGATCATCGGCGCGCACGCCGAGGCCGGTGTCGCGCACGCGGAAGAGGTACGAATCGCTCTGCGCCTCACATTCGATGTCGATGCGCGCTGCGCCAGTCGGCTTCATATACTTGATCGCATTATCGATGAGGTTGCTGAAGACTTGATTGAGCCGCACCGCGTCGCCAACCACCACTGGCAAGATGCCCACATGCAACTCGATCTGCCGTTCGGCGATTTGGAAATGGAACGCGTCGAGGACGTCCTGCACCATCTTGTTGAGATCGAGCTGCTCGACCTTCACTGGTTGGTTCTCGATCCGCGAAAGCTCCAGTAATCCGCGCACCAGCTGGTCCATCTTGGCAATGTTGTGTCGGATGAAGCCGAGCGATTCATCGATGTCACGCTTGCCCTCGTCGCGCGCGTGAGCGCGGGTCGTAGGTCGATCGCCGGCGTCGGCTGTCGGTGACCCGTCAACGTCGTTGAGCGCACACAGCGCCGCTTCGAGCTCGTGGGTGAATCCAGCCAGGTTGATGAGTGGGGCGCGTAAGTCATGCGACAGGGCGTAGAACAGATCCCTCAACTCGGCATTCTTCGCCTCGAGCTCCGCAGCTTGTCGGGTCTTTTCTTCGTTGAGGCGTCGCAGCTCCGCGTCAGCGAGGAACTGCGCAAAGCGCCAGCCGCTGAGAACGCGCGCCAAGGCTGCAGTGAGGAACGTCGTACCGGCAAGCGCCACCGTGAAGAACGCGAAGTCGGGATCGGTCGGCGAGACGGTACTCGTGTAGAAGACCAACGCCGTCACGCCCAGCGCCAGCTGCCAGGGCCAGAGCCACTGGACGGCGACGACGGTCAGTCCCAGGGTGGTGAGATAGTGGAACGCGAGCCGGCCGGGATTCGGTGAGACGGCACCCAACGAGTAGCTCTGAACGGCGAGTACGAGAACACAGAGCAGGAACATGACCGCAAACACGTGCTCGCGCACCCGACTGGAGCCGAAAGCCAGCGCGATACCCCCGAGCGCCGCCAGGATGGTGGTGTTCACGACGACTCGTGTCCACAGCACCGGCCCGCGAATTGGGTCGAGGCCGATGTCAAAGAGCATGAACACGACGACGAGCATGGCGCCGACAAGCAGCAAACCGCGACAGCGTGCGGTCACCTCGGCACGGGTCGCGTTTGCAAACCGATCCCAGTCCAGGTGGCCCCCTTGGAAGCGGTGTACCGGCGCCGTCATCGCAAGGACCTAGCGCAAGAGACATGCCAGACGCGCCTGCATCTCGCGACAACTCAGGCGATTGGTGGCTGCGTCCGAACCGATATCAAGTGATCAAAAACGAACACTAGGACAAACGACACCTCCCATTGGGCGCACAAGAAATGCACCGGCGGGTGCCTCTACAGGTTCTCGAAGAGGGGGAGCAGACTCGGGCGTTCGAAGAGTTGCTGGCCACCAGCGCTTCCCGTACTCTCGCCAATCGGAATGGTCTTCAGCTCGCCGGTATTTCTCTTTTGCTACCTCCCCATTGCACTGATCGGCTTCTTCCTGGTGCCGGTGCGTGCGCGTACGCCGTTACTCTTCGCCATGAGTCTGTTGTTCTACGCGTGGGGCGAGGGCCACTACGTCTGGCTGTTGCTCCTGTCGATCGCGCTCAATTGGCTGTTGGCTCTGGCTCTCGAACGGATCGAGGCTCCTCGCTCTCGGCGCATGTTCCTCGCCGGCGCGGTGGCGCTCAACATCGGCGCACTCGTCTACTTCAAATACGCGAATTTCCTCGTCGCCAATTTCGCCCCGCTGGCGGTCTACGTTGGGTTGCAGGCGCCCACCGTGGCTGCGATCCACCTTCCAATCGGGATTTCGTTCGTCACCTTCGAGGCGCTCGCCTACGTCGTCGACGTCTACCGGCGGCACACCGGGGCGCGGAAAAACCCCATCCACGTCGGTTTCTACATGTCCTTCTTTCCCCACCTCATCGCCGGTCCGATCATGCGTTTCGATGATGTCGCCGACCGCCTGGCGGCGCCGCGCACGACTGCACCCTACTTCGAGTCCGGGGTGCGCCGGTTCACCGTCGGGCTGGCGAAGAAGGTCCTGTTGGCCAACACGATGGGACGCGTCGCTGATGATGCGTTCCATCTTGTGGCGGACTCGCTCGGCTGCACCACCGCTTGGCTCGGAATCGTTGCCTACGCGCTGCAGATCTATTTCGACTTCTCCGGCTACACCGACATGGCGATCGGCCTCGGGCGGATGTGCGGCTTTGAACTACCGCGCAACTTCGATTTGCCGTACTCCGCCGCGTCCATCAGGGACTTCTGGCGGCGGTGGCACATCAGCCTCTCGAGGTGGTTCCGCGACTATCTGTACATCCCGCTCGGAGGTAATCGCGGCTCAGCGCTCAAGACCTACCGCAACCTTGTGCTCGTGTTTTTCTGCTGCGGCCTTTGGCATGGCGCCAGCTGGACCTTCGTCATCTGGGGCCTTTATCACGGCGTGTTTCTCGTCCTCGAGCGGCTGCGCTTTGGACGCTGGCTCAGCGCGTTGTGGAGTCCGCTGCAGCACGCTTATGCGCTGCTGGTCGTTCTCATCGGCTGGGTGTTCTTCCGCGCCGAGAGTTTCTCGCAAGCGCTCGCCTTCTTGGGCGCGATGTCGGGGTTCGGCACCGGCAGCGCACTCTCATCCGTCGCCGAGCACCTGGATCGGGAGGAGTTGCTGGCGCTGATCATCGGCTTACCGATCGCCACGTTGCCGGTGGTGAGATGGTTGGAGCAGGCCGCCGGCCGCATCTCGGCGCTGCCCGGCGCTACACTGGTGCTCAACCTCACCCGCACTGCGGTTCTCCTCGGCGCGTTGTTGGTTTGCGGCGCGTATCTCGCCGCCGGTACCTACAACCCATTCATCTATTTCCGCTTCTAGATGGCAGCCACGATTTCTAGATGGATCCTCATCGGCGGATTCATTGCGTTTCTGGGGCTGCCTGCCCTCGATATGAACCTGCATTTCGCGCCGCGCTATGAGGCCAGCGAAAAACGGCAGTTGACACCGCTGCCGGCGCTGGCGTGGAACCAGCTGGGTACCTTCCCGGCTGCGTTCGAGGACTATTTCCGCGACCATTTCGGTTTCCGCGACTTCCTCATCCGCTGGTACAGCCTGGCTCAGGTCAAGGTGTTCCATCGATCGGCGGTTCCGAACGTGATCATCGGCGATGGTGGATGGCTGTTCTACGCCGGATACAAGGACGGCGCCGACATCGGCGAGTTTCAGGGGAAGCAGCCGCTCTCCGACAGCGCACTGGAACACCGGCGCCAAGCTCTGGAGGGCCGCGCCGCCTTGCTCAAGGCGCACGGCGTCCCGTATCTGTTTGTGATCGCTCCCAACAAGCACAGTGTCTATCCCGAATACTTGCCGGCCCGGATCGGTCCTCGCCGGCCGGGAAATCACCTCGATCAGTTCATGGCGATCATGCACGACTCGACGGTGCCGATCGTCGACCTCCGGGAGGCGCTGAGCGCAGCCCGCAGCACGGGTGACCTCTACTTCAAGAGCGACACACACTGGAATGCGGCGGGGGGATTCGTCGCCTATCGCGCCATCCTTGAAGCTGCGCACAAGCTGGTGCCGGCGATCCATCCCCGCTCCTCCGCCGAGTTCAAGATTGAGTGGTCGGCGCGCACGGGAGGCGATCTCGCAAACATGCTGGCCATGGCCGACTCGTGGTCCGACACCGAGGTCTCCTATACGCTCCGTCCGGGGGCACCGGCTCGCATGCCGTTGACGGTGGTCGTCATCGGCGATTCGTTCATGTGGCGCGTGACCCCGTTTCTCGAGCAGACATTTACGGGCGTCCGGGAGGAAGGAGGCTTCGTGTTGGAGCGGATCCTGGCGGACAAGCCGGATCTCGTCATCGACGAGTGTGCCGAACGCTACTTGATGGCTCCGGACCGGCAGCAATGATGCCCGCGCTGGGTGATTGGTCTTCGCGCAGCGCACCAGGTGCGCGCTGGCGAGTGAAAGACTGCATCGGAAGCCCCATATTGCTCAACTCCCGCGGCGTGAGACGGCGTGCTCGCAACTTTGTTACGGTTCATCGACCGCGAAGCCCTGCGGCTGCCCCTCCAGATTGACTTTGGTCTTCAACGTCAAGCCGTCCGGCGTCCCAGCGTCGATGACGGTGATCGACCGGTCACGCGCCGTTGAAACTGACGGTCGCCGGACGGTCGACGTGCTACACGACGCTTGTTTCCCCGCAGCTGGTGCGCTACGCGCTTCGCAACCACCTCAGTGAGGTCCAGCAAAGGGTACGCCCTTGAAATTCGTAGAGGCGTTCAGAAGATGGCGTCTATAGATATCGAAAAAGAGCTGGCCGCTCACACGTCGTGTGCATGAGACCGCGCGTAGGACTTGTACTCGGCAGCGGCTCCGCCCGCGGCTGGGCCCACATCGGCGTGATCCGCGCGCTAGAAAAGGCAGGCATTCGCCCAGATATCCTGTGCGGAACATCGATCGGCGCATTGGTCGGTGCCGCCTACGCGGCAGGTGAGCTGGATCGGCTCGAGAGCTGGGTACTCGGATTGGGCGTCGGGGACGTGGTCGGGCTCATGGACATAAGCCTGGGCGGAGGAGTCTTGAAGGGTGATCGTTTGATCGAAGTTCTCCGGCGCGGTTGGGCGGACCGTTCGCTCGAGGACCTCGGGAGGCCATTCGCCGCGGTGGCGACTTCTTTACAGACCGGGGCGGAAGTCTGGCTGCGCCGCGGCTCGACTCTTCAGGCCGTGCGTGCCTCGATCGCCCTGCCAGGGTTATTCGCCCCGGTGAGGTGGGAAGGATCGCTGCTGGTTGACGGCGGTCTCGTCAACCCCGTACCGGTGTCGCTGGCGCGCGCCATGGGCGCGGACATTGTGATC
>Ga0335069_10017202_pt1 | contig 10079 bp, 9 predicted proteins | sample Lox_Sample_11_FD_206714 | JGI IMG/M metagenome (GOLD analysis project Ga0335069, IMG submission 206714) | Soil microbial communities from Loxahatchee National Wildlife Refuge, Florida, United States - Lox_Sample_1.1 | ecosystem: Environmental > Terrestrial > Soil > Wetlands | place: USA: Florida...
TCTTGCCTTCTCCACATTCAGGATTTTCCCTTTCAAGGGAAGAACCGCTTGAGTACGTCTGTCGCGGCCCTGTTTGGCCGAGCCGCCGGCGGACTCTCCCTCTACGATAAATAACTCCGCGGCCGCGGGATCCCTTTCCTGACAATCCGCCAATTTTCCGGGCAGTGCGGAAATTTCGAGAGCGGTTTTTCTTCGAGTGAGTTCACGGGCCTTGCGAGCCGCTTCTCTTGCTCTGCTTGCCTCTAAGGCTTTGTTTATTATCCACTTTGCCGTCTGGGGATTTTCTTCCAGATATTCGGATAGCTTCTCGTTGATAAGTTGCTCGACTATCCCTCGTATTTCCATATTTCCAAGTTTTGATTTGGTCTGACTGTCAAATTGCGGATTAAACATTCGCACGCTCAGGACGGCAGTAAGGCCTTCACGCAGATCATCCCCACTTATTGAGAATTGGCTCTTACCATTCTTAAGTAATCCCTTAGTGTGCGCATATTGATTAACTGTTCGCGTGAGGGCTGCTCGAAATCCGGAGATATGCGTGCCTCCCTCGAATGTGTTGATATTATTACAATATGAAAAGACCGTCTCTGAATAACCATCATTATATTGGATGGCGCACTCCACAAAATTTGTATCTTTCTCACTAGATATATAAATGGGCGGGCCTTCCATAACCTTTTTTGCCTTGTTCAGATGCTCGATGAAAGATACTATGCCCCCTTCATATTCAAACGTGACTTTGGGCTTCTGCGATCTTTCGTCTTCGAAAGTTATTTGTAAGCCTTTGTTAAGAAAGGCTAATTCTCGCAGTCTTGCTGAGATAATATCGTAATTGCATTCGAGATTCCCAAAAATCTCCTGATCCGCTTTAAACGTGATTCTGGTTCCGGTTCGTCGGGTGGTTCCTATTACCTCGAGTTCCGAGTGCTTTTTACCGCGTCGATATGTTTGCCGAAAGACCTGACCGCCTCGCCGGACCTCCAGTTTTAAAACTTCGGATAGGGCATTCACAACTGAAACCCCGACACCATGTAGCCCGCCGGATACCTTATACGTTTTACTGTCGAATTTTCCGCCTGCGTGGAGCATTGTCATTACTACTTCCGCGGCCGGAATCATTTCGGTAGGATGAATTTCGGTAGGTATGCCTCTGCCATCATCTTCTATGGTGACGGATGAATCCAGGTGCACTATCACCGAGATATTCTTGCAGAATCCTGCCAGGGCCTCGTCTACGGCATTGTCAACCACTTCCCAGACCAACTGATGAAATCCCTCGGAACCGGTATTACCGATGTACATGCCTGGGGTGTTCCTAACAGCCTCCATGCCCTCGAGGACTTTTATATTTTCTGCGCCATAATATTGATCTTCTTGCACGGTCCGTGTTTCCTTTATCGTACCAAATTGTTCATATTACCCAGGCAAAACTCATTTTCGCATGGGCATGACGAGATTGAAATAGTCCTTAAGCGGTTCAGGTCTTATTATCACCGGAGATCCTTCTTTATGAAATTCCAATGAGATCTCATCGGTGTCCACTGCGCTCAGCGACTCAATAAAATATAAGACATTGATAAGAAGGGAAAACGGCTCCCCACTGTATTCCACGTCCAGTATGTCCTTTGCTGTACCCAGGTCAGGATGAACCGCCACTACTTCAATATTACCACGAGTCACGGTAACATCGACCCCCCTGTTTCTATCGGATGTCAATATAGCCACTCTTCTCAATGATTGAAGCAGCTTAGATCGATCAGATTTTATAACCTTTTCCCCGGCCTCAGGAATGACCTTGCGGTAATCAGGATAATCCCCTTCTATGAGACGTATCGTCATCACAAATCGATCAGTTTTGACGCACATGTTTTTCTGTTCAAATCCCAGTTCCACTTTATCTTTAACCGTTTCCAGCATTCTTTTCAGTTCCAGCAGACCTTTCTTTGGCACCAAAACTTTGGATGACATCGACATTCCCAGGTTTTCATCGATCAAAGCCAGGCGGTGACCGTCCGTAGCCACAAGCCTTATAGCCTCCTGGTTTTGTTCAAACAAGACACCATTGAGATTGAATCTCGATTCATCATTGGACGACGCAAAGAGCGTCTTATCGACCATATAAAGCAACTTTTCAGCTTGGATAGAAGCGGTTTCCAGTCCTGTTAAATCAGAAAAGGCCGGATAATCGGAAGCATCCATACACGCCAGCTCGAATACACTGTTCCCGGAAACAATCTTCATCCTGCCGGTATCAGAGGACTGCATGGATACTAATCCCGCTGGAAGTTCCCGGACAATTTCATGTATCTTCTTTCCAGGAATCGTCAACGTTCCTGATTCCTTAACGTCACATTCATAGATGAGCTTTATTCCCACCGACAGATCCGTCGCTGTTAACTTCAGTGTCGAATCAGACGCTTCAAATAATATGTGAGACAGAATCGGCAATGTAGATTTTTTTTCAGTAATAGGGACTGATTTGGACAGCCCGTCAAGTAGAGAGTCCCTTTCGATTTCCAATAACATTATCGGCCTCCTTGCTTATATTCCTAAGTAAAGAATAATTAGGAGATAGTCGTACTAAGAGGGGTTGTGAGTTTGTGGAAACAACAAGCTCAACCGCTTGTCCATTGCAATAACGATGTTAGTTTCTTCTGCATAGATTTGATGTGAAATTGTGAAGAAATGAACCATCCGGACTTATCCCATAAGTTTGAACAAGTTTTCCACAGCGAATCATCAACTCTGCTCACGCCCGAATATCCTTCTTGATGCCATCGACCATATTCTTCAGCGAGTGGTTTTCTTCAATAGCCTTTTCGATCTTTCTTGCGGCATAGATCACAGTAGAATGGTCTTTGCCACCAAAGGCAACCCCAATCTCAGGATATGACAGCTCGGTGAGTTCCCTGGTCAGGTACATAGCGACTTGTCTCGGTAACGAGTAAAGCTTGTGCTTCTTCTTAGACTTGATGTCTGCGACCTTCACATTAAAAGTCTTGGAAACGAGAGACAAAATATCATCTACAGTAACCTTCTTTAAGCTCCGGCGAAGAATGTCGCGCATGGCCATCTCCGCCAAGTCCTTGGTAAGAGGCAATCCTTGCAGAGAACTCATTGCAACCACACGAACAAGGCAACCGACCAGTTCCCGTATATTGGACTCGACGTGCTCTGCTAGGAAATAGGCCACTTCATCCGGTAAATCGAGCGAGTCTTCGTAAGCCTTTCTTTTCAGAATTGCCACCTTGGTTTCGAGATCAGGCACTCCCATATCTGCAATCAGACCCCAACTGAAGCGCGATTTCAGTCTTTGCTCCATGTCGGATATTTCGTTTGGAAATCTATCTGATGTAATAACTATTTGTCTTCTATTTTCGTAGATGGTGTTGAAGGTGTGAAAGAACTCCTCTTGTGTCCTTTCTTTGCCGGCGATGAACTGAATGTCGTCGATCAGCAGAAGATCTACATTTCTATATTTGTTTCTAAAATCACTCATCCTATCGAATCGGATAGCGTTTATCATTTCATTCGTGAATTCTTCGGAGGTGGTGAAGGAGACCTTTTTATTTTGATTTTTGGAAACGACTTCATAACCGACGGCACTCATTAAATGAGTCTTTCCCAAACCTACTCCACCGTAGATAAATAAGGGATTGTAGCTACCAGCTAAATTTTCTGCTACAGACAATGCCGCAGCATGCGCGAATTGATTGCATGTCCCTACCACAAAGCTTTCAAAGGTGTAACGGGGGTTGAGGTTACGTTTCCGGGCGAATTCATCATTCATGATGAAGGAATGCTCAGGGTACCGGTATGATTGTGCAGTATCAGACTTATCCCCCTTTTGACGAGCAGAGTCGTCCCTGCAGCGAAATACTATTTCATACGAATTTCCTGTGAGTTCCAAAAGAGAATCTAATAGCAATTCAAGATAATTATCCTTTATCCACGAGGCGAAAAAGTTGTTCGGCACAGACAGGGTCAGCGTGCGTTCAGATATCTCCTCGCAAACTACAGGTTCGAGCCAAGTGGACATGACATGGTCATTCACCTTGCCTCGAAGCACTTCCATGCACCGGGTCCAGGTACTATTCATTTATGGTAAATGCCTAATTGTTTTAATGATATAACTAAGTCAGGGTAACATGGGGGTTCAATGATTTCAAGAGAAATCTTCCGAATAACCCATTATCTCAAGCAACCGGTCCAGCTCTTCCTTGGAGTGAAAGTGAATTTCCAATTTCCCAATTTCACTAGAATTTTTCTTGATCGTCACCCTTGTTGAGAGATAACGGGACAGTCCTGTCTCGAGGAGTGCCAGAGCTTGATCCTTAACCATGTCCTTCACGTGCTTTGAGGAGTGTTTGTTTTTGAAGTTTTGGACGATTTTTTCCAGTTCTCTGACGGATAACCTCCGTTTGATGATTCTGTTGGAAAGATTCATTTGGGTATGGACATGATCCAGTGCCAAAAGAGTCCTGGCATGCCCCATGCTGATCCTTTCTTCTCGAAGATGCTGTTTTATAGGATCAGGCAGCTTCAATAGCCTGAGATGATTGGTTATGCTCGTGCGGTCTTTCCCGATTCGCTGCGCCAGTGTTTCGTGTGTATATGAGAACTTCTTAATGAGGACGTCATATGCTTCGGCAGTGTCAACGGGGTTGAGATTCTCTCGCTGAAGATTCTCTATAAGGGCCACCTCAAGAGATTCAACGTCAGAGAGATCACGTACAATAGCCGGGACCGTGGAGAATCCGGCGAGCATTGCTGCTCTCCAACGTCTTTCGCCTGCCACTATTTCATATTTTCCGTCAGGAGCCGGGCGTACTATCAGGGGCTGTATAACTCCCATTTCTTTAACGGACCGACTCAAATCCGCCAAAGATTCTTCCGAGAATAAACTCCTGGGCTGATGAGGATTCGGAAGAAGAGCATCAATACGTACATTTTGTACATCACGATCCGCCCCCCCCAGATCATTGAAATCGTCAACCGGGATCAGAGCATTAAGACCCTGTCCCAAGACCGTACGCTTTTTGGCCGTTTCGGTGACCTTCAGCATCCATGATCTCCTTTGCAAGTGCGAGATAGCCGGCCGCACCTCTGGAGGTAATATCATACAGCACTACCGGTTTGCCAAAGCTGGGCGATTCGGACAATGTCACATTTCTGGGTATTATTGTCTTGAACACCTGGCCATTAAGATTTTTCCTAACATCTTCAACAACTTGGTGACTCAGATTGTTTCGTGGATCAAACATGGTCATCAAAAATCCTTCGATACGTAAAGAGCTGTTGAAGATAGACTGAACTCTGCGTATGGTTTTCAATAGATAACCTACACCTTCCAAAGCGTAATATTCGCATTGTATGGGCACGAGCACCGAGTCGGATGCAACCAGCGCATTAAGAGTAAGAAATCCCAGAGAAGGAGGACAATCTATAAAAACATAATCATAAAAATTGGCTATCGATTCTATGGCTGCCTTGAGAAATTTTTCTCTGGAAGCAAGCGAGACGAACTCGACTTCGGCGCCTATCAGATCTTGAGAAGCAGGTAATATATCCAGGTGCTCCAACTGAGTGTGCGCGAGTATTCTCTGGTAACTCTGCCTTCCCAAGAGCAGATCATACACGGATGGTTCGCCGGAAGTTAGACGGATACCAAGTCCGCTGGACGCGTTGGCCTGTGGATCCATGTCAATGAGCAAGGTGTGCTTTTCCGCGAGGGCCAGGCAAGCAGCTAGATTGACCGCTGTCGTGGTTTTCCCGACGCCCCCTTTCTGGTTACATATACAGATTACGCGTCCCATTGGCCGAAACCCACAAGATATAGTATGAAGACTCGGCCGACCCTCTTATCACAAAACTCATCTTGAACAAAGGCAAATATTGTCTCGCCTCAAAAAACAGCAACATTAGAAGAAACAGTTTCCAGAGACTTTTTTCGCTATATCAGTTGGAATCGATTCGCGGCACATGTTCTTATTCCGAAGTTCGTTGATAACGAAACACCCTCCTGAACTTCTTCGAGAAAGGAAGGATTCCTTCCCATGACTGTGCCAAATAAAAATTTTTCAAGGTGAATTTCTCAGAGAACGAAGGGCCGGTCATCATGATGAGTGAACCTCCCGTATTCAACAATATATGCAGTCCGTCCATGACGGCCGCATTTGAAGAAAAACCTCTGGAAACAACGAAGTCGAATCGATTAATAGTTCCTTCATGAAGTAGATTTCTTAATGCCATGTTAAGAAAGGCAATCCTTTTCAGCGACAATTCGAGAGCCACATGTTTCAAAAAAACTATCTTCTTGGGATCACGGTCCAGAAGCGTGACACTGAGAGTTTCATCTGCCGTGCTAAGCACTAATCCAGGGAAACCCGCTCCCGTCCCTATGTCAAGTAAGCGCACCCCCTGCCCTCGCGGAATGACTTTTAGTACCGTCATCGAGTCCAAAAAATGAAGAACCGCCATGTCTTGCGGTTCCTTAACAGCGGTTAAATTAATCTTGGTCCCCCAGGTCCTGACCAGTTCCATGTGGCGGACCATTTTCTTAACCGCTTCGTTTTGCAAAGGAATGCCTAGAATACGGCATCCCTGAATGATTATCCCATATGCGTCAAGGGTGGGGTTCTGTCGAGTCATCAATCCATCTCAGGTATTCTGACAAGCCACGATCAATTTCCACGGAGATTATTTCCGGGACTTCATATGGGTGCATATTTTTCACAGTTTTCTCCAGCTCCTCAAATAGACTCTTACGAGTTTTTATAATCATCAAGCGCTCAGTATCATTACATATCTTGCCTTTCCACCGGTAAATGGACTGTATTTCGGGGACAATATTCACACAGGCAGCCAGTCCTTTTTCAACAAGGACTTCGGCTATTTCAGCAGCTTTTGCCAGATCGTCAATAGTGACAAGGCACAAGATGTAGGAACCCATATTTACTCCATATTGTGCTTTTTTATTGACAAACCACAATACCTTGTGTATGCTCCCCCCCGTTTGAGGGGAGCGACCGTCACGAAAGAGGCAACTGTACGGATTCTACTGTTACACCTGCGTACTTTCAATTCAAAAAGGGTTAAGCCAGTGCTCGATTATGAGGGACCCATCTTATTCAGGGTACAAGATGGCAGGAAAGGCTCCATTTAAAAAGAATTAAATTCAAAAAGCAATTAGGAAGTGATGAAGAAGGGAGCTGGCCAATGTTTCAGATCGGAGACGTTGTCGTTTATCCGATTCATGGAGTCGCGCGAGTAAAGGACATAAAAGAAGAAAAAATAGGAGACTCGGACCAACTCTGCTACATATTGGAAACGGAAATAAATACTGCAAACGAACCCCCTGTAATAAAGCTCCCGGTAGACAAAGTAGAATCCAACCGTGTCCGCAAAATTGTCGACGAAACTGAAGTACCAAAAGTCATTGAAATTCTGAGCGAAATCAGACCTAAGTCTGACTCTCAGACCTGGAACAAGAGACATCGTGAATACCAGGAAAAAATGCGGAGCGGCAGCATTTTTCAAGCTGCCGAAGTTTTTCGAGACTTAAGCCTGCTCAAAGAGAGCAAGGACCTTTCTCACGGAGAACGCAGGCTGTTCGATCAAGCAAGGAACCTTCTAATTAAAGAGTTGTCCATCGCGAAAAAGACGGATGAACGAGAGATAGAACGGACAATAACCAAGATTTTTCAACAATCGAAACCTTCCGACCTCTCTTGAAGAGGAGAGAAGCTGAGGCTCAATCTCCTCCCTTCTTTCTATTTCTGCATCGAAAGGACATGTAGTTGATGCCGAGCAAGATGCTGTCCATCGCTCTTGTGCTCATTTCTATTTTGTTTATGAGCTCGATCGGGTGGTATCTCAATTTGGATCAGACCGGAATGATACTGTCCGCGGTCGTGGGGCTCGCGTTGGGGCTTGTGTGCCTCCGATTTCTGCATTTTTGGCTGAAAATAGAGGCTTACAAAATTCTTGGCGGGGCGATAGGAAGTATCATAGGCGCCATTCTCGGCATGCTGATCAGCTTGCCTGTCACCTACAACATTGAGTCACCGCAAATATCAGGTTTGGTTTACGGACTGGCCATGGCGATAATGAGCCTAATCGGCATGCAGTTGGGATCAACAAAGGCATGGGAACTGAAGAGGAAAATAGTAGAACCATCGGATCGGAAGCCAGAGATAATGGGCATTCTTGACACATCTGTCATCATAGACGGACGTATTGCAGATATTTGTGGGACAGGGTTTTTTCTGGGAGATCTGATTATTCCTCAGTTCGTGCTCAAAGAACTGCAAATGATCGCGGATTCTTCAGATTCCACAAAGCGCACACGAGGTCGTCGTGGCCTGGATATTCTCAACAGAATTCAAAAACAGTCGTACATGAATATAGTGATTGATGAGACCGATTATCCGACGATAAAAGAGGTGGATCAGAAGCTGATCGCAATGGCCAAGGAAACAGGCCATCCCATCATAACAAACGATTTCAATCTGAACAAAGTGGCCGAAGTACACTCCATCCAGGTCTTAAACATTAACCAATTGGCCAACGCCCTAAAACCGATTGTCCTCCCAGGGGAAAACATCAGGGTACAAATAATGAAGGAAGGAAAGGAGCACGGTCAAGGAGTGGCCTATCTGGATGACGGCACCATGGTGGTAATAGACAACGGCAGACGCCACATGGGGAAAAACGTCGATGTGACAGTCACAAGTGTGCTTCAGACCACCGCGGGCAGAATGATATTCGCGACTGTAAAAGCGTAACGCTGTGCGATTTGCAACTAGTCTTTAAAGGGTGATTCGGATACCTTACAGGATTCACCGCCTGCCACGTGAGGCCAGAAATTCTTTCCAGAGCTTCGATCCGGATTCTGCAGGCGATCCCTGGTCAATCCACCACTGGACAAACTCTCTGTAGGTACTTAGAAATTCAGACCAACTCCCATTTGGTGCAACACTCTTTTTCCAATCCGGATACAAGTCATCATTAGCGAGCTGGAATTCTTCTTTTCCAAAATCCGGGAATGCTTTCTTAAATGCTTTGATTCTTTCCTCTAAGGTCATTTCCGCGGATTCTTTTGCACGAGTACTCTGAACTGAACCGGTTTTAGGGGTTGCTTCTTTGGGGGTAACCAACGGAGCCGCGGGTTCTTCTTTGACCTCAGGCGCCTGAACTGTTCCCATCCCCATAGCCGGAGGTGATGGAGGTAGCGAACCGGGCATATGCATAGGCACCGCCTGGGACCCCTCAGGCCCAGGCATCGACATGGCCTGCTGAGGCGGCAACGGTTGAAGCTGGGCTGCTATCCATCCTTGACCAGGATCGTACTCCTGGATCCCGCCAAAAATCTTGTCTATTCTATAGGCCTTGCCCAATCCCAGAGGGCTAAGATAATGATATCTGTTCTGGAATGCCATGATCAGCACTCCAAGGACCACGATCGCAAGAAATATCCATGAATGAAGGCTTGTCCATCCTGAAATGGATTGCTGGTCCCTGGATCCGGGGCGTCGCACATCGTCATTGAGGATCATCCCCTGTGCCTCCTTATCTTGTGTACCTTTCTCAGCAAAGGTCAGATTACTCAAAGTGAATATACCACATTTGGAATCTTTTGTAAATGGCTATACATCTGATATTTTTATGATCATTAGCGATTGTTAAAAAAATTATTTCCGCTTGGGGACAAGATGGGTAGTACGAAAGCCCGGCTGTGATTAATTCTTCGCGGTCAGTCCTGTTTTTCCGCACCGTTGTTCCCGCAAAAGCGGGGACCCAAGAATGACTGCCGGACTCTATTACGAAGGTTTTTTGAAGAATTGGTCCTTACACCGTTAATCCCGAGCCAATAAGGCTGCAACGGAACGCGGCTGTACGAGATACATGGGGCCCTGGACCGGCGGAGCATCCGCCCAGTCACTTATGTCGTCAGGAGATTCCAGGTATGTATCGATCCACCTATGCCAGCGGAGCTTCTGGTCCGACCTCAATGGCGGCAGTTCAAATTCCAGCGCTTCCCAGTAGGCATTTAACATCAAATGAAACATCGATCCCAC
>Ga0335069_10017203_pt1 | contig 10079 bp, 10 predicted proteins | sample Lox_Sample_11_FD_206714 | JGI IMG/M metagenome (GOLD analysis project Ga0335069, IMG submission 206714) | Soil microbial communities from Loxahatchee National Wildlife Refuge, Florida, United States - Lox_Sample_1.1 | ecosystem: Environmental > Terrestrial > Soil > Wetlands | place: USA...
CGGGCGTAGCGCCGCTTCGCGCTTGATCCAGATCGCCAGCGAATGATGCGGGACGATGTGCCGCAGCCGCACTCCCAGCATGGAGAGTGTTTCATCCAGGCTGAGCGAGTTTCCCAACTCCTGCGAAATCTCAAACAGCGCCTGAACCTCCTGGCGGGCTGCCGCGATGGCTCCCAGGAAATCCGAAGCACCGTCCTTGGAACCAGGATTGGAAGTAGCGGCGGCCTCAAACCCGGCGGCGGGCGCGTGTCCGCGCTCCTCCTTGACGTCTTTGGAGAGCTTCCCGGACGGCGCTCCCGGAATGGACTGCGATTTCGCCATACTCTCCAGCTCAACGTAGCGTTTGCCGAGCAGTTCGACGATCTGCGGATCGAAGGCCTTGCCCGCTTCGCTGCGCACCACTTTCATGGCTTCGTCGAGAGGCAGCGCGCGGCGATACTGGCGGTCGGAGGCCAGGGCATCCAGGCAATCGACCACCGCGAGGATGCGCGCCCCTACGGGTATTTCTTCCTGTTTCAGACCCATCGGGTATCCGGTGCCGTCCCATTTTTCGTGATGCGCTCGAACGATCGGAACTACCGGATAAGGGAACTGCACCCGCTCCAGGATTTCTCCGCCGACGATCGGATGAATCTTCATCTTTTCGAATTCTTCCGGGGAAAGGCGCCCCGGCTTGGAGATGATGTGCTCCGGAACGGCGAGCTTGCCGATATCGTGCAGCACGGACGCGGCGCGGAGGGCTTCCTGTTCATCTTCGGAGAGACCCATGTCCTTGGCGATCTCGCGCGCATAAACCTGCACTCGGGCCAGGTGATCGTGAGTGGTGTGATCCTTGGCTTCGATCGCCAAAGCCAGCGCTTCAATGGTGCGCAGATGCAGCGAGGAGACAGCCTCTGCGTGTTTGCGTTCGTTCTCCAGGCGCGAAAGGTACAACTGGTAGGAACGGTAGATCAGATACACCACCGGGCCGGTGAGCAGCACGGTCTGCCAGCCCACGTAGCGATTCGCCACCGCCGCCACTTGTGCGATGGCCGCGCCGCCAAGGTAGTACGGGAAAGACCAGAAGTAGCATTGCCGCCAAGTGGAAGCGAGCGGCGTTCCTTCGGCCAGCGAGATCACCGCCGCTACCGGGCAGGTGTTGAGCATGAACAGCGCGAAGGTCGCGGTTCCCAGGCGAATTGCCGGCTCCAGTTGGCTGGCCGCGGTCAGCGGCGTGTGATACAGCCAGGATGTCGCGCCGGAGGCCATGGCCATCGCGGCGACATTGAAGATCGTCTGCGCCAGCCGGGGGCCTCGTGAAGGTCCGAACAGGCACTGCACCAGCGTCACCAGCGACGCCATCACGATGGTTTCGGGTGTGGTGAGGTCGATCACTCCGAACAGCACGAATAGGAAAGTGAGCGACAGAGTACCAGTGAGTCCCGGAACATTTATGCGCATTCCGGAGGATGCCAGTGCGATTGCCAGGAATCCGCCGAACTTCAGGAGATCGGGCGAGTCCCAATTCATCGCGGCTTGCAGCAGCGTCAGAATTCCAAGCGTGGCGACGATGCCGATATAAATGCGGGCTTGGCGCGGCAAGCGCTGCGTCGATGCACTCATGGTGTTCAGGCTTGGATCAGCACTCCATTTGCCATCGAAAATGTTTCGGGGGCTCAGCGAGATACGTTGAGTGGACACTTCCGCCGTGGACACAATGGCACTTTCCGATCGCGGGTTTTGCGACAAACCGTCTCAGCATGAAAGGGTGGTTTTCTAAAGTTCCTAGGGTGTTCCTTGGAGAGAAGTCCGAACCGAAAGGTGGGCAAATAGAATTTCAGCGACGATGCAGGAACGAACTCACACCTTTCTCGGGATGGAAGCGGTTGTCGCCAGCGGTCCCATGCGGGCGCTGATCGAGACCGCGGAGCGAGTGGCCCGCTCGAATGCCACGGTACTAGTGACGGGCGAGAGCGGCTCCGGCAAGGAACTGGTGGCTCGCGCGATCCATCACTATTCCCGCCGCAGTCACAAGCCATGGGTGGATTTGAGCTGCGCAGCGCTTCCCGAACATCTGATTGAAAGCGAGCTGTTCGGCCATGAACGCGGCGCTTTCAGCGGCGCGGATTCCACCAAGCCGGGTTTGTTCGAGCTGGCGCATCAGGGCACGATATTTCTGGATGAGATCGGCGAGCTTGATCCGCGAATGCAGGTGAAGCTCCTCAGAGTACTCGATGGCGTTCCGTACTATCGCCTGGGCGGAGTGAAGAAAGTCTCCGTGGACGTGCGGATCGTCGCGGCGACGAATCGCGATCTGGAAGCCGCCGTGGCCGAAGGATGCTTCCGCAGCGATCTGTATCACCGCTTGAGCCAGTTCACGCTCAAGGTGCCGCCGCTGCGGCATCGGATTGAGGACATCGCTCCGCTGGCGCGCCACTTCCTGCATTTGCACGATCCCGACTTGCGGTTTGCGCCGTCCGCCCTCTCCGCTCTTGAGACCTATAGCTGGCCCGGAAATTTGCGTGAGCTGCGGAATGTGGTGACCAAGGCCGCGGTGCTCTGCCAGGGATCCGAAATAGGCTCCGACGATCTGCGCGGCGTGATGCCGGGACTGGAACAGGCTCACTTCAGCAACGGAACCCGGGCGCGCGTGGAGATGATCGACCGGCATCCTTCGCATCCGGATTCGGCGCAAGCGGAGCCTGCGAATCTGGATTTCATGGAGCGCCGGATGATCCTAGACGCGCTGGTCGCGACCGGCGGGCATCAGCAGAAAGCCGCCGCCCGGCTGGGTATTTCGCGGCGCACGCTGAGCCGCAAGCTGAAGTTGTATGAGGCGGATCGCGCGGGCGCGGCAGTATGACCGTGCCTTTTTACGAGCATCGCCGCGAGCCGCGGCATCCAGCACAAGGGGCCGTTCGAATCTGGTGGGCCGATCCGCAGCCGGTGCAGGTGGAGGGGCGGCTGATCGACGTGAGTGAGAACGGATTCCGCATGGCCCATCAATACTTCGCGCTCCGAGCGGGACAACCGGTGGAGTTCGCGCACGCGATCGCGAAAGGCAAGGCCAGGACGGTCTGGACCCGGATTACGGAAGAGGGAGTTCAGTCGGGCTTTGTGGTGGTTTCTTAGAAAAAGCTAGCCGCAGATGAGCACGGATTAACGCGGATCCGGTAGAAAAACCAAAACGCGATGAATGAGACTCGGCCACGGCCTTGGTTCTCACACATCGCGTTTTTTTGTGGCTTGCGGTCGATACTAGTTGTTGTTCTTGGCGGTGCGCGATTGCTGCACTTTCGGGGCTGCCACGTAGCCGCTGATGACGTCCTTCTTGATATCGTTCACCACCAGCTCATAAGGAATGGTCGCGCGCGACAGGATGAACTGCACCGGTTCGTTGACTGTGCGGTCCTTCTTCTCTACGTGCTTGTCATCCGCGATCACTTCGATGGTGTAGCGGTTGGCCTTGGGATCGGTCTTCTTGAGCAAGATCGAAATATCGCCCACCTTCTGGGGCGCTTTGGTTTTGGCGATCTTGAATTCCGTGTAGTTGCGCTCGCCCAGGGCTTTCAGCGCGGCCAGTTCCTTGCCGTTGGTGGCGATCAGCCCGCTTTGCACGCCCATGTCGCCCTGCGTCGATTTCAACTGCGCAATGGTCTTTTCGAGATCGGACTTGGTGGTGGCAACTTCGGTTTTCACGTTGCCTACGTCGGTGGTCACGGCCGCGACTTTCGAGTCCGTGGCGGTTGCTTGGTCCTTCACTTGCGAGAGATCCGCAGAAACGGCGCTTACCTTCTGGGCCTGCTCCGCTTGGGCTTTTTCCAGGCGCGCCGCCAATTCGTCGGCGTGTTTCTGAGCGTCGAGTTTGGCCTGGCCCGCCAACTGGCCGGCTTGCAGGCGAGCGGCGTCCACTTCGCTCTTCAGGGCTTCCACGGAGCGGCGGCTGGTCTGCGTGCTCACAGCCGATGTCTCATGAATTTTCGCAATCTCGTCCAGCAGCAAGTTCGCTGCGCATTTCGCCGAGCTGGTAATACAGGTATCCGCTGATGCCACCCAGCGCGGCGATCAGCACGAATGCGATCGCGAACTTTCCGCTGGAGCCGCCCGATGGCCCGCCCTGCACGATGTACTGCGGGGGAGGCGTGTACTGCGCCTGGGGCGGGGGAGGTGGCGCCTGAGGCGCTGCCGCCGGTTGCTGGGGCGGCGGATCTTGTAGGGGTGAATCTCCTCGAATGGAAAACAAAGGATAATACCCTCCTTTATCTGCTATTATGCCGCATCTGCTTGTAGGATGTAGGATTTTGCAGATCTGGTTTCAAGAATGTTTACCGTGCGCCGGCGGGGGCGCAAAATCGAGCGATTCCTGTCTGGGGCCGCCCGGTTCGAAGCACCTTCGGCAGCGCGCTTCATACATTCCGGTGGCGCCCACCACGATCAAATCGTCCGACTCTACTAGACGTTGGGTATGCTTGGCGGGATTACCGCATCGCATGCAGATGGCCAGCGTTTTGGTGATCGATTCGGCCAGGCACAGAAGCTCCGGCATGGGCGGGAAGGGCCGGCCGAGGTAATCCGTATCCAGTCCGGCGATGATCACCTGCTTTCCGGTATCCGCCAGCTGCGCCGCGATTTCCACCAGTGCGGGGCCGAAAAAGTTGGATTCATCGATACCAACCACCTGGGTGCGCCAGTCAATTCGCTCCAGGATCTCTTTGGCGCTCGCGACCACTTCGGACTTCATGCGCTGGTCGCCGTGGGAGACGATTTCGTCCAGGGAGTAGCGATCGTCCAGCGCGGGCTTAAATACCTGGACCCGTTTGCGGGCAATGCGGGCCCGGCGGAGACGGCGGATCAGTTCCTCGCTTTTGCCTGAAAACATGGGGCCGCAGACCACTTCCACCCATCCGATATGTCCGGTAACAATGTCCATGCGGAAACAGTCAGAATAGCGAACTGTGGTGGCGGAAGCTATTCAGACGCGGCCGGGAGCGAACCCATCCGATGCGCTAGCCTAGAGAAATTGATTCACTGCCTGAACGGAAGAGTGCTGCAACCGGAGGTGCTGGATACGCTTCCGCCGGAACAGGCGCGCGCGAATCTGGCCGAACTGGTCATCATCAACCGGCATTGGGGCGGACGCACGGCGCTCCGAAAGCTACTGGATCAGGCGATTCCCGTAAATGAATCGTTCACGCTGCTGGATGTGGGCGCGGCTTCGGGCGATATGGGCACATATATCCGCGAATTGCGGCCGGGCGCGCGCGTGGTTTCGCTTGACTATTTACCTTCGCACCTGGAAACCTGTCCGGGAGAACGAATCGCGGCAGATGCGTTTTCGCTGCCGTTTGCGCCCGGGAGTTTTGACTACGTTTTCAGTTCGCTGTTCTTGCATCACTTCCCGAATGACGGAGTAGCGGAGCTGTTTCGCGCTTTCGGCGGGATCGCGCGGCGCGCGGTGCTCACCATCGATCTGCTGCGCAGCCCGATTCCTTACTATTTCATGGCGTCAGCCGGGAGAATGTTCGGATGGGACGGCGTCACCATTCAAGACGGGATGATTTCCGTGGAGGCGGCGTTCCGCCCGGAAGAACTGGAGGCGCTGGCGCGCAAGGCCGGTTTGGCCCAGCCGCGCTGGTTCACGGTTTGGCCGGGTTACCGGATCGGGATGTGGGCTGGAACCAACGCATCCGCAGCGTAATATCGCAGGTTATAATTCTTGTGGGAGGAAAATGAGCAAAGAAGATAGCATTGAAGTAACCGGAACCGTAGTTGAGAAATTCCCCAGCGGCTTGTTTAGCGTGCAACTGGATCAAGAGCGCACCGTGCTTGCGCACCTCGCGGGCAAACTACGCCGCAATCGTATTCGCGTCCTGGCAGGAGACCGCGTCACACTGGAGCTCTCGCCATACGACCTCACCAAGGGACGCATCACTTATCGACACAAGTAGACGCCGGACCCGCTGGGTGTGAGCATTCCCACGTGCTGAAGATTCTGGTTGTGTTTGGCACGCGGCCGGAGGCCATCAAGCTTGCGCCGGTGATTCGCCGTTTTCAGGCAGACCCACAGCAGTGCGCCGTGCGGGTGGTTGTCACTGCGCAACATCGCGGCCTGCTGGATCAAGCGCTGGAGGCCTTCTCGATCGTTCCGGATCACGATCTCAACGTGATGCAGCCGGGCCAAACCTTGTTTGCTTCCACATCGCGGATTCTGGCGGCGCTGGAGCCGGTGTTCGCAATGGAGCGGCCGGATTTCGTGCTGGTTCAGGGCGACACGACGACGACGTTGTGCGGGGCGCTGGGAGCTTTCTACGCTGGTGTTCCGGTGGGTCACGTGGAAGCCGGTCTGCGAACCGGGGACTTCGCGCAACCGTTTCCGGAAGAGATGAATCGGGTGGTGGCTTCTCGTCTGGCGGCGCTGCATTTCGCGCCGACGCCGCGAGCCGCGGAGAATCTGCGCGGGGAAGGGGTGGCGGAAGACCGCATCATCGTCACCGGGAATACAGGAATCGATGCTGTGCTCGAGACGCGTCACGCGCTGGAGCAAGGGCGATTGCGCGCGGAAGGACTTCCGGAGCTCGATCCGCGCAAGAAACTGATCCTGGTGACGGCCCACCGGCGCGAGAGCTTCGGGCCGGGGTTTGCAGAGATTTGCGCCGCGCTGGCGCGGCTGGCGGCTCGTCCGGACGTGGAAATCGTCTACCCGGTGCATCCGAATCCTAATGTCCGGGAAGTGGTGTTTCGGGAATTGGGGCAGCTTGCATCGGTACGGCTCAGCGAGCCGCTGGCCTACGTTCCCTTCGTCGAATTGATGCGGCGGGCCCACTTGCTCTTGACCGATTCCGGAGGAATTCAGGAAGAGGCGCCGTCGCTCGGAAAGCCGGTTTTGGTGATGCGCGATAAGACCGAACGCCCGGAGGCTGTCACGGCTGGAACTGCCCGTCTTACCGGTACCGATCCACAAAAGATCGTCGCGGAAGCGGAAATCCTGCTGGACGATGCAGCCGAGTATTCCCGCCGCTCCCACATCCACAATCCGTACGGCGACGGACACGCGAGCCGTCGCATCCAAGCCGCAATTTATTCTTTCTTCGGTAATACCAGCCCGGAACGTTCCGCAACGGCAGCCGGACCGGTAGTTTGAGGCTCTTAGAGGCGCGGCCATTCTCTTCCTCCACGCAAAATGGGGCCGAAAGGAGCGCCCTCTGCGGAATTCACCCGTCCCTATCCGTCCCCGGAATGGTTTCATTCCGGGCAACCTGTTAAACCAGCTGGAAGAACGGGTGGTGGGTCAGCCCGACGCTATCCGCCAAATTGTTCCGTACGTGCAGATGCATCAGGCAGGACTCGCCCCGGAGGGCCGTCCGGCTGGTGTGTTTCTCTTGTTGGGGCCAACCGGAACGGGGAAGACGCGCACGGTGGAAGTGCTGGCGGAGGCGCTCCACGGGAGCGAAAGACAATTGCTGCGCGTGGATTGCGGCGAGTTCCAGATGGAGCATGAGGTTGCGAAGTTGATCGGTGCGCCGCCCGGATACCTGGGGCATCGCGAAACGCCGCCGATGTTGACGCAGCAGAAGCTCAGCGCAGCGGCCAGCGAATCTTCCGATCTCGCGCTAGTGCTGTTCGATGAGATCGAAAAGGCAGCCGCCAGCATGACGCGATTGCTCCTGGGCGTGCTGGATAAAGCAACCCTGCGCCTGGGCGACAACACCACCGTGAACTTCGAGCGGACGCTCATTTTCCTGACCAGCAACCTGGGAGCGGTGGAGATGCAGCGGGCGATCCGGCCGGAGTTCGGATTCGAAGCGGAGGCTCCGCGCGGAGCGGTAGGGACGCGGAAACTGGAGAGCATTGGCTTGCGAGCGGTGCGGCGCAAATTCTCGCCGGAGTTCGTCAATCGCGTGGATGCAATTATTACTTACCGTCCGCTGGAGCGCGATTCGCTGGAGCGAATCCTGGATCAGCAGCTTCAGGCACTCGAAACGCACATTCAGAATCGTCTGCTGGACCGGGCGTTTTCGCTCGATGTCGCAGAGGAAACCCGCGAGTTTCTGTTGCGCGAAGGAACCAGCGAGGAATATGGGGCGCGTGAATTGAAGAGGGTGCTGCTCCGCAGGGTTACTCAGCCGTTGGCGGGGATGGTTGCCTCCGGGAAAATCGCCCCCGGAGCCGTGGTCCACATTCGCCCTTCGTCAGGAGAGCCGAAGCTCGAGTTTGCAGTGGAGGATTAGCTCAGCGGCCGCGAGCCCCGCCCATACTGCCGCCGTGCATCCCTCCGCCCCCGCCGCTACCTCCGCGCGAGGAGAATCCGCCGCCGCTGCCACCGCCGATGGGCGCGCCGCTCAATCCAGAGCCTCCGAACGTGCCACCCATTCCGCCCGAGTTACCCGCCAACGATGAAGGAGCAATCGGATGAGGGGCGGCGTGGATTCCGGACGTCGCGGATACTCCGCTGAGGTGTCCGGCCGGAGAGAATCCACTCTGAGGATAGTAGGCGTAGCCGACCAATCCCGGGCTGAAGTAAGCCGAGCCAAAAGGACTCCACCACATTCCCGCTGCGGGAATGTAGGTGAACATTCCAAAGTAAGGATTCCAGGCCCACGAACCCAGGCCGCTGCCTAGGCCCAAGTAGCCGGAGGAATAGGAGCCGCCGCTGTATTGATTGTCGCTTGCGGTCTTGGCAGCCACCAGATTGGCATCCGCAATGTACTCGGATCTGCGCTCTGCCCAGCGGTAGAAGGCGTCGGTGGACTGGCGATCGAAGGAGCGGGACTGGGCCTGCTCATCCAAATCCAATTCACGGCCTTTCTTGATCTCCAAAACTTTTGCTTCGGAGGTGCGCACGGTTGCCTCGCCTCCGAAAACGCGCAGCGTGCCCGGGTCCGCGTCCACGCGATACAGCCCTTGTTTGAGGAGGGAAATCTGAGTGTCGCGAAACCGCAGAGAAATCGCGTTGTTCGGAAGAAGTTGGCCGACTTCGACCAAAATCGAACCCGCAGTCAGCTCCAGCTTGGTGTCCGCAAGCAGGTTGGAAACCATGCCGACGGAGGTGTTTTCCGCCAGGCGCAAAAATACGCCAGGCGTGAGCAGCACTTCCGCTCTTCCGTCTTCCGTCGCGAGGCTCTGACCGGTCTGAATGCTGGGGAACTCGCCGAATTTGGGCTGCACCTGCTTGCCGTCAACGGCAACTTGTCCTTCCACGTATTGGATGAGTCCGGAGTGCGCCGAAATCACGTGCTGCGCCTGCAGGCAGGTTCCGCTCAAAATCGCTACGCCGACCAAAAGCCGATTCATAGAGACACCTTTTCTCGATGATCCGTCTTTTCGGTCGGCCAGTCAACCGGCTGCGAGTGTTAAAACTCTGAAGGCAAAACAAAAAACTGCCGATTGGGGAGGTGGGGTGGAAATCGGTTTGACATCACAGGAGCGCGCCGAGAAAGCTCTCCGTGCTTTGCTCATTGCGACGGCATGCTTTTTTGCCAAGTGGCTCAGCTTACACTGGAAAGCTTCCGCCGGACAACTGGCATTGCCGTTTCCCGCAGCGGCGGTAGCGCTCGGATCGCTGTTGATTGCCGGCCCTGAATATTGGCCAGCCGTGTTTGCCGGCACTTTAGGATCGGCGGTGGTGACCACCGCCGGCTGGGCATCGGCGGGATTCGCTTTGGCGACCACGGCCGAATCCTTGGCGGGAGTCTGGATCGTCCGGCAGGCGCGGAACTGGAGCCGTCACTGCGGATCCTTCGACCTGGTCGCCTCCGCGGTTCTGACCGCGCTCCTGGCGCCCGTGGCCGGAGCGCTGGTCGGCGTAACCACGGGACTATTTGCGATCCATGGAATATGGGCCAACTGGATGCAATACGCCAGAACCTGGTGGTGGGAAGATACGCTCGGGCTGTTTCTCCTGCTCCCGGTTCTTCTGCCCTTGCTGGCGACGCGGAGGGAGGAGGATCACCGCTGGAATCGGTGGCGCGCCGTAACGGCGGCCGCGATCGCCACGGGCACCCTTGGGTTGGGGGCCATGCTGGTGTTTGAAGGACCCTCGCCCATGGTCCTATGGATCGCGATGCCGATCCTGCTGATCGCCGCGGCATGGCTGGATGAGA
>Ga0335069_10017204_pt1 | contig 10078 bp, 8 predicted proteins | sample Lox_Sample_11_FD_206714 | JGI IMG/M metagenome (GOLD analysis project Ga0335069, IMG submission 206714) | Soil microbial communities from Loxahatchee National Wildlife Refuge, Florida, United States - Lox_Sample_1.1 | ecosystem: Environmental > Terrestrial > Soil > Wetlands | place: USA: Florida...
CCCGCTTCGCTTCAAAGAACTTCCGCCGCTGGTCGATCGCTGCTTCCACAATGGGGTCGTCATAGGTTGCGAACGGTATGTCCGGGCGATTGGATTTGAAGAGGTATTGGTAAACATGGAAGCCTGGACCAAAGGCTTTCAGCGCTGCCTCCAACCGCTTCACCGCATACTCCTGTTCCGAACGGTCAAGACTTTCGTAGTCCACACCGGGTACGCTGAGAATCATTCCGACATCACCGCTCTTTGTAAGGAAGGCCGTTTCATTCCAGAAGCCGTAAAGGTTGATGTGGTCGTTCAGCGCCGCACTCTCTTTCCACGGCTTGACGACCTTGTCCAGACGCAGCATCACACTACCTCCACACGGGGAACTTGCTGCTTCGCGGCGTCATAGCGCAGCTTGTAGCGTTCGGACTTTGCGAGGATGCGGAGGAACGCCGGATCGCTATTCGTTACCCAATGGCCGAAAGAGAAACCGCTAATGAAAACAGCGATACCTGCAAGGATGGAATTGAAGAGATTGAAGGCCCCCACTGCGCCAACACAAACGAAGTAGAACAGCGTGCGTTCGACGCCTAAATAGGTAAGTGGCTTATGCAGGCTCTTGAAGACGCGATTTGTGCGCTGCTTCTGCTGTGGCTTGTCTGGCATAAGTTCCTTTTTGAAGATGGGCCGCAAGTACTTGGGAAATGCGCTACACGCCCCAGAGCCAACTGAGGACATTCACGGCGAGGACGGCAATGCCGGTTCCGGCGGCAACACCGGCGAGTGCCTTTTTCGCACCAGGTTCGCCGTGTGCGAAACCGTAGCCGCCGATCACGATCGCCACCAGACTTGCGACCTTCGCAATGGTGCCGGTAAAGAGGCTTTGGATGGCCGTAAAGCCCGTGTCGAACGGTGAACCCTGTGCGAGGGCCGCCACGGGTATGAGGAAGAACAGTGCAAGAACAACCGTGTTTCGACGCACGCACTTCGACTGCGGAATGCGCTCGATTTGGCGGATGGAATGGATTCGGAACCAACGTGTCATTTGCACCTCCCGCAGCACCTCAAATCGGCTGCTTGTGGCGCAAACTTAGCCGGACTCAATGACGCTGTCCAACAACTTTTCGTCACTCTGTTATTCCTGGGAGGAATAACAGGCGAATACGGTGTCGCGACCAAGTAAATTGCGCCTTCCGGCCCGATAGCTTCGGTAAGGAATCTTCCTGAGAAAGCGATTGGTCGGCAAATACGACCGGGCACCGATACAAAGAAGGCGTCCGAGTATGTGGGCCCCGCGATACCATTGTGGTGGCGGGCGCGTAATCACTTTGCTCGCAAATCTGCGTCGAAGTCCCTGCCGATGAAGCAGATAAGCCTTTGATTTCTGCTTGACTCAGTTCTTCTCAAACAGCCGCTCCGCATCCGCGAAGTGATTTGCTCAACGAAATGTGACGTGAGAAATCGGGTTATAGCTGTCTGATATTCCCGGCAGGAATATCACGCGGACGAGAAGTTGTTGGACACGGCTAGGAGAATGGAGCAAATTGCTTAACATCGCCGCTCCCGCGCGGTCTTAAGAAGCCAGTGATGGGGCAGCATGGACCCGGAATCGCCGTATGTTCGTGCATATAGCACAGTTGCCGATCATAGATCAATCAGGGTACGGCGGAACCGGAGCGCAGCAGGGATTGCGGTTGCCGGGAACGTCGCCGAGGCGGTGCTCCAAAACGAGGTTACACGTCGATGCAAAGACACACCGACCCACAAATTGTCGAAATCAGGTCAGCGGACAAGAAGCAAGTGCGGCGAGCTCAAGGCGAATCCAATTTCGAGTCGTTGTTGGATGTGGCAGAAGCTGCAAAGCTTTTGAGAATTCACCCCAAAACCCTGCGTAACAAAGCGCGCCGAGGAATTATTCCGGGCGTAAACGTAGGCAGACTCTGGCGATTTCGGCCTTCAGCACTCAACGAGTGGCTGGATGGGATCGCAAGTTGAGGAGCTAGCGTGCCGACAACATCTCTCTCGACCCTTGTGCAGTCCTGGACTATTCTGGACTGGGCTGTCAGTGCCGTTTAAACAAAGGAGGAATTTTGTTTAGACGGACACGCTACCAACAAGGAAGCCTGAGGCTCGAAGAGCGGAAGAGAGGTTCCGCAGTATGGGTGTACCGGTGGTGGGAGAACGACATCACGGGAAAGCCAATACGTCGCAAGGTGCAGCTGGGATGTTTGGAACGATATCCAAACGAATCAGCGGCATGTGCGGCAGCAGACGCTCTTCGGTTAACAATCAACAATCAATCCAAGCGAAAGAACCTGCAGAAAACAACCGTGAATACTCTTTGGGAGCACTACTGTCGAGAGGAGCTGCCTCTCAAAGAGATATCCACGCAAGATGCGTATCTGGTGTATGCAAGGAATTGGATTCTCCCCCGATGGGGAACTCTCCTTTTGGAGGACATCAAGACCATCGAGGTAGAACGCTGGCTACGAGCAGCAGACGTTGCGGACGGGACCAAAGCCAAGATCAAGTGCGTTATGTCGGCTGTGTTCTCGCATGCGGTTCGCTGGGAGTTCTGTGGCCACAATCCAATTTCATCGGGAATACCAGTTGGAACGGGGGGGCAGAGAGGGCCAAGCACGGGCGTGCGCGTCAGTGCGAAGCGTCAGAAATCTCCGCTCGTTCTTTCACCGGAAGAGGTCATACTCGGTCTGGCGCAACTGGAATTTCGCGATCAGATTCTCGTGTTTCTGGACGGTGCCTTAGGAATTCGGCAAGGGGAACTCGGGGCACTGCATTGGCTGGACTGCGATTTCAACAATATGAACTTCAGTGTGCAGCATTCCTACTACTGGCGTCGGGGTGGGCACCTGAAGAACACAAAGACAGAAGCGTCGGCAAAGTTATTGCCGATGCATCCGAGTCTGAAGCAGGCCTTGCTGGAGTGGAGATCGCTAAGTCTCTACAACCAGCCGGGCGATTTCGTTTTCCCTTCAGAAAGACTGAAGGGCAGGAAACCGCTCGACTTGGCTTCGGTGTTGAAAAAGAAGATCCAGCCGGCCTTCAAGAGGATCGGCATCACCGGTGTAGGCTGGCATACCTTTCGGCACACGGTGGGAACCATGCTGGCAGAGATGGGCGAACACCAATTGATGATCCGCGACTACTTGCGTCACAGCGATCTGCACGTGACGAACAAGTATCTCCAGGCAACGACAAAAAGCAAACGCCTCGCTCAGGGGAAGCTCGTGGATGCCATCCTGCCAGGGGGCGTGTTGTCGGGAAGCAAATCAAACCTAATCCATTAGCGCCCGAGAAGTTCGCTTCTCCCGGTTATTTGGTTGGGAGGACCGGCGAATCGGCAGATGCAGAAACGCTTATTGGACCCAAACGGACCCAGATTGCTTTTACTGGTTCCTTGTAAACCATTCAAAAGAATGGCGGGGACGACGGGACTCGAACCCGCGGCCTCTGCCGTGACAGGGCAGCGTTCTAACCAACTGAACTACGTCCCCAACTTGTTTTCTTACCTTTATCGGAAACCCGCGTCTTTAGTGGCTTTCCTCAGGTTCAATCGATTCGCCTGCGTCGCCTGTTTCAACCCCGTAGAACCAAATTCCGAGGTTAATGGACACCATGGACACCAAGCTAAGGCGTTTTCCAAAAACTGTGCTACAAGCGACACGAACCCAGAGCAGCTGTCCCTGCCCCGTGACTGAATTGTAGCAGAGGAAATTCAGATCAGTACAGGATGAGTGGCCGTGCTCAGCGTTTAAGACCGAAAACCCTCTGCGATACTTACCGGAGCACGATCTTCAAGAAGAGATGTAGGCGACTTTCGCATTATAATAGCGGTAATCGCGAGCCCATCTTCGTCCCCGGAGGTTCTGGCATGTACATTCTCGTTCCCTGGAAACCAGTCGTTGTCGTGTGGGGATTGCTGAGCGCAATGGTCCTCTTCGGTTTCGTTGCGTCGTCAGTGCTTCAAGGAAAGGACCCGTTCGCGCCGGGTGCAGTTGTCACTCGGCCTCAAGCCGTGAATGGAGGTGCTACACACGCGGGACAGCAACAGGCTAAGCACGCCCACAAGGCGGCTCGGACTCTGAGTCAGTAGGGCTTCGGAGAGCTGTTCCTGCTGATTTGTACGGTTAGCCTTATTGATCACGTCCTCGCTTGGCTTCCCTTTCCCAGAATTCTCTCCAGCTTTTGCTTCAGCGTGACCTCCGCCGGAGAACGTCCTTGACGTCCAAGCCAAGAAAGGAAATCCTTCATCTTGACTTCGTGTTTCACTGGGGGCTGCTGGACAACAACTGTCACAGTTGTGAATCCCTGGCCGATCTCTCCTACCCAGTTGTCCTGCTGCAGGGCTGCAAGAGCGGCGGCGATCGCTTCATAGAGAGTTTCAGCAGTAACCTCTATGGAATGCTCAACGTCTCGGATATCCTTCACCGCAACTGTGCATGTTCGGAGGACCACAAGCGAAAGCGTACCATATTCGCCTTTTGTTCGCTACGGCTCCTGTCCTGGTTGGCTAGACAGATTCATAATCATTTCCAGCAGCTCACTCTTTCCACACTTTTTTGAAAAGCTCCGGAAAGAGAGTGATTTCGAGCACGGAGTAAGAGCCTCCGGCCTTCAGAAGTGCGGGTGTAAACGAGTTCGACTGGTCCGACTAAACGTTTCCACCGCTTCGTGAACATCTCCGCAAATTCCTTCTTTCGCGCCACTACGTCTGGCACGGCAAAGTAGTCCTCGCGGAGAATCCTCCAAATCTTTCGGCGGGCGAGCAGATACCGGGGGTTGTCGATTGGGCTTAGCACTTCCCGCAGTGCGCGGAGAAAGATCGCCTGTTCTTTGCCAGTGCCGCCCCCGATCCAGCAAAAGACCGTTCCATCTTGGTTTCGATCCGCGTACACGCGAAAATCTCCAGCATGTTGTTCAATCGAGCCCTCGTATTGTAGGGCTTCAAGGACGGCTCTGCCGATTTGCTTGACACTGCTCTCGGGAGTTCCATGACGAATGAGACGCCACAACGCAACGAGACTCCAAGGTAGTGTCAGAATCGCTGCAATCCCGAGCAACATCGCCCCGAAGGTCCAAAAATCTTGAGTTGTCCGAACCCTGCCTAGCGCTCGTCCAAAATATTCGAGGACAGCAACGAACACGTAGGCCGCCTGAATGAGAAGAGCCGCAATCGTGTTCGCTAGTACAAATCCGCGCGGCAGTGACTTATCGGGCGCTTTTAAGCCATCCGTCATCTCCTTGATGGACCCCGCCCTGAGAGCATCCTGCCATTGTCGGCGAAGGCCCGCGCGGTCGAGTGCCCGTTTGCAGGTTTGGGCGTTGATCTCAATGAGTTGCTCGCGTGTAAACGGCGGGTGACCGAATCCCAGTCGTTCAGTTCCGTTTTCTATGACTGAGGCAGTCGCGCTCACCCCGACAAAGCCAGTGCAGCGCCGCACTAGCAGTCCGTAATCGTCTCCTGGCCCAAACACACCCGGCTCAACACAGACCAAATGCCAAATGTTCGCTGTCTTCTGGGGTTGCTTGGCATCAACCCGTATCGCCCGGCCCCTCATCTGATTCGATAGCATGAACGAGCCGACGAAACTGGCGAGCACGAGCGTGTTGATGCAGGGCGCATCCCAACCCTCTCCGAGTAAGGATTTCGTTCCCACCAGTACGGTGATACCGCCTTGCTCGAAGACCGAAGTGATTAGGCGAACCGAGCCTCGATAGTACTCCCCGCGAATCGCGACATTGGAGTAAGAGGCATCGTGCGCTAACGGGGAAACAGATAGGTCATGTGAATGAATTCCTAACGCCGTGGCAGCCTGCCTGACTATTGGTTCTGTACCAGTCGGGACGATCACAAGCGATCCACTCAAGACACCGAGGCGAATGTCAGGCATAGCAGCACGGCGTAGTGACTCGAAGACTGGAACAATGCCGATGTCCTCAAAGACTGGTACTTCGTCTGACGATTTCGGGAGCTCCGCTCTTCGGATGAAATCCGTTAGGATCACGCATCGGAGGCCCTCTCCCAGAGCACCAGCCTCTAGTCGCACAATCTGCTCGACGGACTTTAGCTTCGTAACAGATGTCGTCAGCAGTTTCAGATGGTCTGACGGGTCTCGAAGCTTCACCCTTCGGCGCTCAATGGCACCGATACTCAGCAACTCATGACGCGTAGCTTTGAGGACTGGCTCTATTTCCCGGAAGTTCGCTGCGTCCGAATACAGGCAATGTGACAGCAACACTTCGAGCCATTCGAGTCCCAACTCAGGGATCCGCTTATGAGACAACCCGAGCGTGCTCAGGGCACCGAGCGGAACTTCCTGCTGAACGGCATTAAGATAGACGACCATGCTGGACAGATACTCTGGATCGTCGAGAATCTCTTCCGTATGCTGGTCGGGCGTGGCAAGCCACGGATGTTTTAGAATTGCGTTGTTGAAGGCCACGTTCGCTCGCAGCCGTGCCACGAACTGGCCAACCGAGGCGCGGAAATCCGAGATCACCTTCTGTTCCGCTTGAGTCGGCGCGCTGAAGCACACGAAATCCTGATGCGGACAAAGGTCACCCTCTTGTACCAGTTCGGGTACGGAAACTTCAGCGTCGACCGGGCCGCAGAGTTCCTCATATCGCTGCCATTCGAAGGGCGAAACGTCGTACGGAGGAGTAGCGGTCAGTGCAACGATGGTCGGATTCTCGAGTTGTCCGGCGACCGTTGTTAGAACCCGCCACCATTCCGCCCGAAGATGGTGCGCCTCGTCGAGCACAAGAGCTTTAAATTTTGCTTCGGCTAGAAATTCGGGGATGGGTATGCGCGCTTGGGGTACGTGATTCGCGTCTTCACCGTTTGCGTGCATCTCAAGGTTGTTCCCGTACGCTCCATTCCCCTCGGAGTCCGCTGGTGTCCGATCCTCCGGTTCACCCGAGCACACTGCATGCAGAGCCTGGTAAGTCCCGACTGTCAGAAATGCGGGATTTCTCAATTCTGTCGAAACCCAGGCCGGTCGGCCATTGCCCGGAGGTAGGAAAAGATCGACAAGACGATCAACCCATTGATCGCGGATGGTGATCGTGGGAGCTAGTACCAAGGTCGGCTGATTGACTCGCTTTATAACTTCGAGACCCAGAACTGTCTTGCCTGAACCAGGCGCTGCTACCAAGTGCAGCCGTCTGTTTTGCAGGAAGCCGTCAAGATGATCCAATAGGCGAGATTGATAGACACGCCAGGTCTTTCGGAAAGCCATCACCTCCGGAAGAGACTCCCGTTGCGTATTGGGGGACGCCAAAGGCATGAACTGCTGATTATATGTTTGCGCTGTGTTCAGGACTACTGTTGGGTTTGGATAGTCTTTGCGGAGTGAGGCAGTCACTGTGGTAGCACGAGTGACCTATCCCATTTCGCGTCCTATGCAGCTTTTGCCACCCCGAGCGCCACTTCGAGCTGAGTATCTCTTCCTTCTTTCAAGGCATCTCGCGAAAGTTCGATGGAAAATTTCGGCACAATGCCGTTGTTTTCCAGCATCCGTCCTTGCCAAGTCAGGTAGGCGGCAACAGGTAGGCCAAGAATGTATCCGTGGCCAACCTTGTATGCGCTACCACTGAGTAGACGGCCAGGCGTTTTCGTACCCACGATGGTTGCCAGATTATTTTCCTCCGCAAACGCCGACACCATCTCGCCGGCGCTCGCGGTGTGCTCGTTTACCATCAGCACGACTCGACCGTGGAATTGCTGCTGGCCGAGTCCTTCGGTGACCACGAGGATAGATTTTTCAACGAAAGCATATCGGGCCGCTAACCATATGAGAGTCGCCTTGTGGGACGGAATCCGTCCGAATCGGGTCAATTCCTCACGATGATAACCACGCTCACGGCGTTTCCGCGTGAGGCTGTAGCCAACCTCAAGTTTTCCAGGTGTCAAATAACTCATCAGGCGTAGCCCGCCGATTCCTCCGCCAGTATTGCCGCGCAGATCAACGATAAGCCGACTGCATCCGTCGAGTGTGGCGATGCCGCGGTCGATGTCCTTCGCTACGTCGATTCCGATGGCGCCCGGAAACATCGCGACTCTCAGCAACCCGATTTCATCGCTAAGCCTTTCAGTGGTGACCGCTTGCGGCGCCGTAACCGGATGCTTCTGGGACTTGGGCATCGGCAATTGAACGTTGACCTTTTGCACTTCGCCGTGGAGTTTTTCAATTAGAAGGCTCGCGGATTCGCCAACTGAGAACGTCAGATCGTTTGGGGGGCGAACCTCCCGTCCACCGCATTCGAGCAAAAGATCGCCAGGCCGTATGCCGGCTGCGAACGCTGGTCCGCCTTGATGTACGTCTTGAAACATCCAGCGCTCGCTTCCGTTCACACCGATCCGCTGTAGGGTCGCGTTGATGGCGTGACGCGCGGGAATGTTGCGCATCCCCGCATGTCGAAAGCCGGTGTGGCTAGTCTTGAGCTCTGCTACTAATTTGTGTACCTCTTTCTCGAAGATCTCCGGGTCGGAACATGCGAGGATCTGGTTCCGGCGCTCCCGAGCTAAAGTATTCCAATCCACGCCGTTCATTCCGGGGTCGAAGTGCTTGGTCGCTACAAGTCGGCAGACCTTGTCGAAAACCTTTGTGCGCTCGTCGAGAGTCAAATTCATTGCTGTTTGATTCCAATCGGGGCTGAAGTCTCTCCAACGCTGATGAACGCCGCCCAATAGAACGGGCTCAATTGGTCTCCATACTTCGCCAGCAAATCCAGCTTGGCATTGCGCAGAGCAGAGCTGACGTTTTCCCCCTGCGCCAATCGCTTATAGAACCGCTCCATGAGTGCGCTCGCGGAGGTGTCGTCAGCACTCCAGAGGCTTGCGACAACTGATTTCGATCCCGCTACCAGAAACGCTTCCACCAAATTGCTGATGCCCTCTTGTCCCTGCAATTTTCCCACTCCGGTATCGCATGCGGACAGTGTCGTTAGTTCCGCATTCAGCCGTAGTCGGATGATTTCCCGCACCTGCAGTAAACCGTCGTCGCCAGATTTTGGATCGGCCCCCAGGACAAGCGCTGATCGCTCCGGATACTGCGTGTCGGCGAACCCATGAACCGCCAAATGCAAAACACGAAACTGATCGAGCGGTTCTCTCTTAAATGCGGTCTCGGTCGCGTCCTTGGCGAGAAGGACGACCGCGTTCGGTCCTACAATTTTACCGATTTCCTCAACCTCTTCGCGCGTCTGCGGAAGATCGCTGAGGGCAACGCCTGACAAGTCTGTGATGCCACGCTCGATCCGTCCGCGCACAGAGGTTGGAGTCGGCAACCTTTTGCCTGCGCCGCCCTGGTTCTCATAGGCGACATCTCCAACGGCCAAGAGTGGCTTCGGCGCTGATTCGTACCTTTGGCCACGGCGAAGCGTATCCAAAATCGTGCCGGAAGGCACATAGCTAATAGTGTGCGATTTCAGAAGATATTGGCCTCGGTCATCTTGAAGAGCCTCAAATGGCAGCAGGTGCAAGATGGCGTCTGGCGCGATAAGAATCCTGTCAGCGTTGGAGATTTCGGGGATCGGTTTAAATAGCCATTCGTAGAGTTGTTTCGCTGTCTCCGCTCCGGCTTCCTTCCCACGAATCTCATCGATATACTGCTGCGCCAACTTCTCGATCTCCTTGCGCCCGGTCGGGAGCACTCTCACGAAAGCGCCCTGGCGCGATATCGAAATGCAGTAAGAGTTGGGGTCATCGAGGACGTATTCCAAGAGTACTTCATCCGGCTTCAGGTCGTCCTGCACGATTTTCAGAGGCGCCGGTTGTGCGGGCAGTCGCGTATTCGCCTCATCTCCCCTTGTCCACGCTAGGCCGAGCCGTCGCTCATACTCGACCAGTTTGTCCAGGAGTTGCTCGCGTTCGGTGGCGTTGCCGCTCTGCATCAATCGAGTTTGGAGTCCAGCCACATCGGTCTCCAACGATGCGGTCTGTTCTGATTCCGAGTTTGGGAATGCCTTTCGGTCTTCTAGAGCCCAAGCGAGGGTTCGTCCTCGGACGCGCTCCAGTACGCGGAAAGCTTCGGGCACATCTCCGCCGTGAGTTAGGAGCTCGAAGTGTTGCAAG
>Ga0335069_10017205_pt1 | contig 10078 bp, 5 predicted proteins | sample Lox_Sample_11_FD_206714 | JGI IMG/M metagenome (GOLD analysis project Ga0335069, IMG submission 206714) | Soil microbial communities from Loxahatchee National Wildlife Refuge, Florida, United States - Lox_Sample_1.1 | ecosystem: Environmental > Terrestrial > Soil > Wetlands | place: USA: Florida...
GTCCGCCAGTCGAGATCTCGTCGCTGGACCGACCCCCCACATCAGTTCGACCGGCAGGTCGTGGAGAAAGGCAAGCTCCGCGGCGGGATCGACGAGAACGAGGCCATCGGGCTTGGCGACCTGCGATGCGATCTTCGCCAGATGCTTGGTGCGGGCGACGCCGATGGAGATCGGAAGGCCAAGCTCCGCGCGGACCCGCTCGCGCACTTGGCTAGCGATAGCCGCCGGCGCGCCGAAGAGCCGCCTCGACCCCGAGACGTCGGCGAACGCCTCGTCGATCGAAATGCGTTCGATATCCGGCGTATAGTCGGCGAGAACGGCGATCGCCGCGTCGCCCAGACGCTGGTACTCGCTGAAGTGGCCGCCGGTGAAGACAAGCTCGGGACAGAGCTCGCGGGCTCTGCGTCCCGGCATGCCGCTCCTCACCCCGAACGCACGCGCTTCGTAGGAGGCCGCGAGCACGACCGCGCCGCCAACCGCGATCGGCTTGCCGCGCAACGCCGGCTGCAACAGCTGCTCGACCGACGCGTAGAACGCGTCCAGGTCCGCATGCAGAATCGACGCGTCCATGGGGCTAAGTTCTCTCTTTGTTCTATCGCGGTCAAGCTGGCCGCCCGTGTCTCCAGGCCGGCGCCCTTGTCCAGCGTGATCGGGGCAGGCTCCACGATGGACATCAGCGTGAGGGCGACACGGCGACCGCTCCAGCGGAGCGTGAAGGTGAGCCGCGCCAATGGCCGGGACGCCAACAGCCAAAGCCGCCGATCCAGTCGCCGCACGAACCCGCTCAGCGTCGTTATCTGATCTTGGACTTGGCTCCCGCGGCCTTGGCGAGCGCCGCCCCCACGCGGGTCATCTGGCGCGCCTCGCCCATCTTCGCTCGCTCGTCCTCAGGGATCGCGAGCTCGCGGATCATGTAGTTGGAATGGGCGGCGTGCGCGGCGATCCGGTAGCCCATGGCGTCCTGCGCGAGGTTGATCGACTGCTTCAGCATCCGCAGTTCAAGCAGGCTATTGGCCGCCCAACGCTCCGCCTGCGCCATCACCGCGGCCTCCAGCTGGTCGCGCGGCACGACCTCGGAGACCAGGCCCAGTTCATGGGCCTCCTGGGCCGGGACGAAGCGGTTCTCGAACAGGATCCGCTTGGCGTTGCGTACGCCTAGGTCCCACGGCGCGGTGTGCAGCTGCAGGTGCGAGGGCAGGAACTGCGCATCGTCACTGGCGATGATGATGTCCATGCAGGAGGCGATCAGGAAGCCGCCGAAGATGCAGTAGCCCTGCACTTGCGCGATGGTGGGCTTGCGGACGTCGCGCCAGCGCAGCGAGTTCTCGACGAAGAGGTGCCAGGAACGGTTCACGCGCCCGAGCACCCCCTCACCGAAGGGCTTGGTCGCGCGATCCTCCAGTTCCTCCGGCGTGCCCAGGTCGTGGCCGGCTGAGAAATGATCACCGGCCCCAGCCAGCACGATCACCTTCACGTCGTTGTCGAGGTCTGCGCGCGCGAACGCCTGGGTCATCTCCTCGAGCAGGATGCGCGACTGCGCGTTGCGGTAGCGCGGGCGGTTGAGGCGGATAATCTCGATCTCGCCGCGGCGTTCGACTTCGATATGACGGTAGCTCATGCGGGCGCCTTTGCGGGCTCGGCGGCAAGCGCGCCGACCGGATGCCGGAGTACGATCCCGGCTTCCACGAGCGCGTCGATCTCGGCGCGGGAAAGGCCGAGCAGGCTCCCCAGCACGGCGTGGGTGTGTTCGGCGAAGCAGGGAGCGGGGGAGCGAATGGCGCCGGGTGTCCGCGAGAGCCGGTAGGCCAGCCCGGGATACTCCGCCACGCCCGCCGCCGGATGGGTCAGCTCCTGAATGAACCCGCGGCTGCGCAGGAACGGGTCGCGCCAGACGTCCGCGCCGTTGTTCACCGGCGCTGCGGGAATGCCGGCGGCCTGCAGCAGGTCGCTCGCCTCGTGCTTGTTGCGGCCGCGGGTCCAGGCGCTCAGGACCGTCTTGAGCGCCTCGGCGTGCTCGAGCCGGCCGGCCAGAGTCGAGAACTTCGCGTCCGCCAGCTGCTCGATGCCGGTCGCGGCGGCCAGGCGGCGCCAGGTCTCGTCGTCGGGACAGGCGATCACCATCCACTGGTCGTCGCCGGCGCACGCGAAGGCGTCGTGGGGCGCCACGTCCGGGCGGCGGTTGCCGTCGGCGCGGAACACCTCTCCCGTCCGCCCCGTCTGCAGGATGTACTCGCCGATCCAGTGCATGGCCGCTTCCACCTGCGCGACCTCGACATACTGGCCAAGACCTGTCCGGTTGCGCTCGGCCAGCGCTGTCAGCACGGCCGCGGCGCCGTGCAGTCCGCCGATCGGATCGAGATACGCTGGGCCGGTCAGCACCGGCTCGCCGTCGCCGTAGCCGATCAGGCTGGCCATGCCCGCCGCGGCCTCCATGGTCTTGCCCATGCCAACATGGCTGGACCAGGGACCGTCATTCCCGAACGCCGGCATCTCCACCATGACCAGCTTCGGACTTTCGCGGCTCAGCGTCTCGTATCCCAGGCCGAGCTTGGTCAGAGCGTGGGGCGAGAAGTTGGCCAGCACGACGTCGCACTTGGCCGCAAGTCGCCGCGCGAGGCTCTGCCCGCCGGGCGACTTCAGGTCCAGGGAGATCGACTTCTTGTCGTGGTTCTGGGTGTTGAACAGCGCATTGCGATCGTAGGGCCGCTCGCCGCCTTGGCGGTCGGGATAACTCGCCGGATCGTGGACCCCGACCGCCGGCCCTCGCCACGAGTCGAGCCGCGCGCCGTTCTCGATCTTGATGACCTCGGCGCCCAGGAAGGCGAGCGCCCGCGCCGTCATCGGGCCGGCCCAGGCCTGGGTGAAGTCGAGCACCCGCAATCCCTGGAGCGGCAGGCGATCGGGGAACGCCGGGGCCGGAAGCGAGCTGCGGCGTTCGAGGCTCTTGGTCTCGAACCGGGCGCTGCCGCCCGGCTCGGGCGCCGGCGCAGGCGTCCGGTGCGGCGAGCGCGTCCGGAACACCGGCCCCAGGCTGTCCAGCTTGCCGTCGCTCCCCGCGCGGAACATCCCGCGGCCGGCATACTGGGGCGTCTCGATGAGTTCGGGCAGGGTGGGGATGTGCGCGGAGCTCACCTTGGCCCGCTGCAACTGCTCGATCAGCTCCTCCACGCCACGGTCGCGCGCGTGGTCGCGCAGGATCGCCACCGCGTCGGGCCAGTTGCGGCGCAGAGCCGCGATGTTGGCGAACCTTGGGTCCTCGGCCATTTGCGGAACGCCGAAGATGCGGCAGATGGCCGGCCAGCCGCGTAGGGCGAAGAGCACCAGCCAGCCATCGCGGCACTTCAGCTGGGCCAGCATGCCCGGATACTGCCGGCGCGAGGCGTAAGTGCGCGAATACGAGTACTGGGTGACCAGGTTCTGCGCCATCGCCGCGGTGGCCTCGGCGGTGATCGCCTCGACGTCCTGGGTCTCGCCCGTTCGGTCGCGCCAGATCAGCGCCGCAAGGCAAGAGATGTAGGCGGTGGCCCCGCACGCATAGGCCGTCCGTCGGCCGACGCCGTAGAGCGGCTCGCGATCCTGGGCCCCGGTCGTGAACATGACCCCGCTCAGCGCCTGGTGGACGATCTCGCCGCCGCGCCAGCCCCGGTAGGGGCGATGCTCACCGAAGTCGCTGATGCGGCATACGATCTTGTCCTTTGCCCGTGCGGCGATCGGATCCCCAGTGTCGAGGAGGACGATGTCGGCATCGCCCAGCAACTGGCCCAGGTTGCGCTCGCTCGCCGCATCGCCTTGGCGCCAGGTGAAGCCAGCCTTGCCCTGGTTCAGGTGACGAAAGAGGAGCGAGCCCTCGTCGTCGAACGGGCTTTCCAGTCGCGTCGCGGTCCCGTCCGGTCGCTCGACGAGGATCACTTCAGCGCCGTAGTCCGCGAACAGCCTGCCGCAAAACTGGCCGGCCGCCGTGGAGGTCGCGTCTATCACCTTGACGCCGGCAAGCGCCGGCAGGTCCCATGCCATCGGGGCATGCTCCCTATTGCGCCGACGATCTAGCCAGTGCGATCGGCGCGGCGGCAAGCCAAATCGCCATCGCCGACCGGTTTGCTTCGGGGACAGTTCGTGAGCAGCCGCCCTCAGCGCTCCAGCTGCGCCTGGGCCGCTTGACTGCCCTTCGGGCGCCATACCCTCTTAGGCTCGGGCCATCGCGCCCTCAGGCGGCCGCGACCAGCGTGGAGGCGCGAGTGCAGAAACAACGGTTGACGGGCTCAGGGGGCGTGACTCTCGGAGCGGACGTCGGCGGACCCGAGGATGGACCGCCGGTCATGTTGATGCATGGAGGCGGCCAGACCCGGGGCGCGTGGAAGAAGGCCGCCTCGGCGCTGGCCGCTGGCGGCTATCGCGTCGTTTCGCTCGACCTTCGCGGACACGGCGAGAGCGATTGGGCAAGCGACGGGGACTACAGCCTTGACGCCTTCGCCTCCGACCTGAATGCGGTTGCGGCGACCCTGGGGCAGCCTCCCGCGCTGGTCGGCGCCTCTCTCGGGGGAATGGCCGCGCTGCTCGCCATCGGCGGCGAGTTGAAGGCTCGCTCGCTGGTGCTGGTCGACATCGTCCCCCAGATGAATCGCGACGGCGCCGGCAAGATCGGCGAGTTCATGCGCGCGAACCCGGCAGGTTTCGCCAGTCTCGACGAGGCGGCCGACGCTGTGGCGGCCTACCTTCCTCACAGACCGCGCCCTGCTGACCCTTCCGGCCTGATGCGCAACCTGCGCGAACGCGACGGGCGCCTCTATTGGCACTGGGACCCTAGCTTCATGTCGAACATGCAAGGTCGGGGATCCTCGCCCGAAATGGGAGAGCGGTTGCGGCAGGCGGCGGAGTCGGTGACGGTCCCGACGCTGCTTGTACGCGGCGCGTTGTCGGAGATCGTCGACGAGGCCGGCGTCGCAGACTTCCTGCGCCTCATCCCGCATGCCGAGGCGGTCGACGTGGCCGGCGCAGCGCACATGGTGGCGGGCGACAGGAACGACGCCTTCAACGACGCGGTGCTGACCTTCCTGGCCAAGGTTCGCTGACAGCCGAAGTGGCGTGGGTCGGCTCTCTGGACGCTGGCCCCTCCATCTGTGAATCATCGGCAAAACACCGGCCCGTCGCCGACGGGAGGGACTGAACGATGCCCATCCTCGAGTCCACTCGCGTCCTCGACCTGACGACTCGCCAGGGGATGCTGTGCGCGCAGATCCTGGCCGACCTGGGCGCCGACGTGGTCCAGGTCGAACCGCCCGGCGGCGCCGCCGGCCGCGCGGTCGGCCCCTTCCTTGGCGACGTCGTCGATACTGAAGGATCGCTGTCGTGGTGGGCGTACGCCCGCGGCAAGCGGTCCATCGTGCTGGACATCGCGGCCGAGCGCGACCGCCCGACGCTGATGCGCCTGATCGAGGCCGCGGACGTCCTGGTCGAGTCCGAACCCTTGGGCCGCCTCGAACAGCTGGGCCTGAACGATGCGGTGCTGGAGACGGTCAACCCGGCCCTGATCCACGTCTCGATGACCGGCTACGGCCGCACCGGCCCGAAAGCTCTTTGGGCTTGGACCGACCTGACCCTGATGGCGGCGGGCGGGCCTCTTGTGCTCGCGGGTGACGACGACCGGGCGCCAGTACGCGTGGGCGTGCCCCAGGCCTTCGCTCACGCCGCCGCCGAGGCGGCCGCCGGCGTCATGGTCGCGCTGCGCAGCCGGCTCCATACGGGCCTGGGCCAGAGGATCGATCTTGCGGCGCAGGAAGCGGTCATGATCGCGACCCAGGGCAACGCCCTCGCCACCGCGGTCGGGGATGAGCCGATCGGTCGCTCAGCCTTCGGCCCGCGCGTGGGCGCCGTGCAAGCTCGGCTCAACTGGCCGGCGAAAGACGGCATGGTCTCCATCACCTATCTGTTCGGCCCGACCATCGGTCCGGCGACGCGGCGGCTGATGGACTACGTCTGCGAGCAGGGGTTCTGCGACGAGGCCACGCGCGACAAGGACTGGATCGAGTACGGCGCTATGCTGATCGACGGCCGCGAGCCGATTTCGGAGTTCGAACGGGTCAAGGACTGCGTCGCGGCCTGCACAGCGTCGAAGACCAAGGCCGAGTTGCTCGCCGTGGCCCTCGATCGGCGGCTGTTGATCGCGCCTATCAACACCATGGCCGACTTAGCGAACAGCACGCAGGTCGCCGCGCGCAGTTACCTGGTCAAGCCCGAGGGCGACGGCGCCTCGTCCGAGCTTCGCTACCCCGGGCCGTTCGCTAGGTTCTCCGCCTCGCCGATCGGCGCCTCCCGTCGCCCACCCCGGGTCGGCGAACACGGCGAGGAGGTGCTCGCCGAGCTGGACCGGCTGGAGCCAGCGGTCGCACGCCTGGCGCGCGAGAAGGGCGATGGGAAGGACCTTGACCCGACCCAGCCGCTGGCAGGGATCAAGATTCTCGACTTCGCGTGGGTGATGGCCGGTCCGGCATCGACGCGCTATCTGGCCAACTTCGGCGCCGAGGTGGTCCGCGTGGAATCCACCCTGCGACTGGACACGGCGCGCACGATCCGTCCGTTCATCAACGGCGATCCGGCGCCCGAGAACTCGACGATGTTCCACAACCTGAACGCCGGCAAGAAGCTGATCACCGTCGATCTGACGAACGAGGCGTCGCGCCCCGTGATTCACGACTTGGTGCGCTGGGCCGACCTCGTCTTCGAGTCCTTCTCTCCCCGGGCGATGAAAGCCTTCGGTTACGACTACCAGAGCCTGTGCAAGATCAAGCCGGAGCTGGTGATGGTCTCGAGCTGCCTGATGGGCCAGACCGGGCCGCTGGCCTTGTTCGCCGGCTACGGCAACCTCGCGTCTGCGATCACCGGGTTCGTGGAGTTGGCCGGATGGCCCGACCGCCAGGCGGTTGGGCCGTTCGGCGCCTACACCGACTACATCTCGCCCCGCTATGCCGCGATCGCCATGCTGGCGGCGATGGAGCACCGGCGGCGCACCGGCCAGGGGCAGTACGTCGATCTCGCTCAGGCCGAGGCGGGCATGCACTTTCTCGCCCCGGCCATCCTCGACTACGCCGCCAACGGCCGCAACTTCGCCCGGCGCGGCAACGACGATCCCGAAATGGCGCCGCACGGCGTCTATCGCGCAGCTGGCGAGGACCGTTGGGTCGCGATCGCCTGCGAAGACGATGCGCGCTGGACCGCGGCCTGCGGTGTTATCGACACTTTGGCGCCGTACCTTCATTCCCACGGGACGGCCGCAGCTCGCCTGTCGGATCGGCGGAAATTGGACGGTCTGATTTCAGCTTGGACGGCGAAGCGAACCGCCGAGCAGGCTGAGGCGCTGCTGCAGGCGGCAGGGGTTGCCGCCAGCGTGGTCCAGACCGCAGAGGATCTTGCCCGCGATCCGCAATTGGACCACCTGAGCCACATCATCTACCGGCCTCATCCGAGCGGCCGCGATGGCGCGATCGAAGCCTGCGCGACCCGAATGTCGCGCACCCCCGCCCGAGTGGACCAGACGCTGCCGTCCTTTGGCCGCGACATGGACGAGATCCTCAAGGACGTCCTCGGGTACGACGACGAGCGGATCGCCGAACTGCTGGTCGCGGAAGCGCTGGTGTAATGCGCGGCGCCGCGTCCGCTTCCTGGCGGCGACGCAAAGGCTCTATCGCCCCAATGTGGATGCCCACCAGGTCCGGACGGTAGGCGGCCTCCCCGAGAGCGGACCCACGTGGGCGGCAAAGGGGTTCGATCGGCGCCCCGCGCAGGTCGATTGATGTGCTTGCGATGCTGAGACACAGTGTGGCGCGTGTCGACGATGGCTATTTCGCAGGCCGCCGGGTGCGCGAAACTGGAGAGAACAGCGAATGCCAGCCATCCGCATTGACCCCTCCAACGGGCTGAAGCTCTTCGACACACGCGCCTCGAAGGCCTCGGAGCGAATCGCCGGCAAGGGCTATTCGATCGTCGCCGACGAGGCGCTGACGACGTTGCCGGAGCTTCCGCCCGGCGCGAGCTTCAACGCCGAAGAGCAGGCCCGCTACCGCGCCTTCAAGGAGGCCCGGCGGGGCGCGGCAGACTACATCCCGATGGAAGGCGAGTTCGCCAAATACCTGGCCGACGTCTATTCGGCCGAGCCGATCCAGCGGGCGCCTCTGACCGACGAGTGCGAGATTCTGGTCGTTGGCGCTGGCTTCGCGGGCCTGTTGCTTTGGCACAAGCTGCGCGCGGCTGGCTTCCAGGACGTGCGCTTCTGCGAGAAAGGCGGCGACGTCGGCGGCACCTGGTATTGGAATCGCTACCCGGGCATCGCCTGCGACGTGGAGTCCTACAGCTACCTGCCGCTCTTGGAAGAGACTGGCTACGTGCCGACCATGAAGTTCGCGTCGGGCTTCGAGATCCTCGAGTACTGCCAGAAGCTCGCCGACCAGTTCGGATTCTACGAGCACTGCCTCTTCCACACCACGGTCGAGGCCACCGAGTGGGACGAGGCCGCCGGCCGCTGGACGGTCACCACCGACCGCGGCGACGCCATGCGCGCCCGGATCGTCATCCTCGCCAACGGTATCCTCACCACCCCCAAGCTCGCCCGCATCGCCGGCATGGAGACGTTCCAAGGGCAGGCGTTCCACACGTCGCGGTGGGACTACGGCGTCGACCTCACCGGCAAGACGGTCGGCATCATCGGCACCGGCGCCACAGCGGTGCAGGCGATCCCCGAGCTCGCCAAGACCGTCGGCCAGCTCTACGTCTTCCAACGCACGCCCTCGTCCGTCGACGTGCGCGACCAGCGCGCCACCTCTGAGGAAGAGTTCAAGTCCTGGGCCCAGGAGCCCGGCTGGGCCAGAGCCCGCCGCGCCCGCTTCGCCAAGATCTCGCAGGGCCGCGCGGCGATGAAGGCCAACGACGACTACCTCGCCGGCAAGGTCCCCGACTTCAAGGTCCGCAAGCAGTACGAGCGCGAGCTCAGCCCCGAAGAGCTGATCGCCAAGCAGCTCGACACCAACTTCCGCATCATGGAGCAGATCCGTGCGCGCGTGGACGCCATCGTCACGGATCCGCAAACCGCGGCCGCGCTGAAGCCATACTACCCCTACGGCTGCAAGCGCCCGACATTCCACGACGAGTACCTGCCTGCCTTCAACCTGCCCCACGTCCACCTGGTCGACACTGCCCCCACCGGCGTGCGCCAGATCAACGCGCGGGGCGTCGTCCACGGCGAACGCGAATACCCCCTGGACGTCCTGATCTACGCCACCGGCTTCCAGTGGATGGCCACGTCTACGTTCAACATGATCACCGGGCGCGACGGCCGCACCATGCGCCAGACCTGGGAAGCTGAGGGCGTCAAGACCTTCCTCGGCCTGCACGCCCCGGGCTTTCCGAACCTGTTCATCGTGACCGGCCCTCAAGGCGGCGGCGGCAGCTTCAACTTCACCGACGCTATCGAGAGCCACGGCGAGTACGTCGTCTGGATGCTGCAGACCATGCGCGAGCGCGGCGCCGGCGTCGTCGATGTTCGCCAGGGGGCGGCGGACGCCTATGCGGAGCATTGTCGGACGGCGGACATCGCAACCGCGCCGCTCCGCGACTGTCTCTCCTACTACAACGGCCACGGCGATGCGGAGCCCGGCAGCCTCGCCTACTACGGCGGCGGCCGTTGGCGCCGAATCCGCATCGAAGCCCAGTCCACCCTGGAACCGTACATCTTCAAGGACGCCTGAGCGGGTGGAGCGGACCTGGGGACAGCCGGCGTCGCCGGGCTGGCCGGGCCATGGCGCCGAAGTCGGCCCCGCCGCCGCGGTCGCGCAGCTCATGGCGCGGACGGCGGCCGGTGATTAGCCCCACGTCGGCGTCAGCATCGCGCCGGGAGCCGACATCCGGCGGTTTGAGATGCCGACATGCGCCAATAGCGGCCGTTAGCGCCGATCCGAAAAGCAGCCTCTCGACGGTGGGCGCCCCGACGGTGTTTGCTCTGCAGCTGGAAGGAACTCATGGAAATCAACGGCATCGCGCACATCTTCATCTGCGCCGGCGATTTCGCCGCGGCGCGGGCGTTCTATTCGCA
>Ga0335069_10017206_pt1 | contig 10078 bp, 10 predicted proteins | sample Lox_Sample_11_FD_206714 | JGI IMG/M metagenome (GOLD analysis project Ga0335069, IMG submission 206714) | Soil microbial communities from Loxahatchee National Wildlife Refuge, Florida, United States - Lox_Sample_1.1 | ecosystem: Environmental > Terrestrial > Soil > Wetlands | place: USA...
AACTCGCTGGCGGAAACCCTGACCGAGACCGAGAAGGCGTTCCAGCTCTCGTTCGTCGCGATGACCGAGGCGATCTTGCTCGCGATCCAGGCGGTGTCCTTCGTCGTCATCGTCATCATCATGGCGGTGATGGCGAACACGATGGCGATGACGGCGCGCGAGCGCGGCGCCGAGTACGCGACGCTAAAGGCGCTCGGCTTCTCCAACGGCTTCGTCGCGATGCTGATCTTCGCCGAGTCGCTCGGCATCGCTCTCGTCGGGGGGCTCGCCGCGGTCGCGCTGACGGTGCCGGTCGCCAACGGCTTCGCCGAGAGGATGGGAACGCTGTTCCCGATCTTCTTCGTGAGCGAGGACACGATGCTGATGCAGGTCGTCGCCGCGATTGTCGTGGGCATCGTCGCGGCGGTGTTCCCGGCGTGGCGGACGGCGCGCGTGCGCATCGTCGATGGGTTGCGCGCCATCGGCTGAGCGCGCATGACGATTCCATTCAGCTACGTCGTCCGCAACGTTGCCGCGCGGCGGCTCACCACCGTGCTCACGGCCGGCGGCATGGCGCTCGTCGTCTACGTGTTCGCGACGGTGCTGATGCTCGCCGCGGGGCTCAAGGCGACGCTCGTTGCGACCGGCCAGGACGACAACGTCGTCGTGATCCGCCGCGGCGCGCAGTCGGAGGTGCAAAGCGGCATCGACCGCACGCAGGCGGGCGTCGTCGAGAGTCTGCCCGACATCGCGATCGGTGAGGATGGACGGAAGCTCATCTCGAAGGAGCCCGTCGTCCTCATCAATCTGCCGAAGCGGGGCTCGAACAAGTCGTCGAACGTCGTCATTCGGGGCGTGACGCCCAACGGCCTCGAATTGCGCCCGCAGGTGCGGCTCGTCGAAGGCCGGATGTTCCGGCCAGGGACCTCCGAGATCATCACCGGCCGCGCGATCGCCGGGGGCTTTCAGGGCGCGGGCGTCGGCGAGACCCTGCGCTTCGCCTCGCGCGACTGGACCGTGGTCGGCGTGTTCGACGCGGGGCGCACGGGCTTCGACTCCGAGATCTGGGGCGATGCCGAGCAGATGCTGCAGGCGTTTCGCCGCCTCGGATTTTCGGCGCTTATCTTCCGGCTCGCGGACAGCGGGCGATTCGACGCGGTGAAGAGCACGATCGAGTCCGACCCGCGCCTTACGCTCGAAGCGAAACGCGAGACGCGCTTCTACGCCGACCAGTCGGAGTCGCTCGCGAAGTTCATCAGCTATCTCGGGACGACGATCTCGGTGATCTTTTCGATCGGCGCGATCATCGGCGCGATGATCACGATGTATGCGAGCGTGGCATCGCGCACCGCGGAGATCGGAACGCTGCGCGCGCTCGGGTTCCCGCGCACCGCGATCCTCGTCGCATTCCTCGTCGAAGCGCTGACGCTCGGGCTCCTCGGCGGCATCATCGGCCTTGTGGGCGCATCGTTCATGCAGGCGCTGTCGATCTCGACGATGAACTTCCAGACGTTCGCGGAGATCGCATTCTCGTTCCGGCTGACGCCCGAGATCGTCGCGGCATCGCTCGGCTTCGCGCTGGCGATGGGCTTCGTCGGAGGATTCCTGCCCGCGGCCCGCGCCGCGCGGATGAAGATCGTCGACGCGCTGAGGGCGGCATGAGCACCGAGGCCCCAAGCACGACCGGCAGCCGCGAGTCAACCTTCGGCGTATGCCGTGCATGGGCCTTGATCCTGCTCGCGTCGATTTCGCTCGCGCAGGGTTTCGCCTCGGCGGCGCGAGCGCAGAACTTGGCCGACGCCCACATCGACCGGCGCGGCAACGTCGTCGTGGTGGGAAAGGACGGTCGCCCGACCATGGTGACGAGCAAGGGCGGTTGCGAGCGGCTCGTCGCCGCCAAGGATCGCCGGACCGTCGCCTGGTCGAGATCGACCCGCAAGGGCTCCGCGGTGTTCATCTACAGAGACGGCGTCGTCAGGCAGATCGACGGCAATCCGTTCGTTCGCGACTACTGGTTCGTCGACGGCGGGCGCAAGGTCGCCGTCGCGTCCGGCGGCCTGCACTTCGCCGGATGGGAATCCCTGTACGACGTGGCGACGATGAAGCTCATCGACGAATTCAACCAGAACACCACGCCCGCGGAGTCCCGGCCGTGGTGGTCGACGTCGAGCGAGATTTACGGCGGCGATTGAGCGGGCATCGTCACGCGGCTAGTCTTCCCCTTCCTTGGGGATGACGTCCACATTGTCGATCAGGCGCGTGCTGCCGAGGGTGGCGGCGCCGAGGACGACCAGCAGATTCGGGTGGTCGAAGCCCTCGGGGTGCGGAATGCGCAGGCCGAGGCCGTGGCGCACGGCGATGTAGTCGACTTTCCACCCTCGATGCGCGAGCTCCATCCGCGCCGCCGACTCGAGATTCGCGTAGTCGTGGCGCCCGGCAGCGATGCCGTCGGCGATGCCGCGCAGCACCCGATAGAGATTAGGGGCCTCGGCGCGCTCTTCGCGCGTGAGATACGTGTTGCGCGAAGAGAGCGCGAGACCGTCATCGGCACGAACGGTTTCCGCCGGGACGATCTGGATCGGAAGGTTGAACTGCTGGACCATGCCGCGGACGATCTTCAACTGCTGCCGGTCTTTCTTGCCGAACACCGCGGCGTCGGGTTGGACGAGATGGAAGAGCTTGAGGACGACCGTGCACACGCCGTGGAAGAACCCCGGGCGCGATGCGCCTTCGAGCTCGTCGGCAAGCGGCGGCGGTTGCACGCGATAGACCTGCGGAGTCGGATACATCTCCTGTTCCTGCGGCATGAACAGCACGTCGACGCCTTCGCGCGCGAGCCCCACCTGATCGGATTCCGGCGTTCGCGGGTAGCGGTCGAAGTCCTCGTTCGGCCCGAACTGCAGCCGGTTGACGAAGATGCTGGCGACCACGGCGTCGCCGTGCTGTCGCGCGATCTGGCAGAGCGAGAGATGCCCTGCGTGCAGATTGCCCATCGTCGGCACGAAGGCGGTTCGCTTGACGCCCGCGAGGCGTTCCTTCAGCTCGGCGGCAGTGTGAACGATTTCCATCCAATTTCCGTCGGGGGATTAGCGCCGCGCGGCGCGCGGCGATGTTCAGAAGCAATGCTCGGGTGCGGGGAACGAGCCGTCCTTCACTGCGGCAACGAAGGCGGCAAGCGCCGCCTCGATGCTGTCGTGACCAGTCATGAAGTTGCGGACGAAGCGTGCGGGGCGGCCCGCGGTGACGCCGAGCGCGTCGTAGATTACCAGCACCTGGCCCGAGCATGCCGGCCCCGCGCCGATCCCGATGACCGGGACACCGACTGCCGACGTAAGCGCCGCGCCGAGATCCCGCGGGACGCACTCGACGACGAGCAGCGATGCGCCGGACTCGGCGAGCGCGCGCCCGTCGGCGAGCAGCGCGGCGGCGCCATCGTGCGTCTTTCCCTGGACGCGATAGCCGCCGAGCATATTGACCGCTTGCGGCAACAGGCCCACGTGTCCGCAGACCGGGATGCCGCGAACGGCGAGGAACGCAACCGTCGGCGCGAGCCACGCGCCGCCTTCGAGCTTGACCATCGTCGCGCCGGCCTTGAGCGCCGCCGCGCACGCCGCGTACGCGGCTTCCGGCCCCGCCTGATAGCTGCCGAACGGCATGTCGGCGATCACGAGTGCGCGGGTGCGCGCTGCGGCGACGCAGCGCGTGTGGTAGAGCGCGTCGTCGAGGCTGACCGACAGCGTCGAAGGACGACCCTGGACGACCATCCCGAGCGAATCGCCGACGAGCAGCACGTCGACGCCGGCGCGATCCGCGGCAGCGGCCAGAGTGGCGTCGTACGCGGTGAGCATCGCGATCTTCTTGCCTTCGGCGGCCATGCGCGCCAGCGCCGGGACCGTGACCGCGGCCTCCTTCGCCGTTCCCGACGCTGGGGGCGATGGGTGAGCGCTCATCGGATCTCCTTTGCGGCGGCGGCTGTCGCCCGACCCTCGCCGGGCGAGGCGCGTCGGAGCGTGGATGGCCTGCGGGCGCTCATGACGCGAGATTGAAGAATTCGCGCGGGCCGCGCATCGCGGCGATCCGGGCGAGCAGCAGCGAGACGTGATCGCGATTGTCGACGAAATTGAGCCGTTCGCTGTTGACGATCAGCAGCGGCGCAGCGTCGTAAGCGTAGAAGAAACGGCTGTATGCATCGGCGAGGCGTCCCAGATACGCTGCCGAGATCTTGCGCTCGAAATCGATCCCGCGCCGATGCACGCGATCGACGAGCGTTTCGACCGGCGCCTGCAAGTAGACGACCAGGTCCGGCTTGGGCGCCTGCGGCCGCAGATGCGAATAGACCTTCTCGTAGAGGCCGAATTCGGCGTCGGAGAGATTGAGGCGGGCGAACAGCGGATCCTTGTCCAGTATGAAGTCCGCGACGGTCGCGCGACGGAACATGTCGAACTGACCGACGCCCGCGAGCTGGTCGACACGCTGGAACAGGAACGTGAGCTGAGTTGCCAGCGCGTAGCGTGCGATGTCGGCGTAGAAGCGCTCGAGAAATGGGTTGTCCTCGGGCTTTTCGAACAGCTCCTCTCCGCCCACGTGCTGCGCGAGGACGCGCGCGAGGCTCGTCTTGCCGGAGCCGATCGGTCCCTCGACGACGATATAGCGGCATTTCTCCAGGTCCATCGCGTATTCTGCCGAATCGGCGGGTGTCGCTCTTCCGAATGCTAGCGCAGGACGTGGGTGTGGGTGCGGGTGATGCTCTGTGCGCGCACCGACGGCAGGTGGCGTCGCGCGAGACCCCGCCCCGGGATTCTCGCGGCCGGATTCACGTCGCCGAGCGGACGCAGCACGAACGCGCGTTCGTGCATTCGCGGATGCGGGACCGAGAGCCCGGGGATGCGGATGCGCCGGCGGCCGAAGAGCAGCAGGTCGATGTCGAGCGTGCGCGGCGCGTTGCGCCGTGGGCGCGTTCGGAGCTGCGCCCGCTCGATCCCGTGCAGCGCCGCGAGGAGCGACCGCGGGCCGAGCGTCGTGCGCACGACGACGACGCTGTTCACGTAATCCGGCTGTGCATCGTCGACGCCGACCGGCGTGCTCGCGTAATTCGGCGAAACGGTCACGACGCGCGTCCCTGGCAGGCGAGCGATCGAGCGCAACGCGCGTGCAAGCTGCCGGCGCGGGTGGGCAAGATTGCTGCCCAGCCCGAGATAGACGAGCGCCGCGCTCACTCGGGGGGTACGTCCGGACCGGGCGTCGGCGTCACCGCGTCCGCGTCGGTGCGGCGTCGGCGCCCGCGGGCGCGCGCGCGCGGGCGTTTCCGGGGCTCGGTGTCGGGCTTCAGCATCGCCTCCCTTGCCTCGGGCGTCGCGTTGGCGAAGCGATCCCACCACTCGGCGAGATCCGCGCGCTCACCCTCGAGTTCGCCGCTGCGGCAGCGAAGCTCGAGAAAATCCCATCCCGCGCGGAACCGGGGGTGTTCGAGCAGTCGATACGGCCGCTGACCGGCGCGCTGGTCGAAGCGAGGCTGCAGCGCCCAGATCTCCTTGATCGTCGCCTCGAATCGACGCGGGACGGCGATCTTCTTCGCCTGTTTGCGCAGCACGTCGTCCATCGCATCGAACAGCGCCGGCATCGGCCGGCCGCCGGCCGCCTTCGTCGCGTTCCACGTCGCGAGTACCTCGTGCCACAGAAGCGTCGCGAACAGGAAGGCAGGCGACACGCCGCGATTCTCGCGCACGCGAAGGTCGGTCTCCGCGAGCGCGAGTTCGACGAAGCGCTGCCCGAGGGGCTGCTCCAGCACGATGTCGATCAGCGGCAGCAGCCCGTGCGAGAGCCCGTGCGCGCGAAGACTCTTCATCGTCTCGACCGCGTGGCCGGACAGCAGAAGCTTCTGCATCTCGTCGAGGAGCCGTGCCGGCGGAACGTTCTGCATGAGCGGCGCGAGAGAGGGTATCGGCGCGGCGGTGTCGCGGTCGATTGCAACGCCGAGCTTCGCGGCGAGACGCACCGCGCGCAGCATGCGCACCGGGTCTTCGCGCAGCCTGGTCACCGGCGCGCCGATCAAGCGCAGCCTGCGGTAGCGGATGTCGACGACGCCCCCGACGTAATCCCAGACCTCCTCGCTCGCCGGATCGAAGTAGAGCGCGTTGATCGTGAAATCGCGGCGCAGCGCGTCCTCGGCCTGCGAGCCGTAGACGTTGTCGGAAATGAGGCGTCCGTGCTCGTCGGTGGCGTCATCGCCAGTCTGCGCCGCGCGAAAAGTCGACACCTCGATCGTTTCCGGTCCGATGTGAACGTGAACCAGACGGAACCGCCGTCCGATGACGAACGCTCGCCGGAACAGCGGCTTCACCTGCTCGGGCCGCGCGTCGGTCGCGATGTCGAAGTCCTTGGGCTCGATCCCGAGCAGCAGGTCGCGAACCGCGCCACCGACGACGAACGCCTTGAATCCCGCCTCGTGGAGCTTGCGCGTCGCTTCGAGCGCACCGCGGCTCAACTGGCCGCGCCGGATCGGATGATCGGCGGGACCATAGATGCGCGGCTCGCCGGGCTTCAACTTTCCGGCGAGCAAGCGCGAAAAGAGGCGGCGGATCGTCACTCGAATGGTACGGCGCAGCGCGCCGCGGCGAAGGCGGAGCCCGGCGAAGGAAAAGCGACTCGTCGCGAGACGCCGGACAGGCAGAGATGGCGCTGGCGTGTGATCATCGAGCGCGGCGCGATCATAGCATGCCGGCGCTCGCGGCCCTGCGGCGCTGACCGCGCGGCGCGGCGTCCGCTGCCGTGGCGGATTTCACGGAATTCGACGATAATCCACAGGTTGTCGCAGTCGTTCTCGACTTTTGCGCCATGATCCCGCGCGCCGGCAGGTTTCATCCGGCATTTCGCGCGGCGACCCCGAGGAGAGCCGATGTATCAGCACGTCAAGGTCCCCGCCGCAGGGCAGAAGATCACGGTCAACAAGGATTTTAGCCTCAACGTGCCCGATAACCCGATCATTCCCTACATCGAGGGGGACGGCACCGGGTTCGACATCACGCCGGTGATGATCAAGGTCGTCGACGCGGCGGTTGCGAAGGCGTACGGCGGCAAGCGCAAGATCCACTGGATGGAGGTCTACGCGGGCGAGAAATCGACCAAGGTCTACGGCCCCGATGTCTGGCTTCCCGACGAGACGCTCGCGATCGTTCGCGACTACGTGGTTTCGATCAAAGGCCCGCTCACCACGCCGGTGGGTGGCGGCATCCGCTCGCTCAACGTCGCGCTTCGGCAGCAGCTCGATCTCTACGTCTGCCTGCGTCCGGTCCGCTATTTCACGGGCGTCCCGAGCCCGGTGAAGGAGCCGCAGAAGATCGACATGGTGATCTTCCGCGAGAACTCCGAGGACATCTACGCGGGAATCGAATGGGACGCCGAGTCGGACGGTGCGAGGAAGGTCATTGATTTCCTCGTCCGTGAGATGGGCGTCAAGAAGATCCGTTTCCCGGCGACCTCCGGCATCGGAATCAAGCCCGTGTCGCGCGAGGGCACCCAGCGTCTCGTGCGCAAGGCGATGCAGTACGCGATCGACAACGACCGCAAGTCCGTGACGCTGGTGCACAAGGGCAACATCATGAAGTTCACGGAGGGAGCGTTCCGCGACTGGGGCTACGAACTCGCGCAGCGCGAGTTCGGCGCCCAGCCGATCGATGGCGGCCCCTGGTGCAGGTTCAGCAATCCGAAGAGCGGTCGCGACATCGTCGTGAAGGACGTGATCGCGGATGCGTTCCTGCAGCAGATCCTGCTCCGCCCGGACGAATACGCCGTGATCGCCACCCTCAACCTGAACGGCGACTACATCTCGGATGCGCTAGCCGCGGAAGTCGGCGGCATCGGCATCGCGCCGGGCGCCAACCTCTCCGACTCGGTCGCGATGTTCGAGGCGACGCACGGAACGGCGCCGAAGTACGCCGGCAAGGACTACGTGAACCCGGGATCCGAGATCCTGTCGGCGGAGATGATGCTCGTCCACATGGGATGGAAGGAGGCCGCGAGCCTCATCATCAGCAGTCTCGAAAGAGCCGTCGTGGACAAGGTTGTGACCTACGATTTCGCACGCCTCATGCCGGGAGCCACCCAGGTTTCCTGCTCGGGGTTCGGCAGGGCCATGATCGAGCGGATGTAGCCTCCCGAACGGAATAGCTTCTCCCGCGCGGGAAACAAGCCGCCGCGGCGGCCGGCCGAAGTGTTGTTTTTTTGGTGTACCCAGCCGCCGGTTCCGGCGTGGTCCGGAATCGCCAGGCCCCTCGGGGCCCGAGTCCCCCCGTCGCGGAGGGGCATTGCTCCGCCAGCCGTTTCGCCGACTGCGGTTCTCCGGGGCTCGCCGGTCCGGCCGCCCTTGAAATATCCGTTGTAATCAGAAAACATAGACCCATCTACCGCCAGTCAACCCGCAGCGGGGAAATGGCCAATCAGCAGCAGGACGGCGGCCTACTCGAGGCCGAGAAAACGCGTGTCAAGCCGCCGCCGCTTTTCAAGGTGTTGCTGCTGAACGACGACTACACGCCGATGGACTTTGTCGTCGTCGTGTTGCAGACTGTTTTTGCGATGAGCCGGGAAAAGGCGACGCAGGTGATGCTGCAGGTGCATCGCGAGGGGATGGGGGTGTGCGGTACGTACGTCCGCGAGATAGCGGCGGCGAAGGTGGATCAGGTGATCGATCTCGCGCGACAGCACCAGCACCCCTTGCAGTGCACGATGGAGGAGGCTTGAGCGTTAAAGGGCGCGTGGGCCCGCAATCGCCGCACTTCGCGGCGCCACCCGGGCGCGCTCGTGAAAGGCAATCGAAATGATCGCGCAGGAACTGGAAGTTTCCCTCCACATGGCTTTTGTCGAAGCGCGGCAGAAGCAGCACGAGTTCATCACCGTCGAGCACCTGCTGCTCGCGATGCTGGACAATCCGTCGGCTGCCGAAGTGCTGAAAGCTTGTGGCGTGGATCTCGACGAGCTGCGCGGCGTGCTGACCGACTTCATCAGCGAGCACACGCCGCGGCTCTCGCCCCACTCGGATGCCGACACGCAGCCGACGCAGGGCTTCCAGCGCGTCATCCAGCGCGCGATCCTGCACGTGCAGTCCTCCGGAAAGAAGGAGGTCACCGGCGCCAACGTGCTGGTCGCGATCTTCGGCGAAAAGGAATCGCACGCCGTCTATTTCCTCAACCAGCGCGGCGTGACGCGCCTCGACGTCGTCAACTACATCGCGCACGGAATCACGAAGAACCCGCAGCAGAAGCAGGAGAAGGGCGGCGAGTCGAAGGAGGAGGGCGAGGGCGCGAGCGAGACGCAGGGCGCGCTCGATTCCTACACGATCAACCTCAACACGATGGCGAAGCAGGGCAAGACCGATCCACTGATCGGCCGCACGCACGAGCTCGAGCGCGTGATCCAGGTGCTCTGCCGGCGTCGCAAGAACAATCCGTTGCTGGTCGGCGAGGCGGGCGTGGGCAAGACGGCGATCGCCGAAGGGCTGGCGCGCCGGATCAACGAGCATGCGGTGCCCGAGCTCCTCTACGATTACCAGGTATATTCGCTCGACATGGGCGCGCTGCTCGCCGGCACCAAGTACCGTGGCGATTTCGAGCAGCGCCTGAAGGCAGTGCTGAAGCAGCTCGCCGACAACCCGAAGTCGATCCTGTTCATCGACGAGATTCACACGATCATCGGAGCCGGCGCGGCGTCGGGCGGTACGCTCGACGCATCGAACCTGCTGAAGCCCGCGCTTTCGACCGGCGCGATGAAGTGCATCGGCGCGACGACCTACGGCGAGTTCCGGCAGATCTTCGAAAAGGATCATGCGCTCTCGCGGCGCTTCCAGAAGGTCGACGTGCCCGAGCCGTCGATCGCCGAGACGGTCGAGATCCTGAAAGGCCTCAAGTCGCGCTTCGAGCAGCATCATGGCGTCAAGTACGCGCCCGCGGCGCTCACGACCGCGGCCGAGCTCTCCGCGCGCTTCATCAACGACCGGCATCTTCCCGACAAGGCGATCGACGTGATCGACGAAGCCGGGGCCGCGCAGAAGATCCTGCCGAAGTCGAAGCAGAAGAAGGTGATCAGCAAGAGCGAGATCGAGGAGATC
>Ga0335069_10017207_pt1 | contig 10078 bp, 11 predicted proteins | sample Lox_Sample_11_FD_206714 | JGI IMG/M metagenome (GOLD analysis project Ga0335069, IMG submission 206714) | Soil microbial communities from Loxahatchee National Wildlife Refuge, Florida, United States - Lox_Sample_1.1 | ecosystem: Environmental > Terrestrial > Soil > Wetlands | place: USA...
ACCTCCTCGAAGTGGACCATCTCCTCGCGCGCGAGCTGCGAGAGCGGCGCCAGCAGCGCCGTTCGCTCGGGATAACGGAACAGCAGCCGCAGCGCCGACGACGCCGCCTTCTTCTCGCAGTGCGCGTGGTCGACCAGGATCTCGTCGAGGTCTTCCAGCGCCCGCGCGGCCCACGCGGGATCGGTCGACGCGGCGAGACGGAGCATGCCTTCGTCTCCAGCGCCGTGCGACGGTTGTCAACCGCGCACGGCCTCGCTACAGCGGGCGGCGGCATGGGGGAGCAGAAGAAGCGCATCGCGCCGACGCCGGGCGGCCTCGGCACGAGCCTCGCCGACGCGCTCGCGGCGCGCGGCGTCCCGGTGTCCGCGCCGGCCCCGGCCGCGGCGCCGCCGCCGGCGCCCGCGCCGGCCGCGAGCGATGTCGACCTCTCGCGCGTCAGGAAGGTCGTGCTGCGGCGCGAGCGGAAAGGCCACGGCGGAAAGACCGTGACGGCCGTCGCCGGCCTCGGGCTCGCGACGCGCGACCTCGAACGCGTGACGCGCGAGCTCAAGAAGGGTCTCGGCTGCGGCGCGTCCGTCGACGGCGATACGATCGTGCTGCACGGCGACCTGGTCGCGCGTGTCGAGCCGTGGCTCGCGGCGCGCGGCGTCCGGAAGATCGTCGTCGGGAGCTGATCAGGCCGGCGACAACGGGCCGAAGAAACCGGTGATGCGCGCCAGGCGCCCGTCGGCGTCGAGAACGCCGAAGTCGATGCCCTCGGCGATCGTCGCCCCGTCGACGGCGCGCATGACCCACGTGAAGCGGAGGCGCCCGTGGTGCTCGTCGACGCCGCTGGTGAGCGCCAGGCGCGCGCCCGGCATCTGCGCGTGGAACCCGGCGATGTGCGTGAGCAGCGCCGCGCGCCCTTCGACGTGCGCGGTCGGGTCGGTGTAGACGCCGCCCTCGGCCCAGGCGGTCTCGAGCAACCGGCGGCGGCGTTCCATGTCGGGCTCGTTCCACGCGGCGCCGTAGGCCCGGACGGTCTCTTCCACGGAGGGCATGCGGCCCGTGTAGGGGGTTGAGTCGCCCGCTGTCAACGCGTAGCTCGGGGGCCATGACCGTCGCGTCCACCGTCCTCACGATCGAGCGGACCGGGCATGTCGCCACGCTGTGGCTCGACAACCCCGCGCGCCGCAATGCCATGGGCCCCGCCTTCTGGGACGACCTGCCGGTCGTCGGGCGCGCGCTCTCCGACGACCCGGAGGTGCGGGCCGTCGTGCTCGCCGGCAAGGGCCCGCACTTCACGACCGGGCTCGATCTGACCGCCTTCGCCGACATCGGCGGCGGCGGGGGCGGCAACTCGGAGGCGGCGCGCCGCCAGAAGACGCTCCGCATGATCCGGCGCATGCAGGGCTCGATCACCGCCCTCGCCGACTGCACCAAGCCCGTGATCGCCGCGGTCCACGGCTACTGCCTCGGCGGCGGCATCGACCTGATCACCGCGTGCGACGTCCGGCTGGCGTCGGCCGACGCGGTGTTCTCGGTGCGCGAGACCAGGATCGCGATCGTCGCCGACGTCGGCACGCTCCAGCGGCTGCCGGGAATCGTCGGCGAGGGGCACGTGGCCGAGCTGGCCTTCACCGGGAAGGACATCTCCGCGGCGCGCGCGAAGGAGATCGGGCTCGTGAACGACGTCCACCCGGACGCCGGCGCGGTGGTCGCCGCGGCGCAGGCGATGGCGGCCGAGATCGCCGCCAACTCGCCGCTCGCGGTCCAGGGGACGAAGGCGATCCTCCAGCAGCGTCGCCAGCGGGCCGTCGCCGACGGTCTCGACTACGTGTCGCTCTGGAACACGGCCTTCCTCCAGTCGAACGACCTCATGGAGGCGATGGCGGCCTTCGCGCAGAAGCGCCCGCCGCGCTTCACGGGCGAGTGACCGTGCGCACGACGTTCAGCGCCGGCGAGCTGCTGGCGGAGCACGACTACGACCGCCCGCTGGTGGTCGACGGCGTGCGCTGCCACGGCGGCTTCGTCGGCGACGCGTACGTCTCCCCGCGCACGCGCTGGCGCGTCCCCGCGATCGACGCCTGGCAGGCGCAGCTCCCGGCCGGGGAGGTCGACGCCGTCCTCGGGCCGATCACGGCGCAGGTGCCGCCCCACTTCCCGTCGGTCGCGCAGACCACGCTGCTGCTCCGCCACGACGTCACGCTGCCGCTGGTGCGGATCCTGACGCTGATCGCGATGGTCGAGGGCTACGGCGGCGAGGTGCTCCGCCTGCTCCCGATCCCGCCCCTCGGCGAGCGCGTCCACGGTCCGCTCGACGGCACCGCGCTCGCGCACCTGGCGCCGCTCTTCGAGGCCCACGCCCGCGACGAGGCCGGGCACGAGCACATGTGGAAGCTCGCGCGCGACGTGGCGCTCGACCATCCGGCGATCCCCAAGGTCGACTCCGGTCTGGCGCCCGCGGGCGGCGTGCGGCTGCTGCACGAGATCCCCGCCGACCTCGAAGCCGTCATCCTCCGGATGGTGGGCGTGCTCGTGATCGAGGTGTTCGCGGTCGAGGCGTTCCGCTGGGCGAAGGCCGTGCTGGGCGACCCGACGCTCTTCCCGCGCCACGCCGACGCGGCGACGCTCGTCGCCTGCATCCAGCAGGACGAGGCGCCGCACGTCGGCTACCTCACGACCGCGCTGGCCGAGCTGCGCTGCCGCGAGCTGGCGGGCGCCGACGGCGGCACGGTGCCGGGACGCGCGGTGATCGACCGCGCGCGCGACATGCTGGTGGCGTTCCAGACCGGCCCGCGCCACCAGGCCAACGTCGACCTGCGGACGCAGGTGACGGAGCGGGCGCTCACGGGGCATCCGAAACGGGACGCGCTGCTCGAGGAATTCCGCGCGCTCGCGTCGTAGCTACTGGAGCACACCCGGCATCTGGAGCGGGAAGCGCGGGATCCGGGCCTGGAACGCCTGCCCGTCCGGTCCGTGCATCTCGTACGTCCCCTCCATCGTGCCGACCGGCGTCTTCAGCACCGCGCCGCTCTGGTAGCGATGCTCCTCGCCCGGGTCGAGGACGGGCTGCTCGCCGACGACCCCCGGGCCCTCGACCTCCTCGACGTTGCCGTTGCCGTCGGTGATGATCCAGTGCCGGCGCCGGAGCTGCACGCGCCGCGTCCCCTCGTTCGCGATCGTCACCATGTAGCCGAAGGCGTAGACGTCGTCGTCGGGCGAGGAGCGGTCGGGCAGGTACACGGACTCGACAGTGACGCGGACTCCCGCGGTGACGGCGGTCGGCATGGGACGCTCTTCCTACCAGCGGACTCCGACCCGCGCGAGCACCTAGCGCCCGCGCTTCAGCAGGTCGGCGAACGTCCCCAGGCTGCGGCCCGTGTTGAGCGTCTCGAGGCTCGCCGCCGTCTCCCGACGCTCGCTCTCCTCGGCCGCGTCCCGCGTCTGTCGCGCCCGCTCCACCATCGACAGCGCGAGCCGACGCTTCTCCGGCTCGACGCCGACCACCGTCACCTCCACCGCGTCGCCGACGCTCACGACCTGGCGCGGATGGGAGACGCGCCGGTCGAGCGTGAGCTTCGAGACGTGCACCAGCCCGTCCAGCCCGGGCGCGATCTCGACGAAGGCGCCGAACTGCTCCAGCCGGCGGACGGTGCCGGACACGGTGCTGCCGACCGGGAAGCGGGTGGCGACGTCGGCCCACGGGTCGGCGGCGAGCGCGCGCAGCGACAGCCCGATGCGCCCGCGGCCGCTGCCCTCCCCGGGCTCGAGCTTCACGACCTGCGCCTCGACCTCCTGCCCGACCGCGAGCACCTCCGACGGATGCGACACGCGCGCGTGCCCGAGCTGGCTCACGTGGATGAGCCCCTCGACGCCGCCCAGGTCGACGAACGCGCCGAAGTCGCGCAGCGAGGCGACGGTCCCGCGCACCACCTGCCCGACCGCGAGCCGCTCCCAGGCCGCCGCCGCGGCCGTGGCCTCCTCCTCTTCGAGCAGCGGTCGCCGCGCCACCACCACGTTGCGGCCGCCGGCCTCGATGCGGATCACGCGGAAGCGGAAGCGCTGGCCGACGTACGACGCGGGGTCGCCGCGCCGGAGGTCGATCTGCGACGCCGGGCAGAACGCGCGCACGCCCGCCACCTGCACGTCGAAACCGCCCTTGTTCTGGGCGGTGACCAGCCCCTCGACCGGGATCCCGTGCGCCAGCGCCTCCTCGAGCTCGCCCGGCACGTGGCCGCCGCGCCCGAGGGTGCGCTTCAGCACGATCGTGCCGGAGCGGTTGCCGTCGTCGACGACCGTCGCCTCGACCGCGTCGCCGGCGGCGAGTCGGACCTCGCCGGTCGCGGGGTCGCGGAACTCGGCGAGGTCGAGCACGGCCTCGGCCTTGGCGCCGATCGCGACGAACGCGGTGTCGGCGCCGACCTCGATCACCGTCCCGCGCACGACGTCGCCCACGTTGATGCGACGCCGGGTCTTCGCCTCCGCCTCGCTGGCAGCGAAGAGCGTGGCGAAGTCGTCGTCGGGCGGAGGCGCGTCGTCGGGAGGCCGTGTCACGACCGGCATGTATCCGCCGGCCGGCGCACACCGTCAATCCGGGAGGCGTTGAGCTGGGCGCGCCACGCGCGTAGTAACGGGTGGCGATGATCACCCTCTACTACGGCTCGGGCTCCCCGTACTCGTGGCGCGTCCAGCTCGTGCTGGAGGAGAAGGGGATCTCCTACGAGCCCGCGCTGCTCAGCTTCGCCAAGGGCGAGGTGAAGAGCCCGCAGCACCTCGCGCGCCACCCCCACGGCAAGGTGCCCGCGATCACCGACGGGGCGCTCACGCTCTACGAGTCGAGCGCGATCGTCGAGTACCTGGAGGAGCGCTATCCGACGCCGCCGCTCATGCCCGCCGACGTCGCGCTCCGGGCCCGCGTGCGGGTCGAGGAGATCGAGGCGACGCTGTACTTCGGCGAGAAGTTCCGCGAGGTCGGGCGGCAGCTGTTCTTCACGCCGGCCGAGCGACGCGACGAGCGCGCGATCGCCGAGGCCCGGCGCGGCGTGCGCGGCGAGCTCGAGCGCCTCGAGGTGCGGGCCGTCACGCGCGGCTCGAGCTGGATCGTCGGCGACGGCCTCACCCGCGCCGACCTCGCCTGGCTGCCGTTCGTCGAGATCGCCGCGCGCGCCGGCGTCGACCTCGACGCGAAGGCGATGCCGTGGCTGCACGAGTGGCGCGCGCGGCTGCGGGCGCGGCCGAGCTACGCGCGGAGCTACCCGCCGCACTGGACGCAGCCGTAGACGACCGTCGTGGGGACGGCGCGGGGCGGGGTGGCGACGGCGGCCAGACGGCGGCCGGGTCGGCGACGGGGACGGCGGCGGAAGCGCGCGGGCTGGCCCGCGTGGGCGCGTCCGGCGCTCGAGACCGGTGCGCTCGGCGCGGTCGGCGTGCTCGTGGTGCTGGCGGTGCTCGGGCGGCTCGCGAGCTGGCTCGCCGGCGCCGGGCTGCTCGCGTTCGGCGCCGTGGTGCTGGCGGTCGGGCTGGGCGTCGCGGTGCTGGGGTGGAGCTGGTTGGGGCTCCGCCGCCGCCTCGACCCGGCGACGCCGTGGCCCGCGACGATCGCGTCGGTGCTCGCGGTCGGCGCGGCGGTCGTCGTCAGCCAGCCGGGGTTCCGCGCCGACCTGTCGGCGCTCCGCACGCTGCTCGGCGGACGCGAGGCCGCGGAGCGGCTGGCGCTCGCGCATCAGGTGTACGCCAACTACCGCCGCACCGACCCGACCGGGCTCGCCAAGGTGCTGGAGCGCGCCCGCGTCTACGAGCCGACGGTGCGCGAGGCCGCGGAGGCGTTCGGCGTCGACGCCGAGGTGCTGATGGGGATCGGGGCGGCGGAATCGGCCTTCTACCCGCGCGACAGCGCCGACGGCGGGCGCGGCCTGTTCCAGATCACGTCGCCGCCGGAGGAGGCGGTCGCCGACGTGCGCCGGCGCCTCGGCGTCGAGAAGCTCGACCCGCTCAACCAGCGCCACAACGCCTTCGTCGCCGCGGCCACCCTCGCCCGCTATCTACAGCAGATGCGCGGCGATCCGTTCCTCGGGCTCCTCGCCTACAACATCGGTCCCAGGAACGGCGGGCTCCACGCGATCATGGAGCAGTACGGCGCGCGCGACTTCGTCGCGATCCAGCCCTACCTCCAGACCCTGCCGCGCGACTATCCGGTTCGCGTGTTGACGGCGGCTCTGGCATACCGGTTGTGGCACACCGAGGGGCGTCTCCCGCGCTACGAGGAGGGCGACAACGCCCGCCGCATCCAGAGCGTCGGGATCCCCGGGCTGTCGGCAGGAACCTTCTGAGCACGCTGCTCCCCCGCATCTTTCCGTGGTTGGCGCTCGTCACGCTGGTGGCCGTGCCGGCCTACGCGTGGCGCGTCCGGGGACGCGCGTACGCGATCTTCGGCTTCGTCATCCTGGCGCTGTCGGTGCCGGGCGCGCTGGTCCTGCACTCGCACCTCCGCGTGCTGCCCCACGGCGCGCCGTTCCTGCTCGACGCGGGGTTCGCCTACGCGATGGCCGCCGCCGGGACGCATCTCGCCGCGCTCGTGCGGCCGCGGCTTCGCAGCCGTCCGTTCCGCGTCCTGATCAGCATCCCGGGGATGACGTTCGTCGCCGCGGGCTTCCTGGGCGGGCTCTGGCTGCTCGCGATGCTGCCGGTGCGGGCGCTGCTGGCCGCGCTCGACTGGCGCGGCGCGCTCGCGGTGCTGGGCTGGCTCGACGCGCTGCCGCTGCTGGTCGCCGCCATCTCGGTGCCGACGTCGCTCCGCCTGCCGCGCGAGATCGTCCGCGTCGTCCTGGGCGACGACGGCCCGGAGGAGATCACGCGCGTCCCGGTCGAACGCTACCGGCGGCGCGCGCCGGCGCCGCTCGCGAGCCGCCCGCTCCGCGTCGTGCAGATCGCCGACCCGCACCTCGGCCCGTGGCAGCCCGAAGCGCTCCTCCACCGTCGGATCGACGACCTGGTCGCGCACGATCCCGACCTCGTGCTGCTCACCGGCGACTTCCTCACGATGGAGGGCGCGGCGACGCGCGGCGCGCTGGCCCGCGCGCTCGAGCCACTCGGCCGCGTTCCCGGCCGCTGCTACGCGATCTTCGGCAACCACGACCACGAGGCGCGCGCCGAGGTGTGCGCGGCGCTCGCCGCCAACGGCGTCCACCTGCTGGTCGACGACGAGGCCGTGGCGGAGACCCCGGTTGGGCCGGTGCAGATCGTCGGCGCCGACTACGTCGGCCGCGGGCGCGAGGCGCACATCCAGGCGCTGCTCGCGCAGTACCCGCGCCGCGACGGCCACCTCCGCCTGCTGCTGCTGCACGACCCGGCGGTGTTCCGCTTCGTGCCGCGCGGCGACGTCGACTTGACGCTCTCGGGACACACCCACGGCGGCCAGCTCGGGCTCGTGAGCTTCGGGCTCAACTGGACCGTGCTGACGCGCACCGCGTGGCCGGACCACGGGCTCTTCGCGCACGGCTCGAACCGGCTCTACGTCCACCGCGGCACGGGCTTCTACGGCTTCCCGCTCCGGGTCGGCGTCCCGGGCGAGGCGTCACTCCTCGAGTTGGTGCTGACGTAAGGCCGGCCGAGCCTCGCTCGGCCGGCCTTACGTCAGCACCAACTCGATTGGGGAATTGCGAGTGTGACGCTGCTCAGTCACGCGCGAGCGGGGTGCCGCGGCCGGCGGAGCCGGCGCGGCATGCGAACACGCGCGTTCGGATCTAGGCGCGGGCGAGCACGGCGTAGACGAGCAGGCCGAGGGCGATCCGGTACCAGCCGAAGGGGCGGAGGTCGTGGGAGCGCACGTAGACGAGGAACGTGCGGATCACGATCAGGGCGGAGATGAAGGCGGCGACGAAGGAGAGCGCGAGCGGGAGCACGTCGGCGGCGGTGAGGAGGTGGAGGCCTTTGACCAGACCGAAGAGGCTGGCTGCGCTCACCGTCGGGAGCGCCAGGTAGAACGAGAACTGGGTCGCGACCGGGCGGTTCATGCCGACGAGCAGGCCGCCGAGAATCGTCGCGCCGGCGCGCGACACGCCGGGGATCATCGACAGGATCTGCGCCACGCCGACGCCGAGCGCGTCGCCCCAGCCCACGGCCTCGATGCGGTCGACGCCGCGCTGGTGGCGCCCGCGGTCGATCAGCAGGATCGCGATACCGCCGAGGATCAGCGTCGTGGCGACGGTGGTCGGATTGAAGAGGTACTCCTCGATGGCGTGGTGGAAGAGGAGCCCGATGGCCGCCGCCGGCACGAACGCGAGCAGCACCTTCATCACGAGGTCGCGTGCGCTCTGCTCCGTCGGCAGCCGCCGGCCGAGGTCGAGCAGCTCGGGCCCGTAGTGCCAGAACACCGCCAGGATCGCGCCCATCTGGATGAACAGCTCGAGCGTGACGCGCTGGGCTTCGGGGTAGTCGAGCACCGCGCCGGTGAGGATCAGATGGCCGGTCGACGAGATCGGCAGGAACTCGGTGACGCCCTCGACGACGCCCATGATCAGGGCCTTCAGCAGAATCGGCATGCGCTGTGAACCTCAGGCCTCGATCGTGCGGCCGTCCACGCCGAGCGCCGCCTGCTTCAGGGCCTCGGCCAGGGTGGGATGGGCGTGTGCGGAGCGACCGATGTCCTCCGCCGACGCGGCGAACTCCATCGCGACCGCCGCCTCGGCGATCACGTCGGAGGCGTGCGTGCCCACGACGTGGATCCCGAGCACGCGGTCGGACGCCGCGTCGGCGATCACCTTCACGGCGCCGTCGGTCTCGCCCATGGTCTTGGCGCGCGCGTTGGCCTGGAACGGGAAGCGCCCGATCTTGACGGCGGTGCCGCGCGCCTTGCAGGTCTCCTCGGTGGCACCGACGCTCGCGAACTCGGGGAACGTGTAGACGATCGCGGGAATCGTGTCGTAGTTCACGTGGCCCGCGACGCCCGCCAGTAGCTCGACGCAGGCGACGCCCTCGTCGGAGGCCTTGTGCGCGAGCATGGGACCGCGGATCACGTCGCCGATCGCGTAGAGGCCCGGGACCGGCGTCTGGAACTTCTCGTCGACGGGGATGCGGCCGCGCTCGTCGAGCGCCAGGCCCACGGCGTCGAGCCCGAGGCCCTCGGCGCACGCCCGCCGGCCGACGGCGACCAGCAGCACGTCGGCGTCGAGCTGGTCGGTGCTCCCGTCCTTCGCGGCGACCGTCACGCGCACGCCGCCCGGCTCGACGACCGCCTTCTCGACCTTGCTCTCGAAGCGGAACGTCATCCCCTGCTTCGTGAGCGCGCGCTGGAGGAGCTTCGCCATCTCGACGTCCATGCCGGGCGTCACGCCGGGCGTCAGCTCGACGACCGTCACGGCGGCGCCGAGGCGTCGCCACACGGAGCCCAGCTCGAGCCCGATGGCGCCCGCGCCCACCACGACCAGGTGCTTCGGCACCGCCGGCAGCGCGAGCGCGCCGGTCGAATCGACGATGCGCGTGCCGTCGAACGGCAGGCCGGGGAGCTGGATCGGCACGCTGCCGGTCGCGAGCAGGATGCGGGGCGCCGACAGCCGTCGCCCGCCGTCCGACGCCGTCACGTCGACGGTGCCCGGGCCCGTGAAACGCGCGCGACCCGTCACGCCCGTGATGCCGTTCTTCTTGAACAGGCCCGCGACGCCGCGTGTGAGCATCGTCACGACCTTGTCCTTGCGCTTCATCATCGCGGGTAGGTCGAGCGTGACGCCGCTCACGGCGACGCCGTGCTCGGCGAGCCCGTGGGCCGTGTGCTCGAACAGCTCGCTCGAGTGCAGCAGCGCCTTGCTCGGAATGCAGCCGACGTTGAGACACGTCCCGCCGAAGGTCGGATCCTTCTCGACCACCGCGACCTTCATCCCGAGCTGCGCCGCGCGGATCGCGGCGACGTAGCCGCCCGGACCGGCGCCGATCACGATCAGGTCGAACGTCTCCACCGCCCCCGCCACGCCGTCGCCCTACACGCCGAGGAGGAGCCGGGACGGATCCTCGAGCCGCTCCTTCACGCGCACCAGGAACGTCACCGCGCCCTTGCCGTCGATCAGGCGGTGATCGTACGAGAGCGCCAGGTACATCATCGGGC
>Ga0335069_10017208_pt1 | contig 10077 bp, 13 predicted proteins | sample Lox_Sample_11_FD_206714 | JGI IMG/M metagenome (GOLD analysis project Ga0335069, IMG submission 206714) | Soil microbial communities from Loxahatchee National Wildlife Refuge, Florida, United States - Lox_Sample_1.1 | ecosystem: Environmental > Terrestrial > Soil > Wetlands | place: USA...
GTGCTGGCGGAGATGACCCGGCGCATTTTCTGCTCGGGCTTCGTCTGGCGGGTGATCGAGCAGAAATGGCCGGGCTTCGAAGCCGCCTTTCTGGGGTTCGATCCCGCCCGTCTCGCTTTCGAGCCGGATGAATTCTGGGACAAGCTGACCAGCGACGCGCGCATCGTGCGCCACGGCGCCAAGATCGCCGCCGTGCGCGCCAACGCCGTCTTCGTCCGCCGCATCGCCGGCGAGCACGGCTCCTTCGGACATTTCCTCGCTCTTTGGCCTGCCGACGACGAAATCGGCCTGCTGACCTATCTGGCGAAAAACGGCGCGCGGCTCGGCGGCGTGACCGGACAATATTTCCTGCGCTTCATCGGCTGGGACGCCTTCATCCTGTCGCGCGACGTTCTCGCGGCGCTGCGCGACGCCGGCGTCGACCTCTCGGACAAAGGGACCGGCAAGCACGATCTCGCCCTCGCCCAGAGCATGTTCAACCGTTGGGCCGGCGAAACCGGTCTGAGCTATACCCATCTCTCGCGCATCTGCGCCATGTCGGCGGGCGATAATCACGACGCGGCGACCATTCGCGCGCGCACTTTCGGCGAGGACTGATGTTTTACGAGCCCGAAAGCCGTGACAAGATTCTCCTGCCGCACGACCCCTTCAAGGCCATGGTCGCGCCGCGGCCGATCGGCTGGATTTCGACGCGAAGCCTCGCGGGCGCCGTCAATCTCGCGCCCTACAGCTTCTTCAACGCCATCGGCGGGAACACGCCGCTGCTGGCTTTTTCCAGCGAAGGCGCCAAGGACAGCGCGACCTTCGCCGAGGAAAGCGGCGAATTCGTGTGGAACATGGCGAGTTTTCCCCTGCGCCAGGCGATGAACGCTTCATCCGCCACCCTGGAGCGCGGCGCCAGCGAATTCGACTTCGCGGGACTCGAAGCCGCGCCCTGCGTCAAGGTGAAGGCCCCGCGCGTCGCCGCGAGCCCGTGCAGCCTCGAATGCAGGGTGACCGAGATTGTCCGACTGAAAAATATCGATGGCGCGCCGACCGGCGCGATCCTGACCATTGGCCAGGTCGTCGGCGTCCATATCGACCCGGCCTTTCTGCGCGACGGCCGGTTCGACCTCCGCGCCGCCCAGCCGATTCTGCGCTGCGGCTATACCGCCGATTACGCCACCATCGGCGACCTGTTCCAGATGCGCCGGCCGCGTTAGCCGTGCAGCATTTTCTCGACCAGCACCCGTTCGCAAGCCTTGAAGCCGAGATACATGGCGAGGGCGAACAGGCCGGTCAGGAACAGCTGGCCCAGCTGAACCAGGGCGCCCTCCATCACCGCCATCACGCCCTGTTCCGAGAGAAAGCGAAAATTGGCGGAGAAGGTCATGAACAGGTTGAGCGAGGCGAAAGCGCCCAGCAGCGAAAACAGGCCCATCAACAGAAAAGTGACGAGCCAGTGAAAATGCAGGATTTTGACGAATGTCGCGCCCATCGCGACCCTCCCCTTGGCCGCGCCGTTCCGTGAGCGAAATTCAGCGCAACAGGCCGAGGCCAAGCACGCCGATGATGATCAGGTAAAAGGCGACGATGTAATTGAGCAAGCGCGGCGCGATCAGGATCAGCACGCCGGCTACCAGGGCGACGCCCGGCTGAAGATGGGCGACAGATAAGGTCATGGCTCGAACTCCTGTGTCATAAGCGACGCCGGCGCCGTTTCTGCTCACGCAACGCCGGCGCCGAAAAACTGTTCCGGTTCAGCCCGGCTTCAATACCAGGTGTCGTCATTGGCGGGATCGAAACGGGCAAGACGGTCGGAACAGGATTGCTCGCCATCGCTGACCATCGCGTTGACGTTCTTGCCGAAGGACAAAAGATCGACGCCAAGATTTTCGGTAATGTCGCGCGGCGGCCGGATCACGCAGATCCGGAACGCCGGCTTGCCCGAACTCCTGCGGATGAAATTGCGCAGCTTGATGTTCTCGATCTGGCCGACCAAGCTCAAGGACAGCCAGGTCGAGGCCAAAGTGCCGCCGATCTGAGCGATATTGCCGACCGCGCCTAGTCGGTTCGACGAGGGGATCACCACGAAATAACTATAGACCCCCTGCGGCTCGCCCAGAGCCAGCGCCGGCGTGATCGGCTGGTTCATCAGCACGCCGCCGTCGAAAAAAGTGCCGGCGAAGGGCGGAAACAGGATCGGCAGGGCGGTGCTGCCCATCAAGGCCTGCACCACCAGGTCGAGCGAATCCATCCGCGTCCACAGCGCGCCTTTCTGGGCGTTGGCCGGCACGGAGCCCCCATTGGGAAGCTTGAAGAAAAATTCTTTCGAGCCCCGGGTCAGATTGGTCAGCGACAGCACCGCGGTGGTCGGGCTCTGCGCGAAACTCTGGAAATAGCCGGCCAGAATCCGCAGCAAGGTGCGCTGCAGCGGCGAGGTGTCGTAAATGCTCGTTTCCGACGTCACGAATCGTTTTACAGCTTCTGACACCGACAGACGCCGAACGGCCGAAAAGCCGAAGCGGACATAATCGCCGAGCCCGATCTTCAGGCGATAGACATCCTCATTGGTCAGACCGGCCCATAATTCGGCCAGCTGCGGCGGCTGCATCTGCGCGGCGACGCCGACCGCATTGATCGCCCCCGCCGAGGCGCCGGTGACCACCGCCGGCGCCCGGCCGCCGAAACGCGACAGCAGGCTGCGGTAACAGCCGACCTCCCAGGCGCCGAGCGCCCCGCCGCCGGAAAAGACCACGCCATAGGGTTCCGCCCACAGACCATCCGGCATGGCTCAGCGCTCCCGCGCGGCGCGCAACGCCGCCAGCAGATTTTCGAGTTTGGCGCGGATTTGCGCGGAAGAACGAACGCGAAAACCCAGAATGACGCTGGGGCTCGCCAAAGCCTCGTCGATCTTGTCCAGAATCTCCCGGCAGTCCGGATCGACCTTTGTTTTCGCGTCATGGAAATCGGCGGTCGTCATGCCGTCGAGCGCCTGCGCCACGGCGATGGCGAATTCGCTGGTTTCATTGGTCGCCGGAAAGGTCCGCAGCCGACTGGAGAGCCGATCCTCGATTTCCTGCAGCGTTTTCGCGCAGTCTTCCGAAACCTTGTCGGTCATGGACGCCGCCCCCATCCTCGCCCTAGCGCCGGTCAAGTCACGATCCGGCGCCCAGGCGACAATGATATGACAATCTCCCGCGCCGTCACCCCCCGATGACGCTGGTGATCACCTGGCCGCCGCGGTTGATCTGCAACCGCCAGACATAGGGATGGCCACCCGCCGCGCGCTCAAGATCACGGGTCGTCCCGATCTTCTCGCCATTGAGCGAAAGAACGATATCACCCTTCTGGAACCCGACCATGGCGGCGGGCGAATTGTCCTCGATCCCGATCACCGCCACGCCCTCATGGGCGTTCGCAATCGAAAATTCCTCGATCGTCGCCGGCGACAGATTGATCACGCTCGCCCCCGCGAAGGGCGACGCGCCGCCGATGGTCAGCTGATCGCGCGGCGGCCGCTCGGGCGCCGCGATCAGTTTCAGCGGGACGACCGCCGGCTTGCCGTCACGGCGGATCGACAGCGAGGCGACGCCGCCAACCGGCTTGGCGCCGAGCCGATAGCCGACGCTGCCGGGGTCCGTGACCTCCTTGCCATCTACGGCCATGATGACGTCGCCACGCTTCAACCCGCCTTCGGCCGCCGGCCCCTTGGGATCGACCTCGGCGACCAGCGCTCCCGTCGGGCGGTCAAGACCCAGGGAATCGGCAAGATCGCGATTCATGCTCTGCAAGGTGGCGCCGAGCCAGGGGCGGCGAACCTCCTTGCCGCCCGCCTTGGCGGTGGCCACCACGCTTTTCACCATATTGACCGGAATAGCGAAGCCGATGCCGACCGAACTGCCGGTCTGCGAAAAAATCGCCGAATTGATGCCGATCAACCGGCCGTCGACATCGACCAGCGCGCCGCCGGAATTGCCCGGATTGATCGCCGCGTCGGTCTGGATGAAAAAGCCATAGTCGGAAATGCCGATTTCGGTGCGCGCCACCGCCGAGACGATGCCCTGGGTCACGGTCTGGCCGACGCCGAACGGGTCGCCGATCGCCAGCGCGATGTCGCCGACCTCGATGGCGTCGGAATCGCCCATGTCCAGCACCGGAAACGGGCCGCTCGCGCCCTTGACCCGCAAAATGGCGAGATCGCTGCGCGGATCGCGCAGCACGATCTCGGCCGGAAATTCGCGCCGGTCGGCGAGCGCGATCTTCACGTCGGTCATGTTCTCGATGACATGATTATTGGTCACGACCAGGCCGGACGGATCGACGATCACGCCCGAGCCCAGCGATTGCGCGGTTGCGCCGCCGGGACGCCGTCCTTCGCCAAAAAAGCGCCGGAAGATCGGATCGTCGAACAGGCGATTGCGTTGCGGCAAGCGTTCGACGCGCTGGGCATAGACATTGACCACCGCCGGCGCCGCCTTTTTGACGACCGGCGCGAAACTCAGTTTCAGTTGAACCGCGGATTGCGGAATGACGCGCGTCTCTTCCGCCCGCGCCGGTGCGCCGACGATCAGAATCCATCCGAGGGCAGACAGAAGAAAACAGAAAAGAGTTCGGTCGCGCCGCGCCATGCGAATCCCCCCGTTGTGTTGCGGGACTATAGGCGCCGGTCTGCCAATGAAAAAGGGCGACCCGATGGCCGCCCTTGGAAAGAAATGTCGCGCGGCTTATTCCGCCGCTTCGGCCGGGGCCTCGCCGGCGCCCTTGGCGGAAACATCGCGATCGACGAATTCGATGACCGCCATCGCCGCATTGTCGCCATAGCGGAAGCCCGCCTTGAGGACGCGGGTATAGCCGCCATTGCGCTCCTTGTAGCGCGGGCCGAGCACGTCGAACAATTTCTTGACCAGCTCGACGTCCTTGATCTGGGCGATCGCCTGGCGGCGGGCGTGCAGATCGCCGCGCTTGCCGAGCGTCACCAGCTTCTCGACCACCGGACGCAAATCCTTGGCCTTGGGCAGAGTGGTGACGATCTGCTCATGCTTGATGAGCGCCTGCGACATGTTGGCGAACATCGCCTTGCGATGTTCGGCGGTGCGATTGAAACGGCGCTTGGAACGACCGTGATACATGTGGCTCTCCTGTCTTGCTTACGGCCGCCGTGCCAAGGAACGGCCGTTCGGTGCTTCGCCCTGTCGGGCTTCGAGCCCGGCCCTGAATCGGGCCGGGAAAAACTCAATAATGCTCTTCGAAACGCTTCGCGAGTTCGTCGATGTTCTCCGGCGGCCAGCCGCTGACTTCCATCCCGAGGTGCAGGCCCATCTGCGCCAGCACTTCCTTGATTTCGTTCAGCGACTTGCGGCCGAAATTCGGCGTGCGCAGCATCTCGGCTTCGGTCTTCTGGATCAGGTCGCCAATGTAGACGATATTGTCGTTCTTCAGGCAGTTGGCCGAACGAACCGACAGCTCGAGCTCGTCCACCTTCTTGAGCAGCGCCGGGTTGAAGGCCAGCTCCGGAATGGTCGGGGCGTGCTCCTCGCGCTTGGGCTCCTCGAAATTGACGAAGACATTGAGCTGATCCTGCAGGATGCGCGCGGCGAAGGCCACGGCGTCTTCCGGGGTCAGCGAACCGTTGGTCTCGACCTGCATGGTCAGCTTGTCATAATCGAGCACCTGGCCCTCTCGGGTCGGTTCGATCCGATAGGAAACCTTTTTCACCGGCGAATAGATCGAATCGACCGGAATCAGGCCAATCGGCGCGTCCTCGGCGCGGTTCCGGTCGGCCGGCACATAGCCCTTGCCGGTATTGACGGTGAATTCCATGCGGATTTCCGCGCCCTCGTCGAGGGTGCAGAGCTGCAGCGACGGATTGAGCACCGCGATGTCGCCGGTCACGCCGATGTCGCCGGCATAGACCACGCCCGGACCCTGCTTCTTCAGGGTCATGCGCTTCGGGCCGTCGCCATGCATCTTGATGGCCACGTCCTTGATGTTCAGGACGATGTCGGTCACATCCTCGCGCACGCCGGGGATCGACGAGAATTCATGCAGCACGCCGTCGATATGGACGGAGGTGATCGCCGCGCCCTGCAGCGACGACAACAGAATGCGGCGGAGCGCATTGCCGAGCGTCAGGCCGAACCCGCGCTCAAGCGGTTCGGCGACCACCGTCGCGACGCGCTTTGGGTCTTCTCCGGGGGTCACCTGGAGCTTGTTCGGCTTGATCAGTTCCTGCCAGTTCTTCTGAATCATGTTCGCCTCTTCCTCGGGCCGGGGCATATCGGTTCGTCAACCATGGCCGGCGGCCCGTTTCACGGAAAATCCCGCGCCGGCTCCGTCGAGCCCACGCGGGAATCTTGATGTGGCTTGCGATCAGACGCGGCGGCGCTTGCGCGGACGGCAGCCGTTGTGCGGGATCGGCGTCACGTCGCGGATCGAGGTGACGGTGAAGCCCGCCGCCTGCAGGGCGCGCAGCGCCGATTCACGGCCCGAGCCCGGACCGGAAACCTCGACCTCGACCGTGCGCATGCCATGTTCGGCGGCCTTGCGGGCGGCGTCCTCGGCGGCCATCTGCGCCGCATAGGGGGTCGATTTGCGCGAGCCCTTGAAACCCATGGTGCCGGCGGACGACCACGAAATCGTGTTGCCCTGGGCGTCGGCAATGGTGATCAGCGTATTGTTGAACGAGGAATAGACGTGCGCGACGCCGGAGGCGATGTTCTTGCGCTCCCTACGGCGAACGCGGGTGTTGTCCTTGGCCATTGTTTTTCAGTCCTTCTGGCGCGCCCGTCATTCCAGGCGCTCGGGTGAACGGGCGCCCACGAGGGCGCCCTATGATCTCGAAGCCACGAGGCTCCGAACCTATTACTTCTTCTTGCCGGCGATCGGCTTGGCCTTGCCCTTGCGGGTGCGGGCGTTGGTGTGGGTGCGCTGGCCGCGCACCGGCAGCTGGCGACGATGGCGCAGGCCGCGATAGCAGCCAAGGTCCATCAGGCGCTTGATGTTCATCGCGACTTCGCGGCGCAGGTCGCCTTCCACCAGATAATCGCGGTCGATGGTCTCGCGAATCTGCAGCACTTCGGCGTCGGTGAGCTGGTTGACGCGGCGCTCGGCGGGAATGCTGACCTTCTCGCAGATCTCTTCCGCCTTCTTCGGGCCGATGCCGTGAATGTATTGAAGCGCGATGACGACGCGCTTGTTGGTCGGAATATTGACGCCGGCTATACGAGCCATTCTTTTCTCCATCGAGGGCCATGAGGCCCGGGTTAAGTCCGCGTCCGGTGGAGGCCGGCCCTTGCGGACAGATCAAAAAACAGCGCTCCAGCTTTCCAGCCGGAGCGCGTCAGGAAGCGGTTCCCATAGCGCGGCGACGGCATTCCGTCAACCGCGTTCGGGAATTTATTTCGCGAGCATCGCATCGATCTCGGCGGTCACGGCGTCGATCGGCGCCATGCCGTCCACCGTGCGCAATTCGCCGACCGTCCGGTAATAATCGGACACCGGCGCGGTCAGTTCATGATATTGCGCCAGGCGCTTCTTGAAGCTTTCCGGATTGTCGTCGGCGCGGACGGTCCCGCCGGCGGCGACCGTCTCCTTGGCCCGGTTTTCAATGCGCGACAGCAGGATCTGGTCGTCCACGACGAGTTCGATCACCGCATCGAGTTCCTTGTGATGGCGCTTGAGCATTTCGTCGAGCGCCTTGGCCTGAGCCACAGTGCGCGGGAAGCCGTCGAGGATGAAGCCCTTGACGCAATCCGGCTCCTCGATGCGGGCCTCGATGATCCCGACCACGATCTCGTCGGAGACGAGACCGCCCGATTCCATCACCGCCTTGGCCTGCAGTCCGATCGGGCTGCCCGCCTTGACCGCCGCGCGCAACATGTCGCCGGTGGAAAGCTGCGGAATGCCATATTTCTGTTCCAGGCGCGCCGATTGGGTGCCTTTGCCGGCGCCGGGCGGTCCGAGCAGAATCAGCCTCATTTCTTCTTCCCCCTGAGTTTGGCCTTTTTCACCAGCCCCTCATATTGCTGGGCCTGTAAATGACCATGAATTTGCGCGACCGTGTCCATGGTGACGCTCACCACGATCAACAGGGACGTCCCGCCGAAATAGAACGGAAGCGCAAACTGGGAAATGAGCATTTCGGGTAGGAGGCAGATCAGGGCCAGATAGGCCGCGCCAAGAACCGTGATCCGGGTCAGGACGTGATCGATGAATTGCGCGGTGCGCTCGCCCGGACGCACGCCCGGGATGAAGCCGCCGTGTTTTTTCAGATTTTCCGCCGTCTCGACCGGATCGAACACGATCGCGGTATAGAAGAAGGCGAAGAACACGATCAGCGCTGCATAAAGGAACATATAGGCCGGGCGGCCATGGCCGAGATAGGTCGCGAGAAAGCCGAGCACGCCCCCCGCCCCGCCATTCTCGGCGAAATTGGCGATGGTGGTCGGCAGCAGCAGCAGCGACGAGGCGAAAATCGGCGGAATGACGCCCGACGTGTTGAGCTTCAATGGCAGGAACGAGGTCTGGCCCTCATAGATTCGGTTGCCCTGCTGGCGCTTGGGATAAGTGATCAGCAGCCGGCGCTGGGCGCGCTCCATGAAGACGATGAAGGCCACCACGGCGAAGGACATCGCCAGCAGTCCGAGCAGAACCGCCGGAGAAATCGCGCCCTGGCGCGACAATTCCAACGTATTGGCGACCGCCGAAGGGAAAGCCGCGACAATGCCGGCGAAGATGATCAGGGACGAGCCGTTGCCGATGCCGCGCGAGGTGATCTGTTCGCCGAGCCACATCAGGAAGAGCGTGCCGCCCATCAGGGTCAGCACGGTCGAGAGCCGGAAGAACCAGCCCGGATCGGTCACAACATTGGGCTGGCCCTCGAGGCCGACCGCAATGCCATAGGCCTGGAACGCCGCGATCACCACCGTGAGATAGCGGGTATATTGATTCATGACCTTGCGGCCCTGCTCGCCTTCCTTCTTGAGGGCTTCGAGCGAGGGAATGACCGAGGTCATCAGCTGTACGATGATCGAGGCCGAAATATAGGGCATGATGTTCAGGGCGAAGATCGCCATGCGCTGCACCGCGCCGCCCGCGAACATGTTGAACAATTCCAGCACGCCCTGCTGCTTGCCGTGGAAATTGGCGGCGAAGGCGGCGGGGTCGATGCCCGGCAGCGGAATATAGGTGCCGAGCCGATAAACGATCAGCGCGCCCAGCGTGAACCAGATCCGTTTCTTCAGCTCCTCGGCCTTGCCGAAGGAGGCGAAATTGATGTTAGCCGCAAGCTGTTCGGCTGCCGAGGCCATAGTGTTCGCTCCCGATGCGCGGGCGCCGCGCGTGGTAAATCAAAGAAACGGGGCGGAGACTCTTCGTCCGCCGCCCCGTGTTAGTCGGTCGCTACGGCAAAATCACGCCTTTTTCGACGAAAATTGCCGCAAATATTTCACGCGCTATCCTTCAGGCGCTTGGCGCTTCCGCCGCCGCCAGCAGCTTGACCGAGCCGCCGGCCTTTTCGATCGCCGCGACCGCCGATTTCGAGGCGGCGGCGACTTCGAAGGTCAGCTTGGCGGACAGTTCGCCATTGCCGAGGATCTTCACGCCGTCGCGCGGCTTGGAGACCACGCCGGCGGCGATCAGGCTTTCCAGGGTCACGGGCGCATTGGCGTCGAGCTTGCCCGCTTCGACGGCCTGCTGGACGCGGCCGAGATTGACTTCATTGTAATCCACCGAGAAGGGATTCCAGAAGCCGCGCTTCGGCAGGCGGCGATGCAGAGGCATCTGGCCGCCTTCGAAACCCTTGATGGCGACGCCGGTGCGGGCCTTCTGACCCTTGACGCCGCGACCCGAGGTCTTGCCTTTGCCGGAGCCGATGCCGCGGCCGACCCGCATGCGCTCCTTGGAGGCGCCGGGATTGTCGGTAATGCCGTTGAGCTTCATGTGCGTCGCTCCCCTCAGGCTTCGACGCGCACGAGATGCGCGACTTTCTCGATCATGCCGCGCACGGTGGGGGTGTCTTGCAACACTGCCTTGCGGCCGATCTTGTTGAGTTTCAGACCGACCAGCGCCTGGCGCTGATGGGCCGGACGGCCGATC
>Ga0335069_10017209_pt1 | contig 10077 bp, 11 predicted proteins | sample Lox_Sample_11_FD_206714 | JGI IMG/M metagenome (GOLD analysis project Ga0335069, IMG submission 206714) | Soil microbial communities from Loxahatchee National Wildlife Refuge, Florida, United States - Lox_Sample_1.1 | ecosystem: Environmental > Terrestrial > Soil > Wetlands | place: USA...
GTACCTGAACGAGTTCGCACCGCAGCTCTTCCAGTAGCTATTTCGAGCCGCCTCGCGCGACTCTGATACAATCCTGGTTTATGTTCCGCGGATTAGAGCATACTGCGATTGCGTCTCCCGATCCCAAACGCCTGGCCGAGTGGTACGTCCAACATCTGGATTTCCGGATCAACCACACCTATATGGGCAACTTCTTCGTGCGGGCCGCTGATGGAACGATGCTCGAGATTATTCCTTCCGAAGGCGAGCGCTACCCGCAGAAGGCGAAGGACCCCGGCATCCGGCACCTGGCGATCACCGTAGACAACTTCGACGAAGCGTCGGCCGAGTTACGCAAGCGGGGCGTCGAGCTGGTGAACGACGCCGTCGTGATGGGAGCCAACCGGTTGCAGTTCTTCCACGACGGCGACGGCAATCTGCTGCATCTGATCAAACGCGAAACGCCTCTACCGTAAGCGGAATCCTGCTTGCTGACCCGCGTTTTCAAGGGCTTTGCCTATCGCGACTTCCGCATTATGTGGATTGGCGCGTGCACATCCAGCATCGGCACGCTGATGCAAACATTCGCGCAGGCCTGGCTGGTGCTGCAGCTCTCTGGTTCGTCGTTCCTGCTGGGATTGGATTCGTTTCTGGGCAGCATCCCGATCGTCTTGTTCTCGCTGGTCGGCGGTGTTTTCGCCGACCGTACGGAACGCCAGAAGATCCTGCTCGGCTCGCAGTACGTGCAAATGGTGTGCGCGTTTCTGCTGGCGATCCTGTTTGCCACCGGCGTGGTCAAGATCTGGCATATCCTGATGCTGTCCTTCCTGGTGGGCACCGCCCAATCGTTCGGGGGCCCCGCCTATTCGGCGTTGATTCCAACTCTCGTGAAAACCGAGGACCTGCCGAATGCGATTGCGCTGAATTCCATCCAGTTTAACGTCGCGCGCGTGCTCGGCCCGACCTTCGGCGGCGTGGCGCTGGCGCTGGGTGCGTCCTGGTGTTTCGGCCTCAATGGGGTCTCGTTCGTGGCCGTCATCATCTCCTTGATGATCATCCGGCCGCGATTCGTGCCCAGCAAAAGCGGCGAGTCCGTGCTGGCCAGTATGAAAGGCGGAATCCAGTTTATTCGTCAGCAGGGCACCATGGAAGCCCTGATCGCACTGTCGTTTTCCATGACCCTGTTGGCGTTTCCCCTCATCGTTTTTCTCCCGGTCTTTGCCAAGGACGTGTTTAAGGGCGGGCCCAATTTCTATACGATCTTCCTGGTCTGCTCCGGAATCGGTTCTATCTGCGGCGCCCTGATCACGGCGGGTCTCGGCAAGCACAAGCATATGGGCCGGCTGGTGCTCGTCAATCTGGTGGTGCTGGGAGCGCTCATCACCAGCTTCGCCCTTTCGCGCTGGTTTATCCTGAGTTGTGCTTTGATCTTCTTATCCGGCGGCATGCTTTTGGCCGTCTTTACCAGCATCGGATCGCTGGTCCAATTGATTACGCCGGACGACATGCGCGGCCGCGTGATGAGCGTCTATAACGTCGCCTTCCGCGGCGGCATGCCTTTCGGCAGCCTGATCGTCGGGGCTTTAGTACGCCAGTTTACGGCGCCGGTAGTGCTGGGCTGGAACGGCGTCCTGTTGGCCATGCTGGGCCTGTACTTCCTGTTTGTGCATCGAAAAGTTGCAACGCTATAGCCGGGCACCGGCATCATACTTAACGATGAGCATGAGGGTTCTGATTGTAGCTTTCTTGATTGCCGGGATCGGAGCCGGCGCATCGCTCGATGATGCCGATCTTGTCAAAGCCCGCGACCGCCAGGACCGCGCCGCGCTCGAAAAGATGGCCGCGGATTTTCGGGCAGCCGCCGATCATGCCGCCAGCGATGCGGCGGCCCAGTACCGTGCGGCCTTGGCGGACTCCCTGGCGGCCGAGGTGGCCATCGAGTTACACGATAAAGCCGCTGCGAAAAACGACGCGCAGGCCGGCCTTGACGCCGCGGAGCGGGCCGTCAGCCTCAAGTCGGATGCGTCGGAATACCAGCGCATTCTGGGAACGCTGTGCGGGCAGATGATCTCCAGCAACTCGCTGGCCGCGTTGAAGTACGGCAAATGCGCGCTCGATGCCGTGAACAAGGCCATCGAGCTGGATCCTAAATCCTCGATGGCTTACGTGAGCCGCGGCGTCGGCAACTACTATCTACCTCCCGCTTTCGGCGGCGGCCCGGAACTGGCCATCAAAGATTTTCGCAAGGCCATCGAACTGGATTCGAAGAACGCCGATGCCTGGCTGTGGCTCGGCGTTGCGCTCCGCCGGATCAATCAGCAGGAAGAGGCCCGTAAGGCGATCGCGAAATCGCTGGATCTGAATCCCAACCGGATGTGGGCCCGGCAACAGCTCGACAAAACCTCGGCGCAGTAGCGTTACCGGCTCAGATCGATTCCCAGCTTCTTGAGCTCTTCGGCATAGTAGCGCCGATGGAGCAGATCCCACTCCTCGGTGCCTTCCGGGATTTCCTTTTTCTGCGATCGGATCTTGGTGCGAGCCGCCCGGTCCACCTTCTCCTCCACGCCCAGGAGTTCTGTCATCGACCGCACAATCTCCAGCCGCACCTCGTTGGGATCCTTCTTCACGCGGAACTCGCGGGATTTGCGGAACGCGGCCACCAGCTTGTGGGAGATGTCGTTGATCTTGTCGCGCGACAGCTTCATGTTGTCGCCCGTGTCGCGCCCCGACGCCCGGATCACCTTGCGTTGCGAAATCAGCGTGTTCTTGATCCGGCGGAACATTTCCTGGTAGCTGACGCCTTCCCGCCGCATATACTCGCTGTATTGGCTCAGCAGGTCGCGCACTTCGTCGTTCAGGCGGTCTTCCACCTGCAGTTCTTCTTCGATGAGGCTGCCGATCATCTCCGCCGCCCCCTCCGGGCTGCTGGTTTCAATGATCTGCGGCGTCATCCGTTTCACAAGTTGCCGTGACAGGTATGCAACGAATTCTCGACTAAGCAGCATGCGTCTTGTGTTGAGGTTGTAGCGAACCCGTCCTCAGTGACAATTCCTCAATTCTCGCACATTCAATTCGTCTGTTCGCCCCGATGGTTGTCCAGGAAATCCGCGTCGATCGGCTTGCGCCCGCGGAATCCTTCCTCGACGCCATGCCAGAAATGTATGCCTCGCTCTCCCAGTTTCCAACATAGATAGACCTCCTCACCCTTCCACAATGTAGGGAAGTCGATCAAGCCGATCTCCAGGTCCTTCACCAGGCACCCGGCCTCCTGAATCTTCTCTACGGTCTCTTTCAGCCTCAGGCCGGCAGCTTCCCGGCGGGTCCTGCGTTCCAACAAGTCCGAACGGTCTACGTCGATCCCGCCCATCAACATCACGCGTTGCAGGAAGCTTTGCCATTCCGCCTCGCCTTGTTCGTAGTCCGCCTTCAGGGCGATAGCCTCGCGAATAGCGGCTTCCACCCGCGGCAGCAGTTGTTCAGCTTGCGAAAGACTAAAGAACCTGGGCATCCGACACTACACGCCGACGGCCTTCAAAGCCAGTCGATCTCGGCCACACAGCCCGGTGCGATCGGCTTTCCAGCAAACCCAAGACAAGGTAACTCACTCGATTATAGCAACGTCTCAAGATTACCGAGGGTTCTATGAATCAATCCTGCCGCCGCATAATGGAATGGTGAAGCTTGTTACGCCGGTTCACCTGACCTGGCTGCTTGCCGCCGCCGTTCTGCTCTCAACCGGCAACGCCCAATCCATCAACAGCGGGACGGTCTCAGGTGAGATTACCGATCCGACTGGCGCCGTGATCGCGGGCGCGATGGTGCGTCTTACCAATAGCGTCACGGGTTACGATCAGTCCGCCGTCACCGACTCGAGCGGCGCTTTCCGGTTCAATAGCGTTCCGGTGAATAAGTACCGTCTCGCGGTTAGCGCGCAGGGATTTGCGTCGTCCGAGCAGGACGTGGAGGTGCGTGGCTCAGTTCCGCTAACGGCGAATATCGCGTTGCAGGTCGCCAGCGAGGCTACCACGGTTACAGTACAAGCTTCGGGAGCGTTCGTGGAAACAGACACCTCCGCCCACCAGGACGTGGACCGCAGTGCACTCTTGAAGATGCCGATCACTGACACCGCGGCCGGCTTAAGCCAGGCCATTACGCTCAGCACCGGCGGTGTGGTGGCGGGCGACAATGGATTTTTCCATCCCATCGGCGATCACGCGCAGACCACCTTCGTGATCGATGGCCAGCCCATCAGCGACCAGCAGAGTAAGCTTTTTTCCACGCAGATCCCATTGAGCGCCCTGCAGGGCATGGAACTCATCACCGGTACGCCGGACGCGCAATATGGCGATAAGACCAGCCTGGTGGTGAACGCCACCACGCGCTCCGGTCTAGGCGCCACCAAGCCCAACGGCAGCGTAGAGTTCGGTTGGGGATCTTTCGGCACCTGGTCGGGCACTGCGTCCCTGGCCTTCGGCGGTGCGCGCTACGGAAACTTCATCACGCTCACCGGGGCGCGCTCCGGCCGCTTCCTGGACACTCCCGAGTTGTATCCCCTTCACGACATCGGAACCAACGGCAGCATTTTCGACCGCATCGATTGGCAGCCCGGCCCAACCGATATCTTCCACCTGAACCTGTTTGTCGCGCGCAACTGGTTCCAGGTGCCCAACACCTTCGACCAGCTCGCGCAGGACCAGAAACAGCGCGTGATGAGCTGGAGCATCGCACCCGGCTATCAGCATACCTTCGACGTCCACACGCTGCTCACGGTGAATCCCTTCGCGCGGCGCGATCAGCTCAACTACTACCCGAGCGGCAATCCTTTCAACGACACCCCGATCACAGCGGCCCAGAACCGCTTTCTCACCAACTACGGCGTCAAGGCCGATCTGGCGCACACCCACGGCAACCAGGACATCAAGTTCGGAGTGCAGATCCAGCAAACGCGGCTGGAGGAGAATTTCCAGTTCGGCGTAACAGACCCGGCGTACAATCCGGTATGCCTGGATGCGGACGGCAATGCCCTGCTCTTGCCCGGCGTCACCGATCCGGCCGCCTGCGCGGGCGTCAATCCCGGTTACACCGCGAATCCGAACCTCTTGCCAGGCATCATCCCCTACGACCTGACCCGCGGCGGTTCGCTGTTCAACTTCCATGGGACGCACAACGTCAACCAATACGCGTTCTACCTTCAGGACACCGTCACGCTGGGCCGCCTGACCATCGACGCCGGGATTCGCGAAGACCAGTACAACGGCCTGGTGTCGGCGAACGGCATCCAGCCGCGCTTGGGTCTTTCCTACCTCATCAAGCAGACCAACACCGTTCTGCGTGCCTCCTACGCGCGGACCTTTGAGACCCCGTTCAATGAAAATCTGATCCTTTCCAGCGGCACCGGAGCCGGCGGCCTGGCCGAAAACGTCTTCGGTTCGGTGTCGACGCCTATCCAGCCGGGCAATCGCAACGATTTCGACACCGGCCTGCAGCAAGGCATTGGCAAATGGCTCGTCATCGACGCCGATTACTTCTGGAAGTATACGCACGACGCCTATGATTTCGCCGTGCTATTCAACACGCCCATCACGTTCCCGATTTCCTGGCACAATTCCAAGCTCGATGGCGTGACTGGGCGTATCAGCACAACGAATTTGCACGGTTTACAGGCCTACTGGACGCTCGGCCACACACGCGCGCGCTACTACCCGCCCGAAACCGGAGGCCTCATCGCTCTGGGCGGCCTGCCGGAAGGCGTGTTTCGCATCGATCACGATCAGGCCTACCAGCAGAACGCCGTGTTTCGCTATCAGCGCCCGAAGAACGCCGAGTGGATCGATTTCACCTGGCGCTATGACAGCGGCATGGTGGTGAGCGGCGTGCCCGATGTGGCGGCCGCGCTGGAGCTGACTGCCGCCCAGCAGGCCGACATCGGCTTTGCGTGCGGCGGAGTGTTTGCAACCTACGCGACGCCTATCCGAACCTGCTCGGGCACAGGCACTTCCACCCTGCTCACCCTCCCGCAGACCGGAACCGAGAACGATGACCACAATCCCGATCGCGTGAAGCCGCGCAATCTGCTCGACATCGGAGTCGGCACCGATAATCTGCTGCACAAAGAATCCGGCCCGCGCTGGACGTTGAAGTTCACGATCGAGAATTTGACGAACAAAGTAGCGCTCTACAACTTCCTCTCCACGTTCAGCGGCACCCACTTTGTCGCGCCCCGTTCTTACCAGGCCACCATCGGCTACGTCTTCTGAGACCGGCGGTACCGCCGTTCCGCCTCGCGCTTCACCCCGCGAAGCGCCAGCCGCCGGATCAGCACGATGCCCGGCCGGAACTTCCGCCAATACGGCCGGAATTTCTCTCGCGCTTCCTCGTCGGTAGCCTGCGCGCGAGTCTCGGTCGCCAGCCGCGTCACGGTGTCACCCAGCGGCTCGGCCTCGAACGTCCAGGCGATTTTCACCATATCCGGCTCGTGGAACGCCGCGAACTCCGCCGCCGGAATGGAGCGGAACTCTACGTCGGCAATCCAGGGCTGCGAGGCCGCGCCCATCACGAGCGTCCGGCCCGGCGTGTAGGCAAGCTTCGTCCAGCCGAGCCCCTGCATCTCTTCCAGCAGGCCCTTGTGAAACCCCTCGTAGCGCGCACCCATCAGCCTCGACCGGAGCCAGAAGATGGTCCGCACCAGCGCGAGCGACTGCAACTCGAAATGCTCGGCTGTCGCAAACACCAGGTCCGCCGGCGCGCTCACCCGGATCTCGTGCCGCTCGCGAACATCGCAGGCGGGCAGGAATCGATGGATGCTTTCCCCCATGGATCTGTGCTTACATGACTATTTATGTCCGAACCCAAGATCCTTGTCGACCCGGCAACTATCCCGCCGATGAACAGCTACAAACTGCTGATCGGCTCCATCGTGCCACGGCCCATCGGCTTCATCTCCACCATCTCTGCCGGCGGCGTCCACAACCTGGCGCCCTTTAGCTTCTTCAATGCCATTTGCGGCAACCCGCCCGTCGTGTGCTTTGCTTCGGGCACGCGCTCGCCCGAGAAGGACACCCTGGCCAACGTTCGCGCCAGCGGAGAATTCGTCGTGAACATCGTCAACGAAGCCATTGCCGAGCAAATGAATCTCACATCCGGCGAGTATCCGGCCGAAGTGGACGAGTTCAAAGTCTCCGGCCTGACTCCTGTGGCCAGCAAGCTGGTGCGCCCGCCCTACGTGGCCGAATCTCCGATGAACATGGAGTGCAAGCTCCTACAAATCGTGGAAGTCAGCACGCGCGTGCCGCTCGGTGGGACATTAGTCATTGGTGAAGTCGTCCAGTTTCACGTCGACCCCGCGCTTTTTGACAACTACCGGATCGATGCGGAGAAGCTGCGTGCCATCGGCCGCATGGGCGGCAACGATTACACACGCACCCACGACAGGTTCACCATGATTCGGCCGGCCTAAGGCCTACGGATTCGCCCAGCCTAATTCACAACGTCCAACAGCTCGGCGACCAGGCGCGACTCACTGTGGCCCAGTTTGGCCTCACCCAGGTCGATCCAATCGTTCTGCCGGGTGTTCTGCACAAACACGGCCTGCTCCACGCAGAAGGTCCTGGGAAGCTTGCACTCCGCCCACCGCGCCCGCGCCACCCGTGCCAGTTCGTCCACCTGGTCGGACTTCAGGTTCTGCGCCAGGGTGACATGGGGGTGATAGGCGAAGGGTTCCGGACAATTCAGGCAAGCCAGATTCATCCCCTCATGCATGTGCTCCAGTTCCTCGCGGCCCCGTCCCACCTCGACGTAGATTACGTCCGTGACGGGAAACACCTCTATCTGAAGCAATTCCACTTGGAAGGGAGCAAAACTGGGCACCAGTGTTTGAACCGTGTGCCAGACAGCCTCAGGAGAGCAGGAGATACGGCGGGGAGGAAGAATCGTAACGTGCGCCTTCAAAAAGCAATCCGGCACCAATTCCTGCCGCAGACGATCCAGAAAACCTGCCAGAGGTTCGGGGATGTAGCTGACTAGTGCGAAGGAATTGACCCGATCCCATGCAGGAGGGTCTGTATACATACTTGTTTGCCTTTATGTTACATCAGGCGCGCCGCCGGCGGGAGTGCCCGCGGGTTCCGGAACGTGCCAGCGCGCCTCCTCGAAGCCTATGTATTTGAAAATGCGAAGGTCACCGCCTTCGGCTTCCAGCAAATCGCCGACCGCCAGGGGACTCCCGGTTTCGCGCAGCGCAACCCACAATGCATACGGAGTAGGCGCCTCCACCACGCCGCCCGGTTCGTAATCTTTCGGCTTGGCGACCGTCGCGCCCGAGGTGTGAGGCGCCCAGCGGAACTGCTGGCGCTGCGTCTCTTTCAAACGGTGAATCTGGTAAGCGGGCATGCTGGATCTATTGTCGCTCAAAACAATTCTCGATGGAATGTTTCATCGCGGCCGCGTCGCGCTGCCCGGCCTCGATCCAGCGTTCCGCGTTCCGGCGGCTCCAGGCGATGGCTTCCCAAGGCGATCCCAGCAGCCTGGTTGGCGTGAGCCGAATGACCTCCAGGTCCCAATGCACAGGCTCGCGGAACCGCGAAAGGCGCCGCATTCCACTGACGAACGTCTTGGCGACCAGGCCCGGCGGCTCCGGCAGGACGTCGATGACGAGAGCCCGGGTCGCCCCGAGTTCCACGGCGGCCCACAACGGCACGCTCGCCAGCAGACCTCCATCGGTGTACAGGCGTCCGTCGATGCGCACCTGGTCGAAGAGGCCGGCCACGGCCGTGCTGGCGGCCAGATGCAGCCACGTGACCTCGCTGCCGCGAAAAACCCGCGGCCTCAACTGAAACAGGTCGGTAAGCACAACACCGTACCCAATCTTGGGACGGAACGAATCATGGAGGTTGCGAATCACACACCGGAGCGGTGCGGTATCGAGCACGCCCTGCGAGAGACGGCGCGGAATCTTCCAGCGGTAGTTGCTGGCGCCTTCCAGATGAAGCCAGCGGGCAATGAGTTCCTCCGGCTCACAGCCGCCCGCGATGGCCCAACCCGTCAGCGCGCCGATGGAGGCGCCGACCACCAAATCCGGCCGGAAGACATCGGCCAGTTCCTTCCAGGCGCCCGCCTGATATGCGCCATACATGCCGCCGGCGGACAATACCAACGCCGTCACTACCACTCCTTCATGGCCGCGTCCCGGTGGGTGCGACGCGCGGCGAGGTCTGCACGATGTCCACCGGAATGACGCTCCAATGGTCCAGCTTCGCTCCCGCAAAGTACACATCGGCCAGCAGCCCATGTTGTGTCTCTTTACGCTGAAATTGGTCGAACACCAGATTGCCGAGCGAGTAGAAGATCACGCCGTCCTTATAAGGCTCGACGGGCTGCGTCACATGCGGGTGCGCGCCCATCACGACGCTCGCTCCGGCATCGATGGCCGCGTGCGCGAACTCCCGTTGCTGGCCATTCGGCTTGGATTGATACTCCACCCCGGCGTGCATGGAGACGATCACCGCATCCGAGCGGCTCAGCATACCTTGAACGTCCTCGGTCATCTTCGCCCGGTCCATCATGCAAACGCGCTGGTCACTATCGGTGTAGTTGCCGTTGGATTGATCGTAAGTGTAAGCCAGGAACCCGAAGCGCGTTCCGTTGCGTGTCAGGACCGCACCCTGGTGCGCCGCTTCGGAGGTGTGACCGGTGCCGGCGGCGGCGATGCCGTTCTTCGCCAGCCAGTCCAGCGTGAAATCGATTCCATACGCGCCGCAGTCGCGCGCGTGATTGTTGGCCGTGGAGACAACCGCGATGTTGGCTGCCTTCAGGGCCTCTACCATCTCCGGCTCGGCCTTGAACACCATGCCTTTCTCGATGGGGCGGCCGTGATCGGAAAAGGGCGCCTCCAGGTTCACGAAAGCCATATCGGCCGACGCGAAAAGCCCCGCCAGGTCGCGCAGCGGCAGCGCGGGGTCGTGTTGACGCCGCGCGCGCACGCCCACGTAGCGCGAGAGCATCACATCGCCGCCCAGCAGGATACGGCTGTGTGGAGTTTCCGGCTGCGGGCGAGCGCCGTGCTCGGTGGACTTGGAAAACAAGCCCAGCGCGGGAACCAGC
>Ga0335069_10017210_pt1 | contig 10076 bp, 15 predicted proteins | sample Lox_Sample_11_FD_206714 | JGI IMG/M metagenome (GOLD analysis project Ga0335069, IMG submission 206714) | Soil microbial communities from Loxahatchee National Wildlife Refuge, Florida, United States - Lox_Sample_1.1 | ecosystem: Environmental > Terrestrial > Soil > Wetlands | place: USA...
ATCGAACTCAGCCGTGCTCACTACTGCCCCCTCGTTCAACGGCTAGGACAGCTGACTCTGGATCAGCATATCGGGGTTCGAATCCCTGGGGGGCAGCCAAATCTTTTCAGTCACTTAGGTTCTCTTCCTAAACCCCACTACCGCCCACTGTGGGGACTTTTGTGGGGACTCACTGAATCGACACGTTGCGATTGTTCACCACATCGCGTACCAGATCGGTTTCCGGGTGAACGTAGCGCATCGTGGTCGACAAATCACTGTGTCCCATCACCTTCATTACCAATTTTGGGTTTCCCGTCTTCGCCATGATCTCCGTCCCGAAGGAATGCCGCGCCGAATACAGCACGTATTCCTTGCCAAGCCCTAGAGCCTCGCGAACCGCTCTGAACTGTCGGTTGCAGGGGAGCGGCGAAACATGGCCGGACTTGGCCTTCTTCGAAGGAAAGAGCCATCCCTCGCGTTTCCCCTTGCACCTCATCAGCAGAACGTCCTCGCAGCGGTCGCTCATCGGGACATAGCGCCTAGCGTCCGGAGTCTTTCCCTCGGGGATGAAAACCAAGCGCCGGGACCAGTCGATGTTCTCCGCTCTCATCCGGAAGACTTCGTCCGGCCGCATGCCTGTGTCGAACATCAGCATGGCAACATCCCGAAGAGGTTGTGGCGCGATTTTCAGTAGCGCCTCCTGCTGTTCCGGTGTGAACACTGCCTCACGCTTCTTTTCCTTCGCGAGGCTGATCTCCGGAGCGACAGGAATCAGTTTCCAATCGACGGCTTTGGAGAGCATCCGCCGGAGCGTCCGGCGGGCGTTGTTGATGTTGTACCCCGAGCCATCACTCGGACCCAGGGCGTCCACGTCCTCATTGCTTAATTCCGAAATTCGAACGCCGACTAGTTTTGTGGCTTTCAGCATCCGGAGTCCGTTCTTGTAATAGCGCACCGTGTCCGAGTCGAGTCCGGTGCTGGCGTCAAGAAATTCCGTAAACCGCTTCTCGAGTTCCCCGAGCGTCGGCGCCTTCCGGTCCAACATGCGGCCCATACGCGCCTCGGACATGAGAATCTGCTCAACTTTTCTAGCCTTGCCTTCGGTTTTTTGGTTCGTTGTACCTCGGTATCGCTTACCGCCCATCATGAAATCAAAGTGGTAAACGTCGCCTCGCTTAAAGATGCACACGCTGTTCCTCCACATGTGCTCGCACGGAAGGCTGCCGCGTGTTGCGTCTAACGTATTCTTCTACGTCGACCGAATTGTAGCGGATCGTGCCTTCAAGTTTTACCCAAGCGGGACCCACGCCCATCTTTCGCCAATACCGCAGTGTGCCGGCGGGGACGTTCAACATGGCTGAGACTTGCTGTGTGGTTTGGAGGACGGCCATTTTCGTATTGCCTCGTGGCCTCTTGGGAGCGCATCGCGATTGGGAGATCGGGCGCGCCTGGTTGGTTTTGAATTCTGTTTTTCGCCTCGAGCGGGCCGCCGTTTAGCGACCCGCCCATCCCCCGGGATTGTGGGGTCGCCCCCGGGAAATCTCTCTTTTCCATGTAAGGCCGGGCGATGTTTCATCGGGCCTGGAGGTTATGGCTCGTTCCGGGCTCTCCCCGGAAACCATGTCGCCCGGCCGGTCGCCGGAAAAAACTCAGGGTCGCAAAGTTGACTCAACGCGAGGCTGCATGGCTGCGCGGACGCTGCGAATTAGCTTCAATCGCCGCGCGCACTCAAGCACGTCGCAAGACTGATCCAAGAGCATATTGCCGGGGTCAACGTCTGCAACAGCGCAAAGTTTTTCGATCGCTTCAATTTCCAAGGGGCTTCGAGAATCCATAATTTCCTCCAACTTACGATTGTGACAACCGGAAACCTTCCGCCAGCAACCGGCGGAGTTCGTGTTCACTAATTCTGGTCGAGCGGCCCAACTTAACGTAGGACATTCGGCCCTCCATCAGCCACTTTCTGACGGTGTGGTCCGCAACGCTAAGGGCGTGGGCGACTTCACTTACTTTCAACAGCCGCCCGGCAACGGGGATTGTATATGCCTCAGTCATAGTTACTAACTCAGCGCTGCATCAGTGATAGCCGCGAAGGCCGCGGGTCTAGGTAAGAGAACATCGACCAAAGACAGGCTTGTGATTTCCACCATGCCTCTCTTCTTCGACGTAAACGGGTCAACTACTACCTCGAGTACGCCCCATTCGGCGAGAATAAGTTCGCTCCACACGCCGGCAATGATCGCGCTAAGTGTTCCGATGGCACTTCCCTTTGAGAGTGTCGACGGGCAGTTATTGGAGACATAGGACGGACGCCCCAACAACCCGTCATCACCCCAAACGGCGCGTGAGCCCGTTCCGTTGATGAATGTTTTGCGGAGAAGTTTTCGGATATTCGGCGTGCTCAAAAACCCGATGTTATCGTCGGCATTGCTATTAGCGGTAGCCGCTTCTAAGTCGCAGATGTTCGCGTAGCTTGGGACTCCACCGCTTGCGCCGATCGCGACGGTTGAAATGCCAGGATTCAGGAGCAAGCCAGTGGGCTGACCCGCAGAACCGCTCCCAATGATCGCAGCCGCGTCGAACGCCTCAGCGTGAGATTTCGTAAGGTCCAATTTGAGGCGGTTTTCAAGATCCACGTTGCCTGCGGCCTGCTGGAGCAGTTGGCGACTTGCCGAGGTAGTGCTTTGTAGGGTGTGCGGAGTTCCGGTAATTGCGCCGAAACTCGGGTCGGTCTGACTAACATCCGAGCCGCCGTTCTCAATAACCCACGAGGCGGTTGTGGTGGCGGTCTCGGTTGGGATCTGGAGAGAGTATTTAAGGTTAGGGAGAAAAGATGCTCCCAGTTGGACAACGCGCATCTGCGCGCGCAATGCGTCGATGTAATCGAGGACCTTCCGTTGTTCGGTGTAAGCTCCCGCGGCGTTGCTTTTGGAATCCAACCCACTCGCCTGTGGCTGTAGTCGGGTTGGGATAAAAATTGAATTATTGGTGCGGACCGGTCGCCCAAGTTTTGCGGCCAGAGTTTCGCTAACCTCACGCTCGAACGACTTTTCTTTCGGTTCGTCGGCGCTTAGGATCGCCCGCGCGACGGAGTATCTCTCCACCTCGGCGCGTGTAAAACTTAGTTCCAAATTCCGATCGTTCTTCGCTTGCTTCGCTGAAATCATTTTCTTGTTCTCTCCTACTGCCCGCAGAGTGCTTCACAACCAAAAAAACGGTCAAGTGAATTCAGGAACGACGGGGAACAAACTCTCGCTCCCCGCCGCGCCTCGAGTTTCTTCACTGTCCGTTTAGTAATGGGCTGTCCAGCCCGGCATCTTTGATGATGCGATTGATGGCCTCCTGAAGGGTTTGTTCAATCGCCTTGGGGTCGGAGAGTCCGGCCAGTTTCGGCGCTAACTCGTCCGACAGTTTGGCTAGCCTCCAGCCGAGTTTGATACCCGTGTTCAACGTCCGGTTCATTGCAGCTTCGACTTCTTGCTCTGCCTCAGTTTTTCTTTTCTGCATTAGTCCTCCCTTTCACATCCGCTCCCTTTGGAAATGCCTCTTTCGGGAACTGGAACTTTGCAGCAGCCTTGGCGACCTTCGCGGTACACGCCGCGCAGAGCGCGATCTCCGGCCCCGAGTGCATCACTCCGGCCAGTTCGCGGAGAATTTCCTTCCGGGCGCGTGTTGCGGCCATGAATACCGGACGCTTCACCGCATCGTCGCTGATTTCCTGCACCGCCCGCGTCGGCACCTGCAACACAATCGATCGCAAGATCATCACGATTCTCGTCAGGTGATCCACGGCGTAGTCGACGGTGACGTACTTTCCCGATCGCATTTCGAGTTCGAGTTCGCGCAGACGCGCAAGTGCACCTTCCTTGCGCCGGATCGCCTCGCTCAACGTCATGCCGACCGCGGTGTCCGGCCTGCCATGCGACGCATCGCCGGAGAGGATCCGGTCCACTTCCTCGGAGTCGAATAGCCCGTCTGGGCCAGGGCCTAGGCCATTCCGTTTCAGAAGTGCCCCCATTGCCTGCTTTGTCGTTCCCCTTAAATCCGCGAGCTCCGATCTATTCATCCTTGGCATCGTCTTAGTTCTCCAAAAGTAAACATTGGTTTTTGATAAATCGCTCTAATTCGTGTTCGCCGCTGCGCCAGACCCCCAAGCGCGACCGGTCGTTACAGTACCTTTTGAATCATAGACTTACACGCATGACATGATGTCTTGCATGTATTCGCTCACGCCTACGGCTTCATCTCGGCGTTCTCGTTCTTCTCGCGTAGCGCTTCTGCTTCCCACTCGGCGATTTGCTGTTTCCGCCGCACTTGCTCTGCCTCCACCCGTAGCCTGTCTTGTCGGCAGTTAACCAATTCCCAGATTTGCGAGATGGCAGGAAAGAACGGCGAATTACGCCGGTGCTCTTGGAATGCCCATTCAACGACTTCCTTCGGGGTATCCGCGAACTCGCGCAGAAACTCCTGGTTGAGTCGGTCGTCAACTTCAGTTTTCGAGTTCACCGCCGTCACATAGAGCTCGTTGAGCATGGTAAGCGAGTGCGGACTCAATGAGGGTTTGACGATTGCGGAGGTTCCTTGCCGATGCAGTGCTAACTTGTCCTGTGACATGACTGATGTCCTTTTCTGATTTGGATTTTCCGTATCGGTCCACTGGACCACCTATGTATTTCCCGAGGTTAGACAACCACATCCGCGGCCGATCTGCGGTGATCCCGTCGCTGGCGAAACGGTTGCTGACCATCGTCCGCAGTTGCTCAATACTCCATGACGGGTTTGCCTCGAGAAGTTTCTTGAGGCTTCGTCCTTCGCTTCCGTCCCACTGGCACGTGATTTGAAAGCGGTTTTTGTGCTCGGCTTTTATGAAACTTTCGATGGCATGGTGCCTACCATCCGTCGCGTTAGCGACGACAAGGGTTAAAGGGTTTGTATTGTCTTTAGGGTTAGTGTATTTAGGGAGGAGAATTTGTGAATCTTGTAACTCGCATCCCTTGTTATCGTTAGCAACTTTGGTTTCATGATTTATCATGAAACGGTTGCATGATCTTTGCCAATTATCATGCAACGGTTGCATGATCTGTGGGTCACATTCGCCAACGGTTTCATGATCTTTATCCGTGACCTGTTCCGACTTTCTGGCCATCGCTTCGACCGTGTGCTGGAGTGCATTCCGCGCGACTAACTGTCTAATTTCTAATTCCGACATATTGCCGCGGTGGTCTATCACCGGATCCGGCGGCGCATCGATCGTCAGAGGGTTTTGCATGTTCACAAAAAAGTCGGCATGAGCCTGGTGAACTTGTGTCATGAGGCGAATAGCCGCGCCGGCGCCGAGCAGCATCGAAAACGCAAACGATGCCGCCTCTAGGGATTCTCTTGATCCCGGAAGTAGCACCTCGATTTCGGGTGCTACACGTCCGCCGTCCCGCGCTGACCTTCCTTCCTGTCGCGTCCACCACCGGACATTCTGCGGTTGAACGATTCCGGCCAAGGTGAAGTCCCGCATCACGTAGCGATAGACCCGCTCCGTGTACAGATATCGACAGAGAATTTTCTTGGTTGGAGCATCGATTCGACCGGTTGGGCTGCGCTTGGCAAATGAGTGCAGGAGTGAGAAGAGATCCTGGTGCGCTCGGCGCGTTGGAAACATGCGCACTCCAATGTCGCGCCAGTCTCCGTAGCTGTATCCGTACAGTGTAAAGTTTCTCGGTGTTGCCCGGCTTTCGCCGATCGGGTTATCATCCACTCGTCACTTCCTTTTTTGGGCTCGGGATCCGACTCCCGGCCCATTCCTTTTTGGTGGGAATGGGCATCGCCCTATAGCCGCTACATCGCCTCGCGTGCGGGACTTCGGTTAAGACTTAATTGTCCGGTCCAGCCGCGGCCATCTTACCGTCGTGAACCACTACAGGAGGTCGTGCCGGTGTTACTCGCCGGCCGATTGCCGCAGACTTCTTTTTCGGTTTCTTCGCCATTCTCACTCCTTTACTTGCCCCGCTCGAAACAGCCGAGCCACCTCTTCGGGTTGGAATCGGACGCTTCCCCCGATACGTAGACACTTCAACACTCCAATGCGGGCCCAGTAGTAGACACTGTCTGTGCTTACGCTGAATGTCCGCGCCAGGTCGTGCGCCGTCAACAGTCGATAGTGGAGTTTTTGTGGTCGTCCCATGACTGGCCTTTTACACCGATTCAAGAAATTGCGTCAAACGATAATGTTTATGCGGGTCTGCGTGTTCTCTTCACGGAGTTTTCCACAGACGTGTAACGCTCCGTGCTTGACCCTGTTCCTGTACGGTTTGAGCGGTGTTACGCGGCACTCAGATGTGTGCCGCCTCCTGGTAAGTCGCGGGTTGGGAGCCCGCGATTAGTGACCCTACTACCCATCCCGTAGTCATTGTCAGTGACCGGCATCACATCGTGCGTTGCCGCCTTCCGTTCGGCCTTCTTGCGCGCAGCGTTTTCTTTCAGCCGTGCCGCTTTCTTAGCTTCACGCTCCAAACGTGCACATTCTCGACCTTCCAGAAGGGCCCAATGAGCCTCGTAATAAGCACGCCGCCGGCGCCAATAATCGCGAACAAAGTCCAGCCCAGGCACGTGTCGAGAATCGTCAAAGGTGCTACCGGTCTCCCGGTTGCCGTGAGCCCTTGGCAAGCCGCGCTCGCGGATTTCCTGCGGTGAATACCCAAGCCATCGGCAGCAAAACTCGAAGCTAAGCGCAAATTCCTTCCTTAACTCTTCTGGCGGAATTGCACCGCGCGTTAAGGTCCAGTCAGTCCGCGACTCAATATACTCGACGGCGTCGAGAGCATCCTGTGTGGGTTCGCCGCGATAGTTCGTTTCCAGTGCGGCCTCGAAGGCTTTCTGGATCATCCGCGTCATCAGGAGTAACGCGGCCAGAACATGGTCCGCCGGCCGCGATAGACCATATTCGTGTTTTTGCAGCGGGGGACGAGAGACTTGCGGACTAATGAAATATGCCAATCTAGCGCCTCGAGTTTTACGCTGAGATAGTTTCGGGTCTATTTCCTACGTTGGTTAACGTCGCGCCCGCTGATCGGAGCTCGCAGCCACGGCGCGCGCTACGGCGCGATTCTCGGTCGCGTGCATCGCGCCCACCAGTTCAGCCTTCTTAACCACGTCGCCGTCAATAACACTGCCCCTCATGTCGAAGTGCTGTACTATCTGCCCGCCAAGTGCGCCATTCGGAGTTATGGCCCCACTTACACCGGGAGTAAACAGTTCTGGTCCCGATTCGCCCACAATGTAGGACATTGAGGCATTCACAGGCCCTCCCGAAGCGCGCTGTCCCGCTAGCCCGGAGAAGAATGCCCCCAGAAATCCGCCATTGGCACCCCCGTACTGATCGGCCAGCGACTTGAAGACATACATCTGAAGAATCAGTTTTATGATGTCGGCGAGTAACGCCTTGAAAGTGCGTGACCACGAGCCCTCGAATAACGCGGCCTGTTCAATCGTTCGACCGATGTCACGGCCCAGTTCCTCGTAGTATTTCTTATAGGGCGACTTGTCCAGATCCGCCCCGGCCTTGATTGCAGCCGCCGCGAACTGATCCTGCGAGATGCGTCCTTGGTTCAGGATTTCGGTTAGGCCCGCGATCGTGTCGCTGTACTTCTGCGCGGCGGTGGCCGTATCGTCGTAAATCTTCTGCGCTTCCTTGATGGCGGCGGCTTGGTTGTTCTGTATGTTGTACAGATTCATCGCCGCATTACTTCCGGAGTAGAGCGGCATTGCCGGAGCGCCCAAGTCCGGCATCTTGGCGGGTTCCAGGTTGCGCAGCGGGTTCGCCTTGTCCGCCGCGACCTGCGCCTCAATCAGAGATTTCTGCTGCTGGAGTTGCGCTGTGTACTGATTGGCGATTGCATTGATTCCGGCGCGCTCATTTGCGACTTCGCGCCATTTCGCGATCTGCTCATTAATGGCGTCAATTTGCTTCTGGGCCGCGTTGTCCTTATCGAAAAATGCCTTGCTTGCCTTTTCTGCGGCGTCGATCGATGCAACCCACGCGGCGCGGGCGCGTGCCGCCGATTCTGCAAACTGTTCCTCATTCTTGTTTCTTTCGACTTGGAGTTCGCCTTGCCGGGCGATGGCCTTCGTCTCGTCGTCGTCCCAGTGCGCGCTTTCCTCGCGGAATTGCTTCGCCAAGCTGTAATTGCTATACAGTTGCGACACGCCACCGGTGAGACCACCAACCGAGAATGCCTGTCCCACCCCGTAGAATGGATCGGAAAAGTTATCCTTCGCGGCGCCAGCGGAGGCAGCAAGTTTCCGCACTTCGTCGAGACGTTTATAACCGTCCTCCAGCGTTTTGAATTGCGTGAAGATTTTGTCGTTGGCGGCGATAGCATCTTCCATGACTTTTTTTGAGCTTTCGCCATAGCCAGCCAGGGCGTCGGTCGCCTTTTTGATCGCCTCGGGAATGCGCATTGCCATTTCCGCGAAACCGATAGCGAGTCCCACAGGCAGCACTGCACTTAGCGCCCCTTGTAACAACTGGGACGATGCGACCGCGCGCAGCAATTCGCGGTTCATGCCCACGCCGATCTCTTCACTGAAAAGTTTCGCGGCCGCCCTAGCCTCGCGGAAGGATCCGCTGTTTGCTTCGACGGTGCGCTGCAAGGATTGCGTCGCCGCCTGAGCCGATGCGAATGCGGGCGAGGTTAGATCGACGGCGGTTATTGCTACTTTTACCTCTTGCTCTTGGGCCATGAAGCCAGATTCCCGCAAGTCGCCCGATTGTGGCAAGCCCGCCTAAATGGCGGGGATTTGTGCTCGGAAAAGCCAGCAGGTGCGTTATTTTTGAGGCTGATGTGGTACGTTTCCTCCGCAATTCATTTTCGGGAGGAACCCATGCCAACGAAGAAACCCCTGACGATTGTCCTCAGACCGCGGGACCGCCGACGCCTTGAGTTCACGATGCGCAAACACGGATTGAATCTCCAGACATTCCTTACGCGCTGGACATTGGCCGCAGTTGCAACTCTTGAAGGCAAGAGAGTGAGACAGTAACTAAACCGGGGGTAGGTTTAGGAAAACGTGTCACAAAAATCTGTTATACGGGTCACTTACTCGGCATTGAGAGTGATTTAGCGTCATCGCTGGGAAAAGGAGAAAAGAGTCATGTTGATTAGTCCAGAACAGGCGTCAGCGATCCTGGGCTTTCAGGTTGATACCTTGCGAGCGTGGCGTCGTGAGGGTCGCGGCCCGAATTTCTTTCGTTTCGGTCGGCAAATCCGCTACTCAGTCGAAGAAATAGAGCGCTTCGCGGCGCGTTGCCGCGTAGGGCAGCGCGAAGAGTTGCAACCCGGGCCGACGCAAACCTTGTCAGAGGATGCCGCAATGCGTCCTGGGTCATCCTAGCGCGAAAAATCGTCGTCAGTGCTTGAACGTCACCGAGGAGGATAGAGCGTGAACTATCGTGATTGGCAGCGCATTTACCCGATACTTCCGCCCGGCGAGCCTAATCAGAATGCCGCGCCGTCCACCGCACCTCGACCGCGGTGTGCAGTTCATACCCAAACGTTTCTTGTTTGCCCTTGTTGCACCGCGGCGGCCGGCGGGAGAGAGACAGCGCGGAAGCACCCGGGCGCGGCCCGCGAGTGGGGCAGAAAAGGCGGGAGACCACCGAAGGTACCAAAGGGGTCACTCATCGAGCGCGCGATCGCCAGCGCGGGCAACGGCTAACCATGGAGATCCGGGGCGCTGCGCTCTTTCGGAAAAAGAGCAATCAACTGTGCGGTGTTAGCCATCACGCTTATCTGTGACTCGCCCACGAATCGCGGGGATCGCTGTGGGGACTTTTGTGTCATTGAGCTTCAACCCGTTCCCTCTAAAGCCAACGTTATCAACGCAAGTAACAAGGCAGCATCCGTGCGAGCATTTAGCTGTAAAGTGTTTGAAAAGAAAGGCTTGTAAGTAGAGTTTCGCGTCCCGTTGGCTTATAACTCTGGATCAGCATATCGGGGTTCGAATCCCTGGGGGGCAGCCAGATCTTCTCAGTTACTTACCTGGTTAACGGTTTCAGCGGTGTCCCGTCGAATCAGCCTGGAGTTGATCGCATTAGGTGCCAC
>Ga0335069_10017211_pt1 | contig 10076 bp, 8 predicted proteins | sample Lox_Sample_11_FD_206714 | JGI IMG/M metagenome (GOLD analysis project Ga0335069, IMG submission 206714) | Soil microbial communities from Loxahatchee National Wildlife Refuge, Florida, United States - Lox_Sample_1.1 | ecosystem: Environmental > Terrestrial > Soil > Wetlands | place: USA: Florida...
TCCCCTTCAGGAGGCGCTCGTTGAAGTTCCGAAGACGCTCGATGGCATTTGTCGCTTCCGTCAGGCCCTCAAAGGTGAAGTTGAGCTGGTGCCTGTAGGGAACCGAGATCAGCGCGAGCCGGATCGCCGAGGCCTTGTAGCCCTTGAGCAGCAGGTCGCGAAGCGTATAGAAGTTGCCCTCGCTCTTTGACATCTTGCGCCCCTCAACAAGCAGGAAGCGCACATGCATCCAGTGAAGTGCGAGCGGCTTATGGGTGACCGACTCGCTTTGCGCGATCTCATTTTCGTGGTGCGGGAACATCAGGTCTTCGCCCCCGGCATGGAGGTCGAAGCTGTCACCCAGGTATTCCATCGACATCGCCGAGCACTCGATATGCCAGCCAGGGCGGCCGCGCCCGATCGGCGTGTCCCAGTAGGTTTCGCCCGGCTTTGCGGCTTTCCAGAGCGCGAAGTCGCGGGCCGAGTCCTTCTCGTATTCGTCCACGTCGATGCGAGCGCCGTCTTCAATACCGCTAAGATCCTTCTTGCTGAGCTTGCCGTATTCGGGAAATGCGGAAAGGCGGAAGTACCAGGAGCCCTCCTCGGTTCTGTAAGCCGCGCCAGCTTCGGCGAGGCGCTGCACGAGTTCGACCATCTTTGGAATGTGTTCGGTAGCGCGAGCAATCTGCTCGGGGCGTTCGATCCTCAGCGCTTCGAGGTCCTCAAAGAACGCGTCCACAAAACGGCCTGAATATTCGCCAATGGACTGCCCCGCGACCGAGGCATTGCGGATGATCTTGTCGTCGACGTCGGTAATGTTCATGACGTGACAAATGGGGACGCCCGTCAGCTTCAGGAAGCGGCGGAGGACGTCAATTTGAAGAAATGTGCGGAAGTTGCCGATATGGCCATAGTCGTAGACCGTGGGCCCGCATGCGTACATGCGGAAGGCCTTTCCATCGGACGGGGCAAGCTGGTCGATTTGTCCGGTGAGGGTATTGAAAAGGCGAAGGGGCATCGCTGACTGGTCGAACTTCCTGAACATGGATCTCAGCCAGAAACCGGCGTGGCTTGGCCTTTCCGATTGTAGCAGCGGGGATTACGAGAGGCATGCGGGCTTGTAAATGTAAAGGGGCTCCGTCGGGATCATGGGCTTATCCTTGCATCAGGTTGGCGTGGCTCCCGGCCGAGCGCTTATGGAAGAACACGTTCTGTCGCTTCTATGCGACCCTGAAACACGCTTCGGTCTTGAACTGGCAGGGAACAATCTGCGAAACACCGCCACTGGGCGGATTTTTCCAATCCAGGACGGCATACCGCTTTTCGTGAGCTCCGTGAGCGGGTCGAACCTGAAATACCAGACACTCTACGACCGGATCGCTTCGGGATACGACCTGTCGGAACGGTTCCTGAAATGGGTCAGGGGAATGCCGGACTACCGCCAGGAATTCCTGAAGGAACTGGAGATCAAGCCGGGCGCGCGCGTGCTGGAGGTGGCGGTCGGCACAGGCGCCAATCTCCCGCTATTGCTATCAGATATCGATTTCTTTGGCATCGATCTGTCGTGGGGGATGCTAAAGAAGTTCCAGCGCAACCTGCAGCAGTGGAATCGTCACGCGCATCTGTTTCACGGCGAAGCCGAGCGGCTTCCATTCAAAGTGGAGGTTTTTGACTGCGTCTTTCATGCGGGCGGCATCAATCGGTTCAACGACAAGGTGCGAGCCATCAAGGAAATGATCTGGGTGGCGCGCCCTGGCACAAAGATTGTGATCGTGGACGAACTGGAAGACACCTGGGGGAAAGACAGCCAGCAGACGCCGGTCCTCAAAACAAATGTCGAGCAGGGAAGCGAGAATGTGCGATGCCCGATCCATCTTGTTCCCGAGGAGATGAAGGATGTGAGGGCGCGAGAGATCTGCGATGGCAAGATGTATTGCCTCACATTTCGCAAGCCGTAAGCGCAGGAGCCTGCCGGCAACTCACCGGCTTCGCATAGGCGCAAAAGAGACGAGATTCGAATGCCGGAACCGGCCAGGGGTCGACTGTGCGGCCAGTTCTGCGATCGAGACCTGCTTCAGCACGCTCACCATCGCATGCTGCGCGCGCGCCCAGACCGGATGGGCCGGGCACCAGGAGCTGCGATCGCAGCTACGGTCGGCAGCAAGGCATACATTGAGGCAAACAGGACCGTCGACCGCTTCGATCACCTGATGCATCGAAGCAGCGCGACCTTGCGGAAGGATTGTGAATCCCCCGAACCGCCCACGGCGCGATGAGATCAGGTTAGCCCTCGTGAGAGCCTGAAGGACCTTGGACAAGAAGCTCTCCGGCGCATCAGTAGCCTCTGCCAATTCAGGCAAGAGGGCACGTTCCGTCTGAGCGATGGTGGCCAGATACACCATGACGCGAACACCGTAATCGGCGGCACGCGTGAGCTGCATGGATGAGTTGCATTTCTCCATAAGAGAAGATCTCGGCGCCGTGCGCAGGCCAAGGGAACTGCGAGTCGGCAAAAGAGCAGGGTACTCGAGAGTGTCACAAGAGCATGTATCGCGCGTCACAGACCCTCGGTTATCCCGTGGGGTAGTTCTATGACTTCGATTTGAATTGGAGAAAAACAGTCCAAAATCTTCGCGACCGCGATTGCATTACGGGCTTGTAAGCCATGACTCGCGAGCGGACATTCATGTGCGCGGTGTTTGCTGTCGGCGCCGTGCACGGAGAGTGAAAGGGGATTCCCAGGACGTATGCAAACCTTTCCCGCAGTAGATCCCATTCCCTTGCCGGCCCCGATATGGCTGCTGAAGCTGCTGCATATCGTGACATTGTCTCTGCATTTCGTTGCGGTGGAGATGCTGCTTGGAGGGTTGCTGATCGCAGTTCTTCTGAGCCTTTTCCGAAACCATGCGGAGGCGAAGATCGCTTCGCGCGCGCTCGCACGCCGCCTGACGACGGTGATGACGTATGTGATCAATCTGGGCGTTCCACCCTTGCTTTTTGCGCAGGTCCTTTATGGACGCGCCATCTACACGAGCAGCGTGCTGATCGGACTTTACTGGATCTCCATCATTGTTGTGCTGACCGCAACCTATTGGTTGCTTTACCGGTTTACGGCGCGTCTTGAAGCGGGAAAATCGGCGTGGTGGGTTGGATTGTCGGCCTGGGTGTTGGCGGGCTACATCGCTCGCATGCTATCGACGAACATGACGCTGATGCTGCGTCCCGAGGTGTGGCGCGAGATGTACTCCGCCTCGGGCGCGGGGAGATACCTGCCGACGGGCGATCCAACACTCACCCCGCGCTGGTTGCTCATGATGGCGGGCGGCATCTTTATCGCCGGCTTGTGGATGGTGTACCTTGCCGGCCGTAAAACCTTCGCGGAGAGCGAACAGAGGTTTCTTGCGGGCCTTGGAGGTAAGCTCGCGGCGCTCTTCGGGGTTATTTATCTGGCCGCCGGGGTATGGGGCGCGCGAGTGCAGCCCGATGCAGTCAAGGCCGGCCTGACAACGCATCCTCTGTATCATTTTGCGGGGTTTGCAGGCTACGGCTGGCTGGTGCTGGTTGTGGTCAGCGTTCTCGTTGCTGCGTTCGCGGGGTTCGGAAAAGTTGCGGCCAACTGGCTCGGCTGGGCAGGCGCGGCGCTGGCGCTGCTGATTGAGATCACGCTGGTGGTCTATCGCGATGGCGTACGCGATCTGACGCTGTTGAGCAAGGGGTTCGATGTCTGGAATCGGGCGGTGGCCACGAATTGGTGGGTGGTTGGACTATTCCTGGCGCTTTTCGTGGCCGGACTTGGCGTGATCGGGTGGTTGATTTCGGTTGTCGCGCGTGCACAAAAGCCGATGGAGGGAGCGGCACAATGAGTTCGCATTTTGTACTTGAGGAGCGTAATTCGACGCCAGATGCGGGAGAGTCCGGAGAGAAGGCGTCACGGCGCGCATTTCTGGTTGCAGCCGGGGCCGCAGGTTTGTGTTACGCGGGGGCCCTGGCATATCCGGTTTACCGGTATCTGGCTTCGCCGGCAGAGATGGCCTCAAACGCCATTGCCGTCAAGGAAGTTTCACTGAAGGACGCGCAGAAGCTGGCCCCCGGGTCAGTGCTGATGTTCAAATTCGGCACGGCGCCAGCAATGCTGATTCATCATCTCGATGGCACGTGGGCATCGCTGTCGGCGGTATGTACGCATCTGGGCTGCACGGTGCAGTACGAAGCGCAGGCCGATCGCATTCATTGCGCGTGCCACGGCGGCGTCTACAACCCATACACGGGCGCCAACGTGAGCGGGCCGCCGCCGAAGCCTCTCACGCGGTTCAAAGTCGCAGTTACTGAAACGTCCGTTGAAGTTTCGCGGGTGTAGGACAGAAGGATCAAGGCATGACGTCAAAGACAGCTTTTCTCTATGACTGGGTAGATGAGCGCCTGGGTCTTTCTGAACTGGCGGCCTTCGCGCGCAAGAAAACTGTCCCGGTTCACGCGCAGTCGTTCTGGTATTACTGGGGCGGAATTTCGCTGTTTCTGTTTCTGGTGCAGTGCTTCACGGGCGTGCTGCTGCTGGTGTACTACCGGCCGGGCGCGGAGTCATTCGAATCAGTCAGGCAAATCACTTTTGTGATGCATTTCGGCTGGCTGATCAGGTCGGCGCACTCGTGGTCGGCGAACCTGATGATGTTCTCGATCCTGGTGCACATGTTCTCGGTCTTCTTTATGAAGGCTTACCGGAAGCCGCGAGAGTTTGGCTGGCTGAGCGGTATGGGTCTGCTTGGATTGGCGTCGGTCTTCGGTTTTTCGGGTTATCTGCTGCCGATGGACGAGCTGAGCTATTTCGCGACCAAGGTGGGGTTGCAGATACCAGCGGCCATTCCGAAGATCGGGCCGGCGATTGCGAGCATGCTGCGCGGCGGACCGGACGTAAGCGAATTCACGGTGCAGCGATTCTTTGCGCTACATGTGGTGGTGCTGCCGGCACTCTTTGTTCCGCTTCTCGGGTTTCACCTGTGGCTGGTGCAGAAGCATGGCAATGCCGCGCCGCCAAGCGAGGAGGCCAAGCCGCTGAACGAACGCAAGAGCATGCCGTTCATGCCGAATTTCCTGCGCAAGGATCTTGCGATGTGGCTGATCACGCTCAATGTTCTTGCGCTCCTTGCGTCGGTGTTCCCATGGTCGCTCGGGAAGCAGTTCGACCCGCTGGTACCGGCGCCGGTTGGAATTCATCCCGAGTGGTACTTTATGAGCCCGTTCGAGATGCTCAAGGTGCTGGGCGCAATTCTTCCCGGCGCAGCTGGTGAGATCGGCGGAATTCTGATCTTCACGCTCGGGATTGCCCTGTGGGTTCTTATTCCGTTCTACGACTCGAGCAAGGAGTCGGGCAAACGGGGCCGCAATGCGCACTACTTCGGCCTGCTCGCCGTGGTGCTGCTGCTGGTCACTACCGTCATCGGCTACTGGACGATTCGATAAGAGGCGAGATTCAAGCGATGAACTATCCATTCTGGGACATTCCGTACCTGGGCTCCGGCTGGGTGATCGGCATGATTGCCATCTTCCACGTCATGATTTCGCAATTCGCAGTAGGTGGCGGCCTCTACCTGCCGCTGGCCGAGCGCAAGGCGCTGAAGATGACTGATCCAGCAGCTCGCGCAGACTGGCTCAAGCAGCTTTCGAGTCACTCGAAGTTCTTCCTTGTTCTTACGGCTGTGTTCGGAACCGTGTCGGGAGTCGGAATCTGGTTTGCGATCGGGCTCACTCATCCTGAGGCCACCAGCACGCTCATCCACAATTTTGTTTTTGGGTGGGCGATGGAGTGGGTGTTCTTCATCGTTGAATTGAGCACGATCGCGGTTTACTACTACACGTGGAATCGCATCGACGAGAAGCTTCACCTTAACGTGGGCTGGGTCTATGCCGGAGCGTCTGTTGCGACTCTCGTCATCATCAACGGCATCCTCTCGTTCATGCTCACGCCGGGGGATACGTGGATCGGAGTCGCCGGGACGGGTCACGAAGCGAGCAAATTCTGGAACGCATTCTTTAACCCGACCTACTGGCCAAGCCTGTTTCTTCGGGTTTGTGTTTGCGCATCGCTGGCCGGCATCTGGGCACTCATTACGGCGAGCCGCATCGATGGCGACAAAAAGCCGGCGCTCAAGACGAGCATGGTGCAGTGGAGCGTGAAGTGGCTGGTTCCGTCGTTTGTTGCGATGCCGTTCCTGATGATCTGGTATTACCGAATGGTTCCGGCGTCACAGCGCGCCCTGCTGACTCTCGGTATCGACACGATCAACTCGGGCACATTCTCGACGGTGACGCGCATGGCGCTCATCATTATCATCACGTCGGCAACGATTGTGTGGGTGGCGTACTTCCTTGCCTATCGCAATCCTGTCGAGTTCAATACCTCGCATGCGATATGCGTGCTGGTACTGGCGCTGATGGCGACGGCCGCGGGCGAATATTCGCGCGAGATGCTGCGCAAGCCCTATGTCATTGGGCGTTGGATGTATTCGAATGGCGTGCGCGTTCCATACGCGAGCCGGATCAACGAGCAAGGCTACCTGGCGAATTCCGCCTGGGTCTGGAACGGATCGTCTTCGAGCTACTCGCGAGGCGAGGCGATCTTCCGTGGCGAATGCGGCTCGTGTCACACGCTTTCGGGCTACCGGCCGCTGCGCCACCTGCTTGAGGGGCGCGACCGAGCCAACATTGCGAACTTCATCAACATGCTTCACGAGAACAAGGCCGACTCGCCCTATCGGCGGTTTATGCCGCCGATGGTCGGCACCAGGCAGGACATTGAGGACCTGGCGAACTTTCTGAATGCGCAGGTGAATCCGCCTTCCGCCTCCCCCAGCAAGCAGGTGCTTACGGCTGAACGGTAGCCTTCCCCTGCCACTGCCAGCGAAGGCCCGCTCTGCGCGGGCCTTTTCTGCATTGCTGCCTAGCAGCTGGCCGATCAAAAGGACAGTTACGAGCCTATATCACGACTCTCGTGTTATCGGGGGATTTTGGACTGTGTCCGTACTCATTCCAATCAGGGTCGCTATCGGAGACGAGGAAGACAAGCAGTATGATCGCCCCGATCAGCGGGATGATGCCAATCCAATACCACCAGCCGCTTCTTCCGGTGTCATGCAGGCGGCGGATAGTGCATGACAGCGAGGGAAGGAAGCTCATGAGGCTATATACGCTGCAAGGGATCACCATTGACTGGAGAGAACCTCCGGTCTTCTGATACAGAATCCCGAACACGAGGAGGAGGATAAAGACCAACCCATTGAAGAGTTGAAAGTACCAATACTCCCTTCGGCGCGATCTGCCTGTGAAGTCCGCGGCTCTCATCCAGGCGACCAGAAACCATTCCATGATGTCAGTCCCCGCCGAGCTCGTAGGGAATTCCGAATCTGCCGATCTGAATGATTGCCTTATCGCCGGGCGGCCAGATATGAAGGCTTTCCACCCGGCTTGTTCCATTGATCCTGTGAGCTTCGACCGTTTCGACCAGCGCTCCGGTCGCGGCGACATGGAAGTGGACACTCAGCGCGTCGCCTGACTTGGTGCGCGACCATCCGAAAACATACTCTCCAGGTTTGAACTCAACCGTGCCGATGCGAACGGGCTCCTGTAAGACAAGGTAGTGAGAGTATTTGCCGTCGGCTGAGTAGCCGGCTGTCAGCAGTACTACTCCGGCAATGTAGCGACCTTGGCTGTTCACAATGCCGCTTGCCGTTCGCATCTCTGTTTCGATGTGCTCCTTTTCGACGGGAGCTCGAGCGGGAAGCAGTGAGGCGAGTTCAGCGTCTGAGGCCTGACGCCAGCTTGACTTCTGAGCCTGCAGCGACGGCGCTAATAACAGGAAAAGGCAAGCAAGGAAGATCGAAAGCTTCCAGATGGTCTTCTTCATGATTTTGGCTTTCTGAGTGATTCCAGCGGAACGATGCCACGCTGGATGGCGGCAGTTGCGGCCTGCGTCCGGTCTGTTACTCCAAGTTTTCCGAGAAGGCTATTGATGTGCGTTTTCACCGTGGCTTCAGAGATATCGAGCGCAGAGGCTATCTCCTTATTGCTTCTGCCGTGCACGATTTGCTCGAGCACGTCGAATTCCCGGGGGGTCAGTTCCTCGGTGCCGACGCGCTCGGCCAGGCGCTGGGCAATGGCAGGAGGGATGTGCGACTTGCCGGCGTGCACCGCGCGAATGGTTGCGACGAGGTCTTCAGTGGTCATGCCCTTCAGCAGATAGGCCCGTGCTCCGGCCTGGAGCGCGCGAAAGATATCCTCGTCGCCGTCATAGGTGGTGAGCACGATGAAGCGCGCCTGGGGCGTTTCCATCCTGATGCGCTGGATCACTTCAACGCCGGAGAGACGCGGCATGCGCAGGTCGATGAGCGTGACATTCGGCTGATGCTTGCGAAACTGTGCGATGGCTTCGACGCCGTCGGCAGCCTCGCCAACCACTTCAATGCCGTCGACAACGTTCAGGAGCGCAACGAGTCCCTGTCGAACCACGTGGTGGTCTTCGACCACCAGGACCCGGATTGATTCTTGTGCAGCCATTACTCCCCCGATCTCTCCTTTGCGTCTCTCGGCACTGGCGCCTGCAGCCGGACCGATGTGCCCTGACCGGGGGCGCTGGTCACTTCGAGCGTTCCCCGGATGGTTTCAGCACGCTCACGCATGCCGGTCAGGCCGTAGTGGCCCGGCGGCGATGCCGCGCCATCGTTGACGTCAAATCCCTTTCCGTCGTCACGGACTTCGAGAGCAATTCCTCCCGGCTGGTACTCGAGTTGCACCCAGAGATGCCTGGCGCCCGCGTGCTTCTTCACATTATGAATGGCTTCCTGTGCCACGCGCAGAAATGTCCGCTCTGTTTCAGGGGGTAGCGGGCGGTAAGCACCGAAAAGGCTGAAGCTGGACTCGACATCATGACCGGCGGCGTGCTCAGTAGCGCGACGGATCGTCACGGGCAATGTGTTTTCAGACGAATCATCCGAACGCAGAGCCCAGATCGATTGCCGCGCATCAGCCAAACCCTCACGGACATATGTCCGCACATTATCGAGATGGCGGGCGGCAGTCTCGATCTTATGGTGGCGGAGCAGCTCGGAGATTACCTCAAGTTGTACTGAGACGCCGACGTATCCCTGTGCCAATGTGTCGTGCACTTCCCGCGCAATCCGGCTTCTTTCGCCGAGGACAACCCGAAATTCGCGTTCGGCGCGGAGAAGGCGAAGACGCAGCAGAAGGACAACCAGCGCAGCCACAAATGCTGCGAGGAGCAGGTAGAACCAGACGGTCTGGTAGAAATGAGGGCGCAACTCAAAGAGAAGGGCAGCGCCTTCCGTATTCCAGATGCCGTCGTTGTTCGCTGCCTGCACACGAAATGTGTAATGGCCCGGAGGGATGTTGGTGTAATAGGCGGTACGGCGCGCGCCGGCTTCTGTCCAGCGCCGATCGAAGCCGTCGAGCATATAGCGGTAGCGGATCTTCTGGGGAGCGGTGAAGCTAAGGCCCGCATAATCGAACTGGAAATGCACGTGCCCCGCGGCGACCTTCAACTGGGAAGCGAATCCCCGCAGTGCCTGATCGACATCATCGACGGAGAAGCGCACAAGCGCGACCGGCGGCGGGACCGTGTTCACCTGGAAATGGGCCGGATCGACTTGCACGAGCCCTTTCGGCGTGGCGAACCAGAGAAGGCCATCCCGCGAGCGAAACGCTGAAGGGTGGCTGTTGGTGGCGGTTTCGCGGCTGCGCAGGCCGTCAGCCGGACCGAACTCGACCCAACGCGAACAGCCGCCGGCCATGTCGCAATCGCAGCGGGCGATTCCGTTGCCGGTGGCAAACCAGAGGTGGTTGAGGCCGTCGTCGAGGATGGCGTGAATCGTGGTCTGATTGAGGCCGTTGCGAGCGACGGGGGAGAAGCGCTGGCCATCCCAATAGCTCCAGCCGTGGTCCTGGGTTCCTACCATCATCGATCCGCCGGAGCGCGGCAGCAACGCAGTGACGACGTTGCTGGCGAGTCCGTCGGACGAGGTGTAGTTTGTGACGCCGGGGCTCGCTGTTTCAGCTCCATGAAGGCGCGAGAGCCCGGCTAAGGTCGCCAC
>Ga0335069_10017212_pt1 | contig 10076 bp, 6 predicted proteins | sample Lox_Sample_11_FD_206714 | JGI IMG/M metagenome (GOLD analysis project Ga0335069, IMG submission 206714) | Soil microbial communities from Loxahatchee National Wildlife Refuge, Florida, United States - Lox_Sample_1.1 | ecosystem: Environmental > Terrestrial > Soil > Wetlands | place: USA: Florida...
CCCAGCTGGAGGGGCAGGCACCGCTGCAGGACCGCCTGGTCACCTTCACGTCGATGATGGTGCGTTTCGCGGCGCAGCGGCCGGGTGCCGCGAAGTTGATCTTGCGTGACTCTTCGGCCGGCAGCGCCGACGTCAAAGAGATCATGGGCACCGTCGCCGCACCTCATTGGAAGCGACTCCTGGGGGTCCTCGAATCGGAAGGCGAGGGCACCGGCACCGATCCGCTGATCATCTGGAACATCATCGTCGGCGCCGTCTGTTTCTACTACGCGGCCGGGCCGACGGTCGGCGGGCTTCCCTACGACCCATGTACGCCGGAGAAGACGGCCACCTTCGAGAAAGTGATGATGGATTTGACCCGATCGCTGTCCACCTACAAAGCCTGACGGTCCGGTGTATCCGGGCCGGCACGCACAAACGACGCCCGACAAGGCGGCGGTCATCATGGGCCGCTCCGGTGAGGTGGTCACCTATCGCGGGCTTGATCGGGCCTCCACGCAGCTCGCCCGGCTGTGGCAGCAGCACGGTCTGGGGCCCGGTGATCACGTCGCGATCCTTTCTGAGAACCAGCCGCGCTATTTCGAGGTCGTGTGGGCCGCGCTGCGCTCGGGTCTTTATGTGACCACCGTCAACAGCCACCTGTCCGCCGAAGAGGTCGCCTACATCCTCGAGGATTCCGAATCCCGGTCCCTGGTCACGACCACTGCCATGGCCGATGTCGCGGCCGCGGCCCTGCTCCAAACCTCGACCGTGAAGTTGCCGCTGCTGATCGGACCGGCCGATTCGCGTTTCGAGAGCTATGGCGGCGCAGTCAGCGCGACATCTGCCGATCCGCTCGACGACGAGCCCTTGGGCGACTTCATGCTCTACAGTTCGGGCACGACCGGTCGTCCCAAGGGCGTCAAGCGCGAGCTCTCGGGTGCCCCGGTCGCCAACGGCATGGCGATCACCCACCTCGTCTCCCACATGTTCGGGGTCGTCGCGGACTCCGTCTACCTGTCGCCGGCGCCGCTCTACCATTCGGCGCCGTTGGCGTTCACGCTGTCGGTGCAGGGTCTCGGGGGCACCGTGGTGGCGATGGAGAAGTTCGATGCCGCCGAGGCGCTGGCGTTGATCGACCAGCACAAGGTGACGCATTCGCAGTGGGTGCCCACGATGTTCATCCGCATGCTCAAACTGGCCGAGGAGGAACGCTCTCGCCACGACCTGTCGTCACTGGTGCAGGCGATCCACGCGGCGGCGCCGTGCCCCGTCGAAGTCAAACAGCAGATGATGGACTGGTGGGGTCCGATCCTGTGGGAGTACTACGGCGGGACCGAGGGCAACGGCTTCACGTTCGCGAACCCGCAAGAGTGGTTGCAGCGCCCCGGGACGGTGGGAAAATCTCTGGGCGGCAAGGTCCACATACTCGACGATGCCGGCGCGGAGCTGCCCCCGGGTGAGGTCGGCACCATCTACTTTGCGGGCGGATTCAACTACGAGTACCACAAGGATCCCGACAAAACCGCCGGTGCCCGCGACCCCAAGGGCCGGGGCTGGACAACCCTCGGCGACGTCGGCTACCTCGACGCTGAGGGCTGGCTGTATCTGACGGACCGCAAGGCGTTCATGATCATCTCCGGTGGCGTGAACATCTACCCCCAAGAGATCGAGAACTGTCTGATCATGCACCCGAAGGTTGCCGATGTGGCCGTCTTCGGCATCCCCGACGCGGAGATGGGCGAGGCCGTACACGCTGCGGTCCAGCCGGCCGCCGGCATCGAAGCCGGCGATGCACTCGAAGTCGAGCTGCGCAACCACGTACGCGAGCGCATAGCCCACTACAAGTGCCCGCGCACGTTCGAGTTCCTCGACGAGCTCCCACGCCTTCCCACGGGCAAGCTCTACAAACACAAGCTGCGCGACAAATACTGGAAGAACGGGCACGGGTGACAATTTCTGTGCGACCTACCCGCTTCAACCGAGATCCAGGATCGTCGGGCTGATGAGCTGCCGGCAAGCTGGCGCATTTGGGAACAAATTTGGGAACAAAACAAGGTGAAACCGGCGTGAATCGGTGCGATGTGGCGCAACGACCCGGACTCGAAAAGATCGCTGACGTGCGCAAATGAGACCACACGAACACCCGAAAATCCCTGGCCCGTAGCTCGTAACCCAGAGGTGCCGGGCGACAGGCGGCTCGACACTTCGCTCTGGTGCGGACTCGTCCGGGGCCGGTCATTCCGTCGGAAGTCGGTCTCCTGCTTCGTGATTCGCGACTCGGGTGTGAGCAGGAAAAGACGCGAGGGCCGTTTCCACCTCATGAAGGTCTCGCTCGTTGCATTGGGCCCAGCGCTGCTCGTCGGCGTCGAGGTGAGTAAGGAAGGCATAGCGGCTGCGGATGGTGGCGATCCAGTCCTTCAGACGCACGGGCTTGGTCAGGTAGCCGATGTCTTCTTGACGGAACTCACGCTCGTCCCGCGGCCTGAGGATCTCCTGCGGGTCGACTGGCTTGGTTCCGCGGCAGTCGACAACGACATCGCGGTAGACCTTGAGCACCCAGAGTCGGCGGACGAGGGACTCATCGAGTGCACCCGAGGTTGCGAACCATTGCAGATCGTAGAGATCTCGTGCCAGCGACACTCGGCGGTAGCGTGCGAGCTTCTCAGCGACGGCCTCCTCCCCGCGCACTACGGGGGTCGTCGGCAGGACGAAGTCGTACCTGTCGTGGATCGGTAGTCGCACCGGGTCGAGGATCTCGGGTGCCAGGCTGAGCGCGTGTCGCGCCAACTCTATCTTGGCACCCAGCTGCGGCCGGCCGAACGGCGTGTCGACCAACAGGTCACCACGCCGGCCCACGTCACCGAGATTTTCAATCGCGAAAATGAAGCCGTCGATCTCGACGCGGTCGAGAGCCTGCAAAGCGGCGAGCGCCACCTCTTCATCGGGCGCGGCGAAGTCGAGGTCGGTCGAGAAACGGCCAGCGTTGCCTGCTCTGAACTTTCGCAGCGCGGTGCCACCCTTGAAAACCAGGCCGCGTGCGAAGAGCCCGGCGTTGTGAAGCAGATGCAACGCGTGATCCTGGGCAATGTCGAGAAGAGCGGCATCGCGTCCACCCCTGACGCCTTGATAGTGGCGCGCGAGGTGCCCCTCGGTAATCCGGGTCACGATCCGGTGCCCACGGTGAGGTATCGGTGCAGCAGAGTGTCATTGACGTTGGTCTCGGCGTCGAAGAAACCTGCACCGGCGACACGCGGTCCCAGCCAGACCGTCTCTGTCGCTGGGTAGGTGGCGACGATCGCGGCTCGGGCGTCGTTGTTGCCTGCCGACCCGAGAAGGTATGCGGCACGCTGCGCCGCTGCACGCGGCCTAGTCTTCAGCAAGCCGATGATGGTATCGAGATTCACGCGCGGGACGGCATCCGGCAGCCATTGGCTGAGGCCGGCTACGTCCTTATAGGCCGACGGGCGCACCGCAATACCGACGATCAGTCCCTCGAGGTTCCATGACGGCAGGCCGTTGACCGTTGTCAGCCCGGCCTCGGGCAACTCGATGCGGACATAGCGCCAATCACCGGCAAGTGCTTTAGGAAAGGGTTGCTCGGCCGGGAGCGCGACGACTTCTTGCTCCGGTAACCGCTGGGCCAGCCCGAGGATCGATGCAGCCGTTTCCATTGCCAGCACACCGCGCCAATCAGGGTCCACGGCGCGCTGCGCGCGGAACTCGATAAAGCGATCACCAGAGCCGTAGGCACCGCCGCGCGCCCCGGGAAGGAACTCCCAAGCGTGGCGGGTGCGCAGTTTTCCCAGCCAGCCGCCGCGCTGGAGTTCGTAGGCGATGCGCTGTGTCGCCGCTTCGTCACCGTCAAGCCCGACTTGGCGCATGACCGCGGCCAGCCGACCTGACGTCACGACCAGGTCTCCGTCGAGTTCGAGCTGCTCGACCACGTCGGCGACCGAGCGTGGGATGACTCGAGCCACTGTCAATCACCACCTTTCTTTGGTCAATATTAACGAACTACGGTTGCAGATGACAGTCCAATTGGGGCGGCGTGCGGAGAACATGCCGTCTATGGGGGCGGTCCGGCGCGTTGACGCCGTCAACACGCCGAATCGCAAACCGCAGGTGACGAACTGCACTGAAATCGATCGAACTAGATCGAAGCCGCTGGTACAGACGTTGGTGGACACCGAATCCAGGGGTTCGAGTCCCCTTAGCTCCACTTAAAAGCCCAGTTCAGGGGCGTTTTCCCCCTCGGTCCACTGTTACGTAGCAGTCCATAGCCAGTCCTGGCTAACACCGTTAAAACGGAAATCAGCACCTGAGCCGGTTTTTTTAGTTCGCTTTGCGCGGAGTGGCTCCCCTTATCTTCGGCGGCTCTCGGACTGGCTTACCGACGTGTCAGCGTTCTTCTGTACCGAGGGTCCTGCCATCACCGTCTCTGGTGTCACGGATTACCTCGAGTTCGAGGGCGGAGAAGGCTACCTAACTCCGCGCGGTTCGCGCCACTCATGCTTCCTGGCCTGTCGCTCACGATCGCGGCTTTGCTGCGCCGGCAGGTCGGAAGCCTTCGGCTGCAAGCCACGCTCGAGCCCGGCCGCGCTGGCGCTCATTGGAGAGCAGGTAGTACCGCTGTAGCTCGTGGGGCCAACACGAGAGCACGTCTTTGAATCGCCGGAAGGCGCCTTTCCCGGTGATCGCAGTCTGCAGACGCTCAACGAGTGCGGGATCTCCGACCTTGGCGATGAACAGTTCCATATCCCGGTAGCCCTCCGTTGAGCCTAAGCACGCCACGTGGAGCCAGCGGTCCTCGTCATCCTCGTCTCCGTCATCCCCTCCATCGTCCACGCTGTCCGGCCAGCACGCACCGGATCGTAGGTCGATGCGACCGCTCCCGCAGAGCGGATCGCCTTCGAGTAGCGAAGCCAGCTCCTCGAGATCGACCGGCAATGAGCGAAGCAGCGGCGTGGCGCCCCGGCCCAGGGCCGCCTGCAGCTGGTTGGCCAACTCCTCGTCGCCATCCCAGTACCGCCCCCGCAGCGCCGCCACGCATTGTGCGGCCAATTCGACGGCTCCCTCCACATGCTGTGCGATCGCGTCCAGCAGGCCATCGCCGGCGAGCTGCAGCACCTGCTCGGCTGGCCGTTCACGCACCACCTCCACGACGGACCCGTCAGCGTTGTACACCCCGGCGCGCAGCGCTGCGACCGCCCCGGCGTCCCACTGGCCCACAAGGCAACCGTAATCAGTCCGACAGAGGTTGGTCGACTACCAGACCGTCCGTCGTTCGTCCAGCACCGGTTGGGCCCGCTACCTCGTCGAGTTCCACCGCGATCGGGCCCTGGCGTAGCCCCGGGTGCAGTCTCACGGTGCGAGTCCAGTTTTCGCTGGTGTCGACGATCATCGTTTACCAATGCGCTCGAGCAGGTCGTCGACGCGCCGGACGATCGGTTCGTGGCCGGGTGAAGCCCACCGCGAGGCCGCGGTCGGGCTCGCCGACGACCGACCAGATCGACTCGCGGATGGCCCGGCTTCCGACACGGTGCGTGGCTGCGCGGCGCGCCTTGCCGCCACTGAGATTGTGTGGCAGGCAGGCCCTCGTCTCCTGCGCGGAGGCGTGGTACGACTGCTGGCGTCATCCTTCTGGCACCAGTGGCACATCTGCCCCACCCGTCACGACCTCGGTGAACTGACGTAGCGCGTCGGCGCGGCGCCGCGGCGTGCTTTCCTTCGCTCGTTAGCCTGGCTCGCATCCGAAGAAAGAGAAACGTCCATGTTGGTCCTGCACGGGTTCTGGTCCGCCTCGAACGGTCTATGCCTGTGGGCGGAGAATTCCGCGCTCGCGGTGACGAGTCCCAGCGAAGCGTTGCGTGCGGCCCGCCCGCATCCATTCGCCGCGGACGCCGATGCCATCGCCCCGATCCATACCGGCAAGCCGGGTACCGCGGTTTTGTTGTTGCCGTCGTTGCGGAAGTCGCCACTGGATTCACCGGAGCTGTTCCGGGTCACGCCGCGCCCGGCACCACGAATCGAACCCGTTCTGCTGCCGTGGACGGTTCCGGTGATGTCCCTGCCCGCCGCGTCGGCGCTGACCGCGCTGGACGAGCCCGCCGCCGACGTGCGGTACGGCGCATCTGTGGCGTATCTCGCCGACCTGGCGGCGTTCGCGCGGGAGCTGGTGGAGCGCGGCCGGGTCCTGCCCGCGCTCTTGTGCGACGAACACGGGCCAGTCGCGTTCTGGCGTCCGGTGGTGCAGGGTCCCGACGTCTTGGCCCTGAATGCGCTGATTGCCGCGATGCCACCGGTATGCCGGGCTGAGCCGCAGACCCAGGATGACCACGAGCTGGTCACCTCGGCGCTGTATGCCTTTGCGGATGCGGCGGTGCGAACGACGTTGCCGGCCGGGATCGACCTGCTCCCGCCCCGGCGTGGCCGCCGCCCGAAACACGTTCCGGCCCAGGAAGCCTGGCTTACCGCGCTGACCGCCCCGGACGGCCGGTTCGACGCGGACCCGGGCGAACTCGACGCGCTGGCCGGGGCACTGCAGCCGTGGGATGCGATCGGTGCCGAGGAGCCGGGCCCGGCACGGGCGACGTTCCGGCTCACCGAAACCGAGGAGCCGCACGGCCAACAGCCCGGCTGGCGGCTGGAGTTCCTGCTGCAATCCATGGCTGACCCCAGCCTGTTGATACCGGCGGAGCAGACCTGGGACGAGGATGGCAGCTTGCGCCGCTGGCTGGACCGGCCCCAGGAACTCCTGCTCGCCGAGCTCGGCCGCGCCGTCCGGATCTATAACGAGCTCGCGCCCGCCCTGCGCACGGCGCGTCCATCCGAGCTGTCCCTGGACACCGACGGTGCCTACCGCTTCCTGTCCACCGCCGCGCCACTGCTCGACGAGGCGGGGTTCGGCGTTCTGCTGCCGTCATGGTGGGACCGGCGCCGCAAGCTCGGGCTCGCGGTGTCGGCATCCACCCCGGTCGACGGAGTGGTCAGTGGCACACGCAGATTCGGCCGCGATCAGCTGGTCGATTTCCACTGGGAACTCGCGGTCGGTGATGACACCTTGACCGACGATGAGATCGCCGCGCTCGCCGAGACCAAGGCCCCGCTGATCCGGCTGCGCGGCCAATGGGTGGCAGTGGACCCCGATCAGCTGCGCCGGGGGCTGGAGTTCCTGGCGAAGAATCCCACCGGCCAAGCGACCACGGCCGAGATCCTCGCGCTGGCCGCCAGCCATCCCGACGACACCGACACCCCTCTGGGAGTCACCGCGGTGCGAGCCGACGGCTGGCTCGGCGATCTGCTCAGCGGGGCGGCGGCCCAGTCGTTGCAGCCGCTGGCACCCCCGCCGGAGTTCACCGCGACGCTGCGCCCCTACCAGCAGCGGGGGCTGTCCTGGCTGGCTTTCCTGTCCTCGCTCGGGCTGGGCAGCTGCCTGGCCGACGATATGGGGCTGGGCAAGACCGTGCAGTTGCTCGCCCTGGAGTCAGCGCAACGCCACGACGAGCCCGGCACCGCGCCGACACTTCTGTTGTGCCCGATGTCGCTGGTCGGCAACTGGCAACGGGAAGCCGCGAAATTCGCACCGACACTTCGGGTTTACGCCCACCACGGCACGGCACGGCTGCGCGGCGACGCGCTGCGCGAGCAACTCGTCGACACCGACATCGTGGTCACCACCTACGCCACCGCGACCCGCGATATCGGCGAGCTCGCCGAATTCCGGTGGAACCGGGTGGTGCTTGATGAGGCGCAGGGGGTGAAGAACAGTCTGTCCCGCGGGGCCAAGGCGGTGCGCCGGCTGGAGGCCGGGCACCGGGTGGCGCTCACCGGGACCCCGGTCGAAAACCGGCTCGCCGAGTTGTGGTCCATCATGGACTTCCTCAATCCCGGCCTGCTCGGCTCGTCCGAGGTGTTCCGCACCAGGTACGCGATCCCCGTCGAGAAGTACGGCCAGACCGAGCCGGCCGAGCGGCTGCGCAACATCACCCGCCCTTACGTCCTGCGGCGGCTCAAGACCGACCCGACGATCATCGACGACCTGCCCGAGAAGATCGAGATCAAGCAGTACTGCCAGCTCACCACCGAACAGGCATCCCTGTACCAGTCCATCGTGGACGAGATGATGGAGAAGATCGAGAACACCAAGGGCATCGAACGGCGCGGCAACGTTCTTGCCGCGATGGCCAAGCTCAAACAGGTTTGCAACCATCCCGCGCAACTGCTGCACGACCGTTCGCCGATCGGTGCGCGGTCGGGCAAGGTCATCCGCCTCGAGGAGATCCTGGAGGAAATCCTCGCTGAGGGCGACCGGGTGCTGTGCTTCACTCAGTTCACCGAGTTCGCCGGGATGCTCGTGCCGCACCTCGCCGCGCGGTTCGGGCAGGACGTGGCCTATCTGCACGGCGGCACCCCGAAGAAGCGGCGTGACGAGATGGTGGCGCGCTTCCAGTCCGGTGAGGGACCACCGATTTTCCTGCTGTCGCTGAAGGCCGGCGGCACCGGGCTCAACCTCACGGCAGCCAATCACGTTGTGCACCTTGACCGGTGGTGGAACCCGGCTGTGGAGAACCAAGCCACCGACCGCGCGTTTCGGATCGGCCAGAAGCGAAGGGTCCAGGTGCGCAAGTTCATCTGCACTGGCACGCTCGAAGAGAAGATCGACGACATGATCGAGGAGAAGAAGGCGCTGGCCGATCTCGTGGTGGGTGACGGGGAAGGCTGGCTGACTGAACTGGCCACCGGCGATCTGCGCAAGCTGTTCGCCCTGTCGGAGGGGGCCGTTGGTGAGTAATTGGTTCCCGCCGCCGTCGCGGCCCCGTCTGGTCGACGGCGGCCTCAAAGCCCGCAGCACCCGCGGCGCGATCGCCCAGACCTGGTGGTCCCAGCGGTTCATCGAGGTGCTCGAAGGCATCGGGATGGGCAGCCGGCTTCAGCGCGGGCGAAGCTATGCCCGTAAGGGGCAAGTGATCTCGATCGATGTGGGTCCCGGCCTGGTCACCGCACAGGTGCAGGGCAGCCGGGTGCGCCCCTACCGGGTGCGGGTAGGTATCGGTGCTTTCGGTAAGGCTGAGTGGGCGCAGGTAGAGGGTGCGCTGGCCGAAAATGCCTGGTATGCGGCCGCTTTGCTTTCCGGTGAGATGCCGGAGGATATCGAGGAAGTCTTCGCCGGGCTGGGGCTTTCGCTGTTCCCGGCGACCGCCCGTGAGCTGTCACTGGACTGTTCCTGCCCGGATGACGCGGTGCCGTGCAAGCACCTTGCCGCGACGTTCTACCTGCTGGCCGAGTCGTTCGACGATGATCCGTTCGCCATCTTGGCCTGGCGTGGACGCGAGCGTGAGGATCTGCTGGCGAATCTGCAGACAGCCCGGTCGCAGGGCCGCCCCGCTGCCGACCGCGCCGAGCCGGCGGGACGGCCGCTCACCGATTGTCTTGAGTCCTATTTTGTTCGACAGGCCGACATCCCATCGCCAAGCCCGCGGGCGACGTTGTCGACCGCACTGCTCGACCAGCTTCCCGATGTCACTGTCGGGGTGCGTGGCCGGCCGTTGGTCGAGATCCTGTGGCCCGCATATGCCGCGCTGGGCGAAGGCGGAGGTGACCGGTAATCGACCCGTTCGATAGACCGCCGCCACCGTCTCGGCGCCGCCCCCGGCGCCCGGACGTGATGACCTACCAGGTTCGGGTCGATTTGGCAGGCACCACACCGCCGACCTGGCGGCGGCTGAAGGTTACGTCTGACGTGTTTCTGGACGACTTGCACGAGATCATCCAGATAGCCTTTGGGTGGACCGACAGCCATTTGCACCGATTCGCCTGTGGCCCTGCCTATTACAGCGACGATACTGAGTACTACCTCATGCCCTTCGAGGTGGACGAAGGCGACACGGGCGTACCCGAGCATCAGGTGCGCCTGGACGAGGTGCTGGCCGATGTCGGCGATCGGATGTTCTACTGCTACGACTTTGGCGACGACTGGCAGCACGTTTTGCGGCTGGAGGCGGTTGAGCCGCAGGCGCCTTCTTCGTGCAGAGCGGTGTGCACCCAAGGCGACCGTGAGGGGCCGGCCGAGGAGTGCGGCGGCATCGGGGCCTACG
>Ga0335069_10017213_pt1 | contig 10076 bp, 7 predicted proteins | sample Lox_Sample_11_FD_206714 | JGI IMG/M metagenome (GOLD analysis project Ga0335069, IMG submission 206714) | Soil microbial communities from Loxahatchee National Wildlife Refuge, Florida, United States - Lox_Sample_1.1 | ecosystem: Environmental > Terrestrial > Soil > Wetlands | place: USA: Florida...
CGAGCAAGCCGCGATTCCACATGACCAATCTTGCACCTTGTTCGACCGGCACCTGCCGTCATTCCCGTTCAATTGGCATTCCCATCGCTCGAATTGACGCTGACCCTCAACAGCGTCCGCGACCGTCTCATCGGCGTCCGCCCGCAAAGGCCCAGGAGCAATTGATCGGGGCGTGCAAGTGGTTGCGCTGGCGTCGTAGTGCTTTTCCCATCACCGGACCGCAGCCAGCAGGATGAATGCCAGAACATGCGGGTTCTGGATGGGCTGACGGCTTGCGTTCTCACGGTGAACAATGATGTTGACTCATATTACGCAGCCCGAGACTCCCTTATGCCAATCTTCTTCGGTATCTCGATCCGGAGTAAGCGATCGAGCTTCGCAGTACATTGCAGGTAGTTTCGACGGGAAACTGAATGTATTTGCTCGTCGTAAATTCGGAGGATGTCCTGCGTTAACCGGGTGGCGTCATCGCCAAGGCTCCACTCATCGGTTGCGTAGGCGTGCTCGGCAGTCGCTTCCAATGCCGCTTCGGCATTGCAATACAGTTCGTAGGCGGCGTCGCCATAGCCGTCCTGCCATAGCAGGTACGAAAGATAGGTCATGCAGATGAGCTGGTAGATCTGATGCCGATTTCCCTGACCCGCGCGGCAGACCGCGAAAGCCAGATGGGCTGTGAGCGATGCATCCCTGACGTATGCTATCGGCAAGGGGAGCAGCATTGTCTTCTGGGCTAACTTGCGACTTTGCATTGTTTCCTGCACGGCTCTTCATCGAATGAGGCGGCGTTCTTCATGCCGAGGCATGAACGTTGCATCGAGGCCGGCTGAACTGGCGAGCAACGCCTGCGCAGAGGCGCCAGTCGAAGGGTTGCGCACAATCATTGCGCCACGATCTCGAATCGATAAGCCATTTCAACTGGTTTGCCTGGCTCGATCGCGACTGCGGTGGGAACGCCTCTGGCATTGATCGGGTTGGCTGTCAGCGAGGGACGGCAGCCCAGTTCGAATGCGCTCGCCACGGGCTCGACTCCAAGGCACAGGTTGCGGCCGTTCCAGGGGCTGTAGGTGCGGCCGCGATTGCTGATCCACAACAGAAGCGATGGAAGAACGGAGGCGTCCCAGGTCAAGCGATACGCAACCTGGGATTCCTCATTCGTCAGCGTGAGCGACCCATCGACGCCGCAGAGCTGAATGATCTCTTCCGTATCGTGCGCGAAGGGAAGGCGATCGAATGCCGCCGCTCCGCCGGCGCGCAGCGGTACGCGATCGAGCTGCTCGAAAACCGCGCCTGGGGCGGCACGCGACACACCGGGCTCGGGGCCGGCCGGATGTACGACGCCAAAGCGAAACGAGCCCGGGTGGATTTGCAGGGCTCCCGCCATCGATGGCAATGCAAGGTTGGGATGCAGTCCAATCGGCCGTCGCGTCTTGTGGCGCGCCTCGATGTTCACGGAGAAGTCGATTGCGGGAGCATTGGGGTCGGCGCGGATCACGCGCACGACACGGGCGATCGACGACTCAGCCGGATAGTCGAGCGCGATCTCGATCGAAAGATCCGTCTGGCGCACGAGGGTCCACTCAGCTACGCAGACGTAGCCATGCAGCAGGTCGTCGCTCGCGTCGAGCGGATGATCACGTTCGTCGACTGACGCGGCGAGGCTCTTTCGCCAGCTTTCCACGACCGCTTCGGCAGACCAGGGCACCCCAAAAGGAACGCAGGGAAATTCGCTTCTGAGCTGGCCGAGTAGGCCCGTCTGCCTGGGTATTTCATCGTCGAGCCACGGGGCTTCGTAAAACGGCGCGATGCGCCGGTTGCCATTGCGTAGCGAAACGCCGCCGAGCATGCCGCCCCTTGAGTGAACGTTAAAGCAGCCGTGAGGCCATTCGATGTGCCAGATTTCATCCATGCTCGTGGTCTTGTGAGAAAAGGGGTGAGCGTCGTACCGAATCAGTTTTCTTCTTCCGGCCAGCAGGTGTTGTGGCGTGCGAGCAGAGCGCTGGCCGCCGCTGGTCCCCATGTGCCGGACGCGTAGGGTTTCGGCTGGCTCGCCTGAGTGGCCCAGTCTTCGAGGATTGGGGCAACCCAGCGCCATGCCGCTTCCTGTTCGTCGCGCCGCACGAAGAGCGCCAGCCGCCCGCCGATCACATCGAGCAGCAAGCGCTGATACGCCTCCATCCGGTCCTGCTGGAAGAATTGATCGAAGGCGAGATCCAGGTGCACACCTTGCAGGGTCATGCCCATACCGGGTTGCTTGGCGAGGGCGCTGAGTCGAATCGATTCGTTGGGCTGCAACCGGATCGTCAGCCGGTTCGAACCCGGACGCAGGGCCGTAGGCCCCAACGCCGAGTGCGGGACTGGCCGGAAGTTGACGACGATTTCAGCGAGGCGGCCCGCGAGCCGTTTGCCAGTGCGCAGAAAAAATGGCACACCTGCCCAGCGCCAGTTTTCGACCTCGACTTTCAATGCGGCGAAAGTTTCGGTCGTGCTTCCTTGCCTGACACCCGCTTCCGCGTGATAGGCGCAGACCGACGTGCTCTTGATCGCGCCCGCATGATATTGGCCACGGACCACGTTCTGCCGGATCTCATCGCCGAGGAGCGGTTTGAGTGCGCGCAGCACGCGCAGCTTTTCATCGCGTACCGCGTCGGCGTCCATGGACCGCGGTGGTTCCATCGCGATGATGGAAAGTAGTTGCAGCAGATGGTTCTGCACCATATCTCGCAACGCACCCGTCTGGTCGTAGAAATTGCCTCGGCTTTCGACGCCCAGTTCCTCGGCTACGGTGATCTGAATGCTTTCGACCCATTCGCGGCGCCATAATGGTTCGAATAACGAATTGCCAAAACGCAGTGCGAGCAGATTCTGGACTGCTTCCTTGCCGAGGTAGTGGTCGATCCGGTAGATCTGGTCTTCGTCGAAGATCTCGCCGACGGCGTCGTTGATCGCGTTGGATGATTCCAGATCGTATCCGAGCGGCTTTTCCAGCACGATGCGCGAACCTTCGGTGAGCCCGGCCGACGCCAGCGCGCGGCAGATGGGCACGAACAGCGCCGGCCCGGTTGCCAGATAGAAAATGTGCCGGCCGCCTGTCGTACCGAGCGTATCGCGCAGCAAGGCATACGATTCCGGCTGGCCGGCGTCGAGCATGACATAGGCGATGCGCTCGAGAAAGCTTCGCCATACTGAATCTTCGATCGCGGCGCCCGCAATATGGGGCTTCACGTGCTCACGCACCCACCGCAGATAGCCGGTCGTATCGAGCGTCGTCTGTGCAACGGCGACGATCTGGCCATCGGGCGCCAGGAGGCCGTCGCGGTGCGCCGCGAAAAGCGCGGGCAGGATCTTGCGCATCGCCAGATCGCCGGTTCCGCCGAACAGGACAAAGGCGAATGGGGGGTGATCCGGCCCGCGTGTAGAGCGTTTCGTCATGGCGTTCAGTGCGTCCAGTGTTGGGGGAGGAGACAAAGACTTGCGGGATCGGTCAGCGCGGCGACGTCGTCGCGTTGCGGGGCATAAGCGCCTTGCCGTGCGCACGTGATCGCTGCACACGCGGCTGAAAACGCCAGATGTGAAGCCAACGGGGCATCGGGCCGCGTGAGCATGCTCGCCAGCCATCCGCCAAAGCAGGCGTCGCCGCAGCCGACGGTGTCGACCACCTGGGTCGCAAACGCTGGCTGAAATAACACTTCCTGCGCCGTAAACAGTTGCATGCCGTGGGCGCCGCGCGTGAGGAGGATGGCCGCCGTCGGGGCCCACGCGCGCAGTTGAGCCAGTGCGGATGCGTCGTCCAGTTCAGGGAACAGGCCCCGCAGATCCTCGTCGGACACCTTGATGTAGCTGGCCAGCCCGGCCATGCGACGCAATGTGCTCCGGTAGCCGGGGCCGGCCATGAGATCCCGGTAGTTCGGATCGAATGAGATCCGCTTGCCGGCGGCGTGGGCAGCCTCTGCAATTTCCAGAAGGTGCGCGGCCAGCGGCTGCCGGACGAGGCTGACTGAGCCGAAGTGCGCGATCTCGGCTGCGTCCAGCCAGCCCGAAGGCAAGGCCCGGGCTTCGAAAGCGAGGTCGGCACTGTTCTCGCCGACAAAGAAATATTGGGGCGGATGCTTCGAGACGACCATGGCGAGAAATGGCGCGTGGTCGACCTGGCGGGTGAAGCGCATGTCGAGTCCCGCCTCCCGGCTTTGCCGCATCAACTCGTCGCCGAATGTGTCGTGACTGACGGTTCCAGCGAAGCCGGTGGAGACGCCGAGACGCGCGCCCACGCGGGCAACGTTCCAGCAGGATCCGCCGGGCGCATTGCGCCAGCGCTGGTCGTCTTCGCGGATAAAGTCGGTCAGGGCCTCGCCGAACACGACCAGTTTGGGGAGATTCGTCGTCATTCGCATTCACTCAGTAACCGGATCAATTTGCCGATGCAGACTGCTGCTTGCGCCGCTGCCGGAAACGGTCGATCAGACCGTTGGTGGAGCCGTCATGAGAGAGCGCGACGCCCGGCTGGGCGACTTCACCCTCGATCGTCACGGCCAGCCGCTTGCCGAGCTCCACACCCCATTGATCAAATGAGTTGATGTTCCAGATCGCTCCTTGCACGAACACCTTGTGCTCGTAAAGCGCGAGCAAGGCGCCGAGCGACGCTGGATCGAGCTTGTCGAGGCAGATCGTATTGGTCGGGCGGTTGCCATCGAAGTTGCGATGCGGCTCGCTCGCGGACGGTGAGCCATTCATCAGCGCTTCGGATTGCGCGAAACAATTGGCGAGCAGAATCTCGTGGTGAGCGTCGAGTGCGTGATGCGGCTGCATGCAGACGATGAAGTCCGCCGGAATCAATGCGGTCCCCTGGTGCAGCAACTGGAAGAACGCATGCTGGCCGTTGGTGCCGGGCTCTCCCCAGATGACAGGTCCGGTCGCATAGTCGACGCGCTCGCCCGACAGCGTGACGGACTTGCCGTTGCTCTCCATGTCGAGCTGCTGCAGATAGGCAGGCAGGCGATGCAGATAGCGGTCGTACGGCGCAATCAGATGGCTCGTTGCGCCGAAGAAGTTGATGTGCCAGATGCCGATCAACGCGAGCAGCACTGGCAGGTTTTGTTCGAGCGGCGCGTCGACGAAATGCCGGTCCATCGCATGCGCGCCGCCGAGCATCGCCTCGAAGGCGTCCATGCCGATCGCAAGCGCGATGGGCAGCCCGATCGCGGACCACAGCGAGTAGCGGCCGCCAACCCAGTCCCAGAACTCGAACATGTTGTCCGTGTCGATGCCGAACGCGGCGACGGCTTGCGCATTCGTGGAAACGGCCACGAAGTGCTTCGCGACGGCCGTTGCTGGCGCGCCGCTCGCCAGCAACCCTGCGCGCGCGGTCTGCGCGTTGACGAGCGTCTCCCGGGTGGTAAAGGTTTTCGACGCCACGACGAAGAGCGTCGTTTCCGGATCGACTCTGCGCAATACCTCGGCGATGTCCGCGCCGTCGACATTGGAGACGAAGTGCATCGTCAACGCTTCGTGCGCGTAAGATTTCAGGGCTTCGCAGACCATGCGCGGCCCGAGGTCAGAGCCGCCAATGCCGATGTTCACCACATCGGTGATCGCTCGACCGGTGTAGCCGCGCCATATGCCGTCGCGCACGGCGTCGGTGAAGCGGCGCATTTTTGCCAGCACCGCCGAGACTTCAGGAACCACGTCCTTGCCGTCCACGATAATTGGCATGGCGCTGCGCTCGCGTAGCGCAACGTGCAGGACCGGGCGGTTTTCGGTGGTGTTGATCCGTTCGCCCGAAAACATCGCGCGACGCCGTTCTTCCACGCCTGTCTCGCGCGCGAGTTCGCACAGAAGTTCCAGCGTTTCGGCGGTCACCAGGTTCTTCGAGTAATCGACGTACAGGCCGGCCGCTTTTAGCGAGAAGCGCGCAGCGCGCCCGGGATCGTCGGCGAACAGGCTGGCGATCGTACTTTGCGCACAGCTTTCTCGATGCGCGGCGAGCACGCGCCAGGCTGATGACTGGGTGAGTTTCGACACGGTCGGTCCGGACATTTATTAAGTATTCCTTAACGATATGTAAGAATTAGCGCTACGGATCAGGCGACGACGGGCTGGCTCAGCGCCGGAGGCAGTGCGCGCTCGTTGGGCCTGCATCCATTCGGCGGATCGCTATCTGATCAGCATGCGGACCTTTCACGGAGTGCTTCCAGCGGCTGAGTCCACTTGTGCTGATTAATTAATTCACGTTGATTTATTTAAGCAAGCGGTCGAGCGCCTGTCAGCCCAGGGATATCCCGTGGTACCCCTCTCACGTTCCGCTTGCGGCCGTGGCGATTATCAAGGCGGTGACGGCGCGATTTCCGCGAGTGCCCGGGATCTCAACGCATGAATGCTGGACCCTGGGCGTCGGGGTCAAACCTTGGCAATGTGGAGGAAGTTAGTGGTGCCGGCCACGCCAAAAGGCATGCCGGAGGCGATGAGGAGGAAATCGCCCGGCTGCGCAAAGGCTTCGCGTTTAGCCATTGCGCAGGCTTTCTCCACCATGTCGGGCACGTCGCAGACGCTCTCGTCGGCATGCACAGGATGGACTCCCCAGACGAGCGCCATGCGGCGCGCCGTGGCAAGTTCCGGCGTCATGCTCAGTACCGGCACGACGGGTCGTTCCCGCGCTGCGCGCAGGCTGGTGTAGCCCGATCGCGTGTAGGTGGCGATCGCCGCCACCGGCAGCAGGTTCGCAGTCTGCTGGAGGGCCAGGCAGATCGCATCGGCGACAACGGCCTGCGGCTTGGTATGCGATGCGTCGATCGCACTGCGGTAGTCCGGATCGGACTCCACCTCGGCGATGATGCGGTCCATCATCGCCACCGCTTCGCGCGGGTATTTGCCGGACGCCGACTCGGCCGACAGCATCACCGCGTCTGCGCCGTCGTACACCGCGTTGGCCACGTCCGAGGCTTCCGCGCGAGTCGGGACCGGCGCGGCAATCATCGATTCGAGCATCTGCGTGGCCACGACGACCGGCTTGCCGGCGGCCCGGCAGGCCCTGACGATCTGCTTCTGGATGCGCGGCACCTGTTCAGCGGGCAGTTCGACCCCCAGGTCGCCACGCGCGACCATGATGGCGTCGGCTGCATCGACGATCGCTTGGAGAGAGTCGATTGCCGCCGGCTTTTCCAGTTTGGCCAGCACGGCCGCGCGCCCCTGGACTAGCGCTTTCACTTCGTGCACGTCCTCGGGTCTTTGCACGAACGACAGCGCGACCCAGTCGACGCCCAGTGTCAGCCCGAATTCGAGGTCGGCGCGGTCCTTGGGTGTCATGGCAGGGATGGGAAGCAACACCGAGGGTACGTTCACACCTTTGCGATCCGATATCGTGCCGCCGGTGATGACCTGCGTATCGGCGAAATCCGGGCCGAAGTGCACGACCTTGAGGCGCACCTTTCCGTCGTCCACGAGCAATTCGGTGCCGGTCTCGAGCGCGGCGAAGATCTCCGGATGCAGCAGGGGGGCGCGTGTGGCGCCACCCGGTGAGGGGTCCAGATCAACGCGAAACGCCGCACCGGCTTGCAGCGTGACCGGCCCATTGGCGAGCGTGCCGATACGCAGCTTCGGGCCCTGCAGGTCGAGCAGCACGGCGATGGGCCGCCCGGCTTCGCGCTCGACACGGCGGATGATCTCGAGCCGCTCCTGGTGCTGGGCATGCGTACCGTGGCTGAAGTTGAGCCGGAACACGTCAGCGCCGGCATCGAACAGGGCGCGTATCGTGGCCGGATCGGAACTCGACGGCCCCAGCGTGGCGACGATCTTGGCATTGCGTTTACGACGCATCATGCGTACTCCGCTTAAAAGATGAAGTCGGTGTTGATGAACTTCGATTGATGCTCGCGCACGATGGTATTGAGCAGTGCCTTGTTCGGCTCGGTCAGTTTGGCCGCGACCATCGAGCGGATCGAGAACGCGCGCAGCGCGTCGCTGACCGAGAGCGTGCCTTCCGCGGAATCCTTGCGCCCGGCGAAGGGGAACACATCCGGCCCGCGCTGACACTGGCAATTGATGTTGACGCGACAGACCTGGTTGACGAGCGGATCCACGAGCGCACCGATCTGCGCGGTGTCGGTCCCGAAAATGCTCACCTGTTGGCCGTGATCCGAGGTGATCACGTAGTCGAGTGCCTCGTCTGTCGAGTCAAAGCTCATCACCGGGACGACCGGGCCGAACTGCTCCTCACGATACAGCTTCATGCCCTCGCGCACGGGGTAGACGACAGCCGGTTCGAACAGCGTGCTGCAAAACGCACCGCCGCCCACGTTGACGACACGCGCGCCCTTTGCCACGGCGTCTTCAATCGCCTCTGTCATATAGGCCGTGCGATGGGGCCCAGGCAAGGGCGTGATGTGCACGCCGGCTTCCCAGGGCATTCCCATCTTGAGCCGTGCCAGTTCAGCGGTGAAGCGTTCGAGAAACGCATCGACGACGCTGCTGTGCACGATCAGCATTTTGAGGGCCGTGCAGCGCTGTCCGTTGAACGACAGTGCGCCGAGCAGACATTCCTTCACGGCTAGATCGAGGTCGGCATCGGGCAGCACGATGGCCGCGTTCTTCGCGTCGAGGCCCAGCACCGCGCGCAGACGGTGCGATTTGGGGTGCTGCTTTTTCAGATGGTCCGCCACGCGGCTTGAGCCAATCAATGCGAGCACGTTGATCTTGCCCGAGGCCAGCATGCGTGGCACCACCAACTGGCCCGGTGCGTAGATGGTGTTGACCACGCCGGGCGGAAACGCATCGCGAAAGACTTCGAGCAGCGGCTCGAACAGCAGCGTGCCGTATTGCGGCGGCTTGAGGACTACCGTATTGCCCATGAGCAACGCGGGGATCAAGGTGCAGAACGTCTCATTGAGCGGGTAGTTATACGGCCCCATGCACAACACGACGCCTAGCGGCGTGCGGCGAACCTGGCCAATGGTTCCCTCGACGACCATGAATCGCGAATGGTCATTTTCCACGTCTTTCAGGGCCTCGATCGTGGCCTGGATGTACTCGATCGTGCGATCGAACTCTTTGCGCGAGTCGGCGAGGCTCTTGCCGATCTCCCACATGAGCAGGGTGACGATCTGCTGGCGGCGCTCGACCATGCCTTTCACGAACGCCTGCATGCAGGCGATACGGCCAGCGACCGTCATCGTCGGCCATTGGCCACGGCCGTTGTCATAAGCGGCCACCGCGGCGTCCAGAGCCGCATCGCTCTGCGCTTCACCCATCAACGGGTAACTGCCGATTTCGACCTGGCTTACCTCGCCGGTCGTCGCATCGCGTATGCAGACCGGCGAGTGCACGGTTTTGCAGGGGCCGTCCCATGCGAGCATCTGCCCGCCAATCAGGTAACCGCGCTGATGAACGAGAGCGGCAAGCCGGTGTTCCGGTGGAATTGCATCGGCCGCGGGGAAATACCGGGCGAGTCGCGCATTATGATCGGTCGTCATGAGAGCTCCGAAGGCGGTGGGAACGTTCATTAAGGCTCTGGTGCAAAAAGGAGGGAAATCGTTGAACAACCTGAACGACTAAACGCTCAATCAAAACGATCCGACGGAAGAAGTATCTGAACAACGCCATTGGGCAGGCTGACTCGCCTGCCAAGCGCCGCTCGCGGCGGGATCCGAGGCTTCCGCATTTTCGTGTGCTCGAGCCGTATTGAAGTGCTGCACAGCGCGAAACGGCAGACAGGCGCGCGCTCAGCGCACCCGTCTATCCGGCTGATCGGTTCCATAGCCTGGCAAATGAGCAGTAGTTCACCTGGCAACCGAACTTACCTCCTGATCCTTGCAGGGGCAACGCCAGTTGAAACCGCTCAGTGCGGCGACGACCAGCCCTTGTAGCCGCTGATGTTGTCACGCGTGACGAGCTGCGGCGTCATCTCGATCATCGGATTGGCGGGCTTCTTGCCGTTCATGATCTCATAGCCCACCTGCACGGCCGTTTGCGCCATCTTCCACGGGTCCTGGCTGGCCGACGCCTGCACCATCGTATCGGTCTTGAGCGCCGTTTCGATATCGGGCGCGCCATCCACCGAAGTGATTACGATGTTGCTGCGATGAAGCTGC